>Ga0209048_10000002_pt1 | contig 318620 bp, 303 predicted proteins | sample FrelakmetCRP12CR_FD_187146 | JGI IMG/M metagenome (GOLD analysis project Ga0209048, IMG submission 187146) | Freshwater lake sediment microbial communities from the University of Notre Dame, USA, for methane emissions studies - CRP12 CR (SPAdes)... | ecosystem: Environmental > Aquatic >...
TGGCGGAGAGGGTGGGATTCGAACCCACGGTACGCTTGCGCGTACAACGGTTTTCGAGACCGCCGCATTCGACCACTCTGCCACCTCTCCGCGGAAGCGCGCGGGCTTCACCCACGAGGGTCGCGCGGAACTTATAGAAGCGGTTTCAGCGGCACAAGGCGCGGATCGGAACTAGCGTCACTTGAAACATCGCAAACACCCCAACGTGTTTTGTGCGCGGTTTCTTTTTGCGGCCTTCATTCGTCTTCCGTTTCTTAGGAAATTTGCCCATCTTCCTGTAGGTGATGGCCGCAGCTTGTTTCGTGGGGCACTCGGCCTCCCACAGCTCAGCCATGTTCTCGCTGATGGGTTAGCTGTGATGATCCTTTCTTAACCGGTGCAATTTCTTCCAATTTCATTGATTTTCCAATGGCCTGCTGCACGGAGGGGTCAGCTTTTCTTGACAGGCCCGAGGCATGCCTTCATAAACGCAAATAACAGCGCGGGCTTTGCCCGCGCACTTTGTTGAGGGGCTTCTTCCCTCGCCTGAAAATCGGAATCGGAACAATGTTCGCGGTCATCAAGACGGGCGGCAAGCAATACACGGTCGCCACCGATCAAAAGATCGAATTGGGTAAGCTCGCGGCGAAGCCGGGCGAGATCGTCACCTTTCCAGTGATTCTGCTCGGCGGTGAAAAACCCTCAGTCGGTGCTCCGACGGTTTCCGGGGCGCTGGTCGCTGCCGAAGTCGTCGAGCATACACGCGGTGATAAAGTCATCGCCTTCAAGAAGCGTCGCCGACAGAATTCGCGCCGCAAACGCGGTCATCGCCAGGATCATACGGTGGTGCGGATCACCGAGATCCTTACCGACGGCAAGCAGCCCTCAAAGGAAGCAAAGCCCCGCCAGGCGAAGCCGGCAGTGGCGAAAAATGAGGGCGCAGAAAAGAAAACTGCCGCGAAGAAGTAATGCAAGATTCACAAAAATAAGGTAATAGAAACTTCAGTTCAGGATTTACAGCAATGGCACACAAGAAAGCAGGCGGATCTTCACGGAACGGGCGCGACTCGGCAGGGCGCCGGCTCGGCGTGAAATGTTATGGCGGCGAGCAGGTTCTCGCAGGCAACATTCTTGTGCGTCAACGCGGCACGAAGTGTCACGCCGGTCCGAATGTTGGCATTGGCAGGGATCATACCCTTTTCGCGCTTACCCACGGCAAAGTCGAATTTCGTACCAAAGCCAAAGATCGCGTAGTTGTATCCGTAGTCCCAATGGAGGCTGCGGCCAAGTAACGGCGGAGATTAGTGAGGATTGCCGCCGGTCTCGTCGAACCAGCGGAATCGTTCACAACGGGTCCGATTTGAGGGGGAGACGGGATCGTCTTCCCCTCATGCATTTGAAGGAGCCCATCATGTCTGCCCTGCAGATGATTTGCGGTCGATCCCCGGAAACTTCGAGTGCGCCCGTGCTCGAAACCGGCCGGCTGATTCTGCGCACGCCGGGCCTGGAAGACGCGACTTCCATCGCGCTACTCGCGAACAACCGCAAAATCGCGGAGATGACCGCTCTCCTTCCGCATCCTTACGGCATCGAGGATGCGACGCAGTGGATCACGTCGCTGCCCGCCGAAACGGGAAATTGGAACTTCGGCATCTTCGCTAAGGATAGTGGCAAGCTCGTCGGCGTTTGCGGCTACGGCAAGCGACAAGATCGCGGGCCGGAGATCGGTTACTGGATTGGCGAGCCATTTTGGGGTCAGGGCTATGCGACTGAAGCCATGCGCGCGGTGATCGATCACCTGTTCACCACCACCACCCTTGATGAGATCGCGGCCGGCTGCAGAGTGACGAATGTGGTCTCGCGCCGCGTACTGGAAAAGTGCGGCTTCCAGTGGACGGGCGCCGCGCTTTTCCGCGTACGCGCGCTTGGCGCGTCGGTACCTGCCGATCAATTCCGGCTTGAGCGGCGCAACTGGGCTTCGCTTCGCGCCTGGGGCCAGAGCGAATTGCCTAAGATCGCGGGTGAAAAGAAAAAGGCTGCGCAATGAAACCTCATTGCGTGGTCGAGCGCGCGACCAATGAGACCTCGGTTCGTCGCCGGATGCGCTATAGAATGCACAAGTCGTGCCGCACGGACGGATGATCCGATGAAATTCCTCGACGAAGCCAAGGTCTATGTGAGCTCTGGCGCTGGCGGAAACGGCTGCATTTCGTTCCGCCGTGAGAAGTTCATCGAGTATGGCGGTCCGGACGGCGGCGACGGCGGGCGCGGCGGCGATGTCATCGTCGAATGCGTGAGCGGCCTCAACACGCTAATCGACTATCGCTATCAGCAACATTTTAAGGCGAAGTCCGGCGGCCATGGCATGGGCAGTAACCGCTCCGGCGCTCGTGGCACCGATGTTGTTTTGAAAGTACCTGCCGGCACAGAAATCCTCGATGAAGATCATGAAACGCAACTCGCGGAGTTATTGAAGGTCAGTGAGCGCGTTGTGCTGATGAAGGGGGGCAATGGCGGATTCGGCAACGCACACTTCAAATCGTCGACCAATCGCTCGCCGAAGCACGCCAATCCTGGCCAGCCGGGGGAAGAGCGCACGATTTGGCTGCGGCTTAAACTGATCGCCGACGCCGGACTCGTCGGATTGCCGAATGCGGGCAAGTCGACATTTCTCGCAGCGGTTACTGCGGCAAAACCAAAGATCGCGGACTATCCATTTACAACGTTACATCCCGGTTTGGGTGTGGTGCGGACCGATGGACGCGAATTTGTGCTCGCGGACATTCCCGGCCTGATCGAAGGCGCTCATGAAGGCGTCGGTCTTGGAGACCGCTTCCTCGGTCACGTCGAGCGCTGCGGTGCATTGCTGCATCTCGTCGATGCAACCGGCGAAGATGCTGGCAAGGCGTGGAAAACGGTGCGCGCCGAAATCAAGGCCTACGGCAATAAACTCGATAAAAAACCCGAGATCATCGCACTCTCGAAGGCCGATGCTGTGACGTCAAAAATTCTAGCCGCACAAAAGGCGAGATTGAAACGCGTTTGCCGCAAGGAACCATTCGTCGTCTCCGCTCATACCGGCAAGAACGTAAAGGAGGTTCTTCGCGCACTCTATGCGCTGATTGAGAAGCGCAAGCCAAAGGCGGAAAAGTCCGAGGGAGCGAGATCATGGCACCCTTGATTCCCGATATCGCGAGTTTCCGTCGCGTCGTCGTGAAAGTTGGCTCCTCGCTTCTGATCGACAGCAAGGCTGGCACGCTGAATGCTGAGTGGCTCGCAGCATTGGTGCAGGACCTCGCCGAATTCGCCAAGCGGGGTGTTTCTGTATTGGTTGTTTCGTCCGGCGCGATCGCGCTTGGCCGAACGGTTCTAAAATTGCCGCGCGGCGTGCTGAAGCTTGAAGAGAGCCAGGCCGCCGCGGCGGTCGGTCAGATCGCTCTCGCGCGTGTCTGGGCCGAAACGCTTGCGAAGGTTGGGCTCGCGGCGGGACAGATTTTGCTCACGCTCGGCGACACCGAAGAGCGCCGCCGCTATCTCAACGCGCGCGAAACCATGGGCAAGCTCATCGAACTCGGCGCCATTCCCGTCATTAACGAAAATGACACGGTCGCAACGACGGAAATTCGTTACGGCGACAATGATCGCCTCGCCGCGCGTGTCGCCACGATGGTGAGCGCGGACTTGCTGATTTTGCTTTCCGATATCGAGGGTCTCTATTCCGCACCGCCGGGCGAAAACTCTTCGGCAAAACTCATTCCCGTCGTAGAGCGTGTTTCGGCCGACATCGAAGCCATGGCGGGTGAAGCGGGCTCAGAGCTTTCTCGCGGTGGCATGCGGACTAAAATTGAAGCTGCAAAAATCGCGACCGGAGCGGGCACACATATGGTGATCGCGTCGGGCCGCAAACTGCATCCCGTGCGCGCCATAGCTGAAGGCGGCCATTGCACCTGGTTTCTCACATCTGCCAATCCTGTTACGTCACGTAAGAAGTGGATCGCGGGTGCGCTTGAACCCAAAGGGTCGATCTATGTTGATGCAGGCGCGGTTGCGGCGCTTCGCCGCGGCAAAAGCCTGCTTCCCGCCGGGGTGACCAAGATCGAGGGTGCATTCGCGCGCGGCGATGCCGTGGTGATCCGCGCGCCCGGCGGCACCGAGGTTGCGCGTGGATTGGTGGCCTATGACCGAGATGAGGCGGCGAAAATTATCGGCCAGAATAGCGAGCGCATCCAAGACATTTTGGGTTATTCTGGCCGCACCGAAATTATCCACCGCGACGACCTCGTGATGGCAGGTGAATGAGATGGAAGCACGGCTCGAATCAATTGGAACTCATGCCGATTTGCAAGCACTGATGAGCGACATTGGCACGCGCGCACGGGCCGCGGCTTATGTCTTGGCGCTCGCCGAGCCCACGCAGAAGGCAGCTGCATTGCACGCCGCCGCCACGGCCGTGGGCGAAGATTGCACCGCGATTCTGCAAGCAAACTCCGAAGATCTGGCCGGATTACGCAAGGAACTAGCGACGCCCGCCTTCATTGATCGACTTAAGCTGGATAGAGACCGAGTTGCATCGATGGCGGATGCCATCGAAACTATCGCGGGTGTGCCCGATCCTGTCGGCCAGGTAATTGCGTCATGGGATCGTCCCAATGGCTTAAGGATCGAGCGCGTGCGCACGCCGCTCGGAGTCATCGCCGTCGTTTACGAAAGCCGCCCTAACGTGACCGCCGATGCGGGCGCGCTTGCGCTCAAGGCGGGCAACGCCGTGATCTTGCGCGGTGGCTCCGAAGGATTCCGTTCCGCCCGTGCGATTCATGCGGCGATCATACGCGGGCTCACGAAAGAAGGTCTGCCCCCCGATGCCATTCAGCTCGTGCCGACGCGTGATCGCGCCGCGGTCAGCCTGTTGCTTTCTGGTCTCAACGGCATGGTGGATGTCGTCGTGCCTCGCGGCGGGAAAAGTCTCGTCGGCCGCGTGCAGGCGGAAGCGCGTGTGCCGGTCTTCGCCCATCTGGACGGTGTCTGCCATGTTTATGTCCATGCCCCAGCCGATCTCGAAATGGCGAAAAAGATCGTCCTGAACGCTAAGATGCGCCGCACCGGCGTCTGTGGCGCCGCCGAAACTTTGCTGATCGACAAGAAACTCGCGGTCTCGCACTTGAAACCGCTCGTGGAAATGCTGATCGATGCCGGCTGCGAGGTGCGCGGTGACGAAGTGGTGAAGAAATCCGACCCGCGTGTGGTGATCGCCACCGCCAACGACTGGGCCACCGAATATCTCGACGCGATCATTTCCGTCGGCGTGGTCGATGGTCTCGACGCCGCAATTTCGCATATCGGCCGATACGGCTCACATCACACCGATTCAATCGTCACTGACGATAAAAAATCTGCAGAGATTTTCCTGAAAAAGGTCGACTCCGCAATCGTACTGCATAACGCTTCAACGCAGTTCGCCGATGGCGGCGAATTCGGTTTCGGCGGAGAAATCGGAATTGCCACCGGACGCCTGCACGCGCGCGGACCCGTCGGCGCTGAACAGCTTACTTCCTTCAAATACAGAATTCGCGGCAGCGGCCAAATTCGCCCCGGATGACAAAATCCAGGAAGAAAAAGCATGCCTTGCGTCCTGCCGGTCGTAAGCCGAGGAAAAAATCTTCGGGCAAGCAGGGAACGAAGGTGGCGCGCAAAGCGACAGTGTCGAAAAAAGCCGCGTCAACCCGTTTTCCAATTCCGCCGGCCAGTCCCGGCATGCGCATCGGTCTCTTCGGCGGGTCATTCAATCCACCGCACGAGGCGCATCGCGCCGCCAGCATGCTAGCGCTGAAACGCCTTGGCCTCGACCGCATATGGTGGCTGGTGACGCCGGGCAATCCGCTCAAGGAAACCTCCAAGCTACCGCTACTTGAAAAGCGGATCGCAGCGGCACGTAAGGTCGCGGCAAGTCCGCTGATCGAAGTCACAGGATTGGAGGCGGAACTTGGAACCCATTTTAGCTACGACACTGTGACACGGTTGCGACAGCGCTTGCCCGGCGTCGATTTCGTGTTTGTCGTTGGCGCCGACAATCTTGCGCAATTCCACCGCTGGGAACGCTGGCGTGAACTAGCCAAAACGGTTCCGATCGCGATCGTGGATCGGCCGGAATTCGAGCTTTCTTCGCTTGCCGCCCCTGCGGCCGTAGCCTTTGCCAAATCACGAATCGCCGACCATGCGGCGCAAGCCCTCGCTAGCCTCCGCCCCCCAGCCTGGGTATTCCTCCGCGGCCTCAAATCTGAAATGTCGTCGACTGCGCTGAGAAAAGCTGCAACGAAAAGGAATAGAAAGGGTTGAAAGCGCGGACGATGACCCGATATGTTCAAAGAGATGGCACCGACAAAATGATTCGCTCCGGCGCCACGAGCAAAAGGAAGAGGAAGACCCTGCTGAGCCCATTGCGTGAAGTTCGAGCCCGCAAGGCCTCGCCGGTTTCAGGCGAGCGTCCCACACCCGCGGAAATTCTAAAGATCATCCTCGCTCGTCTCGACGATCAGAAGGCTTTCGATACAGTCAAGATTGACCTGAAGGGCAAAACAACCATTGCCGATTTCATGGTCGTTACTTGCGGCCGCTCAAACCGCCATGTCGGCGCGATCGCGGATCATGTCATCGACGAACTCCACAAACGCGGCATCACAGGCGTCCGCGTCGAAGGTCAGCCGCAATGCGACTGGGTATTGATCGATGCGAGCGATGTAATCATTCACGTGTTCCGGCCGGAAGTCCGCGAGTTCTACAATCTTGAAAAGATGTGGGCGCGCCCTCGCGCCGTTACAAAATCCTAAGCTGCTAGATTTCGATGCGCCTCCGGATCGCGGCGGTCGGACGCCTCAAGGTTGGCCCCGAACGTGAACTGCTGGAACGCTATATTGAGCGGGTGAATGCTGTGGGGCGCGGGGTCAATCTTGCACCTCTCGAAATCGTGGAAATTTCGGAAAGCAACGCGCGCCGCGCGCCCGACCGCATCGCCGATGAATGGATTGGTCTCGGCAAACCGACTATCGCCGGAGCGCGAAAAATTGTTCTCGATGTGCACGGAAAAAGTCTTTCAAGCGAAGATTTCGCAAAAAAACTCGCGGCTTTTCGCGACAGCGGCTGCGCCGCCGCGATGTTCCTGATCGGCGGCGCGGACGGCCTGCCGGAAGCCGCACGCAAAGGCGCCGATCTTGTGATGGCTTTCGGCGCGGCAACTTTTCCCCATCAGCTGATTCGCATTCTGGTCGCCGAGCAGATTTACCGCGCCATTACGATTCTCTCCGGTCACCCCTACCATCGCGCCTAAAACAACCGTGTGAACAGTGGCAGACTGCGCGCAATGATTCGCTTGCCGCAGCTTCGACTGCCTTTTTTGATGATGCTTGGTCTATCGACCGGTCTTTCCATTGCCTCAGCGCAAGCACCGGGCACGCCCAAGGAAACCGAAAAAAAGGAACAGGAGCGCCAACTTGAAATCCTGCGTGCCGACCTCAAAAGTTCCCGCGAGAAGCAAGCAAAGCTCAAGGTAGAAATCGATAAGATCAAAGATGATCGGAAAAAATTCGCGCAGGATTTGGTGGAAACCGCCGCACGCATGCGTGCGCTCGAGGCAAAATTAAGCACTAGCGAGAAACGTCTGGAGCCACTCGATTTGCGCGAGGCCGAAATCAAGAAGTCACTCGATGACAGACATATGCTCTTGTCCGAAGTGCTCGCAGCCATTCAGAGAATCGGAATCCGTCCCACAACCTCTTTTCTGATCAAGCCGGAGGATGCGCTCGAATCGGTACGCTCCGCAATTCTGTTCGGCGCCGTCGTTCCCGAACTGCGTAATCAAGCAGAGAAGCTTGTTACGGATCTAGCGGAACTCGCAAGGGTGCGAAGAGAGATCGCCATCGAACGTGACAATCTTGCGCTTAGCCGCGCGGCGCTCGACGACGAAAAGAGCCGCATTTCCGCCCTGATCGACGAACGCCAGCGCCAGCAGAACGAGAGCGAGAAGGCCATAGAAAGCGAGCGAGCGCGTTCGCAGGCTTTGGCCAACGAAGTGGTGAACGTTCAAGATCTTGTGAACCGGATGGAGCGTGAAATCGCGAGCGCTGCCCGCGCCGCCGCGGCCGCGCGCCGCGAAGATGAGGCTAGGGAAACCGGCACGAATTCGCCCGAATCGGGCCGGATCACACCAGCCCTTCCATTTGCGCAATCCAAGGGAAAACTGCCCCTGCCCGTCACGGGAACGAAATTACGTGTTTTTGGGGCGGCCAACGACGCCGGAGGTACGGAAAAAGGACTTTCGCTCGCAACCCGGCCCAATGCGCAGGTTACAGCACCTTGTGAGGGGCGCATCGTTTTTGCCGGAAATTTCCGTAATTACGGCCAACTCTTGATCATTAATGCCGGCGGTGGATATCATATCTTATTAGCAGGAATGGAACGGATTACCGTCGAATTGGGGCAATCGGTCATTACCGGCGAGCCTGTGGCGGTGATGGGTAGCGGGCCTCGAATGGCCGCCATATCGGCGCTCGGCTTCTCTGAACCGGTCCTGTATATCGAGTTCCGCAAGGACGGAAACTCGATCGATCCGTCCCCATGGTGGGCGACAACAGAAGACGAAAAGGTTCGAGGATAATGCGCAAGATTACATTGTTTCTTTTGGGTGTGTTTGCCGGCGGGATGCTCGCGCTCTTCGCCGTTCAACCGCGGCTTTTCATCGGCGCGCCCGCGGAAGCGGCAAGCTCCGATACTTACCGGCAGCTGAATCTCTTTGGCGATATTTTCGAGCACGTTCGCGCTCAGTACGTCGAAAAGCCCGACGACGCGAAGCTCATCGAGTCGGCGATCAACGGCATGTTGACCTCTCTCGACCCGCACTCGGCTTTCCTCGACGCAAAGAATTTCAAAGACATGCAGACGCAGACCCGCGGTGAGTTTGGCGGGCTTGGCATTGAAGTCACCATGGAAGATGGCCTCGTGAAGGTTATCTCACCGATGGATGGAACACCCGCCGCGCGGGCCGGCATCCAACCAAACGATTTGATCACGCATCTCGACAACGAACCGGTGAAGGGGCTCACGCTTGAACAAGCCGTCGATAAGATGCGCGGACCGGTGAACTCCTCGATCAATCTCAAGATTTCCCGCAAGGGTGTCGAGAAGCCTGTAGAGGTTAAGATCGTTCGCGAAGTCATTTCGATCCGCAACGTGCGTTCGCGCGTTGAAGGCGGTGATATCGGTTATCTTCGCATCACAAGCTTCCAGGGCGAACGCACCATGGAGCAGTTGAAGAGCGCCGTCGCTGAAATCTCCCGCGAAGTTCCCGCCGATAAGCTCAAGGGCTACATTATCGACTTGCGGAATAATGGCGGCGGTCTTCTCGACCAGGCAATCGCTGTTGCCGACGCATTCCTTGAGCGTGGCGAAATCGTTTCGACCCGCGGGCGTAATCCCGAGGATACGCAGCGTCACAATGCCCGTCCCGGTGACATTAGCAATGGCAAGCCGTTGATCGTTCTGATCAACGGCGGGTCCGCATCCGCGTCCGAGATCGTTGCGGGCGCACTGCAAGACCATAAGCGTGCCACGCTGCTGGGCAGCCGCTCATTTGGCAAGGGTTCGGTTCAGACCGTGATCCCGATCGGATCGTTCGGCGCGCTGAAGCTCACTACTGCACGTTATTTCACTCCAGCAGGTCGCTCGATTCAGGCGAAGGGAATCTCGCCCGACATTGAGTTGATTCAAGATTTGCCCGATGATTTGAAGGGCAAAGTCGAGACGCGCGGCGAGTCGTCGCTCCGCGGCCACCTGAAGAACGCTGAGGATCAGGAAGAAAAAGCAGGTTCACCTGCTTATGTTCCATCCGATCCGAAGGACGACAAGCAACTTACCATGGCTCTCGAGCTGATGCGCGGGACCCAGAAGAACGCGGCCTATCCACCGAATACGAAGACCGCCGTTCAGAACTAACGCTCGGCATAGCGAAAAAAAGCCCCGCCCCGGTTCTTCCTCTGGGCGGGGCTTTGATTTGCGCGTGGTAAACTCGCCCCGATTCGCGCGGGGCGAGCGAATTCGCACACTCTTTCTGGAGAACGGCATTGCTGGCGGACAATCTCTCAAGCCCTCTCGGCAAAAAATCGACAAAACGTTCGTCGCAACGGCCGCGAGCGCTGTTGCTGATGGGGGGCGGTCTGCTCGCCCTCGCAACGATAGTCTTTGTGTGGATACACGTGGCGGACGACTTGCGCGGCGGAGAACCGTTCGTCGTCGCGGGAATCGAAAATGCCACCGCAAAACAAAAATCCGGGACCGCGGCTGCGCCATCGGTTTCTAATCCTGCCGGCAAACCCGAAACAAACGAAGCGCCGAAGACTCAAGCGGGTAGCCAGACCGTTACGATCATCGACGGCAAGACCGGCGCTCGCCAGGAAGTCGTGATCCACAATATCGACACGTCGATTCCCGCAATTTCATCGAACGCGGACGCGGCCAGCGGATCTTCAGCGATCGACGCGCGTTTCTTAGAAGCGTCCCGTCACGGTCCCATACCCCGCATGGCGTCGGACGGCACGCGTCCACTTGATGTTTACGCCAGTGCAGATGCTACAGCTGCTGATCGCAATATGGCGCGCATTGCGATCATCGTTGGCGGCCTTGGAATTGGCGGCGCCAGCACGGCCGAGGCGATCGCAAAACTTCCGAGCTCAATCACCCTTGCTTTCGCTCCCTATGGCGCTGACTTATCGCGTTGGGCAACACGGGCCCGCGGTAGCGGGCACGAAATTCTGCTGCAACTCCCCATGGAGCCGTTCGACTATCCAGACAACGATCCGGGACCGCGGACGCTGCTTACAACCTTGCAGTCCGATCAGAATCTCGACCGGCTCTATTGGATGCTAAGTCGCATTCAGGGCTACGTGGGCGTCACGAACTACATGGGCGCCCGGTTCACTTCAACTGAAAAAGCGATCAGCCCCGTTTTGCGCGATATCGGACGGCGCGGCTTGCTCTATGTCGATGACGGTTCTTCGCCACGCAGCGTCGTCGCCCAGATCGCCGATTCGATGAAGTCACCGTTTCTCAGGGCCGATCTCCTCATCGATGCGCAACCAGGCTCGGCGGAGATCGATGCCGCGCTCGCGAAACTCGAGATGCTTGCCGCCGAACGCGGTATCGCGATCGGTACCGCGACTGCGCTCCCGGTCTCGATCGAGCGTATTGCACGCTGGGCCAAGGCTGCCGAAACCCGCGGCATCCGCATTGTTCCTTTGAGCGCGATCTTGCCGAAGGCTAAACAGAGCTAGATCTTCCTGGCAGTTTATCAATGGCAAAATACGAAGACCTTCCCTATCGCCCATGCATCGGCGTGATGCTCCTCAATCATGGAGGGCTTGTCTTCGTCGGCCGCCGCATCGGCGGCCCAGAGCACGTGGATGCCGCCCATTCCTGGCAGATGCCGCAGGGCGGTCTCGATAAGGGTGAGGATCCGTATGAAGCAGCGCTGCGCGAACTCTATGAAGAGACGAGCATTCGCTCGGTTTCGAAACTTGCAGAGTCGAAAGAGTGGCACGCGTACGACTTGCCTACGCAGGTCGGAAAGCAGGCCTGGAAGGGAAAATATCGTGGCCAGAAACAAAAATGGTTCGCGTTCAGATTTATGGGCGAAGAAGCCGAGATCAATGTGCTTCGCCCCGGCGGGGGCCATCACAAACCAGAATTTATCGAATGGCGCTGGGAAAAGATGGAACGCCTGGCCGAACTCGTCATTCCATTCAAACGGAAAGTCTATGAACAAGTCGTGAGAGAATTTTCGCGCTTCAGTGGTCGGAAACCGTAGGCGCTAAAGTTGAGCAGAAATCTGCTTCAATTGGTTGACGCGCTCTGCAGCTTTGTCGCGTGCGGAACCTTCCTTTGTCTCATTGAGACGCGCTTCGGCTGCCGCGATTTCACTTTGCAACTCGCCTGCGTCGAGGTCCTCGACTGGCATCGCAAATTCGGCAATCACCGTGAGACCAGCGGGATTCACCTCGGCGAAACCATCGCGCACATAGAGCCGTTTGACGTCGCCGCTTTCGCGGATGGTCAGAATGCCCGCACGCAACGCCGCAATCACTGGCGCATGGTTCGCGAGCACGCCAAAATCGCCTTCGGCTCCCGGCACGTCGACCTGATCGACCTGACCTGAAAAAACGAGGCGCGTCGGAGAAACGAGTTCAAACGGGAATGTTGCCATGTCTCAACTCAGAACTTGATCTTGCCATTGTCAACGGCGAACCCAAGACAAAGCCCCAGAATCCCGCCGACCAACATGAACAGCCCGATGTGCTGAGCCTGACCCGAGGTTAGCCTCTCATCGGGGCCCGCCACGCCCTTGCCGGTTACCTCAATACTTAATCGTCCGATGCGGATTTCCGTAGACTGCGGCCTTGTCATATAACCGATGACGCCGCCGACAATGATCCCAAGGACGAGAAACACGACCTTTGGATTTTTCATCATGGCTGCATCCTCAAACTTAAACGTCACCGTTAGGCCGCTTCAGCTGCAAGTTTCTTGCCCTTCTCGACAGCTTCCTCGATCGTGCCCACCATATAGAAGGCCGCCTCTGGCAGGTAATCATACTTACCTTCGCACAATCCCTTGAAACTCTTAATGGTGTCCGCGAGTTCAACAAACTTGCCCGGCGAGCCGGTGAACACCTCGGCGACATGGAACGGTTGCGACAGGAAGCGCTCGATCTTGCGTGCACGCGCGACCGCGAGCTTGTCCTCTTCGGAAAGCTCGTCCATGCCGAGAATGGCGATGATGTCCTGTAGCGCCTTATAGCGCTGCAAAATCTGCTGCACCTGCCGCGCAACAGAATAATGCTCCTCGCCCACAACCAACGGCGTCAACATGCGCGATGTAGAATCAAGCGGATCGACCGCCGGATAAATGCCCTTCTCAGCGATACTGCGCGAGAGCACAGTCGTTGCATCCAGATGGGCGAATGAAGTGGCTGGTGCCGGGTCGGTCAAATCATCGGCCGGCACGTAAATCGCTTGCACCGAAGTGATCGATCCTTTTTGCGTGGTAGTGATGCGCTCCTGCAGCGCACCCATGTCGGTTGCAAGCGTCGGTTGATAACCCACTGCCGATGGAATCCGGCCGAGTAGCGCCGACACTTCCGAGCCCGCCTGCGTAAAACGAAAAATGTTGTCGACGAAAAACAGCACGTCTTGGCCCTGATCTCGGAAATACTCGGCGACTGTGAGGCCGCTGAGCCCGACACGAGCACGCGCGCCCGGCGGTTCGTTCATCTGGCCGTACACCAGCGCGCACTTTGAGCCTGCGCCACCGCCTTTTTTGTTCACACCGGATTCGATGAACTCATGATAGAGATCGTTGCCCTCGCGCGTGCGCTCACCGACGCCGGCAAACACCGAATAACCGCCATGGGCTTTTGCGACGTTGTTGATCAGCTCCTGAATGATGACGGTCTTGCCGACGCCAGCGCCACCGAACAGACCGATCTTGCCACCTTTCGCGTAAGGCGCGAGCAGATCGACAACCTTAATACCCGTCACCAGAATTTCGGCTTCCGTCGATTGATCAGTGTAGGATGGTGCGGGTTGATGGATCGGGCGCGTCGTTTTGTGAGGAACCGGGCCTGCTTCATCAACAGGTTCGCCAATCACGTTCATAATGCGTCCAAGCGTGCCGTCGCCAACCGGTACGGCAATTGGCTGGCCGGTGTCGGAAACTTCCTGTCCGCGCACAAGACCCTCGGAAGTATCCATTGCGACTGTGCGTACCGTCGATTCGCCAAGATGCTGCGCAACTTCGAGCACCAGCCGGTTGCCCTGATTTTTTGTCTCAAGTGCGTTCAGAATTTCCGGCAGATATGTGCCATCGAATTGCACGTCAACAACGGCACCGATGACTTGTGTGATGCGTCCGACTTTGTTGGTGGTAGGGGTAGCCATCACTCTCTCCTTCAATCAAACAACTGTCAACATCACGGCCTTGTCATCATCCTTGGTGATTGCCGAGGTCACGCAAGCCATCACATGATTCCTTACAGCGCCTCGGCGCCGGAGATGATCTCGATCAATTCTTTCGTGATCATTGCCTGACGAGTGCGATTATAGGTGATCGTTTGTTTTTTGATCATGTCGCCCGCGTTACGAGTCGCGCTATCCATAGCGCTCATGCGCGCGCCTTGTTCAGACGCGGCATTTTCCAAAAGCGCCCTGAAAATCTGCGTTGTGAGATTGCGGGGTAGAAGATCTGCGAGAATCTCTTCTTCTTCCGGCTCATATTCGTAAACCGCGCCTGCGCCCGAAAATTCTTTTTTCTCGAATACCGGTGGAATGATTTGCTGAGCGGTCGGAACCTGCGAGATCACTGATTTAAACCTGGAATAGAACATCGTAACGACGTCGAACTCGCCAGCCTCGAAGCGGGCAACAATTTTCTGCGCAATTTCGCTCGCATTCTGGTAGCCAAGCACGCGTATCGCGCGGAGGTCCACGGTTTCCACGATCTCTTTTTCGTATTCACGTTTGAGTTGATCGTAGCCCTTGCGACCGACGCAGAAAATCCTCACCATTTTTCCCTGTGCCTGCAGGGTATTAGCGCGCTCGCGGGCGAGGCGCACGATCGACGAATTGAATGCACCGCAAAGGCCTCGTTCCGAAGTGCAGACGAGTAACAGATGCACATCGTCCTTGCCGCTGCCGACAAGCAGCTTGGGCGACTCTGGAGATGGCGTGATGCTGCTCGCGATATTTCCGAGCACGCGCCCCATGCGTTCTGCATAGGGCCGCGCGGCTTCCGCCGCGCTTTGTGCGCGTCGAAGCTTCGCAGCAGCGACCATTTGCATCGCCTTGGTAATCTTCTGCGTCGCCTTGACTGAGGCAATGCGATTGCGCAGGTCTTTCAACGAGGCCATTGGCTTCCTTTAAGCGAAAGATTTCGCGAAGCCATCGACAGCTGACTTCAGCTTAGCCGCTGTATCATCGCTGAGATCCTTGGAAGAGCGAATGCCCTCGAGAACTTCCGCGTTCTTCGATCGAATATGCGTGAGCAAACCTTCTTCAAACGCCTTCACGCGATTGACCGGAAGTTTATCGAGATAGCCATTCACGCCAGCGTAAATCACGACGACCTGCTCTTCCATCTTGAGTGGCGAAAATTGCGCCTGCTTCAGGAGTTCAGTGAGCCGAGAGCCACGATTGAGTAAGCGCTGCGTTGTGGCATCGAGGTCAGAGCCGAATTGCGCGAAGGCCGCCATTTCGCGATATTGCGCAAGCTCGCCCTTAATTTTACCCGCGACTTTTTTCATCGCCTTGGTTTGCGCAGAAGAACCTACCCGCGACACTGATAGACCTACGTTCACCGCCGGGCGGACGCCCTGATAGAACAAGTCGGTCTCCAGGAAGATCTGGCCATCAGTGATCGAAATAACGTTGGTCGGGATATAGGCCGACACGTCGTTCGCCTGCGTTTCGATGATCGGCAGCGCCGTGAGCGAGCCTGCCTTGTTGTCGTCATTGAGCTTCGCAGCGCGCTCAAGAAGCCGTGAGTGAAGATAGAACACGTCGCCCGGATACGCTTCGCGTCCCGGCGGGCGGCGGAGCAAGAGTGACATCTGACGATAGGCCACCGCCTGTTTCGAGAGATCGTCATAAATGATGACCGCGTGCATGCCGTTATCACGGAAAAACTCGCCCATGGTACAGCCAGAGAATGGCGCCAAATATTGCATCGGCGCGGGATCGGAAGCTGTCGCCGCAACCACGATCGTATAGTCGAGCGCACCATTGTCCTCGAGCACCTTTACGAATTGCGCGACATTCGAGCGCTTTTGTCCGATCGCGACATACACGCAATAGAGCTTTACCTTCTCATCGTTACTTTGATTGAGCGCCTTCTGATTGAGAATTGTATCGAGCGCGACTGCCGTCTTTCCTGTCTGCCGATCGCCGATGATCAGCTCGCGCTGGCCCCGGCCAATCGGTATCAGCGCGTCGATTGCCTTCAGGCCGGTCGCCATCGGCTCATGTACCGATTTGCGCGGAATGATGCCCGGCGCCTTCACGTCCACCCGGGCGCGCGTGTCGGCCTTGATTGGGCCCTTGCCGTCAATCGGATTGCCAAGCGCGTCGACGACGCGACCGAGCAGACCCTTGCCGACTGGCACGTCGACAATGGCGCGCGTGCGCTTCACTGTCTGGCCTTCCTTGATCTCGCGGTCTTCTCCGAAAATAACAATGCCGACGTTGTCACTTTCTAGATTGAGCGCCATGCCGCGAATGCCATTTTCGAATTCGACCATCTCGCCGGCCTGCACGTTATCGAGCCCGAATACGCGTGCGATGCCGTCGCCAACTGACAATACCTGCCCGACTTCGGTGACCTCGGCTTCTTGACCGAAATTCTTGATCTGATCTTTGAGAATGGCGGAAATTTCCGCCGCACGAATATCCATCACTGAGCTTCCTTCATCGCAAACTTGATCGAGTTGAGTTTGGTTTTGAGCGAAGAATCGATCATGCGGCTACCGAGCTTGACCTTCAGCCCGCCGAGGATCGATGGATCGACGCGCACATCAAGTGCGACGTCCTTCTTCGTGTTGGCTTTGAGCGCGTCTCTCAGCGCATTCAAATGCGCGTCCGAGAGCGGCTCGGCGACCGTGACTTCGGCTCGTGTTTCGCCCTTATGGCGAGCGACGAGGGCCCTGAACGCCTTGATCATATCCCGGATTGCAAATAAGCGGCGTTTCTGCGCAACGATTCCGAGAAATTTCGCAGTGATACCGCGGATATTTGTCTTATCGAGAATGGCGGAAAGCGCATTCGCTTGCTCCTTGGCGCTGAAGACGGGGCTACGCACAAGGCGCTTCATGTCATCGCTGCCCTCGACTAATGCATCGAAACGGTCGAGATCGGCCTTCACGGCATCGAGCGATCTCTCATCGCGCGCAAGCTCAAAGAGTGCAATCGCGTAGCGGCCTGCCATGCCTGATATGATCGGTTCGTCAGCCACAATCACTCTCTCAGGTGCGCTCCACGCCCCAGTGAGACGCGGCGGAGGCCCAGAATTTCCAACCGAGTTTCGATGGAAAGAGGGTGCGGCACCCCGCGCCCCTCAAGCCGCGGTTCAGTAACATAGCCATTTTGGCGGCGCAACATATCGACGCATTGTCGACCACTAAAAAAACGTTGTGCCGCAAAGGGTTTTTGTCTTCTGGGAGATTTTTGTGGCACCGAAAAACGACATGAACGCCAATAAAGAACGTTGGATTTCAAAGGCGGTATTTTTTACAAAAAACTCTGCGGATCGACGTCAATGGTCACCCTGAGACTTCCCTTTGGATGCGGTACACCGGCAAGCCAATCACGGAGATAACCCGATAGATCGAAGCTACGAGGGGACTTCGCAAGCAAACGCCATCGATGACGTCTACGAATCAGCGCGAGGGGCGCCTCGGCGGGCCCCAGGATGCGGACACTATCATGCAACGGGGCGGCCGCGGCCAGTTTGCGCGCATAGCTTTCGGCAGCCGGTTTGTCGCTCGCGGATATGATTAGACTCGCCAGTCGTCCGAAAGGCGGCAATCCCGCTTCATTGCGCGCTTCGATTTCGCGGTCGTAGAAAGCCTGTCGGTCACCCGCGATCAGCGCCTGCATGACCGGATGACCGGGCTGGTAGGTTTGCAGCAAACCTTTGCCCGCCGCCGCCTCGCGTCCGGCGCGCCCGACAACCTGGTGCAAGAGTTGGAACGTTCGTTCCGCTGCGCGCGGATCGCCTTGACCGAGGCCGAGATCCGCATCGATCACACCAACAAGTGCGAGGTGGGGGAAATGGTGACCTTTGGCGACAAGCTGCGTTCCGATTACGATATCGATCTCGCCTTTGGTGACGGATTCAAGTTCCGCGCGCATGCGATCGACACCGCCCGCCAGATCGCTGGAGAGAACCAACGTTCGTGCCTCGGGAAATGTTTTTTGAATTTCCTCCTCGAGGCGCTCGACGCCGGGGCCAATTGCGGTAAAGGAACCCGTGGCTTCGCATTTCGGGCAAGTTTCCAAGGGCGACGTTTCGAATCCGCAGTGATGACATATAAGTTTTCGCCGGTAGCGATGTTCGACCAACCATGCCTCGCAATTCGGGCAGCGCAGCCGATGACCGCAAGAGCGGCAAAGCGTCAGCGGCGCATAGCCGCGTCGGTTCAGAAACAAAAGTACCTGCTGCTTCTTCGCGATTGTCTCCCCGATCGCGATTTCGAGCCGTGGCGCGATCCAGCGCCCTCGCGGCGGGCCTTCCTTGCGAAGATCGATGGCTTCGAGCGGCGGAATTTGGCTGCCGCCGAAGCGCTCATGCAACGCAAGCCGTTTATAGCGCCCGCGTCGCGCGTTTACTTCGGTTTCAATAGAAGGCGTCGCGGAAGAGAGAATGACCGGCACTTTCGCGTGTTGCCCACGCACGATGGCCATGTCACGCGCATGATAATGCACGCCGTCTTCCTGTTTGTAGGCCGGATCGTGCTCTTCATCGATGACGATCAGTCCGAGATCGCGAAACGGAAGAAACAGCGCTGAGCGTGCGCCCGCGACGACGGAAATCTCGCCATTCGCCACCGCTTCCCAAGTACGTGCACGTTTGCGCGGAGAGATCAGGGAATGCCACTCGGCTGGACGTGTACCGAATCGCTCGGCGAAACGGTCCAGAAAGCGCGCGGTGAGCGCGATTTCCGGCAACAAAATCAGCGTTTGCTTGCCAACTCGAATAGCTTCAGCGATTGCCTCAAAATAGACTTCAGTTTTGCCGGAGCCTGTCACCCCATCGAGCAGATTCACCGAGAATTTTTTTGCACGTACCGCGTCGGCTAAAATCTTCGCTGCGTTCTGCTGATCATTGTTCAATTCCGGACGTGTGAAAGTAACATCAGGCGGCGACGCGATGGGTTCGAGTGGAAGTTCCACCGTTTCCACCGTTCCCTCGTCGATCAACCCATCCACAACACCGGGCGAGACACCTGCTTCCTTCGTCGCCTCCGTTTTTGACCGCACCAAACCGTCCGAAAGCAGTTCGATCACGCGCTCGCGGGCTGTCGTCATACGTTGCGGTTTTGGTCCCTTAAGCCGAACACCGATCCGACTCCGCCCCTCGCCAAGATTGGCGTCAAAGCGGAGCACCATGCGCAAAACCATGCCGCGAGGGGTTAGCGTATAGTCCGCGATCCAATCGACGAGCTTCATCAGCTCCCCAGGTAACGGCGGGAGATTGAGTTTCGCTAAAATCGGCTTGAGTTTCGCGCTTGCGGGCGGTGGCTTCCCGTTCGGCCACACGGCCCCGATTAACCGGCGCGTGCCAAGCGGCACGGCCACAAGATCGCCGAGTGCGAGCGCCAAATCCGCCGGAATGCGGTAGCTATAGGGTGAGTCGACGGCGACCGGCACGAGTACGTCGACGGTCCGCTCGGCCATTTTCAGTCCGTTCAAAAAAGTTAACGGGCGGGAAAGGCGAACGGAGCGACAAGCAAGGGCACTGTCAAGGGACGGAGCCATGGGTCACGGGCATAAAAACAAGGTCGAAGCAGCCGCCAAAGCATTGGTCGCAGTCGCCGCAAAAGATGTTGCACGCGAAACCAAGCGCTGGCTCACCCATCTTTCGGCCGAGCGTAATCTCTCCGACCTGACCCTTGAGGCCTATGCCCGCGATGTTGCGGCCTTGCTCGGATTTCTGTCTGAGCACCTTGGCGGTCGTCCGAGCCTTGGCGACTTGTCCAAACTCGATCCCGCCGATGTACGCGCCTTTCTCGCCTGCCGCCGCGCCGGGGGAGTTGAATCACGCACGCTTGTGCGAATGCTCGCGGCCGCTCGCTCCTTCGCAAGATTTCTCGAACGGGAAGGCAAAGGCAAGGTCGCAGCCCTTGCCGCCGTGCGCGCCCCGCGCATCGCTAAAGGCTTGCCAAGACCGCTCTCCGTCGCGAGCGCAAAAGCGGTTTCCGATCCAGCGCACCGCGCCGGCGAGGAACGCGAGCCTTGGATACTCGCGCGCGATGCCGCTGTGTTCGCCCTACTCTACGGCTCCGGCCTTCGTATTTCCGAGGCACTCGCTTTGAACCAACGCGACATCCCGGAACCGAATAGGGGCGATTCGATCACCGTTCTTGGTAAGGGCAGAAAGTCACGCATGGTACCTGTGCTACCGCAGGTCCTCGAACTGATTGCCGATTACATGAAGCTCTGCCCTTTCGGTCTCGAAGCCTGCGAGCCGGTTTTTCGAGGCGCCATGGGCGGCCCGTTATCACCGCGCGTCGTGCAGCTTACGATGGAACGCCTGCGCGGCGCGCTTGGCCTTGCCGATTCGGCGACACCCCATGCGCTTCGTCATTCCTTCGCGACGCACCTTCTTTCGCGCGGCGGCGATCTGCGATCGATTCAGGAACTGCTTGGCCACGCTTCGCTCGCCACAACACAAATTTATACCGCCGTCGATTCCACGCATTTGATCAAGGCCTATAAGGCGGCGCATCCACGCGCCCGTCTTTAGGCCCCTCTTGCCTTCGCTCCGCGCTTCGTTAAAGCGTTGCGTCCACTGAGGCGCAGCAGACGACGGGAGAGACAGACATGCCTGAAGCACATGAGGCCGCACATGAAGCAGCGGAACAGTCAGAACATCTCGAAGGATCGAACAAAAAGATCGCCCTTTTGATCGCCGTGCTCGCGCTTTGCCTGGCTTTCTCCGAGACACTCGGTAAGAGCTCTCAGACCAACGCCATCAGCCAGAACGTGGAGGCCTCAAATCTCTGGGCGTTCTTCCAGGCGAAGACGATCCGCGCGACGCAGCTCCGCACGGCGGCCGACGCCATGGCGGTCGACGCCGCCGCTGCCAACGATCCCACAGCTAAGGCCGCCCGTGAGAAACAGATCGATACGTGGAAGAAAGCTGCCGAGCGATACGATAGCGACCCTTCAACCGGCGAAGGCCGCAAGGAGCTCTCCGAGCGGGCGAAGCACGCGGAAGAACAGCGCGACTTTTCATTTGCGAAATATCATAATTTCGAACTAGCCTCCGCGGCCTTTCAGGTCGCCATCGTGCTCGCTTCGGCCACGATCATCACCGGTATAACAGTCCTCGCCTGGCTGTCGGGTCTTTTAGGTATTGGCGGCCTCGCCTTTATGGCGATCGGAATTTTATCTCCGGAATTAATTCATGCTCTCCCCTTTATCGGGGGGCATTGAACCAAGGCCGCTCGCTCAAATATGAATTGGCCGCTTGTCGACTGCCAGGGCGGCTTCTTTCACGGCTTCTGAAAGCGTCGGATGCGCGTGGCAGGTGCGCGCGATATCCTCTGATGACGCGCCAAATTCCATTGCGAGTGTCACTTCCGCGATCAGCGTGCCAGCATCAGCACCGATGATATGGACGCCGAGCACACGATCGGTTCTTTCGTCGGCAAGGATTTTCACGAAGCCCTCGGTAGTTTTGTTCACCTTGGCGCGGCCGTTCGCCGTAAACGGAAATTTTCCAATGCGATAGGTAATCCCTTCTGACTTCAATTCCTCCTCGGTCTTGCCGACTGAAGCGACCTCAGGGAAAGTGTAAATCACGTTCGGAATCGCGTCGTGGTTGACCATTCCGGCTTGTCCCGCGAGAATTTCAGCGACGGCGACGCCTTCGTCCTCCGCCTTGTGTGCGAGCATCGGCCCCGCAATCACATCACCGATCGCATAGATACCGGAAACACTGGTCTCGAATTTTCCATCAACCACGACGCGGTTTTTGTTGTCGAGTGCGACACCGGCTTCCTTAAGCCCGAGGCCTTCGGTGTAAGGCACTCGGCCAATCGCGACGAGCGCAACATCGGCGTCGAGCACTTCGGCCTTACCGCCAGCGGCAGGTTCGACAGAAATTTTCAGCGCCTTGCCTTTACCGTCAACGCCAGTGACCTTAGAGGCGAGGCGGAATTTGATCCCTTGCTTTTCCAGAATGCGTTGGAACTGCCGTGCGATCTCGCCGTCCATTCCCGGAAGAATACGATCGAGAAATTCGACGACCTGTATTTGTGAGCCGAGCCGCCGCCACACCGAACCCAGTTCAAGTCCAATCACACCCGCGCCGACAATCAAGAGTTTTTCTGGGACTTTCGATAGTTCCAAAGCGCCGGTCGAAGATACGATACGCTTCTCATCAATCTCGACGCCACGAAGTTTCGCGACTTCGGAGCCAGTCGCAATCACAATAGATTTCGTCTCGACCGTTTCCATTTTGCCGTTGCCAACCCAGACTTCGATCCGGCCCGGCGATACGATCTTGGCGGTGCCTCTGAACGAGTCGATCTTGTTCTTCTTAAAGAGAAAATCGACACCCTTCACGTTACCATCGACACCTTCCATTTTGAATTTCTGCATCTGCGCGAGATCGAGAGTTGGCTTCGAGACGCCGATGCCCATGCGCGCAAAATCATGACCGGCTTCCTCGAACAGATGCGAAGCGTGCAGGAGCGCCTTTGATGGGATGCAGCCGACGTTGAGACACGTGCCGCCGAAGGTTTTGCCCTTCTCGACTACTGCCGTTTTCAGACCGAGTTGCGCCGCGCGGATTGCGCAGACATACCCGCCGGGACCGGTGCCAATGACGACAACATCATAACTCATCGTAATTTCCTGAGATTTCTTTCAAAAAGGCGACAGACATTCAGTCACGTGGGAGCGAATAGGCTACCTCCGAAAGAAGTTGCATCGCGAGGCTGCATGTCCGGTAAGCATGCCGGTTACAGGTCGAGCACGAGTCGTGCTGGATCTTCGAGGTTTTCCTTCACGCGCACCAAGAAGGTAACGGCCTCGCGGCCGTCGACAATGCGGTGATCATAGGAGAGCGCGAGATACATCATTGGCTTGATGACGACCTGTCCTTTCACCGCGACTGGCCGCTCCTCGATACGATGCATCCCGAGAATTCCGGATTGCGGTGCATTCAGAATCGGCGTTGAGAGCAGTGATCCATAGATGCCACCGTTCGAAATTGTGAATGTGCCGCCTTGCATATCCTCGATGGTGAGATGACCGTCGCGTGCGCGCTTACCGAAATCAGCGATCGTTCTTTCGATCTCGGCGATCGTCATCTGATCGGCATTTCTTACGACCGGCACCACGAGGCCCTTCTCGGTGCCGACCGCGACGCCGATGTGGTAATAATTCTTATAGATGAGGTCCGTGCCATCGACTTCCGCATTGACTGCGGGAATTTCCTTCAGCGCCTGAATGCAGGCCTTCACGAAGAAGCCCATGAAGCCGAGTTTCACACCGTGTTTCTTCTCAAATGCATCCTTGTAATGCGCGCGCATGCTCATCACGCCGCTCATATCGACGTCGTTGAATGTCGTCAGCATCGCGGCAGTATTCTGTGCGTCCTTGAGCCGCCGCGCGATAGTTTGACGTAGCTTCGTCATCCGCACGCGCTCTTCGCGTGCGACATCGGTTGGGACCGACGGTGCGCGCGCCATCGCGGGCAACGGCGAAATCGACGGACCCGCCGCAATTGCGGCCAGCATGTCACTCTTCGTCACACGGTTATCCTTGCCGCTGCCAGCGATGGACGCCGGATTTATCCCGGATTCGATCGCGAGTTTTCTTACCGAAGGCGGTTGCGGCATGTCGCCGGAAATTTTTGCCGGGGCAGTTGCGGCCTTAGTGGGTGCCGCGGCGGGAGCTTGAGCGGCCGGTTTTGCCAGCACAGCGGCCTTGGTGGGCCCTGCTTTCGCCCCGCCAGCCCCTTCCGCAATCGAGCCGAGCAACGCACCGACTGCAACTGTATCGCCATCCTTTGCCTTGATCTCGGAGAGCACGCCGCCGACGGGCGCCGGCACTTCGACCGTCACCTTATCGGTTTCAAGTTCAACAAGCGGCTCGTCCGCAGCGACGGATTCGCCCGCTTTCTTGAACCAGCGTCCGATGGTCGCTTCGGTGACAGATTCACCGAGGGTCGGCACGCGGATTTCGATTGTCATTTCTTTATCTCCAAATGCGCTCAGCCGAGCGCCTCGTCGAGGAACGCTTTGAGTTGCTTCAAGTGATTCGACATCAGACCTGTCGCGGTCGAAGCCGAAGCAGCGCGGCCCACATATCGCGGGCGCGCGTTCTTTGCCTTGATCTGCTCCAAAACCCATTCGAGATAAGGTTGCACGAAAGCCCAGGCGCCCTGATTGCGCGGCTCTTCCTGACACCAAATGATTTCTGCGTCTTTGAAGCGACCAAGCTCGATGACGAGCGACTTCAGCGGGAACGGAAAGAGCTGCTCGAGGCGAAGCAGGTAAACGTCGTTAACTCCGCGCTTTTCGCGCTCTTCAAAAATATCATAATAAACCTTGCCCGAGCACAGCACGACGCGGCGGATCTTCGCGTCCGCAACAAGTCTGATGCCACCATTTGGATGCAACTGAGCATCATCCCATAACACCCGGTGGAACGTGGTCTTCGGGCCCATCTCTAAAAGTCTCGATACTGCTCGTTTATGACGCAGCAACGACTTCGGCGTCATCAAGATCAGTGGTTTGCGGAAGTCGCGCTTCAGCTGACGGCGCAGCGCGTGGAAATAATTCGCGGGCGTCGTGAGATTTGCGACTTGCATATTGTCCTCTGCACAAAGCTGCAGGAATCGCTCGAGCCGTGCCGACGAATGTTCCGGCCCTTGTCCCTCATAACCGTGCGGCAGCAGCATCACGAGACCCGACATGCGCAGCCACTTGCGCTCGCCCGACGAGATAAACTGGTCGATCAGCACCTGTGCGCCATTCACGAAATCGCCGAACTGCGCTTCCCAAACCGTGAGTGCGTTGGGCTCGGCAAGCGAATAGCCGTACTCGAAGCCGAGCACGGCTTCTTCCGAGAGCATCGAGTTGACAACCTCGAAGCGCGCTTGGCCCTTGCCGAGACTGTTGAACGGCGTGTGGCGGCTCTCGTTTTCCTGATCGAGCAATACCGAATGGCGTTGCGAGAAAGTGCCTCGCTCAACATCCTGGCCGGTAAGGCGGACGGGATTGCCGTCAAGCAACAGGGAGCAAATTGCCAATGCCTCGCCGGTGGCCCAGTCGATATTCTCGCCGGATTCGATCGCCTTCGCACGCGTTTCCAGAAAACGCGTGATCGTGCGATGCGGATGGAAACCTTCTGGAGTCTTGGTGATCTTGCGGCCGATATCCGTCAATGTATCGATCGCGACTCCCGTGTTGCCGCGGCGAGAATCGTCAAGGCTATTCGAGGCCTTGAAACCTGCCCATTTTCCGTCGAGCCAGTCGGCCTTGTTTGCCTTGTAGCCTTGGCTCGACTCGAATTCAGCTTCGAGATGCGCGCGCCAACCAGCCTTCATCTTGTCAACTTCGCCCGGTTCCACAATGCCTTCGGCTGCGAGCTTCTTTCCGTAGATTTCGAGTGTCGTCGGATGCGACCGAATTTTTTTGTACATCAAGGGCTGTGTAAACGACGGCTCGTCGCCTTCGTTGTGACCAAAGCGCCTGTAGCAGAACATATCGATTACGACCGGCTTCTGGAACTTCTGCCGGAACTCCGTCGCGACCTTCGCGCAAAAAACGACCGCTTCCGGATCGTCGCCATTCGCGTGAAAAATCGGCGCCTCGATCATTTTTGCGACATCAGATGGATAGGGCGACGAGCGTGCATAGCGCGGATTTGTCGTAAAGCCGATTTGGTTATTGACGATGAAATGCAACGATCCACCGGTGCGATAGCCTTTCAGACCTGATAAGCCAAAACATTCCGCGACCACGCCCTGGCCTGCGAAAGCCGCATCGCCATGGATCAATAGCGGCATCACCATCGTGCGATCTTCTGGCGTCGCATGATGCTGATCCTGCTTCGCCCGCACCTTGCCGAGCACCACCGGATCAACGATTTCGAGATGCGATGGATTCGCCGTGAGCGACAAATGCACGCGGTTTTTGTCGAACTCGCGGTCCGAAGAGGCACCAAGGTGATACTTCACATCTCCCGAACCTTCGACTTCTTCCGGAGTCGCCGAGCCACCCTTGAATTCGTGGAAAATCACCCGGTGCGGCTTAGCCATCACATGCGCGAGCACGTTCAGGCGACCGCGATGCGCCATGCCGAATACGATTTCCTGTACACCGAGCGCGCCGCCGCGCTTGATGATTTGCTCAAGCGCTGGGATCATCGCCTCAGCGCCATCCAAACCAAAGCGCTTGGTGCCAGTATATTTGACGTCGATAAATTTCTCGAAACCCTCGGCCTCGATCAACTTGTTCAAGATCGCACGCTTGCCTTCGCGCGTGAAAGTAATTTCTTTATCCGGCCCTTCGATGCGCTCCTGAATCCACCCTTTTTCTTCCGGAGAGGAGATGTGCATAAATTCAACACCGATGGTCTGGCAATACGTGCGCTTCAGGATCGCTATCATTTCGTGCACGCTCGCAAATTCCAGTCCGAGCACGTGATCGATGAAAATCTTGCGGTCGAGATCGGCATCGGTGAAGCCGTAAGACGCCGGATCAAGTTCCGGATGAACTGCTTCCGGCTCAAGTTCCAATGGATCGAGCTTGGCATGTAGATGCCCGCGCATGCGATAGGCACGGATCATCATCAACGCCTTCACTGAATCGCGCGTTGCCTGTTGAATCAGCTCCGAAGTAACTTCGACACCACGAGGTTGCGCCTGCGATTTTATTTTTTGACCGATACTTTTTTCGATTTCGATCCAATTACCGTCTAGAGCCGCGACCAACTCGCCGTTCATCAGCACAGGCCAACCGGATTGTTTCCAAGAGGCACCCTTGGCGTTCTTGGTAGCGTCGCCGCGCTCTTCTTTCAGCGCTTCGAAAAATGTGCGCCAGCCCTCGTCAATTGAAGATGGGTTCTGCTCGAAGCGCGACTGCAGCTCCTCCAAATAGGCGGCGTTGCCGCCATAGAGGAACGATGTCTTCAGAAAAATATCGTTGTCAGAGCTTCTTGCCATAGCCGTGATCCGGTTGCCTCATCCGGTTCCGGTTGATGCATGCCGAATGTCGCTTTTCAGAGATGCATATAGTGACGTGTGCATACGTCACTAATTTTAATCGATAATTTAAATCATATCAGCCTTTTAGCATTTCCGCGAGTGTTTTACCGAGTCGTGCCGGCGACGGTGAAACGCGAATGCCCGCCGCCTCCATCGCCGCGATTTTTGACTCTGCGTCGCCTTTTCCGCCCGAAATAATGGCGCCGGCATGGCCCATCCTGCGTCCCGGAGGCGCCGTCCGCCCTGCAATGAAGCCGACGCATGGCTTCTTACGGCCGCGCTTCGCCTCGTCGCGCAAAAACTGGGCAGCATCCTCTTCGGCCGAGCCCCCGATTTCGCCAATCATAACTAATGCCTCGGTTTCCTTATCGCCGAGGAACATTTCAAGCACATCAATGAATTCGGTACCCTTAACTGGATCGCCGCCGATGCCGACACAGGTCGTCTGTCCGAGCCCTTCGGCAGTAGTCTGAAAAACCGCCTCATATGTAAGCGTGCCCGAGCGTGAAACGATGCCGACCCTGCCGCGCTTATGGATATGGCCCGGCATAATACCAATCTTACATTCATCCGGCGTGATAACGCCGGGACAATTCGCGCCCACGAGCCGCGATTTCGAACCCGACAGCGAACGTTTCACCTTCACCATGTCGGCGACGGGAATACCCTCGGTGATGCAGACAATGAGTGGAATCTCAGCATCGATCGCTTCGCAAATCGCATCGGCGGCGCCGGCTGGCGGAACATAGATCACGCTCGCATCGCAGCCGGTTTTTTCCTTCGCCTGCATGACCGTATCGAAGACCGGGAGATCAAGATGCTTTGACCCGCCTTTGCCGGGCGCCGTGCCGCCGACCATCCTAGTTCCGTATTTGATTGCCTGTTCGGAATGGAATGTGCCATTTTTGCCGGTGAAACCCTGGCAGATGACCTTGGTGTTCTTGTTGACCAGGATCGACATTACTTGGATCCCTTGATGGCCTTTACGATCTTTTGTGCGGCGTCGTCGAGATCATCGGCAGGTATGACATTAAGACCGGATTCTTTCAGAACTTTTTTGCCGAGATCGACGTTCGTTCCTTCGAGCCGAACGACGAGCGGAACCTTTAGGCCGATTTCTTTCACCGCTGCGACGACACCTTCCGCAATGATATCGCAGCGCATGATGCCGCCAAAAATATTGACAAGAATTCCCTTCACCTTCAGATCGGAGGTGATGATCTTAAATGCCGCCGAAACCTTTTCCTTGGTCGCGCCGCCGCCGACGTCGAGAAAATTCGCCGGAGCCTCGCCGTAGAGCTTGATGATGTCCATTGTCGCCATCGCTAGGCCAGCACCGTTCACCATGCAGCCGATCGAACCGTCGAGCGCTATATAGTTGAGATCGTATTTCGAGGCCTCGACTTCCTTCGTATCTTCCTCGGTCACATCGCGGAGCCCAGCCACATCTGGATGGCGAAACAACGCGTTATCATCGAAGCCAATTTTCGCATCGAGACAAATGAGTTTGTTATCTTTGCTGACGATCAGGGGGTTGATTTCGAGCAAGCTCATGTCCTTTCCGACAAACGCCGTATAGAGCCGATCCACGAGGTCGACCGCCTGCTTTGTGAGATCACCCTGCAAACCGAGCACAGATGCAACCCGGCGCCCGTGATGCGGCAAGATACCCGTTGCGGGATCGACGGAAAATGTGACAATTTTCTCCGGCGTGTCATGCGCGACTTTTTCGATGTCCATGCCGCCTTCAGTTGAAACGACGAAGGCGACCCGCGAGGTTTCGCGATCCACGAGCAGCGAGAGATAAAATTCCTTCGCGATCGCGGCGCCCTCTTCGATATAGAGACGATTTACTTCCTTGCCTTGCGGTCCGGTCTGATGCGTAACCAAGCTCGAGCCGAGCATGCGCGCGGCTTCTTTTTTCACGTCATCGATGGATTTAACGACCTTGACGCCGCCGGCTTTGCCGCGACCACCGGCATGAATTTGTGCCTTCACGACCCAAAGTGCACCGCCGAGATCCTTCGCCGCTTTGACTGCTTCATCGGGCGAGAACGCAGGGAAGCCGCGCGGAACAGGCGCTCCAAATTCGCGCAGTACGCCTTTGGCCTGATATTCGTGGATATTCATGACGGTAAGCCTCGATGCTGACGCGGCCCGCGCGAATTACTTTCCAAAATCGGGCGAGATCTTGATGCAGGCATCGACCAATCCCTGCACCGACGTCACCGATTTATCGAACATTCCCTGTTCGGTTTTGTCGAGTTTAATTTCGACGATACGTTCGACACCCTTCGCGCCGATCACTGTCGGCACGCCAACATATAACCCCTTCACGCCATATTCGCCGTTGAGATACGCAGCACAGGGCAGCACGCGCTTCTTGTCCTTGAGATAGCTTTCCGCCATAGCGATCGCCGACGATGCAGGCGCATAAAATGCCGAGCCAGTCTTGAGCAAATTCACGATTTCGGCGCCGCCGTCGCGCGTACGCTGAACGATTGCTTCGATGCGCGCTTCCGTGGTCCAACCCATCTTGACGAGATCAGGCAACGGAATACCTGCGACGGTCGAATAACGAGCGAGCGGCACCATGGTATCGCCGTGGCCGCCGAGCACGAATGCCGTCACATCCTCGACGGAGACCTTGAATTCGTCGGCGAGGAAATACCGAAAGCGTGCAGAATCGAGCACACCCGCCATGCCAACGACCATGCTCTTCGGCAGACCAGATGCTTTCTGCAGCGCCCACACCATCGCATCGAGTGGATTGGTAACGCAGATGACGAAAGCCCTCGGCGCGTATTTCGCAATGCCGGCGCCCACTTGGCCCATGACCTTGAGATTAATCCCGAGCAGATCGTCGCGGCTCATACCGGGCTTGCGTGGCACGCCGGCGGTCACGATCACCACGTCGGCACCTTCGATGCCCTCATAGGAATTGATGCCAACCATGTTCGAGTCGAAATCCTCGACCGGTGAGGCCTCGGCGAGATCGAGCGCTTTGCCCTGCGGGACGCCTTCAATCACATCGAACAACACAACATCACCGAGATCTTTCAATCCGGTAAGGAGAGCCAGGGTGCCGCCGATCTGGCCGGCGCCGACAAGAGCGACTTTATTACGTGCCATGGAGGGAAATCCGCTTGAGATAGAAGAGGCCCCAACGGGCCCGAAAAACGCAACCTAGGCTCTAGCCCTTTTGCCGAACTCCCTCAAGCGCTTCGCATGTACGTAAGCTTCGCCTTACGTCTCGACGATCCCGCCCATACCGCCAGACGCCTTCCCGTCGCGCCGACCATGAGGAAGCGCAAGATAAGCGTTCGATCGCATTTCGATCAGCCGGGAGACGGTGCGACGAAACTCGAATGTCTCGAAGCCTTCGTTGCCGAGATAAAGACGATCGGGTTCCACCGCAGCGGATGCAACGAGCTTCACCGAGCTATCATAGAGTGTATCAATCAATAGAATGAAGCGCTTTGCCTCATTTCGCTTCTCGGCACCGATCACCGGAATGTTTTCTACAACCAGCGTGTGAAAGGCTTGCGCGATACGTACAAAATCCGAGGCCCCGAGCGGCACCTCGCAAAGATCAGCAAAAGCAAAGCGCGCAGCACCCCCGCCGGCTTTTGGCACATGAATGAAACGGCCAAGATGTGGCAGCTCCATCCGTGCGCCCCAGTCGGGACCGGCTAGCCTCAGCCAGGCGGTGTCGATCGCGGCGCGTGCCTTTGCATTCGCGGGAACGTGCCATGTGGCCACGCCCTCGAGTTTCTCCCTGCGAAAGTCTGTACGTGACTCGAGATGAACAACTTCAAGGTGCTGCTCCAGCAGTTGAATAAAGGGTACAAACAAAGCACGGTTCAACCCGTCTTTATAAAGTTCAGACGGCCGCACGTTCGATGTCGCAACCAGAATCATTCCTTGCTCAAACAGCTTTTCAAACAGTCGGCCAAGAATCATCGCGTCGGCAATGTCGGTGACAATAAATTCGTCAAAACATAGCAGCGTCGTTTCCTTCGAGATTTCGCGTGCGACAAGCTGGATTGGATCGGTACCGGCAACCTCGCCGTATTTCAGCTGGTGACGAAAATACTGAATGCGCCCATGCACCTCGGCCATAAATTCATAAAAATGCGAGCGGCGTTTCTTCGCGATTGGCGCGGCGGCAAAAAAGAGATCCATCAGCATCGTTTTGCCGCGGCCAACATCGCCCCATAGATAGAGGCCGCGCGAAAGGGCGGCGGGTCGCCGCGCCATCAACCACCCCAGTGCCCCAGATTTTTCAGGCGGACGATGTTCGCGGAGTTCGCGTTCGAGACGCGCGAGCCTTCCGATGGCGAAAAGCTGACCTGGATCAGACTCAATCTTTCCGGCCGCGACCTGTGCAGCGTAAAGCTCCATGATCGCCGACATGCCGAAACAACCTCAATTGAAATGCGAACTGTGTGCCTAGCCAGCACGGCTGCTCTAATCAAGCAGCGCAAGCAAGATTATTGCTTCATCGCCTTGATATTGGATGGAAAATTACTGCTTGAGCCTTTCGTGTTGCGCAAATGTATTACGCTAGTCATGTTTTTGCTGCATAGCGGGAATACATTGATTCTTAACAGTAAATGGCTAAATGGTACTCACAAGCGATGAGCGAAGGAGTTCATAGCATGAACGACAATCACGAAACACCGGGTGTGATTCGAAAGCTTTGGATTGGTGAGACCGATCGGTTCCGGGAGCATCTTTTGCGCCTTGACCGCACGAGCCGCTGCAACCGGTTCGGATCGCCGGTGACGGATCACTTCATCGAAAAGTACGCCTCAACTGCGCTTGGCTCCGATTCGGTGGTTCACGGTTATTTTGTCGACGGAATTCTGCGCGGATGCGCCGAGCTTCGTGCCTTCGGGCAATTAGGTCCACGAGAAGCGGAGGCCGCCTTCAGTATCGAAAAACCGTTTCAGAATCATGGAGTCGGGTCGGCCTTAATGGGCCGTACCATTCTGACCGCACGTAACCGCTCGATTCGCAAGCTCTACATGAACTGTCTTTCGCACAATCATCCGATGCAAGCGATCGCGCGAAAATATGAAGCCGATTTACGCTTCGAGGCTAACGATGTGATGGCCGAGATCACAAATCCACGCCCCGATCTACTCTCTCTATTCCGCGAGTGGATGGCCGACGGGTATAGCCTTGGAACGACAGTGCTGGATGTGCAAAGCCGTATGCTGCGGACCGCTTAATAATTTCCCCGATAGAATTTAATTTTGATTGATTGCCATTAGAAGCGGCGCGTTAGCATCATTTTTTTGACCTCCGCGATTGCCTTCGCGGGATTGAGGCCCTTGGGACAAGCCTTGCTGCAATTCATGATCGTGTGACAGCGATAAAGGCGGAATGGATCTTCGAGCTGATCGAGACGCTCGCCGGTTGCTTCGTCGCGCGAGTCCACAATCCACCGGTAGGATTGAAGAATAGCGGCAGGGCCCATGAAGCGGTCGCTATTCCACCAGTAGCTCGGGCAGGAGGTGGAACAGCATGCGCAAAGAATGCATTCATAAAGCCCATCGAGCTTCCCGCGCTCTTCGTGACTTTGCGGCCATTCCTTTTCGGGAGCTGGTGTTTCGGTATGCAGCCAGGGCTCTGTCTGCTCGTGCTGCGCATAGAAGCCAGAAAGATCTGGCACCAAGTCCTTTACCACCGGCATATGTGGCAGCGGATATATCCTCACCGGTTTCGCAACATCATCGATGGTGATGGTACAGGCCAACGTATTGATGCCGTCGATATTCATCGAACAGGAGCCGCATACACCCTCGCGGCATGAGCGACGGAAGGTCAATGTTGGGTCGATCTTGTCCTTAATCCAGATAATCGCATCAAGCAGCATTGGCCCACAATCGTCGCGATCGACGAAGTAGGTATCGATACGCGGGTTTTCATCGTGATCCGGATTCCAACGATAGATGCGGAATTCCGTCGTGCGTTTTGCGCCCGCGGGCTTCGGCCAAACCTTGCCCTCTTTCACCTTGGACTTTTTTGGCAACGTCAGTTGGACCATTCGGATCGCTCTCAATAAACCCGTTTCTTCGGTTCGATGTATTGCACGTCGTTCGTTAGCGTATAGGTATGCACGGGTCGGTCATCGAGCTTCACCTTGCCGGTCTTGTTGTCGAACCACGACAGCGTGTGCTTCATCCAGTTTTTGTCATCACGATCGGGAAAATCCTCACGCGCATGAGCCCCTCGGGATTCTTTGCGGTTCAGCGCCGAGTCAACGGTTACGACGGCTTGCGAGATGAGGTTGTCGAGTTCAAGCGTCTCGATCAAATCCGAATTCCAGATGAGCGAGCGGTCGGACACTTTGATGTCAGCCACGGCATTGAACACATCATGAATTAGCTCGCTACCTTCTGCCAAAATTTCGTTTGTACGAAATACCGCACAATTTGCCTGCATCGTCTTCTGCATTTTGGTTCTGATCTCGGCAGTCGGTGTCGAACCCTTGGCATGACGGAACTTGTCGAGCCGAGACAAAGCGAAATCAGCCGAATTCGCCGGAAGATCGGGTTGCTTTTCGCCCCCGTGCACAATCTCTGCGCAACGCAAACCAGCCGCGCGTCCGAACACTACGAGATCGATCAGCGAATTCGAACCCAGTCGGTTGGCGCCATGCACAGAGACACAAGCTGCTTCGCCGATTGCCATTAGACCCGGCACGACCTGGTCGGCGTTGCCGTTCGATTTCGTGAGCGCCTCACCGTGGAAGTTCGTCGGTATGCCTCCCATGTTGTAGTGAACGGTCGGCAAAACCGGGATCGGCTCTTTGGTGAGATCGACACCAGCGAAAATCTTCGCGCTTTCCAAAATCCCGGGCAGGCGTTCTTGTAAGATTCTCGGATCGATGTGATCGAGGTGAAGAAAGATATGATCCTTCTCCTTGCCGACGCCGCGACCCTCGCGGATCTCAATCGTCATCGCACGCGAGACGACATCGCGCGAGGCGAGATCTTTGGCGGAAGGCGCATAGCGCTCCATAAAGCGTTCGCCCTCCGAATTTGTAAGATATCCACCTTCGCCGCGTGCACCCTCGGTAATTAGCACGCCCGCGCCGTAAACACCTGTCGGATGAAACTGTACGAACTCCATATCCTGCAGCGGCAGTCCGGCACGCAGCACCATGGCATTGCCGTCGCCCGTCTGAGTGTGGGCTCCGGTGCAAGAGTAATAGATGCGTCCGTAGCCGCCGGTGGCGATGATAGTCATCTGCGCGCGCAAGCAGTGGATCGTGCCATCCTCCATGTTAAGCGCGACAAGGCCACAGCAGCGACCCTCATTGTCTTTCAGAAGATCGATCGCAAAAAACTCGATGAAAAATTCGGCCTTATGTTTCAGCGCGGCGCCATACATCGTGTGCAGCATGGCGTGTCCAGTACGGTCGGCAGCAGCGCAAGTACGCTGCGCCGTCCCTTTGCCGTAGTGCGTAGTCATACCGCCGAACGGCCGTTGATAGATTTTTCCTTGCTCGGTGCGCGAGAAAGGTACGCCCCAGTGCTCGAGTTCATAAACCGCTGACGGTGCGTTACGACAAAGATATTCGATCGCGTCCTGATCGCCGAGCCAATCCGATCCTTTTACGGTGTCGTACATGTGCCAGCGCCAGTCGTCCTCGCCCATATTGCCGAGGGCTGCCGCGATACCGCCCTGCGCCGCCACCGTATGCGAGCGAGTTGGAAATACTTTGGTGATGCAGGCGGTCCTGAGTCCAGCCTCGCCGCAACCAACAACAGCTCGTAGACCCGAACCACCGGCACCGACGACAATCACGTCATAGACGTGTTCAGTAATCGGATAGCTTTTTCCGATAATTCCGGGCGCGGAGATACTGCTTTCGTTTGTTGCCATGGCTCAAAGACCAAAATTGATTTTGAGGATCGCGTAAATGGCCGCGAGACCAATGCCAAACGCGAGAAATGTGTTCGCCATCAGAAGCAGAATCTTGAGCGCTTCGGAATGGACGTAATCCTCGATGATTACCTGCATACCAAGCCGCATATGGATCACGACAGAAATCACTGCCGCTAAAATCAGGATTGCAACAAATGGATTTGTAAGGGTCGCGATCACCGTCGCGTGGCCCCGCCCCACTAAACTAACAATAACGATCAGAAATCCGATCAGCAGCGGTATATTTGCGACCGCCGTCAGCCGTTGTAGCCAAAAGTGTTCAGCACCCGAGTGAGCGGCGCCCATTCCGCGTACGCGACCGAGAGGGGTTTTCATCGCGTGGCCATCCTCAGCCTTTCAACATGTAGCCGAGCACCCAGACCACCAAAGTCAGCACAAGCGACCCCACAATCGACGCAAATGCGAGAAATTCCCGTTCATGCGGTTCGAACCCGCGGCCGAAGTCCCAGATGAAATGTCGGATACCGCCCATCATGTGGTGAAACAATGCCCAAGTGTATCCGAGCAGAATGAGCTGCCCGATCCACGAAGAGAATAAAGCGCTCACGAGTTCGAATTGCTTCTGGGAACTCGATACCGCCATGAGCCACCACACCAGAAGCAAGGTTCCGAAGTAAAGCACCGGCCCCGTCATCCGATGCAAGCCGGACATCACCATCGTCAATGTCAGCCGGTAAATTTGTAGATGTGGCGATAGCGGGCGTTCGATCATTTTACGTTCGGCCATTATCGAACTCCAAGCTTCCGCCTCTATCGACGGAGTTTCAATCGTTTTTGGCCTAGTCCCAATTGATCGGCTTTTGGAATTTGCTTCGCCTAAGACGAAACTATCAGCCAAAAACTAGACGGCAATCAATATTCTGCGTAGGATGCCTTCGTAAAATACGAAGGCGATTTATGCGGTTCGATTTGACCGATTTGACTCTGTTTCGCGAAGTGGTCGAGGCCGGCAGTATTACGCACGGCGCCGAACGGGTCCATCTCGCACTGGCCGCGGCGAGTACCCGCATCCGAAACATGGAAGACACGATTGGTGCGGCATTATTGGTGCGTAGCCGTCAAGGTGTTGTGCCGACCCAGGCCGGACGAACCCTTCTCCAACACGCGCGCACTATGCTTCGCCAGGCGGAACGTATGCGAGAAGATCTTGGCGCTTATGCCGGCGGACTAGCAGGACAGATTCGGGTGCTGTCCAATACCAATGCGCTGACCGAATTTCTGCCTGAAGCTCTAAGTTCCTTTCTTACCACGCATCCAAATGTGAGCGTCGATCTCGAGGAACGGCTGAGCGACGAGATCGTCGGATTAATCGCTGAAGGCGTTGCCGATCTCGGAATTGTTGCGGGCACAGTCGATCCCGGTATGCTCGAGACTTATCCCTTTCGTAGAGACCGCTTCGTGCTTGTGGTTGCGCGCGATCACCCACTCGCGAAACGAACGAAAATCGGCTTTGCGGAAGTGCTTGATCGGGACTTTGTTGGGCTTGACCGCGCAAGCGCCTTGCAGCGCTTTTTGGCTGATAAGGCAGCGCGTATCGGCCGGCCCCTGCGGCTGAGGGTACAATTGCGGAGCTTCGATGCGGTCTGCCGCATGGTCGAATGCAATGTCGGCATTGGTATCGTACCTGAAACCACTGCTCGCCGGGCTGCTCCAACTGTGGGAATTGTGACGGTTACGCTAGCCGACCCCTGGGCTGAGCGCGATCTTACGATTTGCGTGCGAAATATGGGGGAACTACCGCCCTTTGCGCGGCAACTTGTTGAGCATCTACGGGAAACGTAAATCCTTCAATCGACTCAGTTTATAAATGAATAAGGCATTACAGCTAGATTTTAGGCAGTATCGGATAGTCGAGACGATGGGTATCGACAGAAAACCGGCACATTCTCATTGAATATCGCCAATCAAGCCTGTCGCGGATGAGAGGGGCATGAATCGCCATATGCAACACTTGCGGTTCTCATTTTTTGTGCTGCTTGCGCTCGTCAACTTCGTGGGCGCCTCTCGCGCCGACGAAGAGCGATCCGTACTGATTGGCGGTGCGCAAAGGAACTATCGGCTCCATCTTCCTACGAATTGGACGTCCGGTCCGGTCGTCATTGCGCTTCATGGAATGCTGCAGTCAGCAGATGGGTTGGATTCCTATTTGGGCCTCAATCAGGTCGCCGATCGCGAAGGTTTTGCAGTTGTCTACCCATATGGCCTCGGCAATTCGTGGAAAGACGGCCGGAACCCGGCGCTTCGGATGACATTCTGGGCGCCACCTGGTGACGATGTCGAATTTCTTACTAAGCTCGTGCAGTCGCTGATCGAACAACAAATCGCCGATCCCTCGCGCGTTTATCTCGTCGGCCTCTCGAATGGCGGTTATATGACCTACCGCATGGCTTGTGAGCGGCCGGAATTGTTCGCGGCTTTCGCGACCCTGAGCGCGACCGTACCGACGAGCTATCGGAAATCCTGCAAACCTAGCCGCGCAGTACCCTTGCTCATGATAAACGGCACGGCAGATATGATTGTTCCCTTCTACGGCAATGCGCTCCCCGGTGTCATGTCGCTTTATCCAGTAATGTATACGGCAGAGCTTTTCGCCGAATTGAATGGCTGCTCCAATGCCACGGAATCTCCGGTGCCAAGCCGCGATTCCAGAGGGGTAACATCAGTCACCTTGATCTATTGGGCAAATTGCCGGGACCGGTCCGCTGTCGTTCTTTTTCGTGTCAATAACGGCGGCCATCAATCGCCTTCGATTGGGTCCGGAAGACAAACGCCGGTGGCAGCGCAGATGCTGGGCATGAGAAATCATGACATCGATGCGGCAGAGGAAGTCTGGGCGTTCTTTCGACATTATGATCTCTCGATCACCTCCGGCATTCAGCGCGGAACGAGAGTCCAGTAATCGAGATCAAGAATCACGGCTGGATCGTAGTCATCGCCCTGTTTGAACGCAAAATCTCCGCAAGGATGATCTTTGGTCGCGATTGTCCGTAAGCGCAGCGCGCCAATATCTTTGCGTTTCGGAATTTCCCGACGATCAAGCACTTCACTCCACGCAAAAACTGTTAACCCCGCGAACAGAGGCGCGACATGCCGCCCTCCATTAATCGCCGCCACATGAAATGCATTTTCCAAACCATTGAATGAAAGCGCGCGCGCGAGCGAAATCACGTGACCACCGTAAATCAGTCGTCGACCGAAGCGGCCTTTACCTTCCGTGAATTGATTGAAATGAACTCGCGCGCTGTTCTGATAAAGCCGCGTGGCAATTTGGTGTTCGGCTTCTTCCACGGTCACGCCATCGCGGTGATCAATTTTATCCCCAACGCTATAGTCTGCGAAGCGTCGCGCGCTGCCTGCAAGCGTGTTGTCGTAATGCTTCAGTTTTAGTTTCGGAACTGCACCGCCGAGTTCTTCCGCTTTCACTTGCATGGGTAGCTTGGGCACTTTCGCTTCGACAGTAGTCGCGGACTCATCCCGCTTTCGCACCATCACCCAGCGCACGTAATCGAGAACGGTTTTGCCCTTCTGATTGAAGCCCTTCGAGCGCACGTAGACGACGCCCGATTGCCTGTTAGAATTTTCGCGTAGGCCGATGACCTCCGATGTCGCATTCAGCGTATCACTCGGATAGACGGGCGTTAGAAACCGGCAGCTCGCATAGCCAAGATTAGCAATAGCATTCAGCGATATGTCCTGTACCGTTTTCCCAAATACAACATGAAAAACGAGAAGATCATCTACCGGGGCGCGGGGATAGCCGATTTTCTTGGCGAACACATCCGACGACTGAACCGCGAAGCGCGAACCGTAGAGCCCGGTATAGAGAGCAACATCGCCCGTCGTGATCGTTCGCGGCGTCGCATGTTTGATCACCTGCCCGAGGCGAAAATCTTCGAAGAAGTTGCCGGCGCCTTTTTCGCTCATCGAGTTTCGCCCCTCACGACCTTGCCGTGATCGCATCATGCAGCGCGACCGTTCGGCGGGCGATTTCTGCATGCAGCAACTCGACCATGCGGCCATCTACAGTAATTACGCCTTTTCCTTTGTTTCCTGGCTCGGCGAAAGCCGCAACGATTTTCTTCGCCTGGATGACCTCAGATTCAGCGGGAGAATAGACTGCGTTACACGGCTCGATCTGTGACGGATGAATGAGTGTCTTGCCATCGAATCCGAGATCGCGCCCATCTTCGCATTCACGTTTGAACCCAGCCACGTCCTGAATATCGTTAAAAACACCGTCGAGCACATCGAGCCCATTCGTGCGTGCGGCTAGAATCACCGTCGAAAGCGCAGCCAGCATCGGCAGCCTGCCCGGCACGATGCGGGCTCGCGTTTCCTTTGCAATGTCATTCGTACCGAGTACGAAAACAGCGAGCCGCGTCCTGGAATCCTTGGCGGCAGCCGCAATCGAAGCAATATTCAGGATTGCAACCGGCGATTCAATCATCGCCCATACAGCAACAGAAGCGGGCGCGGCGCTCAATTTTTCTCCGATGATCTGCAAATCTTCAGCCGAGGAAATTTTCGGCACCAGTATGGCATCAGGAGCCGCGACGGCCGCGGCAGCAAGATCGTCGGCGCTCCACGGCGTATGGAGTGCATTGACACGGATAATCACTTCGCGCGGCGCAAAGCCCGTGGTTTTTACCGCCATGACCGCTTGCTCACGCGCGGTCTTTTTGGAATCCGGCGCAACCGCATCCTCAAGGTCAAGAATAATCACATCCGCAGCTAGCGTCCGCGCCTTTTCCAAGGCTCTCGCATTCGACGCAGGCATATAAAGTGCACTTCGGCGCGGGCGGATTGTAGAATCCATGGATCGATAAACCCCAGTCAATGCGGACAGCGTAGCCTTCGCCCATACCGCGTGCCAAGTCTATTGATCTGCGGCGATCCCTCACGTTCGGCAAAAATTATTTCATGAATAGATCGCTCCCATAGGGAACGCGGACTTTCTTGAACGCTTTCTCTTCGTTATAGGCGACGACGCTGCGACGCACCTTTGGTCGCACCGCGTAAAATCGATATTGCTTTCATAAAAATACTGTTGCTTTCGCGCATTCGGATACTAAGCAAAAGGTTAGATTCTTATGCACGCAAGCAGACAGAATTTTTTTGCACACCGGTCGCAATAGCTTCCAGATAAATTGAAAGGCTTACCGCAGGTCTGATCGCCGCCGGAAAATCGTTGAGCTTCGTCACGCCGCTTTCTTTTTCGGCGCGAGCAATTTGCGATTGATCAGAATTTCTGCGATCTGAATTGTATTCAGCGCAGCTCCTTTGCGCAGATTATCTGACACACACCAGAAGGCGAGACCGTTTTTTACGGTCTTATCCTCGCGGATACGGGAGACATAAGTCGCATCCTCGCCGACTGACTCGAACGGAGTCGCATAGCCGCCGTCCTCGCGCTTATCGATCACCAACACACCCGGCGCCTTGCGCAGGATTTCGCGCGCTTCGTTCGCCGAAATCGGCTTTTCGAATTCGACATGCACGGCTTCCGAATGCCCGATAAACACCGGTACCCGCACGCAGGTTGCGATCAGATCAATTTTCGGATCCAAAATTTTCTTCGTTTCCGCGACCATCTTCCACTCTTCTTTGGTCGAGCCGTCTTCCATAAAGACGTCGATTTGTGGAATCACGTTAAAGGCGATCCGCTTCGTGAATTTCTTCGGCTCGACCGAGCCGGCAGCGAAAATCGCACGAGTCTGCGAAAATAGCTCGTCCATCGCTTCCTTGCCGGCGCCCGAAACCGACTGATAGGTCGCAACCGACACGCGTTTCACGGTCGCGCGATCATGTAGCGGCTTCAGAGCGACGACGAGTTGGATCGTCGAGCAGTTCGGGTTCGCGATGATATTCTTTCTCTTGAAGTCAACAATCGCGTCAGCATTTACTTCCGGCACAATCAGCGGAACATCCGCGTCGTAGCGCCAGGCTGACGAATTGTCGATGACAACGCAGCCCTTGGCTGCGATTTTCGGTGACCATTCTTTGGAAATGGACGCACCCGCCGACATCAAGCAAATATCGGTATCCGCAAAATCGTAATGCTCGAGCGCCTTCACCTTAAGCGTTCGCTCGCCATACGAAACCTCAACACCCTGCGAACGGCGTGAGGCTAGCGGCACGACCTCGTCCGCGGCAAAACCCCGCTCGGCGAGAATTTCTAACATCTCCCGGCCGACATTGCCGGTGGCTCCCGCGATCGCGACCTTATAACCCATTGTTCACTGTCTGCCGGAGTTTGGCCGCAGATGCGATCCTGCGGAAAGAAAGAACGTAGCGGCTTCTACGCGAGAACCGCCTCAATCGCAACGCTGGCCTTGGGGAGAGGAATAAGGGGGGCGTGAAACGGCATCAATTAAAGGTCGGCTTTGCTGGCTCCATCTGCATTTGGAAATCCATCATCATGTCGGCGCTAGGATCGCGGATTTAGCGAACAGAGCGGTGACGCTATGCTGCCCTCCGTCTGGACACCAATGGCAGACACATATCGAATCAGGATCAGAAACTGTGGCTTAAAGGGGGCAACAAGATCGGATCGTAATCCATCTAGAAATTGGGAGATCTTAGGTTCAAGCTAATATTAAGTAATATGCACGAGCACTTTTCCAACTGTTGCGTTCCTGAAAAGCAGGCTATGTTGCCCGTCAAAGGGATAACGGCACGAAACCGAGAGGATTTAATGCGTACTGTACCGCTTGCTGTCATCATCGCAGCACTGGCCCTTGTCGCGGCAACATTGCCTCTTGAAGCGCAATCCTACAGGGACAAGGACGGCAATGAATGGGTGCGACTTCGGATCGTTGTTCCGAAGCGGAGCTATCTTGACCCCGGCAAATCCGTGAAACCTGGCTCGATGCGCTACTTGAATTACACGGGCGACTACGAACGGCGATTCCCAAACTATGGACCGACATACCAGTGGCCCTATTCGCGTTGGCCGATGCCGATCCCATACGAGCTACCCGGTTATCCATAACCGCGGCGTTTTTAGGTGGCGAGGTTCTCCAGCTCAGCAATGATCCCGCTTCCCATTTCCGAAGTGCTCACCATTTTCGGGCTGTTCCCGCGAATGTCGGCTGTGCGCAAGCCCTTGGCTAGCGCACCTGCGATTGCGCGCTCGATTAGGTCCGCCTCTTTCGCCATTCCGAACGAATAACGAAGTGCCATTCCGAACGAGCCGATCATGGCGATCGGATTAGCGAGACCTTTACCTGCGATATCGGGCGCCGAACCATGCACCGGTTCATAAAGCGCGTGGCGCTTGTTGGTTTTCAAATCAATCTCGCCAAGCGAAGCGGAAGGAAGCATGCCGAGCGAGCCCGTGAGCATTGCAGCAACGTCCGACAAAATATCGCCGAACAGATTATCGGTGACGATCACATCGAACTGTTTCGGGTTGCGCACAAGCTGCATGCCAAGCGCGTCGGCAAGCTGATGCTCCAGCTCGACATCCCGGTATTCGCGTTGATGCACCTGGGTCACCACCTCATTCCACAGCACGCCTGATTTCATTACGTTCCGCTTTTCGGATGATGTGACCTTATTCCTGCGCTTCTTTGCGAGATCAAAGGCAACGCGTGCAATGCGCTCAATTTCATAAGTTTCATAGACCTGCGTATCGATCGCGCGTTTCTGGCCATTCCCCAGGTCGGTGATTGTTTTCGGCTCGCCGAAATAAACGCCGCCCGTCAGCTCGCGCACGATCATGATATCAAGTCCTTCGACTAGCTCGCGCTTTAAGCTCGAGGCGTCGGCGAGTGCTGGATAACAAATTGCCGGTCGTAAATTTGCGAATAGACCAAGATCCTTGCGAAGCCGCAGCAGCCCCGCTTCGGGCCGCTCATCATAAGGAACCTTGTCCCATTTCGGTCCACCGACTGCGCCGAACAGAATCGCGTCGGCAGAAAGCGCTTTCTGCATCGCGCCATCTGAGATGGCCTTGCCGTGCGCATCGTAAGCAGCCCCACCCACGAGATCTTCCTCGACCAAAAAGGAAGCGAGGCCACGCTTCTCGAAGAATGTCATGACGCGCCTTGCTTCGGCCATGACTTCGGGGCCGATGCCATCGCCCGGCAGCAAAAGCAGTTTGAATTTCGCCATGACAATTATACCCAGGGCCGTTTTTCGGCGGCCTTTTTCTCGAAAGAGGCAATCTTTGATTTCTTTTTCATCGTAAGCCCAATGTCATCGAGACCATTCAACAAGCAGTGCTTGCGAAAAGGATCAATATCAAACTTGATCACGCCGCCATCTGGCCCACGAATTTCCTGTTTGGCGAGATCAACTGTGAGTGTCGCGTTCGAACCGCGATCCGCGTCATCGAACAGCTTATCGAGTTCCTCCGGCGTCACCTTGATCGGCAAAATGCCATTCTGAAAACAGTTATTATAGAAAATGTCGGCAAACGAGGTGGAGATTACGCAGCGGATCCCAAAATCTAGGAGCGCCCAAGGCGCGTGCTCACGCGAGGAACCGCAACCGAAATTGTCGCCCGCAACCAGAACCTTTGCATGCTTGTAAGCCGATTTATTCAACACAAAATCTGGGTTTTCGCTGCCGTCGTCGTTGTAGCGCATCTCCGCGAACAGCCCTTTGCCAAGGCCGGTGCGCTTGATTGTTTTCAGATACTGTTTCGGAATGATCTTATCGGTATCAACATTGATCTGTTTCAGAGGCGCTGCGACACCTGTCAGAATCGTAAATTTTTCCATATGAAATTTCCCAAGGTGAGCCTGATTGGCGCCGCGTTCTAGCCCCTTGCACCGACATTTTCAAACGGCGTACGCCGCGCCCTTTCGAGCGCGGCGCCTAATTTTCACGACTTTCAACGACCGCCGTTTTTTAGCGGCGTCGGCTCTTCACACCGTACTTCAAAAGAAGCAGCGGGAAGGCGGTGATCAGTACACCAATGACGACGGGCCAAAGCCAACCGATTGGCGGAAGAACGGCCGCGCTGCTCATCAAGTAGACAATCGGCAGGAACAAGAAAACCGCAGTGATCGCACCCGGCGAGAATTTCTGCGTATTAATCATCGGCCAGATATGAAAGGCGACCGCATTAATCAGCAAGAACACGCCGAATCCGAGAGCGAAGATCGGCGCCGAGTTAACGAGAACTGCCGCGATGACGCCGAGAATAAAAAAGACGCTTGTGATGATCCGATAATTTTCGTGTTCGAACGGAAGCTTTATTGTCTTCCGAATCGACTCGGGCCAATTCAGAATACGCTCTTCCATGATGTGTAGTGCATATGCCGCGACAGCGAGCCATGCGAGAACATCCATGCGCCACATATTCGTTTCCCCTTTTCGTCCCAGTTGACTGACCAAGGGTTAACATGCTGGAGGTTGCGGAACTAGCGGGTGTGCGACGAACCATTTTGCATCGCATCAACTTCGTCCTCGATCCGTTTCATGTCATCATCAGAGAGTCCGAAGTGATGACCGATCTCATGCACGAGCACGTGCGTGATGATTGCACCGAGAGTTTCCTTATGCTCGGCCCAGTAATCCAAAATAGGCCGCCGGTAGAGATGAATTATGTTGGGCAGTGCTCCAGTTTCCGGCACCGCAGCTTGATCAGATAGTCCAATTCCACTGAAAAGACCGAGAAGATCAAATGGACTCTCGGCTTTCATTTCCTCGATTACATCTTCCGATGGAAAATCCTCGACGCGGATAATGACTCGGTCGCACAGTTTGCGGAATCTCGACGGCAGACGCGAGTAAACGGTCCCCGCTAAAGATTCGAACTCTTCAAGAGAAGGTGCCCACAGGTTCTGCAAAATATCTTCGTTGGATCGCGTCATGGCCAATGAGCAGCCTAATCGCACATCGTCATTTTAGAAAACAGAACCCTTTTTTACATCGCGTGTGCATAATGTTGCATTGCATCAGCGATTCTTGTTCAACCGAGAAAAGAACGGTCACCTCTGTGCGCGTTTGTCTTTGAAAAACTCTATACACTCAGTTGAGCGGCCATTCGCGCACATCGACAAAGCAGCCCGTGAGAGCCGCCGCCGCCGCCATTGCGGGTGACACAAGGTGAGTCCGACCCTTGAAGCCCTGACGGCCTTCAAAGTTGCGGTTCGACGTCGAAGCGCAACGCTCTTCCGGCTTGAGCTTATCGGGATTCATGCCGAGACACATTGAGCAACCCGGCTCACGCCAATCGAAACCCGCCGCCTTAAAAATCTTGTCCAAGCCCTCGGCCTCCGCCTGTGCCTTTACCAGGCCCGAACCTGGAACGATCATTGCGCTCAAGCTCTCATGCACCTTCTTCCCATTCACGATTTTTGCGACAATGCGCAAATCTTCGATACGGCCGTTCGTGCAGGACCCAATAAAAATCTTGTCGAGCTTGATGTCAGTGATCTTTGTGCCGGGTTTCAGGCCCATATAATCAAGTGCACGCTGTTTGGTGAGACGGCGTGACTCGTCGGCGATATCCGCCGGATCCGGCACAACCCCCTTGACCGAAACTACATCTTCGGGACTCGTCCCCCAGCTAACGATCGGCGGAAGTGACGCAGCGTCCAGCTTCACTTCCCTTTCGAAAATGGCATCTGGATCGGAATATAGCGTTTCCCAATAACGCATCGCATCGTCCCAAGCCTTATGCTTTGGCGCCTTCGGTTTGTCCCTGAGATAAGTGAACGCCTTTTCATCGGGCGCGACCAAGCCGGCGCGGGCACCGCCTTCGATCGACATGTTGCAAACCGTCATGCGACCTTCCATCGACAACGCGCGAATCGCATCACCGGCATATTCGATCACGGCACCGGTGCCACCTCCGGTTCCGATCTCGCCGATGATGGCGAGAATGATGTCCTTGGCGCCGACGCCGGACGGCGTTCTGCCGTTCACCGTTACGCGCATGTTCTTCGCTTTTTTCTGAATCAGCGTTTGCGTCGCGAGCACGTGCTCGACCTCCGACGTACCGATGCCGTGCGCGAGCGCGCCAAACGCGCCATGCGTCGACGTATGGCTGTCGCCGCACACGATTGTCGTGCCTGGCAGTGTGAATCCCTGCTCAGGCCCAATGATGTGAACGATGCCCTGGCGGCGGTCGCGTTCATTAAAATATTCGACGCCGAAATCGGCAGCGTTTTTTGCGAGGGTCTCGACCTGAATCTTGGACTCCGGATCATCGATGCCTTTCGAACGATCCGACGTCGGAATATTATGATCGACAACTGCAAGCGTTTTTTCCGGAGCGTGTACCTTGCGGCCGGCCATACGCAGCCCTTCGAACGCTTGCGGGCTTGTCACCTCATGCACGAGATGACGATCGATATAGATCAGGCAGGTTCCGTCTGGCTGAGTATCGACGAGGTGATCGTCCCAGATTTTCTCGTAAAGCGTGCGCGGCGCCATCGCTATCCTTATTTCGCCTTGGTCTTCACCTTTGCTTTTTCGGCGGGTACGGCTTCAGCGGGAATAGTGACGGATTTTGGCGGTGCTTCCGCTGCAACCGCGGACACCTCGGCGTGACCGCCGACCGCGAGCTCGGCTTCCACTTCCATCTTCTCGCTAATACGCGCCTTCTTACCGCGGCGTGCGCGCAGATAATAAAGCTTCGCACGGCGAACTTTGCCGCGGCGCACGACTTCAATCGAGTCAAGCATTGGCGAATAGAGCGGGAAAACGCGCTCCACGCCTTCGCCATAGGAAATCTTGCGAACGGTGAAACTCTCGTTTAGCCCGGCGCCCGAACGGCCGATGCAAACGCCTTCATAAGCCTGAATGCGAGTGCGCTCGCCTTCAACCACCTTCACATTCACAAGCAAGGTATCACCCGGCTCGAACTCTGGGATCTTCCTGCCTTGCGTGACCCGCGCGACTTCCTCGCGCTCTAGGGTTTGAATGATGTTCATGGCTATCACCTTCGCACGCCGCCCTTCAGGGCCGCGTCAACTCGTTGCGTCCATTCGGAATGGGCGGCCTAATACGCCAATCTACCCCATTTGTCATGTTTTTTTGGGTTTTTGGCCCTTATGGACAGCCCAAAGGTCTGGGCGGCGTGCTTCCGTGGCTTTTTCAGCCTGTTCTTGCCGCCAGGCCGCTACTTTGGCGTGATCTCCAGAGATCAGAATTTCAGGAATTGTCCGACCCTCGAAATTCTGCGGTTTGGTGTATTGCGGATATTCGAGCAGACCGCATTCGAAGCTTTCCTCGCTGCCGGACGTTTCCTTGCCCATCACGCCAGGCAGCAACCTGACGCATGCATCAATCACCACAAGGGCGGCAACTTCGCCGCCCGAAAGCACATAATCACCGACTGAAACTTCTTCGAGCGCGCGCGCTTCGATCAATCGTTCGTCCACTCCTTCGAATCTCCCACAAACGAGCACGACCCCGGCGCCAGCGCTCAGCTCCCTCACTCTTTCTTGTGTGAGCGGACGACCGCGCGCGGACAGCAGAATACGCGGACGCATGTCAGATTTCGGCGCGGCCGCATCGATTGCGCGGGCGAGTATGTCGGCGCGCATCACCATCCCAGGGCCGCCGCCCGCTGGTGTGTCATCGACTGACCGATGCTTGTCGATGGCTGACGCACGAATATCGATGGCCTCGCACGACCAAACGCCTTCATTCAAAGCACGGCCCGCCAGACTCACGCCGAGCGGACCCGGAAACATCTCCGGGAAAATCGTCAGCACCGTCGCGCGCCAACTCATTTGTCGTCTCGACTGGCATTAGTAGTATCTTCGAACAATCCTGCAGGCGGATCGACGACAATTCGTTCGCCTTTCAAGTCAACTAAGGAGACATAAGGATCGACGAACGGCAAGAGAACGGTTTCGCCGCTGCGGATAGGCTTGATTTCCAGCAGATCGCCTGCGCCAAAATTCTGAACGCCCACTATCTCGCCGAGCTTTTCACCGCTCCCGGTTTCCACCGAGAGTCCAATCAGATCCGCATGATAAAAAATATCGACATCTTTTTGCTTCGGTAGACGGGAACGCGGAATATAAAGTTCGATGTGCGTGAGCTTTTCAGCTGCGTCTCTGTCATCGATTCCCTCGAACCGCGCGACGACATGACCCTTACCTGTCCTCGCAGAAGCGATGCGAAAGCGGCGTGCGCCGCTTTCGTCCTCCAGCTCTCCGTAAGAACCGATCGCGAGCGGATCCTGTGTATAAGCAAAGAGTCGCACCTCGCCGCGCACCCCATGCGCGGCGCCAATCTTTGCGACACAGATTCGTTGCAACGGCATCAAGCCTTAGCTTGCAGCAGAAGTTTCGGCAGCTGGGATCTCGGCAGGCTTGGGGGCCGGAGCAGCTGCGGTCGGTGTCGCGCCTTCCTTGGCCGCCTTGGCCGCTTCGGCCTCCTTCTTGCGTTCGGCACGCGGGACCGCCTTTTCGGGATTGTTGCGGGGCTTCCGCTTCAACACGCCTGCCGCATCGAGAAAGCGCGTCACACGATCGGACGGCTGCGCACCCTTTGAGATCCAGTGCTTGATGCGATCGAGTTCGAGCTTCACGCGCTCTTTCGAATCCTTTGGCAACATCGGATTATAAGTGCCGACCTTTTCGATGAAGCGACCATCGCGCGGAAAGCGCGAGTCCGCGACTACGACACGATATTGCGGGCGCTTCTTCGCTCCAACACGGGTAAGACGAATCACAAGCATTTCATTTCCTTTCGTTGCTACCGTTTCAGTTGTTGATGGTCATTTCTTCTTCAAATCCTTCGGAATTCCGAGACCGGGCAACCCGCCGAGGCCCGGCAGTTTTCCACCAAGTCCCGGAAGATTCGGAAGGCCCGGGGCACTCGGCAATCCGGAAAATTTGTCAGGAAATCCGCCGCCGCCCGGATTGAACGGCATCTTTTCCGCCATTTGCTTCAGCGTTTCCGCGCTCGGCATTCCACCGCCCATACCCAGCATGTTGCCGAAACCGGCGAAAGCGCCGCGCTTGCCTCCGCCCATTGCCTTCATCATATCGGCCATCTGACGATGCATTTTGAGGAGCTTATTAATGTCCTCGACTTTGGTGCCAGAACCGGCGGCGATCCGCCTCTTGCGGCTCGCTTTCAGCAAATCTGGATTCTTGCGTTCTTTCGGCGTCATCGAATCGATGATCGCGGTTTGCCGCTTCAACACGCGGTCATCGAGGTTGGCTTTGGCGATCTGATTTTTCATTTTTGCGACACCCGGCAACATTCCGAGCATGCCGGAAATACCGCCAATTTTTTTCATTTGTTCGAGTTGGTCGCGCAAATCTGAAAGATCAAATTTTCCCGCTCGCATTTTTTCAGCAGCGGCTTTTGCTTTCTCAAGATCGACATTCTCAGTGGCCTTCTCAACGAGCGAAACCACATCACCCATGCCGAGAATACGGCCCGCGATGCGTCGGGGATCGAAATCCTCAAGTGCATCCATGCGCTCGCCTGTGCCGATGAGCTTTATCGGTTTACCGGTAACTGCGCGCATGGAAAGCGCGGCACCCCCGCGTCCATCACCATCGACGCGCGTCAACACGATGCCAGTGAGCTTCATTCTCTGATCGAAGGCGCGCGCGGTCGCGACAGCATCCTGACCAGTGAGGCTGTCGGCGACGAGCAACACTTCATGTGGCTTGGTCGCTTTCTCGACTTCAGCCAGCTCCTGCATCAATTCTTCGTCGATTGTGACGCGACCGGCGCTATCGAGCAGCACCACATCGCAGCCCGAAACTTTCGCAGCCGCGACTGCGCGTTTCGCAATTTGCAGAGCATTTTCGCCAGCGACGATTGGCAAGGTTTCAACGCCGATTTCTCGACCCAACACTGCAAGTTGTTCCATCGCCGCAGGACGACGAGTATCGAGCGAGGCCATCAAGACCTTCTGCTTCATTTTTTCTTTGATACGCTTCGCGATTTTTGCAGTCGTCGTTGTTTTGCCCGAGCCCTGCAGTCCCGCCATCAGAATTGGCACTGGCGCAGCTGCGGCAAGGTCAATTGGCGTTGCGTCGGAGCCGAGCACGGAAACCAATTCGTCATGCACGATCTTCACGACCATCTGCCCCGGCGTAACGGAGCGGATGACGTCGGCACCGACAGCACGTGCCGTCACCCGATCAATAAAGCTGCGGGCAACTTCAAGCGCAACATCGGCCTCCAGCAACGCCTTGCGCACTTCGCGCATGGCTTCCGCGACATCACTCTCCGATAGAGCACCGCGGCGCGTGAGGCGGTCGAGAATTCCGCCGATTTTTTCCGATAGCGTGTCGAACATCGTTCCAAATATGTTTGCGCCCGAGGGCGCATCGCGCTGTCGGGCGTTGACCTCCAGCCTCTATAGGACCGGTAGGCGATGGATCAAGCTCGCGTACTTCGAGAGCGAGCGGAAAGTAGGAGCCGCCCAGAATCAAGTCAAGGAAGGACAGAACTGGAGTTTTCGTCCCTCATTTTATGCTAAGGCGCACGCATGAAATTCGCACGTCGCCGCCTTTTCGCCGGTTTTACTGCTCGTGCCGCCATATTCGGCAATGAAACCGTGCTGCCAGGTCGATTCACTCGCTATTGCAACAGGCTGACGTCCGATCATTTCGACGGGGCGCACTTCTTCGATCCCTACGGCTCGCCACCGAAAAAGCTCGGCGAATTTCTGCGCTGGCAACTCTCGCGCAGTGCCGCCAAATGGCCCAAACGGGCCCCCAGCGCTTTCTCCGATAAACCTCCCACCCGCGTGGAGAAGGGCATTCGGGTGTCATACGTGGGACACGCAACAGTTCTGATCCAAACTGCCGGTCTCAATCTCCTGACCGACCCCGTCTGGTCTGACCGCGCCTCGCCCGTCAGCTTTGCGGGACCGAAGCGAGTGAACGACCCCGGAATTGATTTCAATTCACTTCCGCCGATCGACATCGTTCTCGTCACGCATTGTCACTACGATCATCTGGATGTCGAAACTCTTTCGAGGCTGACGGCCGCGCATCGACCACGCGTCATCACACCGCTCGGCAACGACGTCATCATGCGCGCTTACGATCCAGCGATTAACGTCGAAGCTTATGATTGGCATCGGCGCGTCGATCTCGGTCCTGGTTTCGCTGCGATCCCCGTACCCTCTTGCCATTGGTCGGCGCGCAGTCTGCTTGATCGAAATAAGGCATTATGGGCCGCGTTTATTATTGAAACGCCGAACGGGAAAATATATTTTGTCGGCGATTCTGGTTACGGCAACGGTCATCATTTTAAAATCGTGCGCGAGCGTCACACGCCGATCAAACTCGCTATTCTTCCCATCGGCGCATATGAACCGCGCTGGTTCATGCGCGATCAGCACATGAACCCAGAAGAATCCGTGCGCGCCTTTCAGGATTGCGGCGCCGAGCTTGCGCTCGCACATCACTTCGGAACGTTTCGCCTGACTGACGAGGCGATTGACGCGCCGCGCGAGGCCCTCAAGGCCGCGCTGAGTTCAGCCAACATCCCAGTTGCGCGTTTTCGCGCTCTTGACCCAGGGCAAGTGTGGGAAATCCCCTGAGGCCGCTCTATTTCTTCAGCGGCATAAAGATATTGATCACGATTTCTTCGGGCTTCGTCGTTAGCGGATCGGTGACATATTCCTCAATCGAAAGATCTTCGGCCTCAATTTTGTTTGAGTCGATATAATTGCTAATCAATTCGTAAGTCGAATCCATCGCGTCGAACGGGCCTTTGTAGACGAACTTGATCGCTTTGCCGGTACGCGATGGACCGACTAAGAGATCGCCAGTCAGCGCCTCCTTTGGCACGGCCTCGATTGGTAGTGCCGCATCGAATTCGAAACTATCGTCGGTGGTTGCGCGGTAAATAATTAGCGGAGCACCGGTCACTTTCACCTGCAGCTTGTCGGCATCGGCATGGATCGCCTTGAAGGCAGCGACGATATTCGGCCAAGCCTCGTCCCAGCTCGTTTTTGCTTTGCGCATCAGCAGTATGCGCGCGGGCAACGTGACCTCTTCGCCAAAGGGCTCTTGGGTCATGCCCTTGGGAGCGGCACCCTTCTGTCCATCCTGCGCAACGGTGACAGTAAGGGTACAGGCGAGCAAAACGACCGCGATTAAACCGGCTTTCCAGTGCAAATGAGGGAGGATCGTCATAGCTTTCCTTGCGTAGCGTTCGCGTGCGCGATCATCCAACGATTCAACCATAGCAAATTTCTGGCCATCTAGGGGCGAAAGGGTCGATTCGCAAACTTACCCCCGATTCTCATATAAGCTCGAGCATTGACAAGGATTTCGATGAGCCCCCTAGTAAACTGCCCTTTCGTTAAGATGAACGGCCTCGGCAACGAGATCGTCGTGCTCGATTTGCGTTCGAATCCCGTGGCGATAAAACCGGACGAAGCGCGTTCTCTCGCGCGCCCAACCGCCCTGCCGTTCGACCAGCTGATGGCGCTCTATCCGCCCAAAAACGTCGGCACGGAAGCTTTCGTTCGCATTTATAACTCCGACGGTTCGGAGGCCGCCACCTGTGGCAATGGTATGCGCTGTATTGCCGCGCTTGTCGCCCGCACCACGGGCAAGAGGACCCTTGCCTTTGAAACCTCAAGGGGTCTCGTTCCATGCCAGATCGAACCCGCGCCTAATACGGTGACGATCGATATGGGCGCGCCGCGTTTTCGCTGGGACGAGATCCCGCTCGCAGAGGAATTTCATGATACGCGCGCGATCGAATTACAGATCGGACCCATCGATAACCCAATTCTGCACTCACCTTCGGTAGTGAGCATGGGAAATCCGCATGCAATCTTCTGGGTCGATGATGTGGAATCCTATGACCTCGTCCGCTTTGGCCCATTGCTCGAGAACCATCCGCTTTTCCCCGAACGCGCGAATATCTCACTAGCCGAGGTCGCAGCACCCGATCATCTTATTGTCAAAACGTGGGAGCGCGGTGCAGGGCTGACGCGCGCCTGTGGCTCGGCGGCATGTGCGGCGACCGTTGCCGCAGCGCGCACAAAACGCACCGGCCGCAAAGTTCGCGTAACGCTGCCCGGCGGCGACCTACAAATCGAATGGCGCGAACGTGATGACCACGTATTAATGACAGGCCCGGTCGAAACCGAGTTCGAAGGTAGACTCGAACCCGCTATGCTCGCTGCGGATGCGGCCTGAGGAAGCGATGGACGTCGAGGTCATCACTTTCGGTTGCCGCCTCAATATGGCGGAATCCGAAATGATATTCCGCGTCGCAGAAGCATCGGGACTTACGAACACGGTAATATTCAATTCTTGCGCCGTAACAGCGGAAGCGGTCGCTCAGACGCGGCAAACCATACGGCGCGTGAAACGCGAACGTCCCGATGCAAAAATCGTCGTTACCGGATGCGCGGCGCAAACCGAACCCGCGACCTTTGCCGCAATGCCAGAAGTCGATCGCGTTGTCGGCAACGGAATGAAAACTTCGCCCGAGACCTGGATCGAGACGAAACAATATTTCGATTTTGGCGCGCAGGAAAAAATCCGCGTCGGCGATCTCGAATCGATACGCGAGACCGCGCTTCATCTCGCGGATGGTTTTGACGGCCGCGTACGGGCGTTTGTACAAGTGCAAAACGGCTGCGATCACCGCTGCACCTTTTGTATTATCCCATATGGTCGCGGTCAGTCGCGTTCAGTTCCCATGGGTGAAATCATCGCGCAAGTGCGTCGATTGGTCGAAAAAGAATATCGCGAAATCGTCTTGACTGGCGTCGATCTCACTGCGTGGGGTATCGATCTGCCGGGAAGACCTCGCCTAGGAGTATTAGTACGCGCGATCCTCAAACATGTGCCGGAGCTGCCACGACTTCGACTCTCGTCAATCGATTCCATCGAGGCTGATTGCGATCTGCTCACCGCGCTCGCAGAAGAAGAGCGTCTAATGCCTCACCTGCATCTGTCATTGCAGGCAGGAGATGACCTTATTTTGAAACGAATGAAACGCCGCCACTTACGCACCGATGCGATCAAATTTTGTGAACAAATCCGGCGTTTGCGTCCCGGTGTTATCTTCGGCGCCGATTTGATTGCGGGATTCCCAACCGAAACCGAGGAGCAATTCCGCCGTTCCGAATTTTTGATTGAGGATTGTGGGCTGACTTTTCTTCATGTTTTCCCATTCTCTCCACGTCCGGGAACGCCAGCGGCGCGTATGCCGCAAGTCGGGCGTAAGACGGCAAAAGATCGCGCACGTCGCTTACGCGAAAAGGGCGAGATCGCCTTGCGCCATCATCTCGAGAGCGAGGTGGGATGCCGACGCCGCGTATTGGTGGAGCGAAAACATGGCCGTAGTGAAGATTATACCGAAGTGAGATTTGCGCAGGCAGAAACACCCGGGTCGATTCTCGATGTCACGATTGCGGGTCATGATGGCCGGCGGCTGATCGCGGCATTCCGATGAACAGAAGTGTCCTCCCCTACGAATCTTCTATGTTGATGCTAGCTCCGGTTGCCGTCAGCCTCGTTTTGATGACCGATAAATTCGGACAATGAGCGCGCAGGAAGCTGGATTCTGGCAACGACTCACAGCGGGCCTTTCCCGCACTGCCTCTCGTCTCGGCGATGGAATTGCCAGTCTGGGGCGCCGGAAGCTCGATGCGGCCGCACTCGAATCGCTCGAAGATTTATTGATCGAGGCTGATCTCGGCGCGGAGACGGCCGCAAAGATCATCGAAGCCGTCCGGCGCGCACGGACGGACCATGAGATGGATGGAGACGAAATCAAGGCATTGGTTGCCGCAGAAATTGAAAAGATCATAACTCCAATTGAAAAAGCCTTCTTGATCGATCCGTCAAAGGGACCTTTTGTCGTTGTTGGCGTTGGCGTGAACGGCTCTGGTAAGACGACAACGTTGGGAAAACTCGCGGGTCGTCTACGATCCGAGAATTATCGCGTTATGCTTGCCGCCGCCGATACATTCCGTGCCGCGGCCATCGATCAACTGATGGTTTGGGGCAAACGCATTAACGCTGAAGTTGTTGCGAAAATGCCAGGCGCGGACCCTGCGGGCGTCGCTTTCGAAGCTCTGGAGAGAGCACGTCAGGAAAAGACCGACATTTTGTTCATCGATACCGCCGGACGGCTTCAAAATAAAGCCGCGCTCATGGACGAGCTCGAGAAGATCAATCGCGTCTTGAAAAAGCTTGATCCAACGGCGCCGCATGCTGTGCTACTCGTGCTCGATGCAACGGTGGGCCAGAATGCGCTTTCGCAGGTCGAGGCCTTCGCCAAAACCGCGGGCGTTACAGGCATTGTCCTTACGAAATTAGACGGCACCGCAAAGGGCGGTATTCTTGTAGCGATCGCCGCGCGATTTGGATTGCCCGTACACTTCATCGGCGTTGGCGAAGGAATCGAAGATCTCGCCATCTTCGACGCGAGGGCGTTTTCGCGTGCACTCGTCGGCCTCCAAGGCTCGGTGGCCACGTCTTGATCTCGCCCGAGCGAGAGGGCATCAAAGACGAATGAGCGCGTCGAACAAACCAAAGACCAAGCTTAATCCACTTGTTAAAATCGTCTTCGACTTTGGACCGCTGGTCCTTTTTTTCTTTGCAAATAGCTATCGTGGAATTTTTTTCGCGACAGCGGTTTTTATGATCGCGGTAATTGCGGCGCTTGCAATCCAATACTTTTTGATCCGCCGAATTCCGATTGTTCCGGTTGTCACAGCCGCCATTGTACTCGTCTTCGGAGGACTGACTCTGTGGCTGCAAAACGAAACCTTTATCAAGATGAAGCCGACGATTATTTACGCGATGTTTGCAGCAATTCTGTTAGCGGGACTGGCAACCGGCCGGCCGTTGTTCGAGCTTGTGCTAGACAATGCATTTCATTTGAAAGAAGAGGGCTGGAAGAAACTCACTTGGCGCTGGGCTTTATTCTTTCTTGCGCTCGCGGTCCTTAACGAAGTTCTTTGGCGCTCCGTCTCAACTGACACTTGGGTCGCATTCAAAACATTCGGCTTTCTGCCGCTCACGTTGATATTCGCATTGGCGCAGGCGCCGCTTTTCATCCGCTATGCGATCAAGAGTCCACAATCCTGATGAATCACCAATCTTGCTTTGTTGATTCTCGGTACAGCGAGAGCGGAAGCGGTTTAAAATCCATCCACTACGCCTTGGCTTTGGCGGCTGCAAGAATGCGCAAAGTGCGAACGCGGCGGCGCAGCAACTCGTTTCTCATAGCGGCGAGATGAAGCGTCAGGAACAAGGCAAGAAATCCCGCGGCTGAAATCAACAGCGGCGTCAGCATCGACGGGTGGATTGTCGGTCCGTCAAGCCGCATCACCGAAGTTGGCTGATGGATTGAAGTCCACCAATCGACGGAGAATTTTACAATCGGTACATTGACGAAGCCGACGAGCGCAAGAATTGCCGCGGCGCGTCCCGCGCGGTTCGGATCTTCGATCGCGCGCCACAGCGCCAAAACTCCAAGATAAAGAAGGAAAAGAACGAGCACAGAGGTAAGCCGCGGGTCCCAATCCCAATAGGTGCCCCACGTCGGCCGTCCCCATAGCGAGCCGGTGATGAGACACAAAAAGCAAAATGCCATACCGATTTGTGCGGCGGCTTTTCCGGCCACGTCCGCTAACGGATGCCTCCACACCAATGTGCCGAGTGCTGCAATGGCCATCATTGTATAGGCGCCAAGCGACAGCCAGGCGAAAGGCACATGGATGTACATCACACGCACCATTTCGCCCTGCTGATAGTCGGCGGGCGCGCGGAAACCCATCACTAGTCCAACGCCAATTAAAATTGCCGCTGCCAGCGCGAACATGGGGATCAAAATTCGCGCTAACTGCTGGAAACGACGGGGATTGGCGAGATCGATGAGGGGCATGGGATCTGATTATTGGTCCATGATCGCGTCCGCAATGCGGCACGCAGTTGGAACATTATTCACGGACATGGCGCAAGGCGGCGGCCGCCGCGACTGGCCCAAGGACAAGAAAGAAGAGCGTGATCGCACAGAGCAAACGAAAGGGTGTCCCGAATGGAATTTCCCCCACAACCGCTGCATTTGTAGCAGCAACGCCAAATATCAGAAGCGGAATCGCGAGCGGCAGAATTAGCACCGCGCTCAGCAAACCGCCACGCGGTAGCGCCACCGAGAGCGCCGAAGCGATCAACCCTATAAAAGTCACCGCCGGCGTTCCTACTAGAAGCGTAAGCGAAACAGCGGCGAGCGCTCTTGGTTCGACACCGAGCATCAGACCAAGAACCGGTGCAATAATCACGAGCGGCAGCCCTGTCGCAATCCAATGCGCAACCGCTTTTGCTACCGCAATGAGTTCAAGTGGAGCGTGCGAGAGCAGCAATAAATCAAGACTGCCATCGTCCTGATCGCTTGCAAAAATCCGATCAAGCCCCAATAAGCTCGCGAGTAACGCACCAATCCAAAGAACTGCGGTACCAATACGTGCAAGCAGAGGAAGATCGGGACCCACCGCGAAAGGGATGATCGTTACGATCGCGAGAAAGAAAATGACACCAACACCCGCGCCGCCGCCAACTCGCAATGCAAGCTTCAAATCGCGCGCGGTGACAGCTCTGAACGTCGTAATCAATCAACACCTTCGCCGGTCAGCACAATCTCGCGGGCACCACTTATGTCGAGCGCCATATGAGTAGCGGCAATCACCGAACCGCCGCTTGCCCGATGCTCGACAATTAATTGAATAAGCGTTCGCTGTCCTTCGGAATCAAGTGCCGTTGACGGCTCATCGAGCAACCAAAGCGGACGGGTTGCCACAAGAAGTCGCGCAAGTGCCAGCCGCCGTCTCTGGCCTGCAGAAAGGATTTGGGCGGGGACGTCTGCCAGCGAGCCGATACCGAGTTTTTTCAACGCAGCATCAGTTTCGATCCCGCCTCCACCCAACAACGTACGCCCGAAATCGAGATTCTCTCCGACGGTCAGCGCTCCTTTCACAGCGTCGAGGTGCCCGACAAAATGACTAAGCTCATTGGCCATCTGCACGGAGTCTTCGACAACCACCCGCCCCTCAGCCGGTGTCAATAAACCCGCCACAAGGCGCAAAAGCGAGGTCTTTCCGGCCCCGTTCGGACCCGTAACGACGATGGCTTCCCCCTGACCAAGCCCAAATGACAAGCCCCGAAACAGCTTCCGTCCGCCCCGGATGCACGTCAAACCTTCCACAGCGAGCCGCATCGAGCCTCCCGGACCCTCAAACAGGCCAATAACGGGCCTTCTCAGTAACTTACGCTATTCGTTCCGGTGACCAAGATTTAAAATCGCTCTATAAAGCACAGAATCGTGCGTCGTTTAACGGCCGAATCGTCCGAGTGATTTTCGGTCAGACCCCGCGACGCGAAACAATTGGGAAAGACCGCCGTGAACGCTCTCGACAGCTTTAAATGCCGCCGCACCCTCAAAGTCGGCAAGAAATCCTACGAATATTACAATCTTGGCATAGCCGAAAAGAACGGCCTCGAGGGCATCTCGACCTTGCCATTCTCAATGAAGGTATTGCTCGAAAATCTCATACGCCACGAAGACGGCCGCACGGTCTCGAAGCAGGACATCAAAGCAATCGCCGACTGGGCGAAAAAACGAAAGAGCGAACGAGAAATCGCGTTCCGTCCGGCGCGTGTGCTGATGCAAGACTTCACTGGCGTACCCGCGGTCGTCGACCTCGCGGCGATGAGGGACGCCATGAAGTCGCTCGGCGGCGATCCGAATAAGATCAATCCGCTCGTACCCGTCGACCTCGTGATCGATCATTCTGTGATTGTCGATCATTTCGGGACGTCGAGCGCGTTCAAACAAAACGTCGATCTCGAATACAAGCGGAATGGCGAGCGCTATCGCTTCTTGAAATGGGGCCAGCAGGCCTTCGACAATTTCCGCGTTGTGCCGCCTGGCACCGGCATCTGCCACCAGGTCAATCTCGAATATCTCTCACAAACGGTTTGGACACGCGCGCAAACAGTAGGCATCGGACCGAACAAAAAGACGATCGAGTTCGCCTATCCGGATACTCTCGTCGGAACCGACAGTCACACTACGATGGTTAACGGTTTGAGCGTACTTGGCTGGGGCGTCGGCGGTATCGAAGCGGAAGCTGCGATGCTTGGTCAACCGATTTCAATGCTCATTCCGGAAGTCGTCGGTTTCCGCCTTATCGGAAAATTAAACGAAGGCGTGACCGCGACCGATCTTGTGCTCACCGTTACCGAAATGCTGCGCAAGCAAGGCGTCGTCGGTAAATTCGTCGAATTTTATGGGCCGGGTGTCGGCGCGCTTTCGCTCGAGGATCGCGCGACGATCGGTAACATGGCACCGGAATATGGCGCTACCTGCGGCTTTTTTCCCATCGATGAAGAAACGATCCGTTATCTGTCCGATACGAGCCGTCAGTCGGATCGCGTGGCGCTAGTTGCGGCGTATGCGAAGGTGCAGGGGCTCTTCCTTACCAAATCCACACCGGACCCGGTTTTCACCGACACGCTTGAGCTCGATCTTGCAAACGTTGTGCCTTCGCTCGCAGGCCCGAAGCGCCCGCAGGATCGCGTCGCGCTCGGCAACGTAAAGTCGGGCTTTGCCGATTCTCTCGATAAAGAATTCCGCAAGGCCACGGAAATCGACCGTCGTTTCAAGGTCGCAGGCAAAAAGTTCGATCTCGGCCACGGTGATGTGGTCATCGCGGCAATTACTTCCTGCACAAATACTTCCAACCCGAATGTGATGATCGGCGCTGGTCTGCTCGCGCGCAACGCGATCAAAAAGGGGCTGAAAGTTCAGCCTTGGGTAAAGACTTCTCTCGCGCCCGGCTCGCAAGTCGTCGGCGAGTATCTAAAAAAGTCAGGCCTGCAGAAAGACCTTGATAAGCTTGGATTCAATCTTGTTGGTTTTGGATGCACGACCTGCATCGGCAATTCTGGTCCGCTTTCCGACACAATCTCGAAAACAATCAATGGCAGCGATCTCGTTGCAGCGGCTGTGCTTTCTGGCAATCGCAATTTTGAGGGCCGAGTAAATGCCGACGTTCGCGCAAATTATCTCGCCTCGCCCCCGCTTGTCGTCGCCTATGCTCTTGCTGGTTCGGTGATGAAAGATTTGACCAAGGATCCAATCGGCCGCGACAAGAGCGGTAAACCAGTCTACCTTAAGGATATTTGGCCAAGCTCGAAGGAGATCTCGCGATTCGTTCGGAAAACCATAACGAAGAAGCTGTTTCAGAAAAAATATTCCAACGTATTCAAGGGCGACGCTCACTGGCGGAAGATCAGTATCAAGAAGGGCGATACTTACGCGTGGGATTCTAAGTCGACCTATGTGCAAAACCCGCCCTACTTCGTGCACATGGCCAAGAAGCCGGAAGCCATCACCGATATCGTGAATGCGCGCGTCCTCGGCCTCTTCCTTGATTCGATCACGACTGACCACATCTCGCCAGCAGGCTCCATCAAGGCCACGTCGCCAGCAGGAAAATATCTCGTCGATCACGGCGTCGATGTCATCGACTTCAATCAATATGGCACGCGCCGCGGCAACCACGAGGTAATGATGCGCGGAACCTTCGCCAACATCCGCATCAAGAACCAGATGGTGCCCGGCATTGAAGGAGGCGTCACGATTCATTACCCGTCCGGCGAGCGGCTTTCGATCTACGATGCGGCGATGCGCTACAAGCGCGAGAACGTGCCATTGGTCGTTTTCGCCGGCAAGGAATACGGCACTGGCTCTTCGCGCGACTGGGCGGCGAAGGGTACGAGGCTGCTCGGCATCCGCGCCGTCATCGCACAATCCTTCGAACGCATTCACCGCTCGAATCTGGTGGGCATGGGCGTCGTTCCCCTCACCTTCGAGGAAGGCTCGTCCTGGCAAACGTTGGGCCTGAAAGGTGACGAGATGGTCACGATCCGCGGGATTTCAACCGGCCTCAAGCCGCGCCAGAAATTCACAGCCGAAATTAGAATGGCTGACGGTTCCACGAGGCAGATACCGCTGCTGTGCCGTATCGATACCGTGGATGAACTGGATTATTTCAAGAATGGTGGCATTCTGAACTACGTATTGCGCCAGCTCGCCGCATAAACGCCGTTCACGAAAAGGCGATCCCGTCTCACCGCGAAGTGACTCGCGTGCAAGGGATGAAGCGTTCTATTACTTGGCTGCTTCAGGATTGGATCGATGAATTCCCGTAACCTCACCGCCGCAATCTCCTTATTCGCCGCATTCGCGAGTTCCGCGCTTGCAGCCGATAACAAGGTTGTCGTCGAGCTATTCACGAGCCAAGGTTGCTCGTCATGTCCCGCGGCCGACCGCGTGTTGGGCGAACTCACTAGCGAAAACCAAGTGATCGCACTAAGCGTGCCAGTCGATTATTGGGATTATTTGGGCTGGCGTGACACGCTCGCGCAACCATCGCATTCAAACCGCCAACGCGGCTATTCGCAGGGGCGCGGTGACCGCGAAGTTTACACGCCGCAAGTCGTAATCAACGGTATTGCTCAAACGATTGGCAGCGACAAGTCCGCGATCGAGTCAAGCATCAAAAAGGTCGCCGCCGATAACAAAATGTCTGTGCCTATCATAATCACGAAAAATGCATCGAATGTCGAAGTGGATGTCGGGGCCGGCAGCGGCGCTCCCGCCTCGGTATGGTTGCTGACGATCGCGAAAGCAAAGACCGTTGTCATTGGCCGCGGCGAAAACCGCGGCAAGACGATCACCTATCATAATGTCGTGCGCTCGTGGCAGCGCGTCGGTGAATGGAACGGGGCATCGTTCAGGAATTCGATCGCGATGGCAGAGCTGAATACCAAGGACGCCGACGCGATCGCAATTCTGGTACAGCCGGGATCGGTCGAAAAACCGGGGCCCATTCGCGGTGCGGCGATTCTCTCGCTCCGCTAAGCAATAAAGTCTTTCTTTAAAAATAAAAAAAGGTCGGCATGAGCCGACCCATACGCACATTGTGAATTGAACCATACAAACAAACTAGATTGAAACTCGTTGGGTCGGCCCGCCAAAGCCCGGGGGGCTGGGGGGCTGGGAATTGTCCGGTACTTCAACAAGGCCGACCCGGAGGCTACGAAATCATAACTTCACCGATTGCTTGGGCGTTGCCTTGGCCGAAATCGGGCGACATTATGATTTCGTTAACGAGTGCGTGAACGGCCAAAAGCCCCACTTCTCGCCATTTCTTAGGGCCTTGCGTAGAGGAAAAACCAGCGCGAACATCATTATGATAACCAAGTGACAACAAGCTCTACCAGGAGGCGCCATGGGCGATCTTGAGCCGATAGCGTTTCCGGGGGACCGAGGACGAAGATCCTCTAAGTCTCCCGGCCCCAAAGTTACATTCGACCGGCGTGAATTGATGCGCATTCTAGAATTATACGGACGAAAGGTCGCGGCCGGCGAGTGGCGCGATTACGCCATTGCTTTCCTCAAGGATCGCGCAGTGTTTTCGGTTTTTCGGCGCTCTGCCGAGATGCCACTTTATCGCATCGAGAAAAATTCATCGCTGGCTCGCCGCCAAGGTGCTTATGCGGTGGTTACTGCATCCGGGACAGTGCTAAAGCGCGGTCACGATCTTGATCGCGTTCTGCGCGTAATCGATCCGGCTCTACGACTAGTTAATTAAGTCAAGTTCCGTCCGAAAAAAGAAAAAGCCCCGGCGACGAACCGGGGCCTTCTTTCTCGAATCGGCTAAAACGTCAGTCGCGCCGGCCGAAGAGCTGCAGCAGCATCATGAACAGGTTGATAAAATCGAGGTAGAGCGCGAGAGCACCCATTACAGCCTTGCGGCCGGCGATGACATTGTCATCCGCCTCGAAATACATCTCTTTGATACGCTGCGTATCCCACGCCGTAAGCCCAGCGAACACGAACACACCAATGATCGAGATGATGAACTGCATCATCGAAGATTGTAGAAAGATATTCACGAGCGAGGCGATGATGACGCCGATCAGGCCCATCACCACGAACGCGCCGAAGGCGGAAAGATCGCGCTGCGTCGTATAACCGTAGAGACTCAAACCACCAAAAGCCGCCGCTGTGATGAAGAAGACCTGCGTAATGCTTTGGCCAGTAAAGACAAGGAAAATCACCGACAGAGACAGACCGACGAGCGCCGCGTAGACCCAAAATGTCAGTTGCGCGGTGGCCACGCTCATCTTCTGGATGCCGAAGCTCAGCAGAAACACGAGCGCAAGCGGCGCGAAGATGACGAGCCACTTGACTGGGCTTTGATAGATCAATTGACCGAAGGCAGTCAGCTTGACCGTGCCGCCGGAGCGGTCGACTGCCATCAGGAACGTGCCGAGCGCGGCAGCGCCCGTGATAGCAAGCCCCATTGCCATGTAATTGTAGACCCGGAGCATATATGCCCGAAGGCCCTGGTCGACCGCGGCACCTGCGCGGGCAGCCGGTTGGCCGTAACGGGCAGCAGGATTAGTGTTCAAGTCGGACATGTGAACCTCTTTTTCTCCCTTGATGACCCGCTCCGTAGCCGGAGTGTTTGGGTCGATATTTCGAACAGTAATATGGGGTTCCTTCACCTTCGCAGCAAGTGAATTTCCGGAAAGGTTTGGCGAAGGGTGAAGAGCCTGTTTCGGCTCGCAAATTTACAGATTACGAAGCACCGTCGCCGGTTTTTGACCGAGCGCCCGCCATGTGCCGATCAACCCAAATATAACCGTCAATAGCACCGAAACTCCTGCTGCAAATGCGGCCGCCGAAAGCATGAATACGAAGCGAAAATGCATCACTTCCTTCACCACGAAAGCACCCGCCAATCCGCCGGCGGTTGTCGCGATGATCGCGGTAATGAGACCCAAGATCGCGTATTCGATTCCGTAAGCGAGCACGAGTCGGCCGCGCGTGGCACCAAGCGTTTTTAGAATTACCGCATCATATACGCGCGTATGATGGCCAGCCGCCAGCGCCCCCGCCAGAACAAGAATGCTTGCGATCAGCGTGATTCCGGCAGCCGCGCGTACACCGACCGAGAGATCGCTGACAATCGCGTTAATGGCTTCGAGCGCTTCCTTCACGCGAACGGTCGTCACTGCGGGAAAGGCGCCTGCGATTTCCTTGATTAGCTTTAGCTCGGTTTCGGGCGTTCCACCATCGGGATAAGTCAGCGTCGCTAGTACCGTATAGGGCGCCCCCTGAAAAACATTCGGCGGAAACAGCAATACGAAATTGATGCCGAGACTTTCCCAATCGACACGGCGAAGATTGGCGATGGTCGCCTCGATATTCCGTCCGAGCACATTGACGACAATATGATCGTCGACTTTGAGCTTCAACAAATCCGCATTGCGTTTTTCAAATGATACAACAGGGGGGCCATCGTAATTCCTCGGCCACCAACTGCCCTCGACGATCGTCGACCCTTCGGGCACATCATCCGCAAAAGTAAGGCCGCGATCAGATTGCAAGACCCAAGCGGCGTCCGGATCCGGCTTAATTTCTTCCACCGGGATACCCTTCAGACTCAGGATCCGCCCGCGGAGCATCGGTACTTGGTCGAGCCGTGCCTGTTCCGGCGCATGATGTCGAATGAACGCGTTGAAGTTTTCAGAATCGGACGATGGAACGTCAAGAAAGAAAAAACTTGGCGCCTGGCTTGGAAGTGTGGCTGTTAACTGACGGCGCAGATTGCCTTCGATCAGTGTAAGTGTCACCAGCAGCGAAATCCCGAGACCAAGTGACAATACGACCGTCGGAGTCAGTGCACCGGGTCGATGAATGTTGGACAACGCAAGACGTAGGGTGGTCGAGCGCGCGCGGGGAAGTATGCTTGCCACCGCCATGATTGCTGTTGCCAGCACGCGCAAGACAATGAAAACAGTGGCCGACATGATCACATAAATAATCGCGATTTTTCGGTCTTCTGATGCAAAAATCGCGAGAGTCGCGAGCAATATGACCGCAATCGCGGTGAGCAACATGTAGCGTCGGCGCGGCAGTGCTCGTTGGGGCTCGATTAAATCTCGAAACAAAGCGGACACGGCGACGTCATGCGCCTTTCCCAATGGCCACAGAACGAATGCAAGCGTGATGACCAATCCATAGAGGAACGCGAGCAAAAGCACACCGAGTTGCACGGATGGCTCAAAAGGCAATGGCAGTATCGCACCGAAGCCCCACAATACCGCGAAAGGCATCAATAGACCGGCGACCAGACCAATCGCGATTCCTGCTAACGCCAAGAGAGAGATTTCCGCAAGATAAACACTGAACACCATGCCGCCCGTGGCGCCAATCGCTTTTAGCGTTGCGATCGATTTGCCTTTGCGATCGAGATAGTGCTTCACCGCATTCGCAACTCCGACGCCGCCGACGAGAAGTGCAGTCAATCCAACCAACGTCAGAAATTCCGTGAACCTTTTGACGTTCCGTTCGAGCTGCGGCGAAGCATTTGTACGCGAGCGAATTTCCCAGCCAGCATCGGGGAAACGCGCGCGAGTTTCGCGCATGAATTCATCGAGACCCTTCGAGCTCGAATCCTCTAGCGCAACCCGATACGTCCACCGCACGAGACTGCCTGGCTGCAGAAGATTTGTCCTCCGAAGTGCGCCGCTCGCGACGATGAGGCGCGGACCAAAACCAAGTCCCTGCGCGAGCTTATCAGGTTCGTTGACAAGCGTCGCCGTGATCTCAAATGTGGCATCGCCAATTTTGATTTGATCTCCAACGGAAATTCCCAGCCGAGCGAGTAAAGCGGGATCGGCGACAGCGCCAGAAACGCCTTCCGGAGAAGCCAGCGCCGTAAGTAATCCTTCGTCTGGATCGAGCTTTAAGTCTCCCGCGAGCGGATAGCTCGCATCGACTGCCTTTAGCTCAACAAGCGTTGCATTGTCGCTCTTCGCCCGCGCCATTGCGCGCATCGTCGCGATCACGGCGACACGGCCGCGCTCCTCCAAGTAGTTTTGTTCGATCGTGGTCGCCTCACGGTGCGTAAGCGAGAGCGCCACGTCGCCGCCAAGAATCACGCCGCCCTGGCGCGCGAGACCATCGGACAATGCGCGCGAAACGGAGCCAACGCCCGCGATGGCTGCGACACCCAAAGCGAGACAGGCGAGAAAAACGCCAAACCCGCGTACACCGCCGCGCAAATCCCGTATCGCAAGACGGATTGCAACTACAGCGCTGCCGAAGAACCGCAGATGTGTTTTGACTTGCGTCGTCACGCCTGTCGCGCCGTGGTAACGGCTTCCTCGATATGTCCCGAGCGCATCCGCACAACCCGGGAACATCGCTTCACCAGTTCCGAATCATGAGTGACCAATACCAGCGTCGATTTGTGCTTGGCACGCTGCGCGAACAATAAATCCATGATTTCCCGCCCGGTCGTTTCGTCGAGATTCCCGGTTGGTTCATCGGCGATCAGCAAGGCGGGCATGGGGGCGAGCGCGCGTGCAAGCGCCACGCGTTGCTGTTCGCCACCAGAAAGCTGAGCCGGATAATGATTGAAGCGGTCGCCAAGACCAACGCCTTCGAGTTCATTCTTGGCGCGGTCCATCGCATCAACGCGACCCGCGAGCTCCAGCGGCACAGCAACATTTTCCAATGCCGTCATGGTCGGAATCAAATGAAATGACTGGAATACGATGCCCACAGCCTTGCCGCGAAAGCGCGCAAGCCCATCTTCATCGAGGCTTCCTAAATCCTCGCCTGCGATGCGAACACGTCCAGCATCGGGTCGCTCCAGGCCCGCCATCACCATGAGTAGGGTCGATTTGCCGGAACCCGAAGGTCCGATCAAACCAACCGCCTCGCCCGCCGCGATTTGTAGTGAGACCCGCTTGAGGATATGAACGCGCGCTCTACCTACGCCGAGCGAAAGCTCAACGCCGTCGATGGAGACGGCCGGCGGCTCAGTCCGGCGCTGTTTCAGAGGTGCATCCATGCGATCGTTCGATTTTAATTCGCGGCTCAATGCCAAGCCGCGTGACAAATGGGGCGCACTTGCGGCGGCATAGGATCTTCCTAGCACTGCTCGCGGCTTTGTGTACGGGCGGTTTTTTCGCTGAGATTTCCGTCGCGATGGCCGAACCGGTGCACATTATTGCCTTCGGCGACAGTTTGATGGCCGGCTATGGCTTACCGGGGTCGCAGGCTTTTCCCTCGAAACTTTCGGCGACCCTCAGGGCCAAGGGATACGACGTCAATGTGGTGAACGCCGGCGTCTCTGGCGACACCACTGCGGCGGGACTCGCGCGGGTCGATTGGTCGATACCGAAGGGAACACAGGCAGTGATTCTCGAATTTGGCGCCAACGATGCGTTTCGCGGGATTTCGCCCGAAATCGCAAAGAAAAATCTCGATGAGATCATCGCACGGCTAAAAGCGCGGAATATCGAGGTGTTGCTAGTAGGCATGCTAGCACCGCCGAATCTTGGTAAAGAATATGGCTCTGCCTTCAACCCCCTCTATGCCGATCTTGCCAAGAAGCATGGCCTCCTTCTCGTCCCGTTTTTCCTCGATGGTGTCGCGGGTGACCGAAACTTGAATCAGCCGGACGGCATTCATCCTACTGCGGAGGGCGTCGATATTATGGTGAAAAAACTTCTGCCGTCGGTTGAAGCCTTGATTCAGCGCGTGCAAGCTCGCAAAGCTTCGTAACATGCCTCGCCTCTTTACTGCGATTGAAATACCCGCTGAGGTCGCAGCCGGCCTTTCAATACTGCGAGGCGGTATTCATGGCGCGCGTTGGATCGATCCGGAAAATTATCACCTCACGCTCCGCTTCATTGGAGACGTAGATGATGCGGTAGCACGCGATGTAATGGTGATGCTTGGCGGCGTGCGACGACGCACTTTTGAAATCAGGTTGAGCGGCCTTGACCAATTTGGAGGCAAAAAACCTCGCTCCGTTTTTGCCCCAGCCGCGGCAAGCACACCATTGGTCGAATTGCAGGCCGAGCATGAGAGGATATTTCAACGCATCGGGCTTGAGCCTGAGTCGCGCAAATTCACGCCGCATGTGACGCTCGCACGATTGCGCGAATCCTCCGCACGCGAGGTTGCCGATTATCTCACGGCACGTGGAGGTTACCGGAGCGTGCCAATTCCCGTCGCACGTTTTGTGCTGTTTTCATCACGCGCATCCATGGGCGGCGGCCCCTATGTCGTCGAAGCTGCGTATCCACTGGAAAGCCCCATACCCTTGCGCGAAGCTCTGCCCGTGACCACTTCAACCGATTGAGGGGAGAATTTAATGGCATTTTCCACGACCCAATCAGCTGAAGCCGCTGCCAATGAAGCAAGCGTGAACGCCGGGTTCTGGCCAAAAATTAAGTCCGTCGCGACACAAATTCCCTTCATCGAGGATGCGCTGGCAGCCTATTATTGCGCCTTCGACCGCGAAACCCCGTTGCATGTTCGCGCGGTATTATGGGGTGCGCTCGCCTATTTCGTAATGCCCTTCGACGCAATTCCCGACTATTTACCGCTGATCGGCTACACCGATGACGCAGCTGTTCTCGCGACAGCGATTAAAATTGTTGCCTCGCACATACTGCCCGAACACCGCGAAGCCGCGCGTCGCGCGCTCGCAAAGCTAGAAGGCGCTTTAACGGATTAAGCGTCAGGGTTTCAGCAAAACTTTCCCCATCACCTTTCGCGTTGCGATTGCCTTGAACGCATCGACCACGCGGGAGAAGGGAAACGACTGATCCACATGTGCCGATAGTTTCCCTTCTTTGACCCATTTCAGCAGATCCTTGATTTGCGCGCGGAGGCGGTCAGGGTTACGGCGCATGAATTCACCCCAAAACACACCAACGATCTCACAGCTCTTAAGCATTGCAAGGTTCAGCGGAATTTTAGGAATTTCGCCGGCAGCAAATCCGATCACGAGATAACGTCCCTCCCATGCGGTCGCTCGCAGGGCGAGTTCGGAAAATTTTCCGCCGACGGGATCATAAACAACATCTACACCATTTCCACCGGTTAGCTCGCGCAGCCGCTCTTTCAAATCTTCTTTTGAATAATCAACGACTTCATCGGCGCCGTGCTTGCGGCAAAATTCGAGCTTGTCCGCAGAAGAAGCGCATGCAATCACCTTCGCTCCGAAAATTTTTCCGAGTTCGATGGCCGCGAGACCTGTCCCGCCGGCTGCACCTAATACAGCAAGTGTCTCGCCGGGCTTAATTTTTGCCCGATCTTGCAGAGCATGCATTGTGGTACCATAAGTCACGAACAACCCTGCCGCACGGTCGAGATCGAGACCAGCCGGAACAAGTACGACTCGGTCTGTGGAGATGGCAATTTTCTCCCGTGCGGCCCCGTAACCACAATAGCCGCATACCTTATCGCCGACCTTTAAGTCGCTAACACCCAAGCCTACTGCGGAGATCGTTCCCGAAAACTCTGCTGCTGGCGAAAACGGAAATTCTGGCTTGGATTGATAGCGGCCCATAATCATGAGCGTATCGAAAAAATTGAGTGCCGCGGCAGCGACATCAACGACGACTTCGCCTTTCCCGGGGGATGGATCCGGCAAATCAGCAACCATAAGCCTCTCCGGAGGCCCAGCTTGGGTGCAAAGTACGGCTTTCATGGAGATCCATCCTGATTAACTGTTTCGAACTTCGCGTTTTTTGCGCCATTTTTTCGACGGCGTCCATGGTTAGGCCGTTTGCAGAGCCGCCCTGCGGTCGCTATTTTTCAACTTTGGCGGAGTGATGACCACACGGAAGAAGTCTCACTGCAAGCCGCGAGGAAATACCGATGACCATCCGCCCGATTTCTAGTTTATTGATTGGCGTGTCAATTGCCGCGTTCGCCTATTCAAGTATCTTGGCCCAGACCACCGCACCTACAGCGGCTCCGCCAAAACAGGTGGCGCCCAAAAAAGACACATCCAAGAAGGAGGCGACCAAGCAGACTGCGCCGACACAGCCCACCGCCAGCGCTTCTCCCACGCTCCTCGTCCAATATGGCGACTGGGGCGTTTATGTAAGTCAGGCGGCAAAAACAAAGATTTGTTACGCGCTCTCGCAGCCAAAGGATCGTCAACCCAGCGGACTTAAGCGCGACCCCGCCTATTTCTTCGTTAGTTCGCGGCCCGGCGAAAATGTGCGCAATGAGGTAAGTGTAGTGACTGGTTTTGCGCTGAAGGAAGGCAGCGATGCGGCGCTTGATGTCGGCGGCACGACCTATCTCTTCTATACCAAGAATGACGGTGCATGGATCCGCAATGTGGCTGAAGAAGCGCGTCTGGTCGAGGCACTACGCAAGGCTAAGGATTTCACGATGAAAAGCACTTCACTTCGCGGCAACCCGACCACCGACCGCTATTCTGTTTCCGGTCTCGGACAAGCGCTCGATCGCGTTTCGCAAGAATGCAAATAATCGCTACCCAAAATTCCACCAACGTCTCCACCTTGACGTTGAAGCCTACGCTCGCGGGACTGAGCCGAGACGCGCTTGGCGACGCGTTAAAAAACATTGGCGTTTCGAACAACGATCTGCGTATGCGCGTGCAGCAACTTTGGCACTGGATTTATTTTCGTGGCGCGCGCGATTTTTCGGAGATGACGAATGTCTCGAAGACGCTGCGCACAACGCTTGCACAAAATTACACACTTGGGCGGCCCGAGGTGATCGCAGAGCAGGTGTCGAACGATGGCACCCGCAAATGGCTCATTCGCCTTGCTCCCGAACATGCTGGTGAAAAGCCTCATGAAATTGAAACCGTTTACATTCCTGAGGCCGATCGCGGTACGCTCTGCGTTTCCTCACAAATCGGCTGCACTCTCACCTGTACGTTCTGTCACACCGGCACGCAGCGTCTCGTGCGAAATCTGTCCGCTGCGGAAATCGTCGCACAAATTATGATAGCGCGCGACCGTCTCGGCGAATGGCCCGGTGCCACACCTCCTGCGAATGCAATTATCCCGCCTGATGGCGGCCGCATGATATCCAACATCGTGTTTATGGGCATGGGCGAGCCGCTGTACAATTTCGACAATGTGAAAACTGCGATCGATGTAATCGCCGACGGCGAAGGGCTTTCCATAGGCAAACGCAAAATCACCGTCTCCACCTCCGGCGTTGTTCCTATGATCGAACCATTGGGTCGCGATGCGGGAGCCATGCTCGCAATTTCATTGCACGCCGTGCGCGATGAATTACGCAACGATCTCGTTCCGCTCAATAAGAAATATCCGATTAACGAATTGCTGGAGGCCTGCCGCAACTACCCAGGCATATCAAACGCAAAACGCATAACGTTTGAATATGTGATGCTCAAAGACTTGAACGACTCGCCCGAAGACGCAAAAGCCCTAGTGCGTCTACTTAAGGGCATCCCTGCCAAGATCAATCTCATCCCGTTCAATCCTTGGCCGGGCACAAAATATGAATGCTCAGATTGGAATACGATTGAACGATTCTCCGAGATCGTCTTTCGCGCGGGTTACGCCAGCCCTGTGCGCACACCACGTGGACGCGACATTCTTGCGGCCTGTGGTCAGTTGAGATCCGAAACCCAAAAATTGAGCGCGCGAGAAAGAATGGCTTTGCGCGCCATGGCAATGACGGATTGAGCCATGGCGCTTTTCATCCGCTTCTTCGTAATCATTTTCGGTCTGTTTCTTGGCTCTATTGCCGCCGGCGCAACCTTCATAGCGACGACTAATGGCTTTACCGCCGACATCGACCCACCCCACAGCTATCTCTTCTTTTGGGTATTCCTTTGGGGCGCACTGACATGGAGCACGCTCATCATGATTTGGTCATTCATTCCGGCGTGTATTGCCATCTTGATTGCAGAAATGTTCGCAATTCGCTCAGCGCTGGTCTACGCAGTTTTCGGAGCGATCGGCGGGGCGATTTATGGGCTCGGATTCTTGTACGGATCCGACAACGTTATCCAATCGTCGGCCGCGGCCGGAATCGCAGGTGCGCTCGTTTACTGGCTCGTAGCCGGACGCAATGCCGGCGCATGGCACAGCCCTCCGACCAAAGTCAGCGATACCATTTGAATTATCTTTTCAGAGCCCAAGCCAGCGCCTGTTCCAGTCGATCGTTACCCCAGAACAATTCGCCGTCACTTGTGACGAAATTTGGCGCGCCGAAAATCCCAAGCCTTTGCGCTTCTTCCGTCTGCGTGCGCAATTTGTCCTTGACCGGTTGATCGCTTGCTTTTGCGAAACACGCTTCCGGATCACGACCGAGCTTTTTCAGAATTTCCGCGAGCGTCGCCTTGTCTGAGATATCTTTGCCCTCAGTGAACTCGGCAGAATAAACGGCGCGGCTGAAATTCTTCCGCACTTCTCCTTCGAACGAGATCGCGAGCCGCGAGGCATTTAGTGGATTAGCTGGAAACATTTTGGGCGACATGAATTTTGGCAGTTTCAGATCACTCGACCAACGAGCCATGTCACGCAACATATATTTTCCCTTGAGCGGGAAAAGATTGAAAGGCGACGATTCCATGCCCTGCGACTTGAAAATCGGCCCCAGCAAAAATGGTCGCCAGTGCACGTCGACACCGGCCGCCGCCGCCAATGGCTCAATGCGCATCGCGGAGAGATAAGAATAAGTCGAGGCGAATTCGTACCAGAAATCGAGTTTCGGCATCGAATAACCATGCCATGCGGCAGGGATCACGTCGACTTGCGCGCGTAAGCCGTCCGCCTATAAGTGCGCCGACCATCGCGGGCCTTTGCCCGCGATCAGCCGGGTAACCCGATGGACAAGGACGTGAAAAAGGTGGTGCTTGCCTATTCCGGCGGGCTTGACACCTCTGTAATCCTAAAATGGCTGCAGACGACATACGAATGCGAGGTCGTGACCTTTACGGCCGACCTGGGCCAGGGCGACGAGCTCGAGCCCGCGCGGAACAAGGCGCTCACACTCGGTATCAAACCCGAAAACATTTTCATTGAGGACCTGCGCGAGGAATTCGTTCGCGATTACGTTTTCCCGATGTTCCGGATGAACGCGCTCTATGAGGGCCAGTATCTGCTCGGAACGTCGATCGCACGACCCCTAATCGCTAAAAAGCAAGTCGAGATCGCACGCAAAATGGGCGCCGATGCGGTCGCTCACGGCGCCACCGGTAAGGGTAATGATCAGGTGCGCTTCGAGCTCGCCTATTACGCGCTCGAACCGAACATTAAGGTGATTGCGCCATGGCGGGAATGGGACCTGTCGTCACGCTCAAAACTACTCGAATTCGCCGAAAGGCATCAGATTCCGATCGCTAAGGACAAGCGCGGCGAGGCGCCGTTTTCGGTCGATGCGAACCTTCTGCACTCCTCGTCCGAAGGTAAAGTGCTCGAAGATCCCAATGTCGAGGCACCCGATTACGTCTACCAACGGACGATGTCGCCCGAACAGGCGCCGGACAGGGCGACCGAAATTACCATCGGATTCGAGAAGGGCGACGCGATTTCGATTGACGGCAAGAAGCTCTCACCGGCGGCCTTGCTCACAAAGCTGAACGAGCTCGGCAAAGCGAACGGGATCGGCCGGCTCGATCTAGTCGAGAACCGTTTTGTCGGTATGAAGTCACGCGGCATTTACGAAACCCCTGGCGGCACGATCCTGCTCGCGGCCCACCGCGGCATCGAATCGATCACGCTCGACCGGGAGGCCGCACATCTGAAGGATTCGCTGATGCCGCGCTACGCGGAGCTAGTGTATTACGGTTTCTGGTTCTCGCCCGAACGCGAGATGTTGCAGGCGCTGGTCGACAAGAGCCAGCAACTCGTCACCGGCACCGTGCGGCTAAAGCTATATAAAGGCAACGCGACCGTCACCGGTCGTGAAAGTCCTTACTCGCTCTATAATCAGGACCTCGTCACTTTCGAGGAAGGCGCGATCGCCTACGACCAACGCGACGCGGCGGGGTTCATTCGGTTGAATGCGCTACGCCTGCGCACGCTTGGCCAGCGGGATCGCAAGAAGAAATGAGCAGAAGCGGCGCCGAAAGAGCCGCAACTGGCAAACGCCACAATCAAGTCTTATCTCATAAAGGCGATTTTGCACGCAGAGGTTACGATGCCCTGGTCCCTTACTGTCGGGAAGATTGCCGGCACGGCAATCCGAATTCATGTCACCTTTCTCCTATTCCTGATTTGGATCTGGGCCGCCTATTATCGGCAGGGTGGAACGAATGCAGCATGGGAAGGCGTAGCCTTTGTGATGTTGCTTTTTTTGTGCGTGCTCCTGCACGAGTTTGGGCATATTTTTGCTGCAAAACGCTACGGAGTGAACACGCCCGACATTACACTCTGGCCGTTCGGCGGCATCGCGAATCTCGAACGTATTCCGGAGAAGCCGCGCGAAGAGCTGGTGGTCGCGATCGCAGGCCCACTCGTCAGTATAGCGATCGCCGTTTTTCTCGTGCTTCTCGTCGGCGCGACAATTGATCCTTCAAATTTGATGAATATTGAGGACCCGAAGGTCGAGATGGCGGCGAAGCTCGCCAGCGCCAACGTATTTCTGGTTCTCTTCAACATGATTCCGGCCTTTCCGATGGATGGGGGTCGTGTTCTGCGCGCCCTGCTCGGGATCAAGCTCGGCTTCGCCCGTGCGACCGAACTCGCAGCTTCGATCGGGCAGGGACTCGCCATCTCACTCGGCCTGATCGGCATCTTCACTAATCCGATGCTTGTCATCATCGCAGTCTTCGTTTTTCTTGCCGCCGCCGGCGAGGCTGGACATGTACAATTGCTCCTGGTCGCACGCGGCGCGCTCGTCGCGGATGCGATGATCACGAAATTTGAGTCTCTCGGCCCACAATCACGGGTTCAGGACGCGGTTGAGGAGTTAATTCGCACCACGCAAAAGGAGTTTCCGGTTGTTGACGGTAGCGGGCGTTTACGCGGCGTGCTCACGCGCGACGCGATCATTCGCGCGCTGCAGAAACGCGGACCGGATACGCCGGTCATTGAGGTGATGGATTCGGAAGTGCCTACCTTACCAGCGCGATCGAACCTAGAGACGGCACTGAAATGCCTCACGGAACAGGGCAAACCTGTGATCGGGGCGACGGATTCCGAAGGTCGACTGGTCGGTTTGCTCACCATTGAAAATCTTGGAGAGATGATGATGGTCCGCTCGGCCCGCGCAAGCCAAGGCTTTGGGCCATGGGGCCGCTTCGCGAGTTCTTGATGCAGCTTTTTACTGGAGATATTGCCATTTAGATCTTGATCGCTAGATTGCGCCCCCTTCATCCACTCCCCATATAGATTTTGAAGAATGCAACTCCGCAACGTCGCCATTATTGCTCACGTCGACCACGGCAAGACTACGCTCGTCGACCGGCTTTTGCAGCAATCCGGCACCTTTCGCTCAAACGAGCGGGTGGCGGAACGCGCAATGGATTCGAGCGACTTAGAGCGCGAGCGCGGTATTACGATTCTCGCTAAGGCTACATCGGTGATGTGGAAAGACATCCGCATCAACATCGTCGATACGCCCGGTCACGCCGATTTCGGCGGCGAGGTCGAACGCATTCTGAACATGGTCGATGGCGTCCTCGTACTGGTCGATGCCGCCGAGGGCCCGTTGCCGCAGACCAAATTCGTGGTCGCCAAAGCATTAAAGCGCGGCTTTAAACCGATCGTCGTGATCAACAAGGTCGATCGTCCTGACGCGCGCGCAACCCAGGTTGTCAATGAAGTGTTCGATCTGTTTGCAGCACTTGATGCGACCGACGAGCAGCTCGATTTTCCGATCCTTTATGGCTCGGCGAAGCAAGGCTGGATGGCTTTGAGCGAAGATGGGCCGAAGGATCAGGGCATGGCGCCGCTCTTCGATCTTGTGACGAAGCATGTTCCGCCTCCCGTCGTGGAAGAAGGCGAGTTTCGCATGCTTGCGACAATTCTCGAGGCTAACCCGTATCTCGGACGCATTCTCACGGGCCGCATCAGTTCCGGCTCTGTGAAACCTAACCAAAGCGTGAAGGTACTGTCACGCGAAGGCAAGATCCTTGAACAGGGCCGCATCACAAAAGTTCTCGCTTTCCGTGGACTTGAACAGCAACCGGTAGAAGAAGGCTCGGCCGGCGATATCGTTGCGATTGCTGGACTCGAACAAGCGAACGTCGCCGATACCATCGCAGCGCCTGAAGTTACGGAACCGATTCCTGCGCAGCCAATCGATCCGCCGACGCTCGCTATGACGTTCCGCGTAAATGACTCGCCTCTCGCTGGCACTGAGGGCGACAAGGTAACAAGCCGCATGATCCGCGATCGTCTCTTCCGCGAAGCTGAGGGCAACATCGCGCTTCGCATCGGCGAGAGCGAAGAAAAAGATGCCTATGAAGTCGCTGGCCGTGGCGAATTGCAGCTCGGTATTTTGATCGAAACCATGCGCCGCGAAGGCTTCGAGCTTTCCGTCTCACGTCCCAAGGTCGTGCTATCGCGTGACGAAAAAACCGGCGAAATTCTCGAGCCGATCGAAGAAGTGGTGATTGACGTTGATGAAGAACATTCTGGCACCGTCGTGCAGAAACTTTCCGAGCGGCGTGGCGATCTGATGGAAATGAAACCATCAGGTGGCGGCCGCCAGCGTCTAGTATTTCACGTGCCAACGCGTGGACTGCTCGGCTATCAAGGCGAGCTGTTGACTGATACGCGTGGCACCGCCGTGATGAATCGTCTCTTCCACAAATATGCACCTTACAAGGGAGATATTCCCGGGCGCCGCAACGGTGTCTTGATTTCCACCGATGCCGGCGAAGCTGTCGCTTATGCGTTGTGGAATTTGGAAGATCGCGGACCGATGATGATTGAGCCCGGCTGGAAAGTGTATCGCGGCATGATCGTAGGCGAGCACACGCGCGACAACGACCTTGAGGTCAATGTGCTCAAAGGTAAGAAACTTACGAATATTCGCACTACGTCCAAAGACGAAGCCGTTCGCCTCACCCCACCCATTCGAATGACCCTAGAAAAGGCAATGGCCTATATCGGCGATGACGAACTGGTGGAAATCACCCCGAAGTCGATCCGCCTGCGCAAGAAACTTCTCGATCCGAATGACCGGAAAAGAGACGAAAAAAGGCGCGAAGCTGCACAAGTGTGACCTAGAAGCCTCACTTGGCCACGGAATTAACCCTTGGTTAACGAAAGTCTTGAAGCGCGCACGGCCCTTTGCTTCGATTGGGTCATGAGCACGATCCTGATCGACACCCGTGCTGCCCGGCCCGACGATGCCGTCGCGCTCGCCGAGGCCCATGACGAGGCTTGGCGTAATGCTTATCAGGGCCTGATCCCGGGGCCGGAGCTTGAGAAGCTCGTGGCCCGTCGGGGTCCAAGTTGGTGGGATACGGCAATCCGCCGCGGTTCGCGCATTTCGCTACTCATATTCGGCGATGAGATCGCTGGCTACACGAACTTTGGCCGCAACCGGGCGAAAAGTCTGCCCTATGCAGGCGAAATATATGAACTCTATTTGAAGCCCGAATATCAGGGTCTCGGTTTCGGCAGGCGCTTGTTTATTGCAGCCAAGCGCGATCTTGCGCAGAGCGGACAAACAAACCTTGTCGTGTGGGTATTGTCTGACAACGAGCCGGCGGTCAGCTTCTATCGCGCGCTCGGCGGCCGCACGATCGCGCGCTCGACCGAACGCTTTGGCAATAAGGTGCTTGATAAAGTCGCCTTCGCCTGGACACGCTGAGCACTTCTACACTTCCACGCCGTAGCTTTGCTGGAGCTCGGTCCCTTTTCGTCGATCGTGACGACTATGTGCCCCTCTGATCAGTCTTGCTTGTCGCCCAGGCTTTCGGTCTCTGTCTACGCAGAAACGATGGCGGCCGCAGGCCGGCGGTCAAATGGTTGGGACAGAGATACCAGCCCGCAACGCTGCAGCGCGTAACGTATTTTGCAACAAACAAGTGATCGTCATTGGGCCGACGCCGCCTGGTACGGGCGTAATTGCTCCGGCAATCTTTGCCGCCTCGTCGAAAGCGACGTCGCCAACGATGCGCGTTTTTCCTCCATCCGCTGGGATGCGATTGACGCCCACGTCGATGACCGTCGCGCCTTTTTTGATCCAATCGCCGCGCACGAATTCAGGGCGGCCAATGGCAACGCACAACAAATCGGCGCGGCGGCATATGCTGGGAAGGTCACGTGTTTTGGAATGTGCAATCGTGACAGTCGCATTCTCTTGTAACAACAATTGCGCAAGTGGTTTGCCGACAATATTCGAACGTCCCAAGACGACCGCCTCCAGTCCCGCAAGCGACATGTGCACGCTTTTCGCAAGGATCACGCAACCAAGCGGAGTTCCAGGAGCGAGCGTAGGCAGTCCTGCGACAAGTCGACCAAAATTGATCGGATTAAATCCATCGACGTCTTTTGCAGGATCGATCGCGTTCAATATTCGCGTCGAATCGATATGATCGGGCAGCGGAAGCTGAACCAAAATACCGTCAACCGCTTTGTCGTTGTTTAGCTTTGCGACCAGCGCTAAGACGTCAGCTTCACTCGTGAGCGTCGGGAGTTTGTAGTCGAAGGAATTTATACCAACCTCAACACAACTTCGTGTCTTGTTGCGGACATACACCTCACTCGCCGGATTGTCGCCAACCAGCACGACGGCTAATCCAAGCGGCCGGCCGATTATTTTGGCTAGGCGCGCCGATCCTTCTGTGATTTTTAATCGCAGCGATGCTGCGATTTTCTTACCGTCGATGATTTTTGCACTCATCACGATTTATCCGCTACCACGGCAAGTGCCCTTTCAAATGCTGTCACCAGTACACGTGGATCGCCCGCAAGGCGAAAAATTTTGTTTCTTGCCGTCACACCGCGTACGAGGGAAACCGCAGAAGGCGCAATACCGGCAGCATTCGCAATCACACGAATTAATGCCGCATTCGCAATGCCGTCGGCGGGCGCCGCGCGTATACGAGCCTTCAATACTGGATTTCCGTCGGCGAGATGTTCGATCCCGTCGATCGCATCGCGTCCCCCCTTTGGGGTCGCTCGCACACTAAGTAACAACCCTCCCTGAATAATTTTCCAGGGAGGATTCGAAACACGTCCGCTCAAGTGAACAGCCAGAAGAGCAAACGTTCTACGAACAAAAGGCCAAGGATTAGGATCACCGGCGAGATATCGATGCCGCCGAGATTCGGCAGCACGTTGCGAATTGGTCTCAGTGCGGGTTCCGTCATTCGGTGCAGCACCTCGCCGATATTGCGGACCACCTGATTGTACGGGTTCACAACATTGAAAGCGACGAGCCATGACAGCACAGCGGCCCCAATCAAGATCCAAATGTAGAGAGTGATGATAGTGTGAACGAGCCAGAAGAAAGGATTTTCCATGCGGCGCTCCCCGGACGACCGAACCGGCGATGAATAGCCGTGCGCGAGCGCGAAAGGAAGCCCGAATGCTTGACACCCTTCGGAGCCGCAGACTAGATGGCCACCGCTGGACCGGGGCCGTAGCTCAGTTGGGAGAGCGCCGCGTTCGCAATGCGGAGGTCAGGGGTTCAACTCCCCTCGGCTCCACCAGCTTTTCAAGTCAGGTTTTGCGATGAAGCGGGCCAAGCGGCATACTTTTGAGTCCCGCTAAAATGCGAACGGGAGACGGCCAGTGGGGTCACATCCGGCCATCCCCCGTCGAACTTCTACCGGCTACGCAGTACCTGTTGCCGGCCTAGAGAGAGAGCTTGCAATGCGGCTGCCAACGCGCAGTTGGACCAAGGCCACAAAACCTTGTCTGTAACAATTCGTTAAACACGAGATAGCGGAAAATGGACGCGGTATCGCGCGAGGATTTCTCGCAATCCGCAACGCCTTTTGCATTTTGCAAACTGGCCGGAGAAATATCTCCGGGCTAATTGCCAAGCCCAATCCAGAGATCAAGAAACTTATCGAGCCAGGCACGGGTTTTCGGGTCGTGCACGAAGCGGCCTTCGAAATGCTGCTCGCGCGGCTGGGCATTCGGAAGTTCGAGACGCGCGGCTCCACGAGTAGTCCAACGGCACATCATATGATGCGTCAACTCGGAATGAAACTGCAGACCGAATGCGGCCCGTCCATATTGAAATGCCTGATTCGGAAAGCAGTCACCTTCTGCCAGCAGAACCGCGTCGCGCGGCAAATCGAACCCTTCGCGGTGCCATTGATAGACGTGATCTGGCCAATCGAGCAGCTTTTTTCCGGCCTCCGTTGCGCGCAGTGGATAATAACCGACCTCAACTAAACCCTCAGGGTGAAAGTCAACTTTCGCCCCCAATGTCCGTGCTAGCACTTGCGCACCGAGGCAGATGCCAATGTAAGGCTTCCCCTCATATAATGGTACCTGCGTCCATTCTATTTCCTTGCGTACATAGTCGTCTTCGTCATTGGCACTCATCGGCCCGCCGAAGATGACAACGCCGTGGTGATTTTCCATCGTTTTCGGAAACGGATCGCCGAAACGAGGGCGACGAATGTCGAGTTGCAGCCCTCGTTCGGTGAGCAGGCGACCGATGCGCCCCGGTGTCGAGTGCTCTTGATGGAGAATGATCAGAACAGGCTTGGGCATTTCATTTCAATTTTTTCGCGCAACTCTTGCAAGATGCGAGATCATTTATCGCGTCGATTGCTCGCCAGATAGGCCGAAATCGCCAACACAGCTGCGCGTGGAACGCGGGGCCCGAAAAACGCAGTGACTTTATTCATAAGAGCGGGGATCACGACGCGTTTGCCCTTCTCAAAACCGCGCCAACCGATCTCGGCCACCTTCGAAGCTGGCATGCCGGGCAAAAGCGACATTCGCGATTTATCCAAATTTGCGCGCTTCTGAAATCCAGTTGGCACGGGGCCCGGACAAAGCGCGCTAACGCGAATCACTTTTCTCAGCTCATAACCCAGCGCTTCGGTGAAGGAGAGCACGTAGGATTTGCTCGCGTAATAAATTGCCATGTTCGGGCCGGGCTGAAACGCTGCGGTCGAAGCGACATTCAAAATTCCCCCTCGCGCCGCGATAATACTGGGGAGAAAGCGAATAGTGAGATCGGTGAGCGCGCGGATGTTCAAATCGACGATCCCGATCTGCTCTGCGCGATCGAGTTTGGCAACTGGGCCGACGAGACCGAAACCCGCGTTGTTCACAAGTTCGGCAATGGTGAGATTCTTTCTCTTTAGAGTATTTGCGAGGCGATCGGCCGCACCGATTTTGCCAAGATCAAGTGCGATCGTCTCGGGGCGTTCGTGACCATCCGCGACGATCCGATTGGCGACCTTGGAAAGACCCGATGCCGAACGCGCGACAAGTACCAGCTTTCGGCCAGCCCTGGCGGCACAAACTGCGAGTTCCTCGCCGATTCCCCCCGATGCGCCAGTGATGAGTGTGACGACAGTCATAACAAGCAATCCCTAGCGAAACTGTTTCTGGCCGGCAATTCGAACAAGCAATCGCCATCCAAGCGGTCTTGGGCCTGCTGCTCGAGTGAATACTGCGATCGTTACGAAGTACTTACGTTTTTGTTTTTTCGGCTGCAAGCGAGCGCTTCAGCTTCACCATGCCGCCCAGCCAACGCTCATAGTTTTCGCCCTTATTGCGGACGTAAGTCGCGACCTGAGAATGCGGCAGGATGAGAAAGCTCTCGGCTTCAATACCCTTGATCACGGCATCCGCGCATTCTTCCGGAGTCAATACACCGTCGAGATGCTGTGGGCCACGTGTACCCGAACGCAACAAAGGCGTGTCCACGCCTTGAGGACACAAAACGGAGACGCGAATGCCTTGATCACGATGAGTGATCGCCAGAATTTCCGCAAATGCCACAGCCGCATGCTTCGTCGTCGCATAAACGGCACTGCCGATTTGCGAGAGCAACCCCGCCGCGGAACTAGTGTTAAGAAAATATCCGCCGCCACGCGAAATCATGCGCGGAAGCAACGCACGCGCGGCGTAAACATGGGACATCACATGCACATTCCAGCTTCGCATCCAGCTTTCGTTCGTGGCCGATCCAACGTCATCGGGAGAAGCGTTGCGATCGACGAGCCCCGCATTTGAACAAAAGAGATCGATCGGGCCGATGTTCTCCTCTGTCTCTTCGACGATCTTGATGATGTCCCGCTCGTTCGCGACATCGCACGCATAAGCCTTTCCACCTACGGCGCGCGCGACCGCCTCGGCTTTATCGCCATTCAAATCCACCACGATTATCGCCTTCGCACCCTCGCGGTGAAATCGCTTGCACATGGCGCGACCAATACCATCGCCACCGCCGGTCACCACAACGATTTTGTCTTTGATTTTCATCGGCAGCTCCCGCATGTTTTTTACTGAAAAAATTTCTTCAGTTCGGATTTTATGATTTTGCCGTTCGGATTGCGCGGTAACATGTCTAACGAAATTGCGACTTTAACTGGAACTTTGAATGCCGCGAGACGTTCGGAGACAAACGCTCGTATTTCTTGTTCCGTCACAGTTGCTCCCGGTTTCAGTGCGATGACGGCGCCCGGCTCCTCGCCGAGCGTCTTATGTGGAATCGACACGAGCGCCGCATCCATCACGGCGGGATGTTGATAGAGAACATCCTCAACTTCGATACAGTAAATATTCTCGCCGCCGCGGATCAACATATCTTTCTTGCGGTCGACGATGAAACAAAAGCCTTCTTCGTCAATTTTTGCCATGTCCCCAGTCTTAATCCACCCATCAACAAAAGTTTCCGCCGTCGCTTCAGGCTTGTTCCAATAACCCTTTAAAACATTGGGGCCCTTTGCCCATAGCTCGCCGACCTGACCCGTTGGTAATTGATTTCCATTTTCGTCCACGACTTTCATCTCGCAGACAGGAAGTGCCGGCCCGCAACTCTCCGGTCGGTTTTCGTAATCCTCAGCGCCATGATGCGTAAACGTCGCCGCAGTTTCGGTCATCCCCCAGCCCGTACCAGGCACCGATTTCGGGAATACATCCTTGATGCGGCGAACGAGCTCGCTCGCCGCCGGAGCCCCGCCGTAGGAAATTGCCTCAAGCGAGGAGAGATCGTATTTCGTACGTGCCGGATGTTCGACCAGTTGCCATGCGATCGTGGGCACGCCGCCCGCATTCGTCACGCGTTCACGTTCGATCAACTGCATGCCAAGTTCTGTCTCCCAGTGGTGCATCAGCACAAGTTTTGTTCCATTAAAAAGCGAAGGACAAAGTGCCGCGTGACATCCGGTCGTATGAAAAAAGGGAACTGCCAACAGGTTGACTCGCTGCGGCGCGTTTGGGTTGAGAACTGGTGGCATTTCTCCGCGTCGGATGTAATTTCGAGCCGGAGAAAAAGTAGCGGCAATAACCGTCGAACATACATTCCTGTGGGTGCCGAGCGCACCCTTGGGTTCCCCGGTTGTGCCGGAGGTGTAAAAGATCATCGCATCGTCTTCTGGATTGAGCGCAATATTTGGAATGGGACGATCGGGTAAATGATGCCAGTCATTCACGGCACCTGTGATTGATTCCAGTTTCCTGACGACCGGATCTGCAATCTGATGCGCTGCGCGGGAAACATAAATCCGCTTCAGCCCGGATAAATTTGGCAACCGCTCGATGATCCGCTCATATCGTTCCGCATCCACAATCGCGATGTTGCATCCCGAATCCTTCAAACCATATTCGAGTTCCGAGCCAGTCCACCAAGCGTTCAGTGGGGTCGCAATGGCCCCGGTAAGGGCTACACCAAAAAATGCTGCTGGCCATTCGGGAAGATTGCGCATCGCAATCGCGACACGATCGCCCTTTCTGACGCCTTGTTCGATCAACTCATCTGCGATCGCGAGCGCAGCCTTTGCGAAAGCTATAAAAGTGGCTCGGTCATTCTCATAAACAAGGAAAGTCTTGTCGCCGTATGTGAGACCCCGGAGAAAGACTTCCTTTAAGGTGGGGGGAGCGTTTTTCCAGATGCGCGTTCTTACGCCACGAATTACGGTCTCGCTGATTTCGAACGGAGAGCCCCCTCGCGTCATAAGCGCATGCGCTTGTGCCACAGTCATTGCAGGCCAAGGCTTTGGAGCCGGCTCAGGTTTGGACATATCTTGCCTTAATAGTGGTTCAACCGCGCAAGCTGATCGGCATGGAAATTGGCGTCACCGAATAATTCCTGTCCAACCCGAACCCGCTTCATAAAAAAACCGATGTCAAATTCGTCAGTCATACCGATGCCGCCGTGCATCTGCACAGCTTCCTGGACGGCCAGCGTGGCACTTGTACCTGCGCGTGCTTTCGCAATGGAAACGATCATGCTGGCGTGGTCAAAACGTTCGTCCAGCGTCTGCAGCGCCTTCAGTACCGCAGCCTTCGTGATTTCGATTTCCCCGTAGAGATGCGCGGCGCGGTGCTGCAGCGCCTGAAACTCGCCGATCGGCTTGCCGAATTGTTTGCGTTCCTTGAGATATTCCATCGTCCGATGAAACGCCTCATCCCCTGTCCCAGTGAGTTCCGAAGCGACCGTCGCGCGACCAACGTTCAGAACGCCGTCGATAATCCTCCAGCCGCCATCGACCTCGCCAAGCACGGCATCAGCGTTGACTTGCACATCGTCGAATTCGATGCGCGCAGCATTGTGGCTGTCCACCATGATCGTGCGTTCGACTTCGACACCCTTGATCTTCGGATCGACGATGAAAAGCGTGAGCCCTTTGGTGTCACCGGGTTCACCGGACGTGCGTGCAGCCACAATCAGAAAATCCGCAACATGGCCATCAACCACAAAGCTCTTATTGCCATTCAGCGCAAATCCATTGCCTGAGCGTTTCGCGGATAGTGCAATCCTGCGCGGATTGTGTTTCGATTGCTCATCCACCGCAAAGGCGCCGATTTGTTCACCCGCAGCGATTTTTGCAAGATACTCTACCTTCTGCGCATCCGTACCCGTGCGCACGAGCGCTGTCGCGCATAGCAAAGCAGTCGAAAGAAAAGGGGACGGCGTGAGCGTACGTCCCAACTCTTCCATCACGACACCGGCCTCAACATAGCCAAGTCCGGAGCCACCGAAAGATTCCGGTACAAGAATACCCGCAAATCCCATCTCCGCGAACTGCTTCCACAACGCGCGTGAAAATCCGATCTGGTCCCGGCTGTCCCGCAATTTGCGCAAATGCGACACCGACGCGTTCTTAGCAAGAAACCCGCGAGCGCTATCGCGTAACAAGCTTTGTTCGTTGTTCAATACAAGCGGCATGAAAAAACCTTATGCACCGGGCAGGCCGAGAATTCGTTTAGCGACGATATTCAGCTGCACTTCACTAGTGCCGCCTTCGATCGAATTCCCTTTGGTACGAAGCCAAGAGCGTGGCAATGCCCCCTCCTTCGAACGTGGGCTTTCCCATTCGAGCGCGTCCGATCCTCCCGCTGCCATCAGCAATTCATAGCGACGCTTGTTCAGCTCGGAACCATAATATTTCAGCACCGATGAAAACGCCGGATTTCCCTGCCCCGCTTTCGCTAGATCACCTGCACGCTCAAGTGCAAAAACAAAGGCCATTTCGTCAATCGACACTTCAGCGATTTTTCCGCGCAATATTGGATCCGCCAGCATTCCCTTTTCATCGAGGCCTACCGTGTCGGCGGCGATCTGGCTGACCGGCCGACCGGCCGCGCGGAGTCCCATCCCGCCAATCATCGTGCGTTCGTGCGTCAGTAAATATTTTGCGATGTCCCAGCCCTTATTCAGCGTTCCCACGAGATTTTTTTTCGGCACTTTCACATCAGTGAAAAAAGTTTCGCAAAATGGTGACTTGCCGGAAATCAGCAAAATCGGTTTTGTGGACACACCCTTGCTTGCCATATCGAAAAGAATAAAACTGATTCCTTCATGCCTTGGTGCGGAAAAATCCGTACGCACGAGGCAGAAAATCCAATCTGCCTTATCCGCATAAGACGTCCAGATTTTCTGACCATTGACCAGATAATGATCGCTCTTGTCTTCCGCCTTCGTTTGCAAGGAGGCGAGATCGGAACCGGCATTGGGCTCCGAGTAACCCTGACACCAGCGAATTTCGCCGCGTATGATTTTCGGCAAATGTTCCCGCTTTTGCTCTTCATTGCCATATTTCAAAAGCGCCGGCCCAAGCATCCAAATGCCGAAAGAGTCTAATGGCGAACGGCAGCCAAGCGAGCTCATTTCCTTCTGGAGAATTTTTGCTTTCTCTCGAGAGAGGCCGCCACCACCATATTCTTGAGGCCATTCGGGAACGGTCCAGCCCTTCTCAGCCATGCGCTCAAGCCAAACGCGCTGCGCATCGGAATGAAATTTCCAATTCCGTCCGCCCCAGCAGATTTCTTCCTCGCTCTGCATGGGCTTGCGCATCTCTGGCGGGCAGTTTTTCTCAAGCCACGCGCGGGTATCTTTGCGGAATGCTTCAAGTTCGGTCATGGCAAACCTCAGATGGTGACGCCGCCGTCAATGACGATGTTTTGTCCGGTTATGAAGGAGCCCGCGGCGGAAGCGAGAAAGACGGCCGCGCCGGCAATCTCATCGGGTTGCCCAATGCGGCGCAATGGCGTCGAGTTTTCGCGCATTTTTAGCCGCTCAGGATCTTCCCACAGCGCGCGGGCGAAATCTGTCTTAATCAGCCCCGGAGCAATGCAATTCACACGCACGTTGTGCGGACCATATTCAACCGCGAGATTACGTGCGAGCTGAAAATCTGCCGCTTTCGAAATGCAATAGGCACCGATGATCGGCGAACCCCGCAACCCGCCAATCGATGACACAATAATGATCGCACCATCCTTGCGTTCGATCATCTGTGGGACGACAAGTTGCACAAGCCAGAGATTCGACATCACGTTGTTATCGAAAATCTTACGAAACTGATCGTCCTGGATTTCGGCAAGCGGCCCGTAATAGGGATTGGACGCGGCATTGCAGACCAAAATGTCGATCTCGCCGAGCTGGCGGTTTGTTTCTGCGACAAGATTTTTTAGCTCATCCTTCGACGAGATATTAGCGGGCACGACAATCGCAGTGCCCTTGCCATGCGCTTTGTTGATCGAATCGGCGACTTCCTTGCAGGGCTCTGGCTTGCGCGAGGAAATAACGACTTTCGCACCATGTTCAGCGAGCCGCTCGGCGATCGCTTTGCCAATACCGCGCGAGGAGCCAGTAACGATGGCAATTTTTCCCTTGAGATCAAACAAAGACATGGCGTGACGCTACTCCTGAAAATTCGTTCTTTGTTTTTCGAACCTTAGCTCTTCGCGCGACCGTGACAAGCGGCAGGCATCCCGGTCGATGTAGCGCGGCGTCAAGCACCTGCCTTCTTGGCAAAGTTGAGTGCGGCCTGAGCCAAGGGCACCACGCGTTTCACCGATTCCGCCGCTCGCGCGCTCGCAGCGGTCCCGTCACGAATGCGGCCGGCAATGCCTTGCAGGATCGCGGTAATACGAAACACGTTATAGGCAAAGTACCAGTTCAGCTCCGGTAGGCCGGATCGGTTCGTCAGCTTGCAATAAACCGCGGCAGTTTCCTCCATCGAAGGAATGCCGAGCGCCTTGATATCGAGACCCGCGAGACCGCTACGACCTTCGGGTGGCATGACCCAGTTCATCAGGAAATAGGTAAAATCCGCGAGCGGATCTCCCAACGTGGACAATTCCCAATCCAAGATCGCAATCACCCTTGGCTCTTTCGGATGAAAGATCATGTTGTCGAGGCGATAGTCGCCGTGAACGATGGAAACACGCTCTTGCGTCGGCACGGTTTTCGGCAACCATTCGATCAGCCGATTCATCTCCGGTATGTCTTCTGTTTCTGACGCGCGATATTGTTTCGACCAGCGATCGACCTGGCGCGCGAAATAATTTCCCGGTTTACCGTAATCCGCGAGACCGATTTTCTCGGGATCATAAAAATGAAGCTGTGCCAGCGTTTCGATTTGCGCGCGGTAGATCGCGCCGCGCTCCTCCCGCGAGCAGCTTGGCAGCGCTCCATTCCACAACACGCGGCCTTCGACCATGCCCATGATATAGAACATCGAACCGATAACGCTTTCATCACTACAAAGCGCATATGGCTCCGCAACCGGAAACTTTACCTTATGCAGTGCGGAGATAACCCGAAATTCGCGGTCAACAGCGTGCGCCGACGGCAATAATTTTCCGAACGGTTTGCGGCGCAGTACATAGGAGCGACCGGGAGTGTCGAGCCGATAGGTCGGGTTTGATTGGCCGCCTTTGAATTGAAGAACCGTCAATGGACCTTTGTAGTCCTGAACATTATTCTTCATCCAGGCATCAAGCTTTACTTCGTCTATCCGATGCCGTTCCTCCACGGCCTTCGTGCCCGTGAAAATTTCATCGAGCGGGGCACCAGTAATCTGGCTCATTCGGCTGCAATGTTCACGTTAGTATGACGCGAATATTCCATCCGCGCGATCGAACGATTGTGAACCTCGTCCGGACCATCGGCAAGACGAAGCGTACGAATACCGGCGTAAGCCTTCGCAAGACCGAAATCAGTCGTAACGCCGCCACCGCCATGCGCCTGAATTGCATCGTCGATGATGCGAAGCGCGATGCGTGGCGCCGCAACCTTGATCATTGCGATTTCGAGTTTCGCCGCCTTGTTGCCGGCCTTGTCCATCATATCAGCAGCCTTAAGGCATAGAAGCCGCGTCATCTCGATATCAATTCGTGCTTCGGCGACGCGTTGCTCCCATACGGAATGATCAGAAATACGCTTACCAAATGCGACGCGCGATTGTAGTCGGCGCACCATCTTTTCGAGCGCCGCTTCCGCCACGCCTATCGTGCGCATGCAGTGATGAATGCGGCCGGGTCCAAGCCGACCTTGCGCAATTTCGAAGCCGCGACCCTCGCCGAGCAGCAAATTCGAAGCCGGCACACGCACATTATCGAGAATGACTTCCGCATGCCCGTGCGGTGCATCGTCGAAACCAAACACTGGCAGCATGCGAACAACTTTGACGCCTTTCGCATCCAGTGGCACGAGGATCTGCGATTGCTGTGCATGACGGGCTGCATTCGTGTCGGTTTTGCCCATAACAATTGCGATCTTGCAGCGCGGATCGCCGACACCAGACGACCACCACTTACGGCCATTGATGACGTATTCGTCTCCTTCTTTGCGGATGGATGTTTCGATGTTGGTCGCATCGGATGAAGCAACCTGCGGCTCGGTCATCAAGAACGCCGAACGGATTTCGCCGTTCATCAGCGGCCGGAGCCACTTTTCCTTTTGTTCCTTCGAACCGTAGCGGTGCAGCACTTCCATGTTACCGGTATCCGGTGCGGAGCAGTTGAAAACTTCGGAGGACCAATGAATCCGGCCCATTTCTTCTGCGCATAGTGCGTATTCGAGATTGGTTAAACCGGCGCCGTGAAAATCGCCTTCGTCATGTTTATCGGACGGCGGCAAGAACAGATTCCATAATCCCTCTTTCCGCGCCTTCGGCTTCAAGTCTTCGAGAATGGGAACAACCTGCCAGCGGTTCGCGCCAAAGGCTTCCATCTGTTTGTCGTAAGTGCCTACCGCTGGATAGACATGCTTCGACATGAAGGCGACGACACGGTCCCGCCAATGGCGCTGCTGCTCGGAAATCGAGAAATCCATTCGGTGATCCTCCCTTGGACTGTTCTCATTATCTTTTCTCAAATTTTTGGGACATTCGAACCATTACCGCTCGGCGTCAACGCCCCTCGAATTTAGGCAGCCGCCGCTCGTTCATGGCGACAACCCCTTCCTTGAAATCCACCGTCCGGCGCTGCCATTCCTGCTCGAACAGCTCCCGTTCGGTGGCCGCCTCGATTTGCTCAGCAAAGCCACGTCGTAGCGTTTCGCGGATCGAAATGACAGCAAGGGGAGCCGATAGAGCGATTTCCAAGGCCAAAGCTTGCGCGGCCTTGCGCACCTCGGCCTGCGGGGCAAGCTGATCGGCGAGACCAATTTTCAAGGCTTCATCGCCCGCAATGCGTCGGCCTGTATAAAACATGAGTGCCGCCTGCTGGGGACCGACTAGCCGTGGCAGCGTGTGGGTTAGACCGAAGCCAGGATGAAACCCGAGACGGCTGAAATTTGCGCTGAAGCGGGCTTCACTGCAGGTCACGCGAAAATCCGGAACGAGTGAAAGACCCAGTCCGCCACCGACCGCGGCGCCCTGGATCGCGCCTATGATCGGCTTCTTGGTGCGAAAGAGACGAACAGCCTCCTTATAGAGATGCTTTGATGCGCCGCCCGCCTCCGATACTGTTCCAGTCGCAGGACGGTTTGCTAGATCTGCCCCCGCGCAAAAAACTTTGCCTTCGGATGCGAGCACGATCACGCGGCACCCCGGATTTTTGTCGAGTCCCTCGAAGGCATCAGCGAGACTAGCAATTAAGGCATTATCGAAGAAATTCTGCGGCGGCCGATCGAAGATAACTGTCGCCACGTGATCCTTCAGCAAAACGGTTACATCCTTGCTCATATGCGACCCATTTTATCGTCCGGTGAAATTGGGCTTCCGCTTATCGACGAAATGCGCGACGCCTTCTTTGAGATCTTCAGTACCAAAACACTTCACCAATTCCTTCACCGAAAGCTCAGTCGCTTCCGCAAGCGTCTGGAAATAGGACTGATAGATCTGGTACTTCATAATCCGCATTGAGCGCGGCGAGGATAGCTCAGCAAAATCCTTCGCGATTGTACCGACTGCCTCGTGAAATCCTTCCGCCGGAAGCACGCGCGCAAGCCCCATTCCGCCCGCCTCCTCGGCGGTAAGCGTGCGACCCGAGAGCATCAAGTCGATCGCATTCATCGGCCCGACGAGCCGCGGCAACATCCAGCCCGAACCATATTCACAAATCAGTCCGCGCCGTGCGAAGGATGTCGTGAGTTTGGTGCCCGCCGCGATGTAGCGAAGATCGCAATAAAGCGTCAGCACCAAGCCGATGCCCGCGACCGGCCCGTTGATGCCAGCAATAATCGGTTTCGGAATTCCTAGGAGATAACTGTAGCGCTGATTGAAATTGTCGGGATCAAACTTTTGCGGGTGAAGATCGACAGCTAGTTTCGGATCATTCGCCCGCGCACCCAGACCGCTCATATCGGCACCTGCGCAAAAGCCGCGACCTGCGCCCGTCAGCACGATCGCGCGTATTCTCTCGTCGGCACTTGCTTGTTCAAGCGTTTCGCGAACTTCTTTTTCCATGACCGGTGTCCACGCGTTCATGCGGTCCGGCCGGTTCAGCATGATCGTCGCAACACGATCCTTCACGCTGTAAATAACCTGCTCAAAATCTGCCATTTTTTCTTCTCCGAATTGTTCTCAACGCAATCCTAATAGCCTTCGCGCAATAACCCAGCGGTGTACTTCCGATGGCCCGTCATAGATCCGCATCAGCCGCACTTTGCTTGCCAGAAATTGAAGTGGCATTTCCTTCGCCATTCCCATCGCGCCAAATGTTTGCATGGCATGATCAACGATTTCCCAAGCCATCTCGGTCGCAAAAACTTTGGCCATCGAAATCTCGACGCGTGCATCTCGGCCCAAATCGACTTTTTTCGCGGCGTCGTAAGCGATCAACCGTGCCGCATGAATTTTTGTCGCGGCATCGGCAACCCACCACTGCACCGCTTGCCGTTCGGAGAGAGGGACGCCAAATGTAACGCGCTGCGGCGCATGTTCACAAATCATTTCAAGCGCGCGCTGCGCAATGCCGATACACCAGGCCGCCATAAATAGTCGCCGCGTCGAGAGTCGCACTTGCATCGGTGCGAAGCCTTCGCCTTCGCGACCGAGCAATTGGGACGCCGACAAGCGACAATCTTCGAGAGCGACCTCATAGGTTATATGCCCACCGATCATCGGAATGCGGCGCAGCACATTGAAACCAGGCGTTCCCTTATCAACGAGAAAAGCGGAAATTCCCCCGCGTGCGCCTTTTGCCTTGTCGGTGACGGCCATCACAATCGTGAAATCTGCGTGCTCCGCGCGGCTGATCCAGATCTTGCGCCCGTTCAACACCCAATGATTTCCATCTTTGATCGCACGCGTGATCATCGATGCGGGGTCGGCACCCGCATTCGGCTCGGAAATCGCGATCGCGGAAACCTTTTCGCCGCGTGCATAAGGCTCCAGATACGCGGTGCGCTGCTCGGCATTTGCCGTCACCATCAGCATCCGCAAATTCGGGGAATCGGGTGGCAGTATATAAGGAGTAACGGTTTTGCCGATCTCCTCGTTCACTCCGATCATCGCCTCGAATGGGAGATCGGAACCGCCGAACTCGGCTGGCGCGTCCAGGCCCCACAATCCAAGTTCGCTTGACTTCTTGTCGATGCGCGCACATTCGGATTTCAAAAGATGCGCACCTTCACCTTTTGCCTCACGTTCGAGCACCTTTCCTTCGAGCGGCATCAGTTCGTCCCGCACGAAACGTGCAACCAGCTCCTTCAGCATCCGGTGTTCTTCGCTGAGTTCAAAATCCATGGGCGTTCCGTTCTGCGGACGCAATTGCGCCACCGACGAACGGTAGCAAGTCCTCGTATAGAGGGAAGGGCTCTTGCAACGGCTATGGGTCTAAGGCAGTGGAAACGGCAGCGGGCAAAGGCGGCCTGATTCAAGGGTTCGCAATGATTTCTAAGAATGCGAAAAAACCGCGGAAGGAAAAGCGGAGTGCGGTCATCATCCCATTTCCTGAGGGAACTCCCCGCGAAGTGGGCGTCGCCGCGAAAGGCACCTTCCTGGTGGTACCGCACCGCCCTTCAGTAGATGTCCGTTCCAAAGAAGCTCCAAAACCTGCCAATAAAGACGATCGCCCAACACTACCCGAACTCAAATATGGTCGCCGGTGGGAGATTGCGATCCTGGCCTCGCTTCTCATTCACGGGCTCGCGGTGCTCGCCTTTTCACTGAAATATTCCTATGACCTCGAGCGTGCCGCGGGCGCGGCTTCCGCCTCTGCGGTGGAAGGCGCACTGGTGGTTCCCATTGAAGTGATCATCAATGCGGCGTTGCCGTCCGCACCTACGCCCACCGACGTAACCGCGCCGGATGCGAACAAAGCGGCGAAGACGATGCCAAAGGATGAAGAGAAGACCAGGGAAAAGACGGAAGCGGCCCCGCCGCAAAAGAGTGACGAGGCGCGAGAAGTTGTCCGAATCAACAAAGAGACACCGACGCCCGAAAAACGAGAGCGCGAACTGAAAAAGGAGACCGCACAGCAGAGCCGCAGCACTGCGGCAACCCCCAACGCTATCGCTGCCTCCCGCTCGGAAGGTCGTGCGGGCGCCGGCGGCCATGTGGAATTCGGCGGCACCGCAGATATTTCATCTTATCAGGCCCAGGTGCTCGCACATCTACAACACTATCGCGTTTATCCTCCGGAAGCGAAAAGCGCCGGCATTCGCGGAACTACCGTCATTCGCTTTGCGCTTGATTCACAAGGCAGTGTAATTTCGGCATCACTCGCAGGGGGCAGCGGCGCCTCTGTCCTCGATCAGGCGGCCTTGTCGATGGTGCGCCGCGCGTCGCCCTTTCCCCCTTTCCCACCCACTCTCGGCCGTTCGCGAATAGATTTCACGGCGCCGGTGCGCTTCGATTTGCGCTGAACTGGCGCAGTCCGAAATTTAATCCTCATCAAACGCCGATTCTTTATGCCGTCTTGCGCCGTGCACATTCGTTTGCAACAAGACGCGCCATGATTGTGTTCGACGACATTTCCCTGCGCATCGCGGGTCGCTTACTGCTTGATCACACTTCCGTATCGATCCCGAATCGTGCCCGTGTTGGCATTGTCGGCCGGAACGGCGCAGGAAAAACGACTCTTTTCCGCGCAATCGAAGGCGAGCTTGAATTGGAGACGGGCTATATTCGGCTTCCCTCACGGACGCGCATTGGTCGCGTGGCACAGGAAGCTCCCGCCGGTCCAAAAACGCTAATGGAAGTCGTACTCGCCGCCGACTCCGAGCGAGCGAGCTTGATGGCCGAACGCGAAACGGCAACCAATCCGATCCGGATCGCCGAGATCGAAATGCGACTTGTCGATATTGATGCTTACTCGGCGCCATCCAAAGCCGCGAAGATCCTCGCGGGTCTTGGTTTCGACGAGGCGGCTCAGGCGCGGCCTTGCTCGGAATTTTCCGGCGGCTGGCGCATGCGTGTCGCGCTCGCTGCGCTTCTGTTTTACGAACCTGATCTGCTTTTGCTCGACGAGCCAACCAATTATCTCGATCTCGAAGGCACGTTGTGGGTGCAGGATTATCTTGCGCGTTATCCTCACACCGTCATGATCATCAGCCACGATCGCGACCTATTGGAAACGTCAGTCAACTACATTCTGCATTTTGATCAGGCGAAATTGAAACTGTATCGTGGCGGCTTCTCGCAATTCGATCGCCAGCGGCGGGAGCGTCTGATTCTCGACGAAAAAGCCCGCAAGCGGCAAGAAGCGCAGCGTGCACATCTCACCGCATTCGTCGATCGCTTCCGTGCCAAGGCATCAAAAGCACGACAAGCGCAATCGCGCATCAAGGCTTTGGCCAAAATGGAACCGCTTGCCGAGGAAATCGCGGAAGCACGCGCCGCGATCTCCATCCGTGCACCAGAGAAATTGCTGTCACCCCCAATTATTGTGCTCGATGAAGTCTCCGTCGGTTACGCGCCGGGAAAACCCGTTCTTCGGAATCTCAATTTGCGCATCGACGAAGACGATCGCATCGCGTTATTGGGCCCAAATGGAAACGGAAAATCCACTTTCGCCAAGCTTCTTGCCGAGCGGCTCGCGCCGCAATCGGGCAAGATGGTGCGTGCGAGTAAATTGCGGGTCGCCTATCTTGCGCAGCATCAATTGGACGAACTTAACGCGGACGAGACACCGGCCGAACATGTACGGCGGCTGATGGAAGGCGCGCCAGAAGCCAAAATTCGTGCGCGCGCGGCGGAGATGGGATTTTCCGCAGCCGCAGCTAACACAAAGGTTGCGGATCTATCGGGTGGCGAAAAAGCGCGTCTCTTGTTGGGCCTCGCAGCTTTTCATGGACCACATCTTCTCATCCTCGACGAGCCGACGAACCATCTCGACCTAGAAGCGCGTACGGCGCTCATCGAGGCGGTCAATGCGTATCCGGGGGCTGTCGTGCTGGTGAGCCATGACCGCCACCTGCTTGATGCCTGCGCCGAACGGCTGTGGCTGGTCTCGGATGGAACGGTTGCGCCTTACGACGGCGATCTCGATCAATATCGAAGCCAAATTCTTGGCCGTTCAGGCGCGGATCGGATGGCAGGAAAGCAAAAAACCGATAGATCGAAAAGTATCGGCCCATCGAAAGAGATGCAGTCGGAACTTATTCCACTGAAAAAAAGAATTAAACAGATTGAGGCGGAGGTCGAAAGGCGCGAAAGGGAAATTGCGATAATCGACGAAAAGCTTGGCGACGCCCAGTTGCACTCGGGAAATCCTACCGAAGTTGCGCGCCTTGCAAAAATCCGAGCACAAGCGGCAGAAGCGCTGGAAAAGTTTGAAGAAGAATGGCTCAGAGCGAGCGTGCGCCGGGAAGAATTAAACGCGTAAGAATAAAATGGAATTTTGGCTTAGGTTTTCCAAGAAACACAAGTAAAAATATCGAATCAGTAACGAACTACTTCTCCATAAGCGCAAGCAGACCTTTAAGAAGCTGTAGCGGAGTCGGTGGACAGCCGCGAATATGCAGATCGACCGGTACAACTCCGGAAACGCCGCCGACGATTGCGTAGCTACCGGCAAAAATACCACCATCGACCGCGCAGTCGCCCACAGCGATTACCCATTTGGGATCGGGTGTCGCTTTGTAGGTGCGCTCAAGAGCCTCCCGCATGTTCTTAGTCACTGGACCGGTTACGAGGAGCACATCGGCGTGACGCGGCGAAGCAACGAAGCGAAGACCAAATCGCTCGAGATCGTAAAAAGCGTTACCCAGTGCATGGATTTCGAGCTCGCAGCCATTGCATGAACCCGCATCAATCTCACGGATCGACAATGAGCGGCCGAGTCGCTGCCGCGCGGCCCGATCGACTATTCCAGCGAGTTCGGCAAGAGCAACATCGTCCTTGACCGGTGCTGGCTCGGTCACTGGGTTTCGCATTAAACTTTGAAAAAGAATCTTCCGCATAGCTGGATTCTAAAGATCATGTCCCGAATACGAGCAATTGAAGGACTTATTGCAGAGCGGAAAATCGGCGACGATGTTTCCCTCAATCGCCGCTTCCAATAACGGCCACTGGAACCATGACGCGTCGCGCAAATGGCAACGAACCACGCGGTCGCCGTTGAGCCGAATCCAGACCAGTACGTCGCCGCGGAAGGCTTCCACAAGGCCAAGGCCCTCACTCACCCCAATTGAATTGATGCCTGTGCATACAGGCCCAGCCGGTAGCTGCTCAATAAATCGCTCAATCAAGGAAAGACTCTGTTCAACTTCGCGAATGCGGATCCAGACCCGCGCGTTAACGTCCCCAGATTCGAGCACGGGCACCTCGAAGCTGAGGCGATCGTAGGGTGCATAACCTGGAGTGCGGCGCGCATCGAAGGAACGGTTGCTGGCACGACCAACATAACCCCCGGCTCCGAACTGCCGCACGAGCGCCGGCCGTACAATACCGGTGGTTACGGTCCGATCCTGCAGCGACGCGGTATTGTCGTAAAGTTCGACGAGCTTCGGAAAAATCCTTCGCACATCTTTCAACAGATCGCCTAAGCGGGTGACGCCATTTGAAGCGAGATCATTTGCGACGCCGCCGGGTATCACGCAGTCCATCATCAAGCGATGGCCGAAACAGTCACTGGCGGTACGCAACGTTTGTTCGCGAAGGATGCCGCACTGCGCATGCATGAGTGAAAACGATGCATCGTTGCAAATAGCACCAATGTCGCCGAGATGATTGGCGAGGCGTTCGAGTTCAGCCATAATTGCGCGAAGATAGACGGCGCGTAGCGGCACCTTAGTCACCTGCGCTCCCTCAACCGCTTGAGCGAAGGCGAGCGCGTAAGCGACCGTGCTGTCGCCTGAAGTCCGGGCAGCAAGCCGAGTTGCCCTGTCGATACTTGCGCCGGCCATTAACAATTCGATGCCTTTATGGGCGTAGCCGAGACGCTGCTCGAGCCGTACGATGGTCTCGCCATTAGCCGTAAAGCGGAAATGTCCCGGCTCAATGATGCCGGCATGTACGGGTCCTACCGGAATCTGGTGCAAGTTCTCGCCTTCCGCCGGCAGAAAGGCATATTCCTCGTGAGCGTGCGCTTTGCTGAGAGCACCGAGCGGATGCCGCACATCCCAAAAACCAAGATCAAGCCATGGCCGTGCATCCGGCAATCCTTCGGGCTCCAGACCAAATAATGATTGGATTGCACGTTCGAGCCGAATCGCCGGCGGATGATTTCTGCCAACGGAAGGAAACCTTCCATCCGGACATTCGATCGTGACCACGGCGATCGCGCCTGATGTTTCGTCAATGATCGCCATGTGCACGCTGGCGGTTTCGCCCCAAAGACCAAGCAAGGTGGCGCGACCGGCCGCAACTTCGTCGGCCACTTTGTGCCAAGCTTCTGGCGTTACAATGATACGCGGCCACGGCCGATGGCTCTCCACCCGGCGGCCTTCTGGAATTCTGTCAATCAGCGCTGGCATGATTCTATCCGAGCAGCCTTGCGACATTTTGAAACCAGGCGATGAGTGCCTGCGGCATGTAGATGCCGGCGATCAGGACCAACGCAAGATGTGCGAACATTGGCACATAGGATGCTTTGGCCTCCGCGGTCGGTCCGTGCGGTTCACCAAAAACGATTCCGTTCAAGCGCAGGAATAGCGCACCGAAAGCCACAAGAATTCCGAACACCAATGGAATCGCCAACCAAGGCTCGCGGGCGAACGTCGAACTGATGACGAGGAATTCACTCATAAAGATGCCAAGTGGCGGCAAGCCCGCAATCGCTACCACGCCGATGATGAGGCCCCATCCGAGCACCGGGTTAGACTCGGTTAGCCCGCCCATATCAGAGATAGTCTGCGTGCCTTTCACTTGTGCAATATGGCCAACAGCGAAAAAGATCGCTGATTTGGTCAGCGAATGCATGGTCATGTGCAACAACCCAGCAAAATTGGCGAGCGGCCCACCCATGCCAAAGGCAAACACGATGATGCCCATGTGTTCGATCGACGAATAAGCGAACATGCGCTTGATATCCCGCCTGCGATACAACATGAACGCCGCGAAGATGAGTGAGATTAGGCCCATGATGATCATGAGCGGTCCCGGTGCGAGCGCTGCAGGATTGGCGGCGAGCAAAATCTTGAAACGCAGTAAAGCATAGAGTGCAACATTGAGCAGCAATCCCGACAGCACCGCCGAAATCGGTGTTGGACCTTCTGCATGTGCATCAGGAAGCCAGGCGTGCAAAGGCGCGAGCCCCACTTTCGTGCCGTAGCCCAGTAGTAGAAATACGAAAGCGACGTTGAGTAGCGCTGGGTCGAACTTTGCTGCGCGTGCGACTAGCCCTGTCCACACCATAGCGTCGAGGCCCTCGCCGATAACGGGACGCGCCGCCATGTAAATGAGGATCGTCCCAAACAATGCAAGCGCGATGCCGACGCTGCCGAGAATGAAGTATTTCCAAGCTGCTTCCAACGCTTCGTGTGTGCGGTAGATGCCAACCATCAGAACGGTGGTGAGCGTTGCGATTTCGATTGCAACCCACATGATCCCGATATTGTTGGCGACTAGTGCAAGATTCATCGCGAACATCAACACCTGATACATCGCGTGATAGAAACGCAGAAAGCGCGGAGTCAGGCGGCCGATTTCAAGCTCATGCTCGATATAGCTTGCACTGAAAACACTGGTGGTGAAGCCGACGAAGGTTGTGAGCACGATGAAGACGTTGTTGAGATCGTCAATCTGGAGATAGGGTCCGGGCTCAGGCCGCCCGAAGAACAAAGACAATGCGGCGAGGAAAGTAAGGAACGCCGCAAGCACATTGAGCCGCGCGGTTAGCCGGTAACCCGGCAGGACTGCAAGCAACGTCGCTGTCGCGATTGGGATCAGCAGGATCGCGCTCACAGCATCGACGTTCATCGTTGCTCTCCGCGGAAGCGGTCGAGCGCGCCTACGTCCACCGTGTCAAAGCGTTCTCGAATGCGAAACAGAAAAATGCCTATGACGATGAAGGCAATGAGAATGGAGAAGGCCACACTGATCTCGACCACAAGCGGCATGCCCTTGGCGCCGGTTGCGGCGAGCACGAGTCCGTTCTCCAGCGACATGAATCCGATCACTTGGCTCACCGCATTGCGCCGCGTCACCATCATTAAAAGACCGAGCAGCAACACCGAAAGTGCAAATGCCATATCTTCGCGGGCCAGCGGGTCGGCTTCGGCGGTCACGCGCAACATCACCACCATCGACAAGGCTACGAGGCCGATACCAAACAGCATGGTCGGACCGACGCCGACAACCACTTCGATCTCGCGGTGAATACCGAGACGCACAATGATCCGGTGCAACGAGATTGGGATAACGATCGCCTTGAACACGAGCGCGATCATTGCGGTAACATAGAGGTGCGGCGCATTCTGCACATAGGCCTGCCAAGCGACCGATAATGCGAGCACAAACGCGTGTAGCGCGAAGGTGTTGAGAAGCGCGTAGAGGCGATCTTGGTAAAGCATTGTGAAGCTCACCAACACCAGGCCGCCGGCGAGCATATGGGCGATGTCGAAGACAAGACTGTGCATCATAAGCTCCGTGAGACGAAGAGAAGGAGCGTCGCAAGGAGACCAAGCATCAGTGCTGCGCCGAGAAATTCCGGCACACGGAAGACGCGCATCTTGGCAATTGCAGTCTCGAACAGAGCGAGCAGGAATCCGCCGATCGCGAGCTTCCCGAGATAAATCACGGCACTGAGCGTCAGTGCCGCCGGTCCGGCGTCGGCGCTCACCAGCCCCCACGGTGCAAATAGACACGCGATGAGTGAGACGTATAAGAGAAGCTTGAGCGACGAAGCGAGATCGATCAGCGCCAAATGTCGCCCGGAATATTCCAGCACCATGGCTTCGTGCACCATGGTGAGTTCCAAATGTGTCGCCGGGTTGTCTACGGGTATGCGCGCGTTTTCCGCGATCGCCACCATGACGAGGGCGATTAGTCCGAGGCCGAGCGATACGCGCAAGCCTACCTCAGGCGAAATCATGAATTCGGCCATGTTCGAGAGCTGCGTCGACCTGGCGATCAGCGCCAGCGTGAACACGATCATCAACATTGCCGGTTCGGCAAGTGAAGCGATCATCACCTCGCGACTCGAGCCGATACCACCGAAGGCGGTTCCAACGTCGAGTCCTGCAAGTGCAAGAAAAAAACGTGCCCCACCCAAGAGTGCAATGATGGCAATGAGATCTGCCGACCAACTGAACAGAAGCCCGATCCCGAAGGTCGGTATCAGCGCGGCGGCAACCCAAGTGGCGGCAAAAATGAGATACGGGATCACGCGGAACAGCCAAGAGGCATTGTCGGCAAGCACTACCTCCTTGCGCATGAGCCGAATGAGGTCCCGATAGGGCTGGATCAACGGCGGGCCCTGCCGCCGCAGCAACCGCGCCTTCACCTTACGCACAAAACCTGTGAGCAGTGGTGCCAATAGCAACACCAGCAACATCTGCGCGCCCTGGACGCCGAGGTGGAGGATCAAGGCCATATAGCGAGCACCAGAAGCAGCATCACGAGAGCGCCGAAGACGAGACTGAGATATTGGCGGATAGTCAGGAACTGGAGATGGTTCAGTCGATCGGCGGCATAAGTGACGCCGGCGGCGATCGGCGCATAGAATGTATCCCAGATCAGATCGCGCAGCTCGACGATCAGCCGCGCCGGACGTGTATCGCCGGGCGGGGGCATGTCGCCATGCTCACGGGCGCGGAAGACGATTGTGCCAAACACACGGCGAATCGGCTGCGCGAAGCTATTGGCGGTGTATTGCGTAATCGGGTTCGCGTTCGGATAGCCACAATCCCAGGCTGGGCCGCGGCGTAGCTTGTCCGAGGCGAGACGGTGGATCGCAAAGGCGGCGAGCGATCCCGATAGCGTTATGAACAGGAAGACAAGCAGACCATTGTAGGAACTACGGCTCTCAGCAATCGGCACAATGGAGAGCCACTCGACGCCAGTCTGTACCGGCATGCGAGCACCTACCAAACCTTTAACCACCGGCGCGATCGCATCAATGAAAAGGCCGGGTAAGATCCCGGCGATAAGGCAGAGCGCTGCAAAGCAAAACATTGCCGCAAGCGAGAATTGGTCCGTCTCCAGCGCCTGATCGACGGCCGGCGTGCGAGCGCGGCCGAGAAAGGTCACGCCAAACGCTTTGACAAAACAGGCGGCTGCGAGTGCAGCCGATAATGCAAGCAACGCTCCAACGGCAGGAACTAAGAACTTCAGTCCCCATGATGGCAATTGCGGGCTCAGCAGAATTGCCTGAAACGTCAGCCATTCTGAGACAAACCCGTTGAGCGGCGGTAACGCCGAGATAGCGACGCAGCCAATTAGAAACACGAAGGCGGTCTGCGGCATGCGATGGATAAGGCCACCGAGATGCTCCATGTCACGCTCGCCGGTAGCGGTGAGCACCGCTCCGGCGCCGAAGAACAGCAGACTCTTGAAGATCGAATGATTAAAGACATGCAAAAGGCCGGCTGTGAGCGCGAGCGCCGCCGCCCAGGCCATGCCATGCGCCTTAAAGGCGAGCGCCAAGCCAAGCCCGATAAAAATGATCCCAATATTCTCTACGGTGTGATAGGCGAGCAGCCGCTTGAGGTCGTGCTGCATAAGTGCGTAAAGCACGCCCATCACACAGGTAATCCCGGCGAGTGCCAGTACGACCATGCTCCACCACCAAGCTGGTGGCCCGAGAAGATCGAAGACGACGCGCACGAAACCGTAGACCGCAACTTTGGTCATCACGCCACTCATTAGCGCTGACACATGACTTGGCGCGGCCGGATGCGCGAGCGGCAGCCAAACATGCAACGGCACCAAGCCAGCTTTGGACCCCGCACCAACCAGCGTGAGGATGAGCACCACTGCAGTAAGCGCGGCCGATGGATGTGCCGCGCGAATCTCAGCGAAGGCGTAGCCGCCGTCAGGTCCCGCTAGAAGCCCAAAAGCCAGCAACAGCGATAGCGTACCGAAGCTTGCCATCACAAGATAGACGTATCCGGCGTATATATTTTCTCGCACGCGATGATGCGACACTACTAGCGCCCATGATGTGAGCGACATGAACTCCCAGGAAACGAGAAAGGTGAAGGCATCATCGGCCAGCACAACCAGATTCATCGCGGCAAGGAAAGCAGCGTAAAAAGGTAGCACCCGCTCTGGCGTCTTCTCGTGGCGGCCGTAACCGAGTGCAAAGAAGCTCGCTGCGGCTGCACCGAGATCAACAACAGTAAGAAAAAAAGCAGATAATGCGTCGATACGAAAATGCGCGCCGAGCCATGGTAATCCGAACGGAAGAACCACGGTTGGTTGAAATGTCGCGCCGCCAATGAGATAGACAAGCGCAAATCCGAAAGCTGTCATCGAAGCCGCGAAGCAAAGGCCGTATACCACTCGGGTTGCGGCTTGCGTTCGACTAATAACAATGCCAACGCATGCCGTTGCGAAGAGGCATCCTACACACCACAGTATTGCGATGAGTGGCATCGCGTTCCGCCTTTGAGGCTATGTGGGTGCGGTACAACATCGGAGTCTTCGAGTCTAGATAGTAAGAATAACTTCGATCAGATTCATCAGTCGCTGAAAATGATCTGCGCAGCAGATCAACGACCACCGACTACGGCGGATTCTAAGATAAAGCCTTCTTCCATCGCGCGTAGCGCAATTGTCGCACACGCCAAAGCATCGGATTCAGCGTGATGGTGTGTAAGTGATATTCCTAGTTGCGCACATACATTGTCCAGCGATGCTGGCCTGAATTTCCAAAGTGAACGAGCTATTCGCACTGTGCAAATAAATGGAGGCGAGGCCGGCTTTCGGCCAGCGGTGGCAAAACACGCAGCAAGTACCCTACGGTCAAAGGATGCATTATGTGCCACAAAAAAATCTGCACCCTCCCATAAATTGGCAAGAGAATCCCAGACTTTAATAAAACTCGGCTTACGCCGGACATCACCCCAAGTAATTCCATGAATGTATGAGAATACGAAATCATTTTGCGGTGGGCATATAAGACGGTATCCCCTTCTTGTGATTCTTCCATTTTCAACGGCTACAACACCTAATGCACACGCGCTATTCGGCGAATAATTTGCGGTTTCAAAATCAATCGCCACGATCTTCATAATGACTCCCAGAGTCGACCAATTGCCAATACATTCAACGGTGGGATCACTTGCGGCAACCGTTGCCAGAGATTGGGCTGAAAAAGTTTCGCAAATGAAATGGAACCGGGGCGATATTCCGCAATCGATTCGAAAGGCATGCGTATTCGCTTTAGCTACGACTCACTCAACAAGGTAAGCACATGTCGTTCAACTAACAGCGATGTTAGGACCTGTAACCCACAAATAACTCACAACATAAATCCGCGATAGTTGAATTAAGTCCGCTTTAGACTCGAAAGCAGACTTCTGATACTTTAGCTTTGGGCCAACAGACAATATACGCTTGGTTTGAACGCAGCGAAGCATGATCCTACTTGTGGCGCCAAGGGTGTGGTTGGTTGATGCGCGATCATCGCGCAAACCCAAAGAGGATTTAATAAAGTGTGGCAAGCGATCTCCTATTATGCCGCGCTAGCGCTTGAATCTCTGATCGGCGTGTTTGGCATCCGTCTTTATGAGGAGCCGCGCTACAAAGTGATCGACCGCATCGCAGATCGCGTCGAAATTCGCCGCTACGCACCTCGCCTCGCAGCCGAAGTAGAATTGGCAGTCGCCGGCGAGTCGGGGCGCGACGAAGCCTTCAGACGGCTGTTTGCTTATATCGCTGGCGCCAACCGTGCTTCAGCATGGGGAAACGAGAGGATCTCCATGACAGTGCCTGTCGAGGTGCGCGACAAGGAGCGGATGGCGATGACCGTTCCGGTTCAAACCTCCGAAATAAACGGCACGGTACGGATGCGGTTTTTCTTGCCAGCGAAATACAGCCAAGACAACGCGCCTAAGCCTACGGATACCCGGGTGCGACTTGTCACAATCCCAGACGAGACGGTTGCGATTATGCGGTTTTCCGGTTCGGGTGGCGATTTTGCGGAACGTCAGACCGAACTAATCGCGAGACTTGTGGGATTGGGGTGGCAGCCAAAAGGGGAGCCCTATACGCTCTATTACGATGCCCCATTCACGCTGCCTTTCCTGCGAAGGAACGAGGCCGCGGTCGCGGTTGTGGAGACTCGATAAGTCGCGATCGCTTCTGCCCGAAAGCGATCGAATTGCCCTTCTGTGTTGAATGTTGAGGTCTGGTTAGAGTCAAAAGCGGCAGTGACACTGTCTCATGAGGTGTCTGCTCTTTTGCCAAAAGCAGACATTACGTATCAATGAAGCTACTACGTCGTCTTCGTGAAAGACTCGAAAGAGCGGCCCGTCCGCATTGAGCCTGCTAGACACGGATGAGTAGAGCGAGACTAATGAATCTTGTTCTTCGTAAGACTAATCTCGGTCGCGAGAATGATTATGTGATCTGCATGGACAGGAAAGCCATTGGTCGGATCATGCAGGAACAGCGCGCCAATAATACAGTCGTGTGGACTTGGTCATTAACCGGCTTCTTCACGCCACAACGCGCATGGATGCGCGGGCATCAGCCTTCGCTAGAGGAGGCTAAGACAGCCTCGAGGACTGCAATTGAGCATCTATCAGCTTCTGGGGTCGAGGTTGCCCCTTGGGTTTCTTCTGTGTAGTTGCGACGGGAATGTGAACCGGCACAGCTTTGATTTGTCGGCGGCGCGAGCGCTGAGGCTGTAACAACAACAAAGGAACGACATATGAGTGACGATAAAAAGAGACCTGGAAATCTGCTTGCGAATGAAATTCCGCGCGAGGGTTATGTCTTGTCAATCGATGGGAAGTTAAAAGCGCGATACGAGACACTAGCGGAAGCTATGACGGCAGGCTCAAAGCTCAAGCAGCAATTCCCGGTGATTCATGTCGCGGTGTTTGATGCGACAATGCAAAAGTACACGCCAGTAGCTTAGGGGCTTGGCTCCACGGCGCACGCATCTCGTTAATCTCTCGTTATGAATTATGTCGTATCCGCCTCAAGTTATTAAACGACTTGAGGAAAGCAAATGCTGTTTCAGCTGGTCCGGCTTGAATTGAACGAAAATGGCAAGGTCATCTCCCGATCGGTGACTCAACCACTATATGGATTGCGCGAGGACGCCATGGCAATGGCCGAGTTTGAAGCCGCACGTTGCTTCGGCGAATATGACTATGACGCCGAGAACGATTGCTGGAACGCAATAGATGCGCACCATCGGATGTTCAGGTTCGCAATTGAGCCGATAACCGTTGAAGCGGGCATTGCCGCCTGATTTCGCTCGTCTGATGATTAAACCGCTGTGTTAGTCGCGTGACGCGTCTTTATTTTTGGCAACCCGCTCAATATTGCTTTGGGTGAAAGTCGGATGCTCCTACTCGGACAGCAGTCGGCGGCTCTTTGACGTCAGCTCTGTGCCAAAAGCAGATATTGCAAATCAATGACGGCACTTTTACCGCAGTAACGTTGACCTAATGTGATGTCTATGTTTTGTGGCTCACGTTGGCCAGCAATATGGGTGCGCTCATGTTGAGTCACTTAAAGGCAACCAACCGAGCGTGGGCGGAGCGGATGGTCTCTGTCGATGCCGGCTTTTTCAAACGACTCGAACGCCAGCAGGCGCCGGAGTATCTGTGGATCGGCTGCTCCGATAGCCGGGTACCGGCCAACGAGATTGTTGGCCTCGACCCCGGCGAACTCTTCGTTCACCGAAACGTCGCAAACCTCGCTCCGCCGCAGGACGCCAACTACCTCTCTGTGCTGCAGTTCGCAGTTGACGTGTTGAAGGTGAAGCACATCATGGTGGTAGGGCACTATGGGTGTGGCGGAGTGAGCGCGGCGGTGGACGGCAAGCGACGCGGTCTCGTTGATCACTGGCTGCATCCCATCCGCGAGGTCCATCACAATCACCGTGACGAACTTGACGCAATCCCGGATTTCCACGCCCGCCTCAACCGTTTGTGTGAACTTAACGTCGTCCGCCAGGTGAGAAACGTCGCGACTGACGTGTTCGTGCAGGACGCCTGGGCACGCGGTCAGAATCTCTGCGTACACGGCTGGGTGTATTCCCTAGGCAATGGCTTGGTTAGAGATCTCGATGTGACAGTCAGCCGGCCTGAGGAGCTATCCCGGACTGGATCACGTTCCTAGAGTTCGAGTATGTATAGAAAGGCATTACGCTGGATCAAGCTAGCGGGATTCAATGCGTATGATCAGGCATATTTTTTCAACTTTTGGGACAATCCTCCTCGCATGTCTCATAATCGCGAAGCTCGGCACTCCCACCGTTGCGGAAGATTTTGAGGATAGTGTTTCTGCCACTAATCACGGCAATGACGCGACCCTACTCCAACTTTGGCGACCCTTGGCTGAACAGGGGAATGCGGCCGCTCAGCACAACATGGGCATCGCTTATCTCAATGGTTACGGAGTACCGAAAGATGAGGTGGAGGCCGAAAGATGGTTTCGCTTAGCCGCTGAGCAGGGCTATGCACCATCGCAAAACACGCTCGGTAATAGGTTACGCCCAAAAAATCCCAATGAAACGCTCGACAAAGTTGCAAGGGCAAGGGCGGCTGAGGCAGCAAGTTGGTATCGCAAAGCTGCTGAACAAGGATTCGCGCGGGCTCAGCTAAGTCTAGGCTTAATGTACGAGGCGGGTTGGGGTGTGCCTAAGGATTACGTGCAGGCACTTAAGTGGTACAGCCTCGCAAAAAGCGGGTTCACAGATCCAAAACAGCGCGATCCTGCTACGATCAATGCTTACGCCGTTGCGGTCAAAATGACACCGGCGCAGATAGCCGAAGCGCAAAGCTTAGCAAGTGAATGGAAGCCAAAGCCGAACAATTAATTATAACTCTGTCGGCAATCCCGTCATCAGCTAAATTAATTTTAATCAACCTCGAATGCCGATGCCGCCGAGTTCCCCGAATAGACTAGTTCAAAGGCCAAGATAGGCTTTTCGGACATCCGCATTGGCAAGCAATTGCTGCCCGCTGCCAGACAGGACGACGCGACCAGCTTCGAGCACATAGCCGCGATTCGAAAGCATGAGCGCATGCTGAGTATTCTGTTCAACCAGCAATACGGTCACGCCCAAGGCATTGATCTCCTTCACCACCTGGAAAACATCCTCAACCATGAGAGGTGCAAGACCGAGCGACGGTTCATCGAGCATCAAAAGCTTTGGATCCGCCATCAGTCCGCGCCCGATCGCCACCATTTGCTGTTCACCGCCCGAAAGCGTTCCGGCTATCTGCTGTTGGCGTTCCTTAATACGCGGAAAGATCGCAAAGACTTTGTCGAGACGATCTCGGCGACCGGCCGACGGTGTGCAGTAAGCTCCCATCAACAGATTATCGAGAACAGTCATATCTGGGAATAAAGCACGTGCTTCCGGAACGTGGATAAGGCCGCGGCGCACAATTTCCTCCGGAGAACATCCATCGATGCGTTCTCCATCTAAAAGGATGTTACCGATCTCCAACTTGAGCAGCCCAGATAGAACCTTCAGCGTTGTCGTCTTGCCTGCACCATTGGCGCCAATCAGGGCGACGATCTCTCCTTTCGGCACTTCGAAACTGATCTCCCATAGAGTTTTTACTTTCCCATAAGACGCTTGAAGATGTTCGACCTTTAGCATCAGGCCGCCCTCTCGCCGAGATAGGCGGTGATGACATCGCGATTCTGTACAACCTCCCGCGGTGTGCCATCAGCGATCTTCACACCATGATGCAGAACAATGACGCGATCGGAAATATTCATGATCGCTTTCATATGATGCTCAATAAGGATTACGGTGATGCCGTCTTCCCGGATCCGCCGAACCAACTCGCAACCAGTCTCCACCTCGGTGGGGTTGAGGCCGCTCATCGGTTCATCGAGGAATATAATTTTGGGATTAGTTGCGAGCGCGCGAGCGATTTCAAGAAGCTTCTGCTCACTTAGTGTCAAGTCAGCAGCGTTAGCGTTCGCTTTTTCGGAAAGTTGAACGCGACGAAGAATGACCTTCGCCTTTGCTTCAGCCTTTAGACGGTTCGGCTCATGCAAGAATGAAGCGAGTGTCACATTTTCAAGCACGGAAAGATTTCTGAATGGCTTCACGATCTGGAAGGTCCGCGCAATTCCTCTTTGAACTATCGCATGCGGTTTCAAGCCGATCAGACTCTCTTCCTCGAGCAGTATCTCTCCGGATGTCGGCGCAATGAATCCGGTGATTACATTGAAGACCGTGGTTTTTCCGGCTCCGTTTGGGCCGATGAGCCCAATGATCTCGCCCTGCTTCAGCTTAAATGACAGATCGAAGACGGCACGCAATCCGCCGAAATCCTTTCTCAATTGCGAGACTTCGAGCAAAGCCATGGTCACCCATTTCGTCCAAGCAGTAATCGCAAGCGGCCCCAAATGCCTTCCGGCATGTAACGAATAACCACCATCATAAAGAGCCCATAAAAAATGAGGTGACCAGCCTGGAAACGCTCGCGGAAGATTTCGCTGATAGTGACTAGAACTACGGCGCCGACGATCGGCCCCAGTGTGGTTGCGAGACCACCGACGACAGCGATGAACACCATCTCCACCGACAGAGAAATGGCAAAGACCGCATCTGGATCGACATAGCGGAAGTAGAGCGAATAGAAGCCGCCCGCCAATCCGACTACGAATGCCGACATCACCAGCGCGACCACCCGCGTGCGAACCGTGTCAATGCCAGCCGCCTCTGCGCAATCTATATCCTCGCGTACCGCCATCAAATAGGCACCTAGGCGTGATCGCGAGACCACGTAGGTGAGCCCCATTGCGAAAAACGCGAGCGCAACCGCGAGGTAATAAAAAGGAAGCTTGCTCTCCCAGTTGACGGTCATACTGCCAAACGAGATCGGTGGCAGAGTTGTAATCAGCAGTCCCATTGGACCGGCTGTCAGCTGCTCCCAATTAAGTGCAACCAGACGGACAATCTCAGCCACCGCGAGCGTAGCCAGGGAAAAATACGGTCCGCGCAGGCGGAAGCAGATCAAGCCGATCGGAAGCGCAAACAACGCGCCAATGATACCCCCCGCGAGCATTCCGAGCCACGGCGACAGGCCCAGGCTCAGATAGAATACCATCGTTACGTAGGCTCCGATGCCAAGAAAGGTGGCATGCCCGAAGGAAACCTGGCCACCGAATCCGCCAATCAAATTCCAAGAGGCGCCAAGCAGCGTCCAAAACAGCACCATGATCATAAGATGTTGAAAGAACGAATTGTTAGTCAGGAGTGGAGCTGCGAGCAGAATGACAACTCCAACTGCAGCGGGGAGGCGCGTCATGATCGGCCTACCCCGAACAAACCAGCCGGACGGAACAACAATACTAACAAGAACAGCACGAAGCCGATGGTGTCCTTGTAGGCCACGGAGACATAAACGGCACCGAGCGACTCCACCAATCCCAGAAGAACGCCACCGGCAATCGCTCCTGGCACCGAGCCCAGACCGCCGAGCACGACGATAACAAAGCACTTGACGATCAGGATCTCGCCCACGGTCGGAAAGAGATAGAGCGAAGGCACCAATAGCACTCCACCCGCCGCCGCGAGCGCAGTTCCAAGACCAAAGGTAATCATGTCAATGCGCTGAACGTTCACTCCCATGAGGGCTGCGGATTCGGGATTTTGCGCAGTCGCACGGATCGCCCGCCCAACATCGCTGCGCGTCAGCAACAAATAAAGACCGGTGGAAATCGCAATCGCCATAAAGAAGGCGATGGCTAATGGGATCGGAATCGCGATGCCGAACGGACGGGCGGGCATCACCGCATAGCTAAGGCTCAACGTGCGGTAATCACCGGTCCATAAGAACAGTGCCAGATTGGCAATGAGCAAGGAGAGGCCAGCGGTATAAAGCAGGGTGTTGAGCTCACCCTTAGGAATCACTTCCCTCAAGAGGAAGCGGTGGATAAGCATTCCCGCGCCGAACATAACCGGCGCCCAGATTACAATGGATAGAAAGGGATCGAGCCCCAACAGCGTGTGCGACCAATATGCGCCGAACATACCAAGCATCACCATTTCGCCGTGAGCGAGATTGATGATGCGCATGACACCAAAGACGATGGTGAGCCCCACGGCAATCATCGCGTAAAGTGAGCCGGTTAGGACGCCGCTCACGACGCTCTGGACAAGGGTTTCCATGTTGTACCCAGGAAGAATCCCCGCCCGGGTGACGGGCGGGGATAGCGAGCGTGATCAGCGCGTGACTGTTTTTTCGGGGAAGATGTATGCCGTCTCGGCGTTGGCCTTCGGCCATACGTTGAGAAGTTCTCCACCTCTCCATTGTGCGAGAACAGAGTGATCAGGCGAATAGATATTCTGATTGGTATATTGATCGCCCAACGGGCCGACCCAATTTCCGAACTTCACCTTGCCAAACACAGTGACCATGTCCGTCTCCAGTAGAGCTTGGCGCACGGCTTCGCGATCAGTTTCTAGATTGCCGGTGAGCTTAGCACGTTTGAGTGCATCGGCGATGATGTAGATTGCCGAATAACCCTCCACCTCGTGTTCCTTGGGTAAAAAGCCGTACTTGGTCTTGAACTTTTTGTAGAACTCCGCCGTCAGCGCGTTGTTTGGATTGCCCGACCAGGCAGCGGATGAATACACGTTGTCGGCTAGGCCACCAAGCTGTGTGGCAAAGTCCACCACACCGAAGCCACCGCCGTAGCCAACAAAGGCGCGAGGCGTCACACCCATTTCCTTGGCGTGACGAGTCATCAGGATGGCGTCAGTGGTCGACACCGCGATCAACAATACGTAGTCCGGGTTGGAGGATTTGACTTTGGTCATGATCGGTTTGAAGTCGAGCGAATTAACCGCGTAAGCCTCATCACTAACAATTGGAACATTCTTCGATTTGAGGAAGGTCATCACCGAATTGGCGATGGTTTTTCCAAACACTGTATTGTCATAAATGACGGCCGCCGACTTAGGCATCGCATCCGGTACTTCGCTAATGAATTTATTGAAAGCTACTGGATAGATCGAACCGGTCGGGTTGTTGCGAAAGACCCACTCGAAGCCCTTGGCGGTAATGACATCTGCCGAGGGGTGATCGACCATGTAAGGTGTTTTTAGCCGTTGGGCGACTGAGGCAATCTCGACCGCTTGTCCCGAGGCCCGGCCGCCAGTCAGCACCAGAACTTTCTCCTGAGTGATCAACTTCTCGGCGACAGTCGCCGCGAGTGGATTTTTGGCTTGATGATCTTCGAGGATGACTTCAATCTTGCGACCATTCACGCCGCCAGCGGCGTTGATCTCATCCACGGCCATCGAATAGGCTTTCTTGAACTTATCGCCGAATGGCGCGTCGGGCCCCGTCATCGGCTGTGGCGCTCCAATCTTGAGCGTCTCTTCCGCCAGCGCGCCCCAAGACATCGCAAGGGACAGAGATAGCATCGCGATCATTTTTGATTTGTTCAGCATGGTTCCTCCCTATTTTTATAGGTCACAATGAAGACATTGGGCGTTGTTGCTTCGCGCTGTCCCGCAACCCGACGGTGAGCGTGCCTAAGCCATTAATCGGTTGGACTTGAGAATTCAGATTTTTAAGCACTAAGCATAATGCGTCAGGAAGGCTAGGAAGGGTATCCGTTTATGTCAATTATGCCAAACTTTTGTAGTCGGCGGCGCTGCATTTGACATCCGCGAACCGCACCAAGATGTTTCTGGGAACAATTCTCGCTCTCGTCTCCCGACTGCACGAGACTACGCTTCTGTACACTCTAGACCAATTTTCGATTGCTAAGATGGTGGTGCCGCAAGAGGGATTCGAACCCCCGACCCCGTCATTACGAATGACGTGCTCTACCAGCTGAGCTATTGCGGCTTGGCGCCGTGATAGCGGGGCGACCCGTGCTTTTCAAGCAGCCGAACCGGCAAGCCAATCGAAGAAGCGAAAACGCCGCCGCGATAGAGACTCGTCACTCTCCGGACCCGGATCGTCGGGCAGCGGCGGTTCGGCGACGAAAGGCGCAGCAATTTCGGGATGTTTCTCAGCCCGCCCCTTCGGAGCATCGAGTATCGGTACAGTTTTCGCGCGCGGTTTCGTTTCACCTATTGGCATCGAAGCTGGAGATGAAACCGCGAAAGCTTGCTCGGCTGCCTGTTCGAGAACTGACCCCATCATGGCCGCCGGTGGGACGAGCCATTCGAAAGCGTCCAATCTGCCGGTGCGCGGCGAAGCTGGAAGCCAGCGCTCCGAAACATAGCCGTCCGCGACCCAGGTCGGATCACGTTTGGCGCGCAGGGCTCGCAGGGTCCATTCACGGGCCTTACCGTGATCGCCAAGCTCGGTGGCCTCGATGTCGGCCATCAGTAAACACGCCCGTTGTGTAGGATCGCCGAGCAACGGCACGAGCAACGCACGTGCCTCATCGAAGTGATTGGCTTCCATTGCGGCTCGCGCTACAGCGAACTTCGATTCGACATTGTCCTTTGTTTTCTTCACGAGTTTCCTGACGCGCTTCAGGCGGTCCTCTGCGGAGTCGCCCGGCTGCAAATGCGCATAAACTTCAGCAAGGTCCGGATGCCAGGTCGCTGCCCAAGCCTTTTCGACGATGACTGCGGCTTTGCGCAAACTCCCCGCGGCGCCGAGTAACCGGCCTGCAAGCGCCGCTGCCGGAACGAGATCAGGCGCGAGTTTTGCTGCTTCGAGCACCAATTTACGCGCCTGCGTCGGATCAGTCTCTTCGATAGAAAGCGCCTGCGCCGTGAGCAAAACAGCCCGGTGTCGCTTGGCTACCGCCTTGTCCGTCGCGCGCATGTCGATCGCCTTTTCGAGCGTTTTCAGCGCGCCGCTCCAGTCGCCGGCACGACTTTGAAATTCAATCAGAGCTTCCGCGGCCCATGCCGGCATCGACTCCGTCTGTGTAGCCTCCTGGGCATAAGCACGCGCAGAAGCCGCGTCGTTGCGGCGAACAGCTTCAACATACAATCCATGCAGACCAAGTAATTTCGTTTCCGCATGGCTAAGCATGGCGCGAAATTCCGTTTCGGCCTTTTCGATCTCGCCACCGAGCTGGGCTGCCTGTGCCGCCAGTAGCAGAGTCAGCGGCTCGTGGTTGACTAATTTTCGCGCTTCGCTGGCTGAGCGCCGCGCTTGCGCGAGATTTCCCGCGCCAATCGCGATCATGCCCTGCGTAATAGCCCTCCATCCTTTTGTACGTCGGCGCTCGCGGAAGAATAATGAAATAAGATCGGGCGATTTCATTATCAGCCGCATCAACGTCCAAAGAAAAATCGCGGCGACGATTACCGCCGCGAAAAGAGTTGCTGCAACCGTGAGCGAAGTCGAGATACGCCAATTCTGCCAGGTCAAAACAATTTCGCCTGGTCGGTCAACAATCCAGGCCGCCCCTAACGCAACAAGCGCGATAACGCCGATAAAGATGATGATGCGGATCACGGCTATTGCGTCTCCGTGGTGACGCTCGCGAGGGCGGCGGTCAGCAGCTTTTTGATCGTGATTTCTGCGTCGCGGCGGCGAGTCGCTGCAACAATCCAATCGTTTGCATCCGTTTTGGCGGATGCCGGCAAACGAGATGCTTCATCGAGTGCTGCGGAAAGATCACCGCGCGCGAGTCGCGTTTCGACCCGCGCAACAACGGCGCCCGCGTTCGTACCTTGTGTCTCACCAACGGGACGCACTTCTACAAGCCGCCTCGCGTGAGCAAGCAGACGTGCAATATATCCGCTTTCCGGTTCAGGTTCTTGCGCAAGCTTCGTAGCAAGTGCGGCAAACTGGGCACTCAATGCAGCGGTAGTCGGCAATCCGCTATCGGCTGATGCGTCAAGTGAAGAAATCGCCACCGCACGATCTCCGAGGATTGCGCGCACGGCCGAAAGTTCCTTCGCATAGGGCGCACCTTTTAAAACTGCATCCTGCAAGGCGCCAAGCGCAACGATTTCGGTTGCGATGGTAACGGTAGGTTTTATTGGTTGCTTTAGCCGGTTTTCCAATGCAGCGATCCGATTAGCTAAGGCTTCCGTGGTCATGGACGTCGATGTTTGCATTTGCTCAATTAATCGGCGGAGATCGAAAACCGCTGTCTCCATATTTTCCGAGCGACTCATAAGTCCTGTCAGATCGGATGTGCGATTGTCGATTGTCGCTATCCGCTTCTCGTACTCTGAAACCAGCTTTGTCAGTTGCTCGATCCGCTGATTGAGAGCCGTCGTTTCGGACGATAAAAGAATTGGGACTTCTCCCGATTTTGACGAGAGCCGGGCAATTCCATCGCCGAAGAAAAGAAATATCAGCGCCATCATTAGCGCGCCAACAAGCGTTCCAATCACTCCAGTAAGCGCGATTGAGCCAGTCGGATTTTTTTCATCAGAAGAGGGTTTTATCGCGTCAGCGCGTGCTTGGGTTTCCTCGTCTGCTTGCACTGAGGCCTCGCTTGCATTGGGTTTTGCTGGATCGGAAGGCGTCACGTCAGTTGCCTTGAGTTCAATTACCGGAGGCCGTGTCTTACGACGGGCTCCGGATGACCCGAGAACGTCAGTGTCGGAAGGCTTATCCGTCACCATGGCATCCTCAATCGGCCCGCCCCGCTAATGAAATGGATAGACCGGCGGAGGTAGACCCGCAACGGTGTCACTCTGAAAGTAACGCAAGGAGCGCTGTCTCGTTCGGTTTTGCTGCAATTCGAACTTTCAATCCTGCCGCCAAGAGCGGACCTGCCACCGCCTCCGATAGGCAAAGATGGCTGACAGACTTGATAGCCTCCTCTAGGTTTGCTTCCTTCGCCAGCGTAACAAAGATCTCCGCACCGCGCGGCGAATAATGCAAGATGGCACCGATTTTGTTTGCAAGAATCATTTCGCGGGTTGTTTCAGAAAGACTGGCGGCCGCCCTGGCGCGGTAGACGATCAACATCTCGACCTTAAGCCCAGAGGGTGCGACCAGCGTCGCAAGATCCTGCGAACGATTTTCGCCTGCAAGATAGAGAACACGCGCACCCAGTGGCAATCGATCCGCGAGCAGCGCGGCAAGTGAATGAACATCTCCATCGGCGACTTCTATTTTCTCAAATCCGGCCTGTCGTGCAACTTCCGCCGTTTGATGGCCAACTGCAAAAAGCGGCAAAGACCGGTATCGAGACAAAATTTCGTTAGTCACCGCGATCCGCACAGCATTTGCACTGGTAACCACAAGTGCCGCGAACAAACCCGCGGGCAAATCGAATTTGATCGGTTCGACGGAAAACACAGAGTCGATCACCGCCTCGTGCCCAAGCGCGGCTAGCCGCGCCGCCGTGCGCACTGAAACCGTTCCGGGGCGCGTGACGAGAACGCGCATCGTTCAGGCGCCCAAGACACCGGGGGCCACGCGGGCACGCAGCTCGTTGCCGGCATCGGTGCCCATTGCCGCCGCATTGGCGGGCAAGCCTTCGCGCGTAGTGTCGACCGCGCCGGATCCATCCGGTGCGATGACAAGACCATAAAAATGTAAGCGCCCCGCTTTTATCTGCGCATGTCCCGCAATTGGCGAACGGCATGAACCATCGAGCGCCGCTAGAAAAGCCCGCTCGGTAGTGAGAGCGATATTGGTCGGTGCATGATCGATTGCTGCCACAAACCTCGCCATCCGTTCGTCCTTAGCTCGAATCGCAATCGCGATCGCCCCCTGTCCGGTCGCCGGAGGAAAAACAAACGGATCGAGCTTAATATGTGCGCGGCCGCCAAGACCGAGCCGTTGTAAACCTGCAAATGCCAACACCGTGGCATCGAATTCGCCAGTGTCGATTTTATGAATTCTCGTTTCCACATTTCCGCGCATGGATCTGATCGAAAGATCTGGCCGCATTCGTTTCACAAGTGCCTGCCGGCGGATCGACGACGTCCCGACGATCGCACCGACGGGCAGATTTTCCAGAGTGGCGTTCCGCGAACTCACCAATACGTCGCGCGCGTCATCGCGCGATGGATAGGCTGTAAGCGCAATCCCCCCGGGCAAAAATGTCGGAACGTCTTTCGCCGAATGCACCGCAAGATCGACGCGCCCATTCAAAAGTGCTTCGTCAATTTCCTTCGTGAACAACCCCTTGCCGCCTGCATCCGCGAGCGGACGATCAAGCACGCGGTCACCCGTTGTACGCAAGGCGACGACTTCAAAATCCGCTTCACCCAGCCCGTGCGCCGCCATAAGCAGCGCGCGCACGATCTCCACTTGCTTGAGAGCAAGCGGACTCCCGCGCGTGCCGATGCGACAAAGGGGTGAGGATTGCGTCATGCCGGGAAGCGGTGCTAGGGCCTGCCCGGCCCAAGGTTGAGTTCTGGGAGGATCTTACGCGGTAGTGGCTTTAACAGAAACGCCCATTAATTTCACGGGTGGAGGCAGGATGCTGGTACTCGGGATCGAAACAACTTGCGACGAGACCGGCGCCGCTATCGTCCATCGGGATAATGAAGGGCGCGGAGAAATACGCTCGAACATTGTGTTATCGCAGCTCGCGGAGCATCAACCTTTTGGCGGCGTTGTACCAGAAATTGCGGCTCGTGCTCATGTTCAGGTGCTAGACCGAGTTATTCAAACCGCAATGGACAAGGCAGGCTTGGAGTTTTCTGCGCTCGACGGCGTTGCCGCCTCGGCGGGACCCGGACTAATCGGCGGCGTGATCGTCGGCCTTACTACGGCGAAAGCGCTTTCGCTTGTGATCGATAAGCCTTTGATCGCCGTGAACCATCTCGAAGCGCACGCACTGACCGCCCGCCTCACCCACAATATCGACTTTCCCTATTTGCTTCTTTTGGTATCGGGTGGACATACGCAACTCGTTTCAGTCGAAGATGTCGGACGATACATCCGCATCGGCGGCACGCTCGACGATGCCATTGGGGAAGCCTTCGATAAGACGGCCAAACTTTTGGGTCTGCCTTACCCCGGTGGTCCCGCGGTGGAACGTTGTGCCGTTGATGGTGATCCGCGACGCTTCAAATTGCCACGCCCGATGCTTGGACGACCGGAACCGGATTTTTCGCTCTCCGGACTGAAAACAGCCGTGCGTCTAGAGGCACAGCGCATCGCACCAATCTCGCGCAAGGACATTGCTGATCTATGCGCGGGATTTCAGGCAGCCATCATCGATATAATCGTCGACCGCGTTCAAATTGCATTGCAGCTCCTGCGCGAGCGCGGCGGAAATCCAAATGCCATCGTCGTCGCAGGCGGTGTTGCCGCAAACCGCGCGATCCGGGACGTAATGGAGGAATTGTCGATTTCATTAAGTTTGCCGCTTGTGATTCCGCCCGCTGAGCTCTGCACGGATAACGGCGCGATGGTGGCATGGGCCGGCGCGGAACGGCTTATACGTGGCATGGTCGACACACTCGATGTACGGCCGCGCGCTCGCTGGCCGCTTGAAACTAATCCGGTGTCCGCCTAATCGACCGCGCATGACAACATTCCAACGCATCGGAATTCTCGGCGCCGGCGCATGGGGAACGGCCCTTGCAAACGCGATCGCAGCCTCCGGCGGCTCTGTTGTGCTTTATGCGCGAGACGCAGGTGTCGCGAATGAAATTACCAAGACCCGCACGAATGCAGCGCGCCTGCCTGGCATCGCCGTCGCGAACGAAGTTACAGCGACCTCGAGACTTGGAGAAGCCGTGGAGACAGACGCAATTCTTATCGCCGTCCCGACCGAGGCTATGCGCTCTGTGGCAACCTCCCTTGCATCTTTAGTACGACCGTCCATCCCGCTAATCGCTTGCGCGAAGGGCATCGAACGCGGCAGCGGAAAATTCGTCACAGAAATCCTCATGGAAACGGTTCCACTTGCGCCCGCCGGAATTCTTTCGGGCCCGAGCTTCGCTAGCGACGTTGGAAGAGGACTGCCCACTGCAGTTACTCTCGCGACCTATGAAGAGAAACTGGCCGCCGATCTTTCCGAAGCATTAAGTTCGCCAGCATTCCGTCTCTACCATTCAACCGACGTGCGCGGCGTCGAGATTGGAGGTGCCGCGAAAAACGTGCTGGCCATCGCCGCCGGTATCGTGGTCGGCCGCGGGTTGGGCGCAAGCGCTCAGGCGGCGCTCACCACGCGCGGTTTCGCGGAGCTTGTGCGTTTCGGTCGTTCTTATAATGTCAGGACGGAAACACTTACCGGCCTATCTGGGTTGGGCGATCTGATCCTCACCTGTTCTTCACCCCAATCGCGGAATTTCGCGCTTGGAACGGCCATCGGTCGAGGTCGATCCCCGACCGATCTGCGAGCTGGTCCCTTAGCGGAAGGCGTGTTTACCGCGCCGGTTTTGGTTGAAATTGCAAAAAAGAAGAACGTGGAAATGCCAATAGCACAAGCGGTAGCCGCGGTGCTGGCTGGACGTATTACCGTCGAGGAAGCAATTTCCGGTTTATTGTCGCGGCCATTGAAAGCAGAGATCTAACTGCCAGGCGATTGCCGAGCATTCCCCTGCAGTCTGTCTCGACAAGCCTGAAACCCAAAAGTTGCGGCTCGCGAACCGTGCAGAAGGACCCTTATCGCAAAACAGGCTCATCCTATTCGATTAAAATCCACGGCTGGCGTTAGGTCGTGGACCGCCCTATTAAGTCAAAGAATGGCTTATTGGCTTTTGAAAAGTGAACCCGGGACTTGGTCTTGGGAGGATCAAGTTAAAGCAAACACCAAGGGCACGGCTTGGGAAGGTGTACGCAATCATCTTGCCAAAAAACACCTGATGACAATTAAGAAAGGCGAGCGCGTTTTCTTTTATCATTCGGGCGAGGAGAAACGGATCATGGGCGTCGCCGAAATCATCGGCGAATATGAACCCGACCCTACTGATAAGACCGGAAAATTCGGCATGGTGCGGATCAAGGCGCTCGCGCCTATGCCGCTACCAGTCACGCTCGAGCAGTGCAAAAAAGAGAGGGCACTGGCAAACATGGTTCTTCTCAATAATACGAGGCTTTCCGTGCAGCCGGTAACGGATGAAGAATGGACGATCATTTGCCGTATAGGCGGACTCAAGAAAGTTTAGGCACCGCCGATCGCGTTGCGTTTGTGCGTGCAAACACCCAGCTACGATCTGTTCCTCTCGTTCCGGAAATTTCGCTGCATGTCGCGGACGAAGCGGTCCCGCTTTGGCAAAAGACCGAAGAGCAATTGATCGAAAATGGCTTGCCTCCGCCCTTCTGGGCTTTCGCGTGGGCAGGTGGTCAGGCGCTCGCGCGTCATGTACTAGACCATCCTTCGCTGGTGGCGAAAAAGCACGTATTAGATTTCGCTGCGGGTTCTGGTCTGGTTGCAATTGCCGCAGCGAAATGTGGAGCAAAATTGGTTGAGGCTTGCGAGATCGACGAATTTGCAATTGCAGCCATCGAGATCAATGCAAGAGCAAACAACACCAGCATTCGAACGATTAGAACGAACTTGATCGGCTGCGATGAAGGCTGGAATGTCGTTCTTGCCGCCGATGTTTGTTATGAGCGCGAAATGGCCGCAGATGTCTTTGACTGGCTTATCGCGCTCTCCGGGCGTGGCGCCGAAATCTTGATCGGTGATCCTGGGCGAAGCTATCTTCCGAAAGATAAGCTGAAACGAATCGCCGAATATCGCGTGCCCGTAACGCGCGAGCTGGAGGATGCAGAAATTAAAAATACTGGTGTTTGGCAATTACTTTCACGAAGTGCCGGTGTTTGCTAATCTTTCGCAAAATTGACGAGGACACGTTCATGGTTTTCGCGGGTATCAATTATCTCGCCGTTATCGTTGCGGCGATCGCAGGCTTTGTTTTTGGGGCGGTGTATTACATGGCGCTGGCAAACCCCTGGATGGCAGCGATCGGTTTTACCAAGAAGAACATGGCCAAGAACAAAACGACTATGCCCTTCATCGTTGCAGCCGTTGCCAACCTTGTCATGGCGTGGATGTTGGCGGGCGTCGTTGGCCACCTCGGACTCGGTCAGATCACGACCAAGAACGGCATCATTTCCGCTGCTTTCATCTGGTTTGGCTTCGTTCTGACCACGATGGCCGTCAACAACGGTTTCGGCATGAGGAAGCCCATGTTGACCGTGATCGACTCCGGACATTGGCTCGGAGTACTGGTCATTATGGGCGCGATAATTGGTGCTTTCGGGCTTTAAGCCCCCTCTCTCCGACTAACCAAAGTCGATAGCCCGATCGGCTTGTCGCCCGAGTAGCGGCTTCGCATAATAAGGACCTGAGGCAAGAACCGGCCAACAAGACCGGAATGCCATTTAGGGAGAAATTCGATGTCGGCAAAACTCTATCCGGTGCCGCCTGCCTGGAAAAAGCGCGCTTATCTCGACGATGCCGAATATAAGAAAATGTACGCGGCTTCGATCAAGGATCCCGATAAATTCTGGGCTAAAGAAGGAAAGCGCATCCATTGGATGAAGCCGTTCAAGAAGGTGAAAAACACTACCTTCGGTCCAGGCAATGTCTCGATCAAATGGTTCGAGGACGGCAAGACCAACGTCGCTTACAATTGCATCGATCGTCATCTCAAGAAACGTGGCAAGCAGGTCGCGATCATCTGGGAGGGCGACGACCCCAAGGACAGCAAGAAGATCACTTACAAAGAGTTGCACGCGGAAGTGTGCCGTTTCGCGAATGTTTTGAAAAAGCACGACGTCAAGAAGGGTGACCGCGTCACGATTTATCTTCCGATGATTCCGGAGGCCGCCTACGCAATGCTCGCTTGCTCGCGCATTGGGGCAATTCATTCAGTTGTCTTTGGCGGCTTCTCACCCGACTCGCTCGCGAATCGCATCGAAGACGCAAAGTCGACAGTAATCATAACAGCCGACGAAGGTATTCGCGGCGGCCGCAAAATTCCGCTCAAGGCCAACACCGATGCCGCCTGCGATAAAGCCGGCGGCGTGAAGTCGGTGATCGTTGTGAAACGAACCAACGCGCCCGTGAATATGATGAAGGGCCGCGACGTCTATTACGATGAAGCGGCAAAGACCGTGAAAGCCGATTGCAAGTGCGAGGAAATGAGTGCGGAAGATCCGCTATTCATTCTCTATACGTCAGGTTCAACTGGAAAACCGAAGGGCGTTCTGCATACCACGGGCGGCTATCTCGTCTTCACCTCGATGACGCACCAGTATGTTTTCGACTATCATGACAAAGACATTTACTGGTGTACCGCCGATGTCGGTTGGGTCACCGGTCACAGCTACATTGTATATGGACCACTGGCGAATGGCGCGACGACGCTGATTTTCGAAGGTGTGCCGAATTACCCAAGCATGTCACGTTTCTGGGAAGTGATCGACAAGCACAAAGTCAACACTTTCTACACGGCACCCACCGCGATCCGCGCATTGATGCAGGCAGGCGATGACCCGGTGAAAAAGACGAGCCGCAAGTCGCTCCGTCTTCTTGGCACCGTCGGCGAGCCAATCAATCCCGAAGCATGGGAATGGTATTACCGCGTAGTCGGCGATGAACGCTGCCCGATTGTCGATACCTGGTGGCAAACGGAAACTGGCGGCATCCTCATCACACCACTACCCGGCGCGACGAAATTGAAGCCCGGCTCGGCGACGCGTCCGTTCTTCGGCGTCGTCCCACAGATTGTTGATGCGAACGGCAAAGTAATGGAAGGCGCGACTAGTGGAAACCTCTGCATAGCCGATTCCTGGCCGGGGCAAATGCGCACCGTATACGGCGACCATCAACGATTCATCGATACTTACTTCAGAACCTATCCGGGAAAATATTTCACTGGCGACGGTTGCCGCCGCGATGAAGACGGTTACTACTGGATCACCGGTCGCGTCGACGACGTGATCAATGTTTCCGGTCATCGCCTCGGTACGGCCGAAGTCGAAAGCTCCCTCGTTGCGCACCCAAAAGTATCGGAAGCCGCGGTCGTCGGTTATCCGCACAACATCAAGGGACAAGGCATCTATGCCTATGTGACCCTCATGACCGGCGTGACGCCAAGCGAAGACTTACGGAAGGAATTGGGTCAATGGGTGAGAAAGGACATCGGCGCCATCGCCTCGCCTGACCTGATCCAGTTCGCGCCCAGCTTACCCAAAACGCGCTCGGGTAAGATCATGAGGCGCATTCTGCGAAAAATCGCCGAGGATGAATATGGAAACCTGGGCGACACCTCAACTCTCGCTGACCCGGCCGTTGTTAATGATCTCGTAAACAACCGGCAGAACCGTAAATCAGCATAATTTCTTACTGCTCTCGATTCTCAAGATGTTTCACCCTCGGGCTCCACCCGAGGGTGTCTCATTTCGGCTATTTCCAAGCGAATTTTTAATCCAAGAGAATTATCATGAACATTCGTCGTCCGCCGAATTCTATCCGTCGCCATGACGCGCTTCAGCAGTTATCTCAACACAACATCGTGATAAAATTAACTTTAACGGTCCGAACGTTCAGGTGAGTGCCCCCGAGACGAGCGCCGATAAATACGTTGATGTAAGGGCATTCAATCGGCGATTGCCAAGCTGGCCAAGATTAGTGGCAAGACTGACACACTTCAGAAAAAAGCGGTTTAGGTATTTAGGTTACTCTTGAGTCTTGGCCTATCGGAGCGCTATTCGTATTATTATACTTAGAGTAATCGCCTGCACTTAGAGGTCTCTATGCATAAATCAGCTCGGCTTGCCGTCATTCTTCCCACCATTGCCGTTTCCGTAGCCCTGTTCGCGCCGCAAATCGCGAACGCCCGCGATACCGTGAACTTCAACGAAGCTTCCGCGGGCACGATTGTGATCAAGACAAACGAGCGCCGACTCTATTACGTCGTCGGCGATGGCCGCGCGATTGTATATCCGGTCGGCGTCGGCAGAGCCGGCAAGCAATGGGCCGGGACATCTTTCATCGACGGAATGCGTCTGAAACCCGCTTGGGCACCGCCCGCCGAGGTAAGGCACGATAAGCCTTCGCTGCCCGCCGTCATCCCTGGCGGTACGCCGCAAAATCCCATGGGCGCCGCGGCGCTTACATTGAGCGGCGGCGAATACGCGATTCACGGCACCAACGCACCAGCTTCGATCGGCGGCTTTGTTTCTTATGGCTGCATCCGCATGCACAATGCCGACATCCTTGATCTTTATCACCGTGTCCACTTCGGAACGCGGGTAATTGTGAGTAGGTGATCACCCGATTAGCGACAAAATCTCACAAAGCTGAGATCCATGTGAAAGTGGTTGCTGTGCTGCGGATTGTAATCCGGTGACAGCACCACACTGAAAATCCTGCACGCCCCATCGCGCACTTCGCGTTCAAATTCTCCCTTCGCGTTCTTGTCACTCCAGTCTTGCTCAAGGTTGATCCTCGAGCCGTTGGCAAAAATAAATTGTGAAATATCGATCGCATTCGCGGTCGCGTGCTCGCTGCGGTGGACGTCCTTACTACGTTCGACATTGCGACAGGCGTAGGTGCCGGCCTGAACGATGCGCGCAACCTTACTCCGAAAGATTCGATCTGCGGCCGGCGCAACAACATGCTTTTCCCAGATCAGGAGAGCGGCGAGTGCGGGACAATTCATCATGACGTTAGCGCCATGACTGATCTCAGAGTTCATCAGCGTTGCGCCAAATTCGAAGCCGCAACCGTTGTGCAGGGGCTCGCTCGTGCGCCGGTATTCTACCTTGGCGCGGTCCAAAGCAGCATAACAGCGATCTGGCTCAGCCTTGAGAAGCTGCAAATGAAGCCAGGTCAGCATGCCCGGCGGACTATTGATGTCGAGTGGCGACAAGTGGTCGAGCGCCACAATACTGAGGACCGCACCAATAAAAAATGTGCAGGCGATCGAACGCCAAAACCAACCAGTCAATGCAATCACGAAAAGTCGCTCGCAATACCCTTCTTTTCCCAGTCCCCATAACGGGCGGGATCGGGACCATCACGTCCGCCGACCTCCTTCGCTTTTTGAGCGGCAATGCGCTCGAATTCGATACGACGCGCTTTCGCCTCCGCCAGCGCACGCTCAGCGGCAGGCATAAGTTTGGGATTTTCACGTTTGTTCATGCCATTATTATTTCCAGCCTCAACCGGCCAAAACGTCAAGCCTGCTCATAGGGTCCGCAATTTGGCATTTCTCAAGGCGTACAATCTCGCCTAGTTTCCGCCCGTGAGTGAAGTATCTCAACACCCTTCGATAGATGCGCCCGGTCTGGTCACACGCCGTATTGCCGCGGACGCCTTGAGTGCAGTTCTGCACCGCCGCCAGCCGCTCGATCAAATCCTCGATCCTCAAACCGGTATCGCCGAACTGCGCACGCTCGAAGATCGCGACCGCGCTCTTGTTTACATGCTGGTGACAAAAACGTTGCGTAGGCTCGGCACGCTACGCGCCTTGTTGAATGGGCTGCTTGACCGCGGATTCCCAAAAGATGCACCGCAGGTCGAAATCCTGCTGTTGCTCGGCGCGGTGCAGGTTCTTTTTCTCTCAGTTCCCAATCATGCTGCGGTCGATCTCGCGGTTCAGCTCACAAGCGAAGACCGCGCGGCAAGGCGCTACACGGCTCTGGTAAACGCGGTGTTGCGCCGCGTGACGCGCGAAGGCCGAGACCGCATTAGCGCGATCGATGAAAGCGTCGATACGCCAAACTGGCTGATGAAACGTTGGACGGAAAACTTTGGCGTTTCGACTGCGGTGCAGATTTCAGCCGCCCATGCAATCGAACCGCCCCTCGACCTAACGGTAAAGAAAAATGCATCCGAATGGGCAGCGAAGCTAAATGGCAACCTTTTACCCACGGGATCAATCCGCCTTCTGCCTTCCGGTTCCATAACCGCGCTTCCCGGTTTCGATGAAGGCGCCTGGTGGGTGCAAGATGCTGCTGCAGCATTACCCGCAAAACTTTTCGGCAAAGTCGCAGAACTTTCAGTCGCCGATCTTTGTGCGGCACCCGGCGGCAAGACCGCGCAGCTTCTTGCACAAGGCGCAAAAGTGGTTGCTGTCGATCGTTCCGCGCCGAGAGCGAGGCGTCTCAAATCAAATCTGGAAAGGCTTCGGCTCGAATGCGAAATCGTCACGGCCGATGCAAGCCAATGGAAAGCTGGCCCATTCGACGCCGTGTTGCTCGATGCCCCTTGCACCGCCACCGGTACCATCCGCCGCAATCCCGATCTTCAATGGCATCGGCAGCCCGGAGAAATTGAAAAGCTTGCCTCGTTGCAGTCCCGCCTACTCGATCACGCCGCGGATCTCGTGCGGCCGGGCGGTCTACTTGTTTACGCTACTTGTTCTCTTGAGCCGGAGGAATGCGAACGCCAGATCCAAAATCTTCTCAACGTCAGATCAAATCTGAAACGCATACCCATTGATTCTTCCGAAGTTGGCGGTATCGATTCTTTTATCACGAGATCGGGAGATTTGCGCACTTTACCCTGCCATCTTCCGAATCAGGAGCCACGACTTTCGGGATGCGACGGCTTTTATGCGGCGCGCTTACAACGGCTTGCCTAAACGATTTCCACAGCTGAGTGGACACGCAACTCGGCTCGGATATGTTGACGGCCTCGTTCGGAAAGGTGTGTAAATTAGATGAGCCGCGAAGGAATTGCGGAACGTATACGGCTTGCGATGTTCGTCGCCAATCACGGCTGGCGTAAATTTATTACGACGTCCGTCGATAATCCTCGTTACCGCTGGCAGATTGGGCTGCAAGTACCCGAGCGTTTGCTGATTGCGCCGCAAGATCTGCGCACAAGCGACCCCACAATCGCGACCGAAGTGTATGCGGGAGAGTTTTCTTTCGCAGGCAAGGTTGTTGTCACTGAAGGCCGTTCACCTTTTGAGGTCAAGGCGCCTTCGCGCGAATGGGCCGAAGCTTTGCTCGGTTTCAGCTGGCTCCGGCATCTGCGCGCGGCAGGCACATCGATTGCGCGCGTAAATGCCCGCTCTCTCGTCGGCGACTGGATCGCAATGCAGGGCCGCGGTCATTTCATCGCATGGCACCCGGAAATCCTAACGCGCCGGATAATTTCCTGGCTCACGCAGGCACCGCTTATTTTGCAGGACGCCGATCACGCGTTCTATCGTGCTTTCATGCGAAGCCTCACACGGCAGATACGCTATCTCCGGCGTACTGCCTTCAAGGCACGCGATGGCTATCCGCGTCTTTTGGCTGCGATTGCACTCGCACTCGCAGGCCTGTGTATCGCCGGTGAAGCGCGGTTACTAAAACGCGGAACAAAGCGTCTCGTTGATGAACTAGAGCGGCAAATTTTGCCCGACGGCGGCCACATCAGTCGTAATCCCGCTGTACTGATCGAGCTCTTGCTCGACCTCCTGCCTTTGCGCCAAGCGTACGATGCGAGAAACGTACCGACGCCTCCTGCGCTGATGAATGCAATCGATCGCATGATGCCAATGCTAAGATTTTTCAGGCATGGCGATGGGGCATTCGCGCAATTTAACGGGGCAAGCGCCACGCCCGCCGATTCACTAGCGACGGTACTTGCCTATGATGACGCACACGGCACACCGGTCTCGAACGCACCACATTCCGGTTATCAGCGAATTGAAACCGGTTCGAGCATCGTGATCGCCGATACTGGCAAGCCTCCGCCATTTGCGGTGAGTTACGAAGCGCACGCGGGATGTTTATCATTCGAGTTTTCACACGCCCGTAGTCGCATCATTGTCAATTGCGGAACACCTGCTTTCAACCGCAAGGGATGGCAACATGTGGCACGGTCAACAGCGGCGCATTCAACAGCCACGCTAAATGAAACCTCATCCTGCCGTTTCTTACGAGAGAATTCATTTACTCGTTTTTCGGGCACGCCGATTGTTGCCGGTCCGAAACTTGTTCGCGTCTCTCGTGCAGAACGCGACGGCGCCTTGTTCGTACGGGCGGTCCACGATGGTTACGCGGCACGTTATGGGCTATTACACCAGCGTTCGTGGCTACTGGCGAAGAATGGCGCTCGTCTCGACGGCGAGGATGTTTTCCTATCCGCTGATGGGAAACAAATGTCGAGACATTCGCGCGATGATTTCGCGATACGCTTTCACTTGCATCCGAATGTTAAAGCAAGCCGTCTTGCCGACGGTTGCACCGTCATGCTTGTCCTTCCACGCCAACAAAGTTGGCTGTTTTCGGCGCCCGAGGTCCAGGTCCAGCTCGAAGAAAGCGTATATCTGCCTGCGTCCGATGGCCCCCGCCGTACCAACCAGATTGTGATCATGGGTCGGGTGAGACAAACGCCACGCGTGATCTGGCATTTGGTACGCACGGAAAACATATCCTCGGAACGGCGCGAAACGTCGAGCTTTCCAGAACTGCCACTGTGAACAATGAGAAGCTGTCGTTCCCCTAATCATGGGACCGTGCTATCGCGACAACACTTGCCTGTCCGAGATCGTCATGCCGACACGTATCCGCCCCATTGCTCGCGCTTTACTCTCGGTTTCCGATAAAACCGGTCTCGTTGAATTCGCGAAAGTGCTTGCGGAAAAGAATGTCGCGCTGATATCGACGGGCGGCACGAAGCGAGCGCTCATGGATGCCGGATTGAAAGTCTCGGATGTTTCCGAGCTTACTGGATTTCCCGAAATGATGGATGGGCGCGTGAAAACGCTGCATCCCAAAGTTCACGGCGGAATTCTTGCGATCCGTGATAACAAGACGCACGCCGCCGCGATGAACGAACATCAGATTCCTCCAATCGATCTTGTCGTCGTCAATCTTTACCCGTTCGAAGAGACTGTCGCGAAGGACGCAAAATTTGAGGAATGCATCGAGAATATCGATATTGGCGGCCCTGCTCTCGTCCGCGGCGCCGCAAAAAATCATGAAGATGTTACGGTTGTCGTTGATATCGAAGACTATCGAGAAATCATCGCCGAAATAAAGACCCATAGCGGAACCACCCTAGAGCTGCGCCGCCGTCTCGCGGCGAAGGCTTACGCGCGAACAAGCGCCTATGACGCTACGATTTCCAATTGGTTTGCCGAACAATTAAATGACAGCGCGCCGACTTGGCGGAGCTTCGGCGGAAAACTCGTTGAAAAATTACGCTACGGCGAAAACCCCCATCAAACGGCGGCCTTCTATAAGAGCGCCGAGAGCCGCTTCGGCGTAGCTACAGCCCGCCAGGTTCAGGGCAAGGCACTTTCCTACAACAACATCAACGATACCGATGCTGCCTACGAATGCGTCGCAGAATTCAATCCGAAACAAACAGCGGCCGTCGTAATCGTCAAACACGCCAATCCGTGCGGTGTGGCCGAAGGTGAGACAATTGTCGATGCGTATAAGAAGGCGCTTGCCTGTGATTCGGTATCCGCTTTCGGGGGGATTATCGCCCTTAACCGACCACTCGATACCGAATCCGCAAAGGCAATGGTCGAAATCTTTACCGAGGTGATCATCGCGCCGGATGCGAGCGAAAAAGCTATCGCGATCGTGGCGGCAAAGAAGAATTTGCGTCTTCTGCTCGCGGGCGGATTACCCGATCCGCGTGCAAAAGCCTCGACTTTCAAATCGGTCGCGGGGGGACTGCTCGTCCAATCACGCGACAATGCCGTTGTCGATGATTTCGATTTGAAGTTCGTGACCAAGCGAAAACCGACGACAACCGAACTTGCCGACCTTAAATTTGCTTTCCGCGTTGCGAAGCACGTCAAATCAAATGCCATCATTTACGCGAAAGATGGCGCAACAGTCGGAATCGGTGCCGGACAAATGAGCCGTGTCGATGCGGCTAGAATAGCCGCCCGCAAAGCCGAGGATGCAGCGGAGGCCGCTGGTCTAAAGGAGGCGATGACCAAGAATTCTGTCGTAGCATCCGATGCTTTCTTCCCGTTTGCCGATGGACTATTGGTCGCGATCGAAGCAGGTGCGACCGCAGTGATTCAGCCGGGTGGGTCGATGCGTGATCACGAGGTGATCGAAGCCGCCGATAAAAACAACGTCGCGATGGTGTTTACCGGCGTCCGCCATTTCCGTCACTGATCCGCGCGCCGGCGAGCAGCACGCCGCCGACAAAGAAAAACGCGACCAATACCGAAATACCGGCTTTCTGGCTCGCGGTAATCGCGGTCACCGTCGCGACAAGAAATGGTCCCGTGAAGGAAGTGAGCTTGCCGGAGAGTGCAAACAATCCAAAAAACTGCGCGAGCCGGTCGTTCGGCGCGAGTCGCACCAATAGGGTGCGCGAAGCCGCTTGCAACGGACCGGCCGCCATCCCGATCAACCCACCCAGCGCCATATAAAGACGCTCCGCGACAGTCGAGAAAAGCCCGTTACCCGGTATGGGCGGCGCGGTCGGCAGGAAGAATAAAATCGAGTCACGGTTTACCGATAAAATCGCGAAACAGCAGGTAACAAGGATGACAAGCGAACCCAACACGACCGTCTTCGCCCCCAGGCGGTCGTCGAGCACACCACCGACATAGGCGCCGAACGAACCCGTGATGGTAAGCAGAATTCCAAATAGGCCGAGCTCTATCGTGCCCCAGTGAAATGTGCCGGCGCCATAGATTCCGCCAAATGCAAAGAGCGCCAGCAAACCATCGGTGTAGATCATATTGGCGAGCAGAAAATAGGCCAGATCGCGGTGACGCCGCGCTGTTCGAGCAGTCTCGATGATCGAACGAAAACCGTGGCGAATCGCAGGCAGAAATTTCTTTGCTGGCTTTTCGTCAGGCGTGAATAAAAAAAACGGAACCGCAAATACAGTGAACCATAGCGCCGTAAGTGGTCCCATGGCGCGGTCGCCCTCGTGCGCGGCCGCATCGAGACCAAAAATGGGTGAAAGGCCGAGGAGCGTACGCCCTGTTTCTGGATCGCTCGCTATAAATCCGAGCGAGAAAATAAGTGAAATCATGCCGCCCACGTAACCCACCGCCCAACCAAGACCGGAGAGCGAACCGATCTTCTCCCTGGGCACTAGCAGCGGCATCATGGTGTTGCTGAAAACGGCCGCAAATTCGACGCCAATTGCGCCAACCGTAAAGGCTATCAGCGTCGGTAGGATCACCGCCTGATCGCCCGGCTTGCCAATCCAGAGCGCCGCCGAGCCTAATACAATGAGCACACCAAAAGCTGCGATCCACGGCTTACGTCGACCCGTTGCATCCGCAATCGCTCCAAGAACTGGCGAAGAAAATGCGACAACCAGTCCAGCGGACGCGGTCGCAAATCCCCACAGCGATTGTCCCCGAGCCGGATCGCCAACGACCGTTGAAGCGAAGTACGGCGCGTATATGAACGTCATAACGAGAGTGAAGAAAGGTTTACAAGCCCAATCAAACAAAACCCAGCCTGTGATTGCGAGGGCCGAAGCTCTGGGACGAGTTCGGATCTGACTCATCGATCAGCCAACTTGATCATCCGCATCGATCAGTCTTTGACGAGATCGCCAACCAGACTTGCTGCAACTGAAAGCTTTGAGAGCGTAAAGTTCGAACCCGTAATCTCCTCGAGACGACTCCGCACGCGTTTGATTTCGCTTCCATTCATGCCCTGCCAACCTTCAATCGCCGCCGTGCCCTGTTTTCCCGTCGCAAGAATCCGGGCTGTAAGCCTACGCTCGCTCGCCGCGATCGAATCCAGCGCACGGTCAAGCGCCAGCCGGTCAAAGCGATCTTGAACATCAATCTCGCGCGCGGCTTTCGTCAGCGCGCCGAGGCGCAGAAAATCACGAATTTCGAAATAAATCTCGGCCACGATTTCGACCGGCTTTTTCGTCTGATCGGCGATCAAGGTGATATCGGGGGCGGCGGCAAGAATTGGCAACCGCACCATTTTCCTTGCGAGTGCTTCTGGTAGGCCCTGCCCTATAAATTCTGCGAGCCTCACATCCAATGATTGACGCGTATCCTGAGAGATGATCGCATCGAGTTTGGCTTCCAGGCCTTCTACTCCTTCGCGATAGTGAGAAATGACGCCATCAAGGCCACCCTTGAGATCAGCGTTCCGGATGAACCAGACGACCCGATTAAGCAGCAGATTTTGTACCACTTTATAAAGTGCGAGCTGAATCTCACCGGAGATTTTCGCATCTAGCGCGTCAATCTCGCCGTTCAAATCCGTCATGCGATATGTATCACGCACGGCAGCGAATGCTGATGAGATCGTAGAAACCTCCGCACCGCTTTCGTCAGCGATGCGCACCACAAAAGATGGCCCGCCCCGGTTGATCATGGAATTGGCGAGCATTCTCGCGATGATCTCGCGCCGCAATCGATGCCCATGCACTCCTTCTGGGTATCGGTCAACCAAAGGCTTCGGGAAGTACCGCCCGAGTTCTCGCGCAAGATATGGATCGTCCGGCACTCCCGATGAAACCAAATCGTTGTAAAGCGTAAGCTTAGCGTAAGCTAGCGTCACCGCGAGTTCCGGCCGCGTAAGACATTGCCCCCGTCTACGGCGCTCCACTATCTCCGTCTCGTTTGGCAGAAATTCGACGGAACGATCCAGAAGACCGCTCGTTTCCAATGTCTGCATCAGTCGGCTTTCAAAGCCGAGATCTGCTGCCGCCTGGTGTTGTGCGAGCGATACAGCCAGCGTCTGCAAATAATTATTCCTTAGCACGAGCTGTGCTACTTCGTCCGTCATGTCAGCGAGAAGCTTATTGCGGGCATCCCCGGATAGTTTCCCCTGTTGTGCGGGAACGCTGAGAGCGATCTTGATATTGACCTCGACGTCAGAAGTGTTGACACCGGCGGAATTGTCGATCGCATCCGTATTTAACCGAACGCTTTTTTGCGCGGCTTCGATTCGTCCGCGCTGTGTCATGCCGAGATTGGCGCCCTCACCGATCACTTTGCAGTGAAGCATGGACGCGGCAATTCGAATAGCATCATTCGCGCGATCGCCCACTCGATCATCGGTTTCCGTCGATGCGCGAATATAGGTTCCAATTCCGCCAAACCATAAAAGATCAACAGGCGCCTGCAATATCGCTTTCATGACCTCGGCAGGCGTTGTGTCATTTTTCGAGATTCCCAAAACGCAGCATGCTTCGGGTGAAAGCTGAATGTTTTTGGCCGAGCGCGGAAAAATCGCGCCCCCTTTGGAAATCTTCTTTTTGTCGTAGTCCTGCCAACTGGAACGCGGCAGATCGAACATTCGCTTGCGTTCGTCCCAGGAACTCGCGGGATCAGGATTCGGGTCGATGAAAATGTCGCGATGATCAAACGCGGCAACAAGCCTGATGGTTTTATCAAGCAGCATGCCATTACCGAATACATCGCCCGACATATCGCCAACACCCGCCACCGTGAATGGTGTCTTTCGGATATCGATATCCATCTCGCGGAAATGCCGCCGTACGGCTTCCCATGCGCCACGTGCAGTGATTCCCATTTTTTTGTGATCGTAACCAACCGACCCGCCCGATGCGAAGGCGTCGCCGAGCCAAAAGCCGCGTTTTAACGCGATGCTATTGGCAATATCGGAAAAAGTAGCTGTGCCTTTGTCCGCGGCTACGACTAGATACGGATCGTCATCGTCATAACGCACAACATTTGGCGGATGAATGATGCCTTCCGGACCGATATTATCGGTAAGATCAAGCAAGCACCCGACGAAAATTTCGTAAGCGGCAATTCCCTCTGCCAGGATGGCATCACGGCCGCCAGAGGCGGGTAATTTGTTCGGTACGAAGCCACCTTTGGCTCCGACCGGCACGATCACCGCGTTCTTAACCTGCTGCGCTTTCGCGAGCCCCAGGATTTCAGTGCGGAAATCTTGCGGCCGATCAGACCAGCGGATGCCACCGCGCGCGACCTTTCCGAAACGCAAATGCACACCTTCAACGCGCGGTGAATAAACGAAAATTTCGAAGAGCGGCTTCGGCAGTGGAAGAATATCGATCTTGCGACTCTCAAATTTGATTGCGATCGTGCTGACGGGTTGGCCAGTTACATCAACTTGATAGAAATTCGTGCGGATGGCAGCATCAATCAGAACGAGGAACTGCCGTAGAATTCGATCTTCATCCAAACTTTCAACCGCCTCAAGCGCTGTCTCGATCTCTCTGCGAGCGACAGACTGTTTTTCCGTTCGCTCCGCGAGCTTAATTGCTAGTCTCGCGTCAAAACGAAGGTGAAAGAGAGCGATAATTGTTTCCGCGATATCGGCGTGTTTGACAATTGTCGCCCACAGATAATCTTGGCTGTACGGAATCCCTGCCTGGCGAAGATAACGCGCAAGTGTTCGCACTAATGCTACGTCCCGCCAAGCCATACCCACGGAAAGTACAAGCGCGTTAAAACCATCGTTTTCGACTCGGCCATGCGCAACCGCCATCAAGGCCGCTTCAAGTTTATGACGGAGTATGTCTAACGCAATCGCTCCACCATCTTTTCGCGCAAGCGTCATGTCATGGAGATAGGCACGGCCCTTGTCGTTGCCCTTGCGTGAAATCGCATAGGTACTCTCTTCGATAACTGAAAAACCCATATGCTCTAGCACGGGCACACGCGCGGAAAGCGGCAGAGGGCGATCAAAACTCCACACCTTCAGATTTGCCTGTTCCGGTCGCTCCTCATTTCGGCGATAGAAATTGATCGCAATCGTGCGCTGAGGCGACAGGGATTCGATTATGTGAATATCAGCCACGGCGGTCTCGGGATCGAACGCCTCGCGATAAGCCGCTGAAAAAGCTTCCCGATAACGACCGTCGAGCGCATGAGCCTTGACCGACCCATGATGTGCGGCAAGGGCGTGCGTCAATCCGTCATTCCAATTTCGCACAATTTTGGCAACCGCAGCCTCCAGCGTGCCGCGATCTGGATTAGGAGTTTTGCCTTCATAACGGCCAATAATGAAATGCACGCGCGCAAGCGGGCCATCCGGAATGAACGGATAAAAGGCTGATACTATTCCATGGTAGATCTCCGTGAGATAAGTCGCGATGCGAGTGCGGACCGCGCTGTCATAGCGGTCGCGGGGCACATATACGAGAACCGAAACGAAACGATCAAACCGATCGCGGCGCACGAGTACGCGTACACGAGGACGTTCGCTCAGTTCGAGAATTTCCAACGCAAAGTGATAAAGCAGTTCATCGTCAATCTGAAAAAGCTCATCTCGCGGAAAAGACTCCAGAATGTTAAGAAGTTCCTTGCCTGAATGACTATTGGAATCGAATCCCGCACGGGCAATTACTTTTCCCACTTTACGCCGCAAATAGGGGATGGTGCGCACGGAATGCATGTACGCACTCGATGTAAACAGACCAACGATCCGGAGTTCGCCTACGAGTTGGCCTTTTTCGTCAAACCGTTTCACGCCGATGTAGTCCATATGTGCGCGGCGATGGACGCGCGAACGCGTATTGGCCTTCGTGATGATGAGCTCAACGGGTAATTCCATAAACTCCCGCAACTCCGCAGTCATGGTGACTAGCTCCTTACCGCGGCGCAGGACATGGACATCAGGTCCACGCAGAATTCCGAGGCCCGTTTCCAAGGCAGGTTTCAGTTCTGCCTGTGCTCCCATCATCGTGAACGCGTAATCACGGCATCCAAGAAAAGTGAACTCTCCATTGGCAATCCATTCCAGAAAAGCCGCCGATTCAGAAATTTCGTCCTCCGCAAGCGGCTGCGGCTTGGATCTCAATTCGGAAATTGCGGCATGAACCCTTGCGACCATCGGTTTCCAGTCGGCTACACAAATCCGAAGTTCTTCAAGCACGGATTCAATTGCCTTCGTGACCGCTTCGCAGCGGGATTCTTCGATGCGATCGATATGGATATGAATAAAACTCTCTCGATAATCTTTAATTTTGGCTGAAGCGTCGCCTTTCCAAGCCCGGAGTTTGCCAGTTTTATCGCGTTCGACCGAAAAGATTGGATGGGCGACGAGACGTACTCCGAGACTGTGACTCGTGATTTCGCCCATCACCGAATCAAACAGAAATGGCATGTCGTCGTTGCAAATCTCCACGACGCTTATGCCCTCAAGGGGCTTCGTTCCGGCAACAGGCGCAGGATTGGCAATCCGTACTTTCGCCTTTTTGGGCGCGCGCAATTGCAAATGCTCGTAGTCCGCTTTTGCTAAGACCGCCAACTCCTGCGGTGAATAGATTGCAAGGTCTTCCGCCGCCACACGCGAAAAAAGGGCGGCGATAAACCCACGAGGAAGCTTGTTTTCACCTTCGGCTAGGAGACTGGCCTGCTGGATCAAATCGCAGCTCACGGCGCTCGCATCCATGGCGCTAATACTGACACTCTCCATCCCAGCCTCTTATCCCCCCGGGCAAGCATTGCGTGACAGTCTTATCTCGCCCGAGTGTCAGTCTATCGGATTGCAGAGTCGAGATCGCTATTTCGACTCTGCACAGCGGCTGATAGGTTCCGATGAGCTTTGACACCGCGTTTTGCGGTGCAATCGTGAGGAAATCCATGAATCGACATGAAGAAAATGTGAGTAATGAACGCGTTACGACCAGCAATGCGGTGATTGCGCTCGATCTGCCGCAAGCGCCACTCGACGACGCGATGAAGGCATACTTCGCCAAGTGCCAGGAAAAACTCGGCTTTATCCCTAATGTGCTGAGAGCTTATGCTTTTGATGTCGCCAAGCTCAAGGCCTTCATCGGCATGTCCGACGATTTAATGATGGCGCCTTCAGGATTGACGAAACTCGAACGCGAATTAATCGCTGTCGTGGTCTCATGCGCCAATCATTGCCATTATTGCTTAGTGGCGCATGGCGCGGCGATCAGGAAGTTTTCAGGCAACGCCAAGCTCGCGGAAACAATCGTCGCGAACTACCGCGCCGCCGAGCTTGACGATCGCACTCGGGCAATGCTCGATTTTTGCTGGAAGTTGACCGTCGAGCCTTGGTTGATCGAAGAAAAGGATCGCGGTGATTTGCGTGCCAAAGGATTTTCCGACCGCGATATTTGGGACATCGCAGCAATCGCGGCTTTCTTCAATATGAGCAACCGGGTAGCAAGTGCAACTGATATGCGGCCCAATGAAGAATACTACCGATTAGGCCGTTGATGTTTTACATCACGATAAATTTGTCCGGCAATTCGTTCTTGTTGATCGCGCCGGGCGGAAAATGCTTCGCAAGCACCTCACCGCAAATTCTGATCGCTTCAACGAATCCGTCGATCGGTTGACCCGCCTTGATTTCCTTGATCATAGCGGCGACAGCTTTATCCCAAACAGCCTGCGACACCTTGTTATTAATGTTGGTGTCGGCAACGATTTCGACATACCGCTCGGCCAGCGAAGTGAAAATCAACACCCCAGTACGGGCTTCGGTGAGATGCAGGCCATGCGCAGCGAATTGGTGTCTCGCTTCAATGCTTGCACAATGATGCTTGACCCGCCTTGGCACCAGCCTATGGCGAAGACCGGGCAAAGAAAACAAAAGTGAGCAGCCCACAAAAACCAGAATCTGCACGAGATAAATCTGATCCGCGTATAAGGTGGTGAGGAGAAATAACGGTAATGGAACAACTAACGCAATTAGCGCCGCGCGCGCGATCGGCGCAAATCGATAGCTGCTGGAAGCGGATGCCATTACGCAAAAAATCTCGCCAGAAGTTTTCTGCTCCGCCGCGCGGATTGCATCAGTAATACGTTTTTCATCTTGCGGCGTGAGCTTCATGTATATTTCACCAGCTACCCGACGATCCGCCGCCACCGAATGATCCGCCACCACCCGAAAAACCTCCGCCGGAACCAGACCAGCTCGATCCAGAATAAGAACCTGAACTAGCGGAATCGATCCAGCTCCAGCTAGACTTCTTGCGCAGTGCTTTCGGCGGAATGAAACCCATCCATTCGCCGAACCTCACAAAGCCGACTAAGAAAAAATGCATCAAAATGAGCAAAATAACGAGACCTGGGGTACTAAACGCAAATGCGAATAGCACGCTGAGGATTGTCCCGAAGATGCCTCGTGCCCTATTATTACTCGCCGGCGTTTGCCGCTTGAATTCATCGACATCGCCTGACATCACCTTGATGATGTCATCGACACCGCGTTTAATACCTCCGATATAATCGTTTGCACGGAAACGCGGCAGAATCGAGTTTTGCACAATAACGCTGGCAATTGCATCGGTAAATGTTCCTTCGAGTCCATAACCGACTTCTATGCGGACTTTTCGTTCATTGGGCGCAACGATCAGCAACACGCCATTGTTGCTACCTTTCTGTCCAATACCCCAGTAGCGACCGAGCTGATAGCTATATTCCTCGATCGTGCGCCCGCGCAGCGAGCTCAGTGTCGCGATGACAAATTGGCTGGTGGTCTTGGCTTCAAGATCAGCGAGTCGAGTTTCGAAATCAGCGCGCGTCACTGCATCGATAATCTTAGCTTCGTCAACAACACGGCCCGTGAGTTTAGGAAAATTATAATCTTGCGCGATCGCCGCCAGCGCACTCACGCTCAGAGCGAGCAAAAGCGCCGTACTGAGCCGGAACATTCGAGAAAATGGACGGCGCGCTGTCATCATGAGCCGACCCACCATATAGGAATGGGAGCTTAGCTCTTGTTAAAGTTCACCGTCGGCGTCCGCATCTGTTCTTCGGGAATGGTGAAAGTCTCCATCGGCTTGTTGTTACGATAGAGCAGCGATGCCCAGATGATGCCGGGAAATGTTCTTAACTCGGTATTATAGAGACGGACGCTTTCAATGTAATCTCGACGTGCGGTCGCGATCCGATTTTCTGTTCCTTCCAGCTGCGATTGCAGCGTGAGAAAGTTCTGGTTTGACTTTAGATCGGGATAGCGCTCCTGGATCGCGAGCAATCGGCCCAGCACGCCAGAGAGCTGAGCCTGCGCGTCTTGGAAACGCCTGAAGGCTTCCGGATCGGTAATGGTCGACGCGTCGACCTTAACCTGTGTCGCTTTCGCGCGCGCTTCGGTAACTTGCGTGAGCACGTCACGCTCCTGCTGTGCATAACCCTTCACAGTTTCGACGAGATTGGGAATGAGATCGGCGCGCCGCTGATATTGATTGAGCACCTCGCTCCACGAGGCCTTTGCACGTTCTTCCTGCGTCGGGATCGTGTTGATACCGCAACTCGCAACTTGAAGTCCGAGAAATAGCGCGGCAAAAGCCACGGCGAAGCGCTTCAAAAAGACTGGCATGGGATCTTCCCTAGTACCGACTGATCCGCCTCTATCACACCTGTTTGAGATTTCCGCGAAAATCGCTGAGAAAAACACGGAAGCGCGGACTAAATCTTTGAAATCATTACTTAATCCGTGTCGGCCGGGGCCAATGTTTGAATTTATTGCACTAGGCTTCTCTGGTATTACAGATATGCACCGTAACAGAATTTGCTCGATCTTAATCCGAAGGTTCGAGCCTACCTGATCGCGAGAATATGATAGCCAGGAACAGAACACGGGCGTAAAGCCCAGCGCCTATTCGGCATCGAGGCAATTAGGAGAGAATGCGATGGGCACCGGCGCCTTGCTGGAGCCAAACGATCAAGACGCATCCGATTCCGCTCGCGAGCGCGGAATCGGCGTGCCACCTACCGATATCCGCGACCCAAATTATTTTCATAAGGTGGTGGATTGTCAGTGGGCCTGTCCTGCGCATACCCCCGTCCCCGAATACATCCGCCTGATTGCTGCAGGACGTTACACTGACGCCTACATGGTCAATTGGAAATCGAACGTATTTCCGGGAATTCTGGGACGCACCTGCGATCGCCCCTGCGAGCCCGCTTGCCGACGCAGCCGCGTAGAACCAGAACCGGTTGCCATTTGTCGCCTCAAACGTGTTGCCGCTGATAATAAAAGCGATGTTCAGCAATTCCTGCCCCGGCGTGCGGAAGTAAAGAATGGAAAGCGCATTGCGCTCGTCGGCGGTGGCCCTGCTTCGCTCACGGTCGCACGTGATCTTGTACCGCTCGGTTACGAATGTGTCGTGTTCGACCAGGATCCGCAAACGGGTGGCATGATGCGAACACAAATCCCAAAATTCCGCTTGCCTGATTCCGTGATCGACGAGGAGTGTAATTACATACTCGATCTCGGTATCGACTTCCGCGGCGGCAAGCGTATCGATAGCATCAAGTCGCTGCTCGCCAAGAATTTCGATGCGATTTTTGTGGGTTGCGGAGCTCCACGTGGCCGCGATCTCCAAATACCTGGCCGAAAGGAAGCGGCGAAGAACATCCATATCGGTATCGATTGGCTCTCAAGCGTTTCCTTCGGTCACATCGACAAGATTGGCAAGCGCGTGATTGTGCTCGGGGGCGGCAACACGGCGATGGATTGCTGCCGCTCCTCTCGCCGTTTGGGCGGTGAAGACGTGAAAGTCATCGTCCGCTCAGGTTTCGAGGAAATGAAGGCGTCAGCATGGGAAAAAGAAGACGCGATGCACGAGGGTATTCCAATTTTCAATTATCTAGTACCGAAGGAATTTACCCACGAAAATGGAAGGCTTACGGGTATCGTCTTTCAAAAAGTGAAGGCTATACGCGACAAAAAAGGCCACCGCGATCTCGTGCCGACCGGCAGTCCCGATGAACATTTTCCCTGCGACGACGTGCTTATCGCGGTCGGTCAGGAAAATGCATTTCCGTGGATTGAGAAAGAATCTGGCATCGAATTTGATCGCTGGGGCCTGCCGAAGATCGATAAGGTAACCTTCCAGTCGACCAATCCCAAAGTTTTCTTTGGCGGCGATGCCGCGTTCGGTCCCAAAAACATTATCTGGGCGGTGGCCCACGGCCACGAGGCTGCGGTCTCGATCGACAAATTCTGCCGTGGCGAAAAAATCACCGAGCGACTGCCTCCGATGGTTAATCTCGTGAGCCAGAAGATGGGTATTCATGAGTGGAGCTATGACAACGATCCCTCATTGGACAAGCGCTTCAGGGTGCCGCTGCGCGACCAAGCGACGGCATTAAGGGACATCCGTGCAGAGGTTGAGCTCGGTTTCGATCGAGCGCTCGGCTTCAAGGAAGCGCGGCGCTGCCTGAATTGCGACGTGCAGACCGTGTTCTCGCGCGACCTTTGCATTGAGTGCGATGCCTGCGTCGACATCTGCCCGATGGATTGCATCACGTTCACATCAAACAAACCTGAGACGGAGCTGCGGAAGCAGCTCACCGCGCCAGCTGAGAATCTGACACAGGATCTTTATGTATCGCCGCCGCTCAAGACGAAGCGTGTGATGGTGAAAGACGAGGACGTTTGTCTGCATTGCGGTCTCTGCGCAGAGCGCTGTCCGACCGGCGCGTGGGATATGCAGAAATTCCTGCTAGAGATCTCGTATGCGAATGGAGGCAAATCGTGTCAGGCCGCATAGAGCGGACGAACGATTTCGTCGTATTGTTCGCGAATGTGAACGGCTCGGGCTCCGCAAGCGCGAATCGGATTTTCACGCGTTCGATAATCCGTATGGGAGTTCCCGTTGGCTCGCGTAATATTTTTCCTTCGAATATCCAAGGTCTGCCGACTTGGTACGAAGTACGTATCTCGCAAGCGGGTCACCTCGGACGTCGCGGTGGCGTCGATCTCATGGTCGCCATGAATCCGCAAACCTGGGACAAGGACGTGAAATCGATCGATCCCGGCGGTTATCTGTTTTACGATTCCTCGAAGCCGCTGCCGCCTTCGAAATTCCGCGACGATATCCATGTAGTCGGTATGCCGCTTACTGAGATTTGCAACAGGCAGTATTCTGACCCGCGTCAACGGCAGTTGTTCAAAAACATTATGTATGTTGGTGCGCTTTCCGCGCTGCTCGGCATCGAAGCCGAAGCGGTCGAGAGACTCATCGGTGAACTTTATAAAGGAAAGGACAAATTGATCAGGCCGAATCTTGAGGCGTTTCGCAGCGGTCGCGACTATGCGGAGAAGAACCTCAAGGATGCGATCGGGTTGAAAGTAAGGCGTGCAGACGCCGTTGGCGATCGGATTTTGATCGAAGGAAACGATGCGGCGGCACTTGGTGCTCTCTATGGCGGAGCGACAGTCGCGGCTTGGTATCCGATCACGCCTTCCACGTCACTGGCAGAGGCCTTCCAGCGTCATTGCCGCCGTTATCGTATCGATGCGAACGGCAAAAACAAATTTGCGATCATCCAGGCCGAGGATGAATTGGCCGCCATCGGTACAGTCATTGGTGCCGCATGGAATGGCGCGCGTGCCTTCACGGCAACCTCAGGCCCGGGTATTTCTCTAATGCAGGAGTTTATTGGTCTTGCCTATTTCGCCGAGATTCCCGCCGTAATTTTCGATGTTCAGCGTGGCGGTCCGTCGACCGGCATGCCGACGCGTACGCAACAGTCCGACATTCTGGCTTGCGCTTACGCCTCGCACGGTGACACTCGCCATGTTTTGATTTTCCCGGAAGATCCGCGCGAATGCTTCGAATTTGGCGCGAAAGCCTTGGATCTCGCCGAGCGCCTACAAACGCCGATCTTCGTCATGCTCGATCTGGATATCGGCATGAACGATTGGCTCGTAAAGCCGCTCGCGTGGGACGACGCGCGCAAGTTCGACCGCGGTAAAGTCATGAAATTCGAAGATCTGGAAGCGGGCAAGGATTTCGGCCGTTATCTCGATGTTGATGGCGACGGCATTCCGTTCCGCACCTATCCCGGCACGCATCCGACAAAAGGGTCTTATTTCACGCGCGGCACTTCGCGTGACCGCTATGCGCGTTACAGTGAAGAAGGCGCCGTCTATGTCGACAACATGGAACGGCTCTTGAAAAAATTAGAAACAGCCAAAAAGCTTGTGCCCGCGCCGATCAAACGCCGAGCGCGCGAAGCAACGAAGTTAGGCGCGGTTTACTATGGCTCGACCTCGGTCGCGATGGATGAAGCCATAGCGGGACTCGAAAAGAGCGGCATTCATCTCGACACTCTGCGTATCCGCGCCTATCCGTTTGCCGATGAAATAATCGATTTTATCCGCGATCACGAACATATTTTTCTTGTTGAACAAAACCGAGATGCACAAATGCGCACGCTTCTACTCGATACCGGCCGCATCGACCCAGCCAAAATCGTGCCAGTGCTGCATTACGATGGCACACCGATCACAGCGCATTTCATCGCGAGCGATATTTCCCGTCGAATTCAGGAATATGGACGCACCTCAATCCGCGTAGTGGCATCATGACCTATATCTCGAAGCCAAAATTGCATCATCCGAAACTCGCGCAGAATTCCCTCGGATTTACACATCGTGACTATGAGGGAAAAGTCTCAACGCTTTGCGCCGGTTGCGGTCATGATTCGATTAGCGCGGCGTTGATTCACGCATTCTTTGAACTCAATATCGAACCGCACCGCGTCGCCAAGCTCTCCGGAATCGGTTGTTCATCGAAGACCCCTGATTATTTTCTCGGGCAGAGCCACGGCTTTAATTCGGTCCACGGCCGCATGCCCTCGGTACTGACCGGCGCCAATCTCGCGAACCGCGACCTGATATATCTCGGCGTTTCCGGCGATGGTGATTCTGCCTCGATTGGCCTCGGCCAATTCGCGCACTGCCTGCGTCGCGGCGTTGACATGACCTACATCGTCGAAAATAACGGCGTTTATGGCCTGACCAAAGGCCAATTCTCAGCTACTGCTGATAAGGGCTCGAAGAGCAAAAAGGGTATGGGGAATCAAGACGCGCCAATCGACCTTGTCGGCATGGCGCTCTTGATGGGCGCGAGTTTTGTAGCGCGTAGCTTTTCAGGCGATAAGAAGCAGCTTGTCGAACTCATTAAGGGCGCGATCGCTCACCGCGGTGCCGCGTTTATTGATTGCATCAGCCCGTGCGTCGCCTTCAATAACCATCCAGGCTCGACCAAGAGTTTCGACTATGTACGCGAGCACAATGAAGCAGTGAACGCGATAGAATTCATTGAGGGCAAGCCTGAGATCAAAGCTGATTACGATCCAGGCACTGTCACAACCGTCCGCCAGCATGACGGCTCGGTATTGCGGCTGCGCAAGCTCGCAGCCGATTATGATCCAACCGATCGCAATGCTGCACTTTCCTTTTTGCACCGTCAGCAGGCTGCGGGGGAAGTCGTCACCGGCCTCTTGTATATCGAGCCCAACTCCGAAGATCTGATCGAGCGCATGAGCGTTACGAAAACGCCGCTTAATCGACTCGGCGAAGTCGAACTTTGTCCTGGTTCTACCGCGCTCGAAAAAATCAACGCCGAGCTCCGCTGAACGCGGCAATTGTTCTTTGTTCGAAGAAAAATTTGGAGCGGGCGAAGGGATTCGAACCCTCGACCCCGACCTTGGCAAGGTCGTGCTCTACCCCTGAGCTACACCCGCATCCATCGGCTACAAAGCCGTTGCAGAGAGCGGTTCTATGCCAAAAGCATCCCGTTAATGCAACCTTCGTGAGTAAAGAGCTGAAACGCGCCCAGGAACGAGGTTATCTTTTTGCTGCCACGAACAATCATGCCCGCAACCCCGGACGACTTGTTCCTTTGCCTTGAACGGCTCGGCATCTCGACCGTCACAGTCGGCCATCCGCCATTGTTCAGCGTCGAGGAATCGCGTCTTTTGCGTGGCGAGATTCCGGGGGTGCATACGAAAAATCTTTTTCTCGTCGACCGGAAGGGCTGCCTCTTTCTCGTCGTCGCGCAAGAAGACACAAAGATTGATCTGAAGCGATTGCACAAAGTTCTGCATGCTTCCGGAAGACTATCTTTTGGCAACGCTGATACGATGCGCGCGGCGCTCGGCGTCGAGCCCGGATCGGTTACGCCCTTTGCCGTCATAAACGATCGGGAAAATCGCGTGACCATCGTGATCGATAAGCCGCTGCTTACCTGCGGTTCACTCAATTTTCATCCCTTGCTAAACACGATGACGACACGGATTGGTGGCGCCGATTTGTTGCGTTTCCTGCAAGCAACGGGTCATCTCCCGCGAATTATCGCTGTTTCGGGACCCCTCGAAAGCCCCTAGCATCAAAGGCCGGACCGATTGCAATCCGAATGAAATCCTCCCATCTATTTGGCGAGGAATATGAGTGTCGTTCATATCATAAGCTGCATCCCCGGGAGATTGTGAATGCTATTGAATCAGGGCAACTCCGCGCCGGCGACCGCCGTCGATAGTTTTGTTATTGACACGACAGCGCAGACCTTCGTCAAGGAAGTGATCGAGGAGTCGCGTCGGCGACCGGTGCTCGTAGATTTTTGGGCGCCCTGGTGTGGCCCCTGCAAAACCCTTGGGCCTGTCATCGAGAAAATCGTCAAAGCTGCCAAGGGTAAAATCAAGCTCGCGAAAATGAACATCGATGAACATCCGCAGGTGGCACAGCAGCTCGGCATTCAATCCATTCCTGCCGTTTTCGCTTTCGTGAACGGCCAGCCAGTCGACGGCTTCGTCGGAGCATTGCCAGAAGGACAAGTCAAAGCTTTCATCGATAGGCTCGCAGGCGAAAGCGGAGGTGGCTCTGCCGAATTAATCAAGCGGGCGGAACAAACCCTGACGACAGGCGATGCGGTGAACGCGGCGGAACTCTTTGCTACCATCCTTGGCGAAGAACCTGAAAATATTCAGGCGCTTGCAGGTCTCGTCCGCTGCCACATTGCAGCGGGAAATCTGGAACCAGCACGGCAGACCCTCGCGCTTATTCCGAAGGCGAAGGAAAACGACCCTCTAGTATCCGCTGCTCGCACGGCGCTTAAACTTGCAGATCAGGCAAAAAATGTCGGCGATATCACAACGCTGGAAGCGAAAGTTGCCGCGAACCCGCTGGATCATCAGGCTCGCTTCGATCTTGCCGTAGCGCTCAATTCTAAAGGCAGTCGCCGCAATGCGCTCGATCAACTGATCGAAATTATCAAACGAGACCGCAAGTGGAACGATGACGGTGCGCGCAAACAGCTTGTACAGTTTTTTGAAGCCTGGGGATCCAGCGACGAAAATACGATCGAAGGACGGCGGCAGCTTTCCTTGATCCTATTTTCGTAAGTTTGTGAAAGGCAAAAATGACAACAACGGCCTATAAAACGCCTAGCGATTTACCGCCCATCATTCCAGTTTTCCCTCTTGAGGGCGCGCTATTGCTTCCGCGTGTGCCCATGCCCCTTAATATTTTCGAACCGCGCTATCTCACTATGATCGACGATGCGTTCAAGACTTCACGCTTGATCGGCATGATCCAACCTGATGAAGCCAACGGCGAGGTGGCTTCGCACCCCCATCTTTATTCAATCGGTTGCGCGGGCAGGATCACCCAAATATCCGAAACCGGCGACGGCCGTTACCTTATCATGCTCCTTGGAATTGCGCGCTTTCGTATTCTTGAGGAGATGATGGTGACGACACCTTATCGTCAGTGCCGCGTCGATTTTGAGCCATTCTCCGAGGATCTCATGCCCAATCGAGGCGAGGAGGCAGTTGACCGCGCAGCGCTATTGCGCACACTTTCGAATTATCTGTCCGAGAACAAAATCGAGACCGACTGGAAAGGCATAAGCGAAGCTCCGACAGAAGCACTGGTCAACGGCCTTTCGATGATGGCACCTTACGGCACCAAGGAAAAACAGGCGCTTTTGGAGGCCCCTGATCTCAAAACGCGGGCGGAACTGTTGATCGCGGTTACGGAAATCACGCTTGCTAAAAGCAGCGGTCTTGATCGGCCACTACAGTAATTCATTACATATGATCATTCAGAGGCAAGCATGAGCAATTCAGCTGAAATTGATCCGAAACTTCTGGAAATCTTGGTCTGTCCCCTCACCAAGGGTCCGCTTGAATATGACCGCAAGCGGCAGGAACTAATTTCACGCGCGGCAAAGCTCGCCTACCCTATCCGAGATGGAATTCCGATCATGTTACCGGAAGAAGCGCGAAAGCTTGGCTAAAAAACTCAAAGCATCTCGCCGCGCGTTAGACGCGGCAATTCACCAGACAAACCGGCCGCCTCCCACGAGAAATATCGCTTGAGATCAGGCAAACGATCGATCACTCCCAACCCAACATCGCGCACGATGCGTAATGCGGCAGAATCATTCGAAAAAAGTCGATTTAATCCGTCGGTCGCGCCCATCATGACCGTCGTGTCCGACCGTCGCCAGCGTTCATAACGCTTCAATATGTCAGAGCTGCCGAAATCGAGGCCAAGACGAGCAGCATCGACAATGCATTCGGCTAGCGCTGCGACATCGCGAAGACCAAGATTAAGTCCCTGCCCTGCGAGCGGATGAATTACATGCGCTGCATCGCCCAATAGCGCAAACCGATCGGCCACGAACCGCCGCGCCATTGACAACATAAGCGGATAGGCACGGACAGACGAAAGCAGTTCGATCTCGCCAAGTTGACGGCCGAAACGGCGAAGTAACTCCGCTTTAAATTCTTCCGGACCTAACGCGACGATACGATTGGCCTCTTCGGTTTTCTCGGTCCATACAATCGAGGAGCGTTTGCCGATCAACGGCAGGATTGCGAACGTTCCAGCCGGTAGAAAATGTTGCATCGCGCGTCCTTCATGATCGCGTTCGTGCCCGATCGTTGCAACAATGCCCGATTGCTTGTAGGGCCAGTTTACGCAGGAAATCCGCGCAGCATTTCGCAGCTTCGAGCGCGCTCCGTCCGCCGCAACCAGCAGCCGGGCTGCAATCAAAGTGCCATCCGTGCACTTTGCGCTCAGGTTTTCGTCGGCGACTTCGAAGACTTCCACTGCTTGTGGATTAAACCGGACACCCGCGTCACGGCAGGCATTGCGCAAAGCACTCAACAAATCATGGTGCTCAACGATATAGGCAAGCGGTTCATCTATCGTCGAATCCTCTGCAAAGGTCAAAAATGATGGTCGTACGGCATCTTCAAGCCGGCTATCGGTGATGACCATCTCTCGAACCGGTTGCGCACGGGTCGATATGACTTTCCAGATATCGAGTGTTTCGAGCAAGCGCTGTGCACCGACCGTGATCGCCGAAACCCGGTCATCGGCGACAGGTTCTCGCGATAATGCCGGGTCGCAGACGATCACAGAAAAATTTGACTTCAGCGCACTACGGACAGCGATGGCAAGCGCCAGGCCGGCAATGCCGGCTCCAGCAATAACAATGTCGGTCCGTTCATTCGATTGGCTCATAGCGACACTCTTATATACTGTCTCGCGAAGTCACGCTTTCAAGGATTTTCATGTCCCAAGCCGTCAAGAGTCTGCTCGAAATCCTCAATATAGAGCGTCTAGAGGTGAATTTATTTCGCGGCTTAAGCCCGCAATCCCGCTGGCAGCGCGTCTTTGGCGGCCAGGTGATCGGGCAGGCATTGGTCGCCGCAACTCGTACCGTCGAGGCGCTGCCGATTCACTCGTTGCATGCCTATTTTCTGCTTGGTGGCGACCCCAAGATACCAATCATCTACGAGGTCGACCGCATCCGTGATGGCAGAAGCTTCACGACCCGCCGTGTGATCGCTATTCAGCATGGACATGCGATTTTTTCGATGTCTGTCTCATTTCATCGTGATGAGCCAGGTTTTTCGCATCAGGCCGAAATGCCCAAAGTTCCGGGACCCGAGGAACTACCGAGCGAATCGCAAATCCGCGAAAAAATAATGCCGATGTTGCCAGAACCGGTACGGCGCTATTACGAGCAGGAACGTCCGATTGAACTGCGCCCAGTTGAATATGCCCGCTACTTATCGAAGGAGCACCGCTCGCCTCAGTTCCATGTCTGGATTCGTGCGACCGCACCGCTTCCTGATGACCCGGCGATACATCAGTGCGTGCTTGCGTACGCGTCTGATATGACGCTGCTTGACACTTCACTTATTCCTCATGGTCAAACCGTATTTAACAAACGCATTCAAGCCGCGAGTCTCGATCATGCACTCTGGTTTCATCGCGCTTTTCGCGCTGACGAATGGTTACTCTACGCTCAAGACACACCAAATGCTTCGGGTGCGCGCGGTCTTTCCAGAGGTTTGATTTTTTCAAGGGATGGAACGCTTGTCGCTTCCGTAGTTCAAGAAGGCTTAATTCGTGACCGCCCCGATTTGGCCTGATCCCGTTTTTTATCTCAAATCGATTGCCCACAACTTTGATCTGAAACATCTGCAGAAGACGCTGATTCCGCTTAATTCTTGATCGGATTGCCGCTATCCTTTGCAAACTCGGCCTAAATTAGTGTCGGAGTCAAAATTACAAACTACAGCGGTGCCCCTATTTGCGGCCGCTGAATCTTGAATCCAGCCCCTGAGAGTACGTATCCATGAAGCTCGTTATCGCCGTTATCAAACCTTTCAAGCTTGAAGATGTACGGGACGCACTAACGGCCATGGGCGTTGAGGGTCTCACCGTTACCGAGGTCAAGGGATATGGACGGCAAAAGGGTCATACCGAATTTTATCGGGGCGCCGAATATGCTGTGCATTTTCTGCCTAAGTTGAAAATCGAAGTCGGCGTTCCGAGCGATCGCGTTGAGAAAGTGGTCGAAGCGATTTGCACAAGCGCCAAGACTGGACAAATCGGCGATGGAAAAATTTTTGTGACTGGAATCGAGAAGGCGGTGCGTATTCGCACGGGAGAAACCGACAATAACGCACTCTAAACGCGAACATTGGGGGAGTCATGAGACGGACAATGGTTTGGAGCCGCTGGATTATTTTTGCGGCCTTCGCGGTGACGGCTATCAAGCCAGCTCTTGCGCAAACTTCGAAGATTGATGCGGCCGATACGGCCTGGATGATTTCAGCGACGGCGCTAGTGCTGATGATGACGATTCCCGGTCTCGCGCTCTTCTATGCCGGACTTGTGCGCAAAAAAAACATTCTTGCCACCATGGCGCAAAGTCTCGCCTCTGTGGCAATCATTTCGATTCTCTGGGCAGTCGCCGGCTATAGTCTTGCCTTCACTGGCGAAGGGGCGTGGCTTGGATCGCTTGATCGCGTCTTTCTATCCGGCATGGGAATGGATTCAACTAATTCACTCGCAAAAAATATTCCAGAATCTTTATTTATGCTCTACGAGATGACCTTCGCCATTATTACCGTAGCGCTGATCGCGGGATCGGTCGCTGATCGGATGAAATTCTCATCGTTTTTATTATTCGGCATCGGTTGGTTATTCCTTGTTTACGTGCCCTCTGCTCACTGGGTATGGGGCGGCGGATTTCTTTCAGCCTTGGGCGTACTTGATTTCGCTGGCGGCACGGTTGTCCATCTCAATGCGGGCATTGCGGGATTAGTTGCAGCGCTCTTGCTCCGCCCGCGGCGCGGTTACGGAACGGAGAATCTTTCTCCCCATGATTTGTCGCTGGCCGTGATTGGCACCGGACTTCTTTGGGTCGGGTGGTTCGGCTTTAACGGCGGTTCGGCGCTCGGAGCAAATTCTCGCGCCGCGATGGCGATCGTTTGCACACATCTCGCCGCATCGACGGGTGCAATCGTGTGGATGGCGTTAGAATGGTGGAACCGGAGCAAGCCTTCCGTGCTTGGGATGATCTCAGGCGCCGTCGCAGGTCTTGGCACGATTACGCCTGCTTCCGGCTACGTATTACCTTGGCACGGTGTCGTGATCGGCGGGCTGGCGGGTCTCGTCTGCTTCTGGGCGTGTACCGTGCTGAAGGAAAGATTGCATTACGACGATTCTCTCGATGTCTTTGGCATTCATGGAATCGGCGGAATGCTCGGCACTCTATTAGTTGGCATATTTGCGACGGCCGCCGTGTCGATGAGCCCAGAAATGCCCAATGGAATTGGCGGCCTACTGGAAGGCAATTGGCATCAACTTAAAATCCAAGTGATCGGCATTGCGGTGACCGGCGCTTGGTGCTCCGTCGTCAGTTTTATGCTGCTCAAACTGATTGATGTACTTGTCGGCTTACGAGTTAGCGTCGATTCGGAACGCATCGGGCTCGACATTTCATTGCATGGGGAAGCCCTGCAATAATTTGCTGATGGACTTTGCCCATTCAATAAGCGGTCTCATCACGAACCGAGGTGTAAGCCTAAATATTAGGCGATCCTGGCGCGGATTTATGCGGGCTCTTTTCGGCGCGATACGAGAACTTGGCTCTTAGCGCGAAAAACTCTGATTTTTCAGACCGTTACGTCGATTGCGAACAGTTGGCACGGCGTTTGATTCCCTTCTCTACCGGTTTGGCATTAGGGGGCAGAATCGTTCTGCTGCTCGTGATCAAGCCCGATCAAAAACGCCCAATGGCGGCTTTCGCCGCAGCAAGGGCCAATGCGGGGACAGGAGCCACATGAAGATCGTCATGGCCATCATCAAGCCGTTCAAGCTGGAGGAGGTGCGTGACGCCCTCACCGGCATCGGCATTCACGGACTGACCGTTACCGAGGTTAAAGGCTACGGAAGACAGAAGGGACACACGGAAATTTATCGCGGCGCTGAATATGCCGTAAACTTTCTGCCGAAGCTGAAGATCGAGGTCGCGGTTGCGACTGATCAAGTCAAAAAGGTGATCGGAGCGATCACCGGAGCCGCCAAAACTGGACAGATCGGTGACGGAAAAATTTTCGTCTACACGATCGACCAGGCGGTTCGCATCCGCACCGGAGAGACCGATGCAGACGCTCTCTAACTCAAACAACGATCTCAGCCAGGTGATGGAGAAATCATCCATGAAGTTCAAAAACTGGATTCGCGTGGGCTTGCCCGCGCTACTGATGGCGATTATCGCCATCGCGCCGGCGTTTGCCGCCGATGCACCAAAAATCGACAAAGGCGACACAACTTGGATGATGACCGCGACGGTCCTCGTTCTCGTAATGACGATCCCCGGTCTGTCACTATTCTACGGCGGTCTCGTTCGCTCTAAGAATATGCTCTCGATGCTGACTCAGGTATTCTACACCGAGTGCATCGTACTACTGATTTGGGTGCTCTATGGTTACAGCCTGACTTTCACGGGCGGATCTGGCGCAACGGCCGATTTCATCGGAGGGTTTTCGAAGGCCTTCTTGGCCGGAATTGCTCCTGATACGCCGGCGGCGACCTTCTCAGTCGGCGTCGCGATTCCCGAAGGCGTCTATGTGATGTTCCAAATGACCTTCGCGGCGATCACCGCGGCGCTCATTCTGGGTTCGGTCGCCGAACGTACGAAGTTCTCGGCAATTGTATTGTTCATGCCGCTGTGGATCACCTTCGTATATTTTCCGATCGCACACATGGTCTGGTACTGGTCCGGTCCTGATGCGATCGATGCGGCCGCAAAAGTTCTTGCTGCTGCAGCCGATCCAAAGGCAAAGGCTGCTGCGCAGGAAGCTCTCGATGCCGTATTGGCTGACGGAGGCTACTTGTACAAGGCGGGTGCCATCGACTTCGCTGGCGGTTCCGTCGTTCACATCAACGCTGGTATTGCCGGTTTTGTCGGCTGTCTGATTGTCGGCAAGCGCGTCGGATTCGGTAAAGATGTTATGGCACCGCACTCGCTGGTCATGTCTATGATCGGCTGCTGTCTCTTGTGGTTCGGCTGGTTCGGCTTCAATGCCGGTTCCAACCTCGAAGCGGCAGGCTCGGCAGTTGTTGCATTTCTTAACACCTTCATTGCAACAGCGGCCTGCGCGATGTCATGGATGTTCGTCGAATGGATCGTGAAGGGCAAGCCTAGCATGCTCGGTGCGATTTCCGGTGCAGTGGCGGGTCTCGTCGCCGTAACCCCGGCTTCAGGCTATGCAGGCGCAATGGGCTCTCTCGTACTCGGCCTCGTTGCCGGCGTCGTGTGCTTCTTCTTCTGTACGACGGTGAAGAACATCTTCAAGTATGACGATTCGCTCGACGTATTCGGCGTGCACTGTATTGGCGGAATTATAGGGGCGCTTGGCACCGGCATTCTCGTCAATCCGGCGCTCGGCGGTACCGGTATTTTCGACTACACAGTGAATAAGGTCGGCGACTATGACTTGATGACCCAGATGGTCGCCCAGGGTAAGGCTGTGATTATCACATTGCTCTGGTCGGGCATCGGCTCCGCGATTATCTGGAAGGTCGTCGACATTATCGTCGGTCTGCGGCCCTCGATCGATAAAGAGCGGGAGGGTCTCGACCTCTCTGATCACGGAGAACGCGCCTATAATATGTGATCAGGCTCATTCTGCTGATCCACTAAAGGAAGGCCCCGGCACCACCGGGGCCTTCTTCTCTTTATGGCGAGTGCGCCGATGGTTAACGAGCCCTTAACCAGCTTCTTTCTAAGGTCTGCCCGAGTCGATTAGCGCGAGGCGGGCGTATTCATATGGCAAGCAGTGATCGCGCCAAGCGACGCAGTGCGAGTCCCGCTGCCGCCACCGGTTCCCCATTCACTCGTCTCGCAAAACTCCTAGTCACCCGGCCTGGATAGGAAGAAACGAGACTCATGCGCTCCGCCTCGAATTACATGTCTTCCGCGCTCCCCGACCGGATTGCTAGCGCGTTCCGTCGGCGTTTTGCCGAGCTTGGCGGATTTTTACTTGTCGTTCTGGCGACAATCCTCATGACCGCACTTGCAACGTGGTCCGCACTCGATCCGAGTTTCAACAACGCTACCGACGGTCCGGCACACAATGCGTTAGGCAAGCCAGGAGCCATTTTTGCTGATTTCTTAATGCAACTTTTCGGTCTCGCGGCTGTAATGGTTGCGTTGCCGCTCGCCATTTGGGGCTGGCGGTTCATCACGCATCGCCCAATTGCCCGTACCCGAGTGCGGCTAATTGCCTGGTCCCTTTGCCCGATTTTTGCGGCAGGTTTCGCCGCATGCTTCAAGCCCTCGCTGAATTGGCCCCTGCCGAGCGGACTCGGCGGCGTTGCTGGCGATCTATTGCTCAAACTTCCACTATTAATTTCCGGTGGCTCCCTTTCGATTGCGAGCCGAATGGGCCTCGCGGCTGTTTTTGGTCTGCTATCGGTATTGATGCTCTCGGTCGCTATCGGGATGGGCTTCAAGTCCTCAGGCTTTCCAGAAGTTGATATCGATGAAGAAAACGAAGACAAACCCGGTCGCATAGTCGTTTCTCTAGGCGCCATCACGCATGCGTTTTTTGCTTTCAAGGCCCGAATTTTTCGGCGGCGGGGTGTTGGTTTGTTCGCCATCTTCCGAGAGATATTCGCGCACGACAATCAGCAACCAGCGTACCGTTCACGGTTAGAGCCAATGTTAAGCGGAGACGAAAGACACGATGAGGAGGATCAATCGCGCGTTCCTCGACGCCGCCAAACTACGCCACCGTCGCCCGTGCGCAAGAAACGTGCCTCTCATGGTCGTTACGAATTTCCGCCGCTCGATCTTCTGGCTCGTGCGCCGAAAGAGCGAGCGCCCGCGCTTTCATCGGCGGTTCTCGACGAAACTTCTCGTGCGCTCGAAAGCGTACTTGAGGATTTCGGTGTCCGCGGCGAGGTCGTGACCGCTCACCCCGGACCCGTAGTAACGCTCTACGAGCTAGAACCAGCCCCAGGTGTCAAATCTTCGCGTGTCATCGGGCTCGCTGACGACATTGCCCGCTCCATGAGCGCGGTATCTGCGCGTGTCGCAGTCGTACCGGGCCGAAACGCCATCGGTATTGAATTGCCGAATCCAAAGCGTGAAAAGGTAGTGCTGCGCGAACAGCTCTCTTCAAAAGACTTCATCAATACGAAAGCCAACCTGCCGCTTTGTCTCGGTAAAACAATTGGCGGTGACCCCGTCATCGTCGATCTCGCCCGCATGCCGCACCTTTTAATCGCCGGCACTACTGGTTCGGGTAAATCCGTCGCAATCAACACAATGATTTTGTCACTGCTTTATCGATTGCGTCCCGAAGAGTGCCGACTGATCCTTATCGATCCAAAAATGCTCGAGCTTTCCGTTTATGATGGCATTCCGCATCTTCTCGCGCCGGTCGTAACCGATCCGCGCAAGGCAATAATCGCGCTGAAATGGACAGTGCGCGAAATGGAAGAGCGCTACAAGAAGATGTCGAAGGTCAGCGTACGCAACATCGATGGCTTCAATGCTCGCGTTGCCGAAGCACGCGAAAAAGGCGAGACGATCACGCGCACAGTACAGACCGGTTTCGATCGCGAGACGGGGGAAGCTGTCTACGAGCATCAGGAAATGGAGCTCGCGCCTCTTCCCTTCATCGTTGTCGTAGTCGACGAAATGGCTGACCTTATGATGGTCGCCGGCAAGGATATTGAGAGCGCAATCCAACGCCTCGCGCAAATGGCACGCGCGGCCGGAATTCACCTCGTGATGGCAACGCAGCGACCATCCGTGGACGTGATCACCGGAACAATTAAAGCAAATTTCCCAACTCGCGTTTCCTTCCAGGTCACGTCAAAAATAGACAGCCGTACTATCCTGGGCGAGCAAGGCGCGGAGCAGCTACTCGGCCAAGGTGACATGCTCTATATGGCCGGCGGTGGACGCATCAGCCGCGTCCATGGCCCATTCGTATCGGACCGCGAGGTCGAACGCGTCGTCGCCCACCTGAAGGAACAGGGTACGCCGGAATATCTCGAGGCCGTCACTGCCGAAGAAGAAGATAGCGACGGCGGTAGCGTTTTCGATAACGGCAACTTCGGTGCCGAGGACGGCGGGGATCTCTACAGACAGGCCGTGCAGATTGTACTACGCGACCGCAAGGCCTCGACGAGCTACGTCCAACGCCGCTTGCAGATCGGCTATAATCGCGCCGCAACGATCATCGAGCGGATGGAAAAAGAGGGCATCGTCGGCCCTGCAAATCATGCCGGCAAACGCGAAATCCTCGTTGAAGGCGCCGAAACCCCCTATTGACCCCCGTGCCGTCGGGACGCCAAATCGCCACAACTCATCGTTAGCGGTTCGCGTGGGTCATTCTCCAAACGGAGGAAAAATGAATCGATTCTTAGCCTGTACCGGCGCGATGTTAATTGGCGTTTTGACCGCCAATGGCGCCGTTGCAGCGCCTCCCTCAGCACCGCTTTCGGCAAGCCAGCCAGCAGCCTTCCTAGACGCCAAGCAACGTTCTGCGCTCGAAAAGATCAATGGCTATTTCAATTCAGTAAGCGGCCTGACCGGTAAATTCGTGCAGATTGGACCGGACGGTTCAAAGACCGAAGGCCAGTTTTTCATGCTGAAGCCCGGCAAAATTCGTTTCGAATACGACCCTCCAACCCCAATCGAGCTAATTTCCGATGGGGACGCAGTCGCTGTGCGAAACAGCAAATTAGCAACGCAGGATATTTATCCGCTGTCGCAGACACCCCTGCGCTTTTTACTTTCGGATAAGCTGGATCTTTTGAAAGATGCGAATGTCACGAACGTTTACGGCGACGACCTTTTCATGACGGTCGTCATCGAGGAAAAGACGATAGCCGTGGGAACCCACAAATTGATGATCATGTTTGGTGCAAAGGATTATCAGTTAAAGCAATGGACTGTGACTGACCCGCAAGGCTACGATACGACTGTCGCAGTCTCTAATCTCGATTCCAGCAAGAAACCCGACCCGAAATTATTCAAAATCAATTACGACCGCACGCTACAACTACAATAGCGAACTTCCGCCAACCGCCAGTCACTTCGACCAATGCGTTTTACTGTTGTTACGTGGAATATCAATTCGGTCCGATTACGCTTTCCGTTAATCAAAAAATTTCTTGCGCATCATGCGCCCGATGTGATTTGCCTACAAGAAACGAAATGTCCCGACGATAAATTTCCGCGTGATGATTTCACGCGGATCGGCTACGCACATATCGCTATTCATGGTCAAAAGGGATATCACGGCGTTGCAACACTTTCGCGGCAACCGATTGCCGAAATTCAACGCGAAAGATTCTGTAAGAAAGATGACTGTCGGCATCTTGCCGTAACGTTTGATGCCGAGGCGGGTTTCAAAGAGCCAGTGACCATTCACAATTTTTATGTTCCGGCCGGCGGCGACGAGCCCAATCCGGAAACCAACGAAAAATTCGCGCATAAGCTTGCGTTCCTCGATGAACTTGCAATCCATTCAGTCTCTCGTGATTCGCGAAATGGGGCACGGTCCATACTCGTCGGCGACCTTAATGTCGCCCCGCTTGAACAAGATGTCTGGAGTCACAAGCAGCTTATCAATGTAGTAAGCCATACGCCGATCGAGATCGAGAAACTCCAATATTTCCAGCGCGCCGGCGGCTGGGTCGATGTAATGAGAAATTTTGTGCCGCCCTCGGAAAAACTATACACTTGGTGGAGTTATCGCGCCGCCGATTGGGAAGAATCCGATCGCGGCCGCCGTCTAGATCATGTCTGGACGAGTCCTGTCTTGGCGAATTCGGCAATCGAAATGAGCGTTGTCCGGAACACCCGCAACTGGAAGCAGCCTTCCGATCACGTTCCGGTTAAGGTCACTTTTGATCTTTAACGAAAGTTCTTTTCGCGTGGCCCTTCTGAGTCGTCAAAAAGCAAGCGCACGAGATCGAGATCTGCAACTACTCTGTCCACGCGCATTCCAATGAGGCGACGTAGCGCCGTTGCTGCTTGTGGTTCTCCTTCTAAAATTCGAATGAAGACGACTCGGGGAATGCGAAATAACATCGATGACTCCGCGGCAATCGCCGTTGAGGGGCGTATTGTTTCTACGATAAGCGCGGTCTCGCCGATTAATGATCCACGTTTCACGGTGACAACATGATCGCCCGTTTTATCATTTGCATTTTGCAAAACGATTGATCCGTTCACAACCACGAAACCGCCATCGGCAGGTTGGCCTTCCTCGAACAGAATATCACCACGAGCAAGACGGATCGTTTCGACGCTGATTGCCAGAATGCGCAAAGCATCTTTTCCGAGAAGATGAAACGTCGGAATGCGATCCAAAAACGCGATATCGTCTTCTAGCGACATGCGCGCCTTATCGAACCAGCTTATATCCGCCGGCTTCGGTGACTAGAAGCGCGGCGTTTGCTGGATCTTTCTCGATTTTCTGACGCAAGCGGTAAATGTGAGTTTCAAGTGTATGAGTGGTTACACCGGAATTATAACCCCATACTTCCTGCAAGAGAATTTCGCGCGAAACCGGTTTTTCGCCGGAGCGATAGAGATACCGCAGAATAGCGGTTTCTTTTTCAGTTAAGCGAACTTTCGAGCCGCGTTCGTTGACAAGCAATTTCGAGCCGGGGCGAAAGCTGTAGGGGCCGATCGGAAAAACCGCATCTTCGCTTGCCTCGTGACTGCGCAGCTGCGCGCGGATGCGCGCAAGAAGAACAGCAAAGCGGAAGGGCTTTGTAACATAGTCATTAGCGCCTGCCTCAAGTCCAAGAATTGTGTCGGAGTCGGCGTCTTGACCCGTCAGCATAATTACTGGGGATTTGAACCCGTTCTTGCGCAGAATACGCACGGCCTCACGGCCATCCATATCGGGCAAGCCAACGTCCATTAGAACGAGGTCAAAATGACCGTTTTTTGCCTGTTGAAGTGCCGCCTGCGCACTGTCCACGGCTTCTGCTTCGAATTCTTCGTGTAACGCGAGCTGTTCTTTCAGTGCGCCACGAAGGTCTTTGTCGTCATCGACGACAAGGATTTTGCGGGTACTGGCCATGGTTTCCCCTGCTGTTTCAATGAGTCTACAACATCGGCCCCAACACACCAGATAGGCCGAAATATCAAACGATTTGATGGTTTAAACGCGCGGAACTAGACGCCCATTGCGCTAGGAGGCAAGAGCGACAATGGCAAAAAACGGACACACAACAATCACGGTTACGCGAGCCCCGGGTAACCGAACACGTGGAATATTGCGAATTAATGGTCGTGCTTTTCCCGTTGCGCTCGGGCGGGCGGGGATTAAAGCCAACAAGCGCGAAGGCGACGGGGCCACTCCACGTGGGCGTTTTCGGCCACAGCGCTTATGGTGGCGTGCGGATCGTATGCCGAGATTGCGCACGCATCTGCCGGCTCGAACGATCTCACGCATCGACGCATGGTGCGAGGATCCCGCAGATCCTCGCTATAATATGCCAATTAGTCTCAAGGATGCCGCGCCAGGCGATAGGCTTTGGCGCGAAGATGATCTTTACAATCTCATTATTGAGCTTGATCACAACATGCGTCCACGCATTGCCGGGCGTGGCAGCGCCGTCTTCCTTCATCTTTCACGGAAACAATTGCTGCCGACCGCAGGATGCGTTGCAATGCCGATCGAAGAACTGAGGCGCCTTGTGCCGCTTCTCAGCAAAAAATCGACGATCAACATCGTCTAATTGGAGGTCCGCTCGCCAAAAATCGCGCTGCCCACGCGAACATGGGTAGCGCCAAATACGATTGCACTCGCAAAATCCGCGCTCATACCCATCGAAAGAAGCGGTAGGTGATTCCGCTTTGCAATTTTTTGTAAAAGCGCGAAATGCGGCGCTGGCGGTTCGTCAAACGGCGGAATACACATCAAGCCTTCAATTGGTAGCCGATATTTTGTGCGGCAATCGGTAATAAAGGTATCCGCATCTTGCGGCAAAACCCCTGCCTTTTGCTCTTCACCACCGGTATTGATCTCAATGAAAAGTTTGAGTGCGCGTGCCTGTTTTGCGATTTCCTCTGCCAACGCCGCGGCGATTTTTGGACGGTCGATCGTGTGAATGGCATCAAACATCGCGACCGCTTCTCGGACCTTGTTTGACTGAAGCGGGCCGATCAAATGCAGTTCGAGATCCGGAAAGCGTTCGCGTAAAGCGGGCCACTTCGCCCTCGCCTCCTGAACTCGGTTCTCACCAAATACTCGATGGCCCGATTCTAGCGCCGGCAGAATCGCTTCGGCGGGAAACGTCTTGCTGACCACCACGAGCGTAATCTCCGCTGGATCGCGTCCGTTGCTTAGTGCTGCCTTTCGGATTTCGGCCTGAATAATCGTCAGGCGCTCGGCAGTATTCGGCGTTTTAAGATGGCTTATCGGGGACGACATCGGAGATGACTCTTTCAATCCGTGCAACCTATCATGCAAGGTCCCGAAAGGCTCCAAGGCATTGACCGCAAGGGCTTTTTCGTGTCCTGTCGCGCGAATCGGCAATACAACATGCCAAAAAGCGAGCGTTATAACGCCCGCGAGGCCGAGCCCCGCTGGCAAAAAATTTGGGACGAGCGCGAGATTTTCAAGACGCGCAACGATGACCCGCGTCCAAAGTACTACGTGCTGGAGATGTTCCCGTATCCATCGGGACGCATCCACATGGGCCACGTACGCAACTATACGATGGGTGATGTGGTCGCGCGCTATATGCGCGCCAAGGGCAACAATGTTCTGCATCCAATGGGCTGGGACGCTTTTGGCATGCCTGCAGAAAACGCGGCAATGGCGAACAAAATTCATCCGAAAAAATGGACCTACGAAAATATCACGGCGATGAAAGCTCAGCTGAAATCGATGGGCCTATCACTGGATTGGAGCCGTGAGATCACTACTTGCGATCCAAGCTACTACCGGCACCAACAAAAGATGTTTCTCGATTTTTTAAAGGCAGGATTGGCCGAACGAAAAACGTCGAAGGTGAATTGGGATCCAGTTGATCAGACGGTACTCGCGAACGAACAAGTCATCGACGGCCGCGGCTGGCGTTCCGGCGCCGAAGTAGAGATCCGCGAACTCACTCAATGGTTTTTCAAAATCACAAAATTTTCCGAAGATTTACTGAAATCGATCGACGGTCTCGACCGCTGGCCAGAAAAAGTTCGGTTGATGCAAAAAAATTGGATTGGCAAATCGGAAGGCCTGCTAATCCGCTGGATGCTTCAGAATAAAACTTCGCCAGCGGGTTTCGGCGAGGTTGAAGTGTTTACGACGCGACCTGATACGCTATTCGGCGCTTCGTTTGTGGCGCTCGCGCCTGATCATCCGCTCGCGCAAGCGGCCGCAGCTAACGATCCCAAGCTCACCGCCTTCATCGAAGAGTGCAAACGCATAGGAACCGCACAAGAACTCATCGATAAAGCCGAAAAGAAGGGCTACGACACAGGCATTCGCGCTCTCCATCCGCTCGACGCGAAATGGGAATTGCCGGTATATGTGGCGAATTTCGTTTTGATGGAGTACGGCACCGGCGCGATCTTCGGCTGCCCTGCGCACGATCAGCGCGACTTAGATTTCGCACGTAAATATAAGCTACCGATCGTACCGGTGGTTATTCCTGAAGGTATAGATCCAAAGAAATTTAAGGTTGGTCCGCAGGCCTATGATGGCGAAGGAATGCTGGCGAATTCGCGTTTTCTCGACGGCATGACGATCGAGGCCGCGAAGGAGGAAATTGCAAAACGGTTGGAAAATGAAATGCGCGACAATCGCGCGGCTGCCACACGTCAAATTCAGTACCGCTTACGCGATTGGGGTATTTCTCGTCAGCGCTATTGGGGCTGCCCGATTCCGGTGATTCACTGCAAAACCTGCGGCACCATTCCCGTACCTGAAAAGGATTTGCCCGTCGTTCTGCCCGAAGACATCGAATTTGATCGGCCTGGTAACCCACTCGACCGGCATCCAAGCTGGAAGAATGTTCCCTGCCCGCAATGCTCGGGCCCTGCACATCGCGAGACCGATACCATGGATACCTTTGTCGACTCATCCTGGTATTTCTTGCGCTTCACCGCACCTGACGCCAAAACACCAACCGACGAACAAGCCGTGCGTCACTGGATGCCAGTCGATCAATACATCGGCGGCGTTGAACATGCGATTTTGCATCTTCTCTATTCACGCTTTTTCACGCGGGCCATGAAGGAAACCGGCCATGCCCATCTCGACGAGCCATTCAAAGGACTTTTCACGCAGGGCATGGTGGTTCACGAGACCTACCGGCGGAAGGATGGCGCTTTTGCCTCACCATCGGAGGTCAAAATCGAAACGGTTGGCACGGAGCGCCATGTAACCCTTTGTACTAATGGGGAAAAAATCGAGATCGGTCCCATCGAAAAGATGTCCAAATCAAAGCGCAATACGGTCGACCCCGACGACATTCTGTCGACCTATGGGGCAGATACTGCACGTTGGTTTATGCTTTCGGATTCTCCGCCCGACCGTGACGTCATCTGGACCGAAGAAGGCATTCAGGGTGCTTATCGGTTTGTGCAACGCTTGTGGCGTCTCATCAATGATCTTGCCGAACTGACCTCAACGCCAACCGGCAACAGGAAAATCACGGATCACCCGGAAGCCCGGGATATCCGCAAGAATGCACACCGAAGCCTTGAACGAGTCAGCCGCGCAATCGAGGACCTGCGTTTCAACAATGCAGTTGCTTTCATATATACACAGGCAAACTTGCTAGAGGCCGCATTAAAGACTGTGACAAGCGCGGGTGCTTCGGACGCAGCGAAGAGAGAACTCCGCGGAGCCGCAGATCTTCTTGTGCGGATGATCGCCCCCATGATGCCGCATCTTGCCGAGGAATGCTGGGCCATTCTGGGAAACAAAACCCTCGTGGCGAACGAGAGTTGGCCAACAACTGAACGGGAGCTTCTTGTCGAACAAAGAATTACTTTGCCTGTCCAGGTTAACGGCAAAAAGCGCGCGGATATAACGATCGGCCGTGACGCTAGTATCCAGGAGATCGAGGCGGCGGTACTTACTTTGGAACCAATTCGGCGCGCGCTCGAAGGCCGTGCACCAAAGCGTGTTATTGTCGTGCCCCAAAGGATTGTAAATGTCGTTGTTTGAACAAGAGATCCCACACGGAGGTTTTCAGTGGATCGCCGCGGGCGCGATTGTATTGTCGCTCGCCGGTTGCTTTCAGCCGATGTATGCGGACCCTTCCGTAACGGGCGGGGCCAGATCTAATTTACGCGATGCGATGCGCGATGTTGAAGTCGTCGCAATAGAAGGCCGCGTCGGCCAAGAAGTACGAAATGACATCATTTTCGAACTGTCAGGCGGCGCAGGCAATCCGTCCGGCGCACCTTATCGCTTGAATATGAAGGTTTCTACAAACTCCTATGCTACGATTATCGATCCTACATCTGGTCTAGCGCAAACAGAGACCGTGACACTTGAGGTGAACTATTCGCTGAAAGACTTCGCGAACGACAAGGTCGTACTAAAAGACGTCGCTACGGCTCGAGTGTCGATCGACCGCACTCAACAACGCTATGCACGTGTGCGTGCAGTCCGTGATGCAGAAAATCGCGCCGCTAAGATCGTTGCAGAACAAATTCGAGCGCGAGTCGCTTCCTTCTTTCTCATCAAAAGTTAAATGGCTTATCACCGATGACGGCGCTGCGCGCTAACGATATTGACCTCTTTCTCAATCGCCCCGATCCGCGCCGTTCCGTCATTCTAATCTATGGTCCAGACAGTGGGCTTGTCAGCGAACGCACAAATACGATTTTACGTACGATCTCAGGCGAGGGCGGTCCATTTGCCGTTGTACCGCTTGAAGGTGATGTCCTCGCTTCCGATCCCGGTTTGTTGTTGGACGAGGTCAATACATTCGGCCTTTTTGGAAATCGCCGTATCATACACGTGCGTTCTGGCAGCAAGAATTTTGCGGCAGCCATTGAACCGCTGCTGAAAAATCCTCCGCAAGCCATCGTAATTATCGAAGCCGGGGAACTAAGAACAACATCTCACTTGCGCACACTATGCGAGAAATCACCCACGGCGGCCGCGATTGCCTGTTACGTTGACGATGAACGAACCTTATTAAGTCTAGTCGAGCGCTCACTCGCCGAAGCCGGTGTTTCCATTGAATCCGATGCCCGCGAGGAATTGATTCATCTTTTGGGCGCGGATCGGCTTGCGACAAGAGGGGAACTCGACAAGCTCGCTCTTTATGCCAAGGGTGAAGGCCGCATTCAGGTTGAGGACGTCCGTGCGGTCATTGCCGATTCTTCCGCACTTGTCCTCGACGATATTGTGGATTCCGCCGCTGCAGGTGAGGCTGAAGCGGCCCTAACAGCGCTCAAAAAGGCCTTTGCTGCAGGCACTTCCGCAACAGCTGTATTGAGCGCCGCGATCCGTCACATTGCGAATCTTCACCGTCTCTCAATATTGGTCGAACGTGGGGAATCGGTTCGAACCGCAATCGAAAATTCGCGGCCGAAAGTATTTTTCAGACGCTGGCCAAGATTCGACTGTGCGCTGCATAGATTCGATACCGCCATGCTGGAACGGGCGATGGTAGCCTTATCCATATCCAATCTTGATGCACGCAAAACGTTTGCTCTGGCCAGCACGATTGCCGAACGGGCAATTTTACGGATTGCATATTCGTCGAAAAGCGCTGCCCGCGAGGCGTCAATGTCTTCCCAACTTGCGGGCAAGTAGCTCGAATTGTTCGAGAGTCTTATAGCGAACTCGCAGTTCGCCCCCCGTCCCCCGTTGAACGATTTCAACATTTAATCCTAAGGTATCGCTTAAGCGCTTCTCCAGTGCTCTAATATCTGCGCTTTTCGCGGTCTTCGCCTTGCGGCGCATGTGCTTACCGCGCGCCACAGGGCGTTCCTGCGCGCGCGCTTCTGCTTCGCGGACATTCAGACCTTCTTCGACAATCAGCTTTGCCAAACTTTCCGGATCCTCATGTGCAAGTAACGCGCGGGCATGACCCGCGGTGAGTTTTCCCTCGGAGAGATAGCGTTTCACGCTTGCGGGCAATTTTTGAAGCCGGAGCGTATTCGCAACATGGCTACGGCTTTTACCGACAACCCGCGCAAGATCGTTCTGACTATACTTGAATTCACCGATCAGAGATTCGTATCCAGCAGCTTCTTCCAATGCATTCAGATCGGAACGCTGAACGTTTTCGACAATCGCGATTTCCAGCGCCTCGCGATCCCCAATTTCCATGAGTACGACGGGCACATCGTGTAGCCCCGCCTTCTGCGCCGCTCGCCAACGGCGCTCACCCGCGACAATCTCGAAAGCGTCCGTCTTGCCCGGAATTCCCCGCACCAGAATCGGCTGGAGAATGCCTTTTTCGCGAATCGAAGCTGAAAGTTCGCTCAATTCCTCCTCAGCAAATTTTCGCCGTGGATTGCGCGGGTTGGCCCGCAGAAATTCGATCGGAATTTGGCGTTGGCCGCGCGTACGGTCAAGCGCGCCTGTTTCGTCGCCAACATCGCCGATAAGCGCCGCAAGGCCCCGGCCTAATCGTGAACGCGCCTGATCTCCCGCCGCCATAGCCAAGTCGCTCTCCTTAGGAAAATATTCCTACCAACCGCGATTTAAGCGGCAAGTCCGCGCTCACGCTGCACAACCTCGGACGCCAGTTTTAGATAGGCCTGGCTTCCAATGCATTTGAAATCATAAAGCAGAACTGGCTTGCCGTAAGAGGGCGCTTCCGACACGCGCACATTGCGGGGGATGATCGTATCGTAAACCTTGTCGCCCATGAACTGCCTCACATCGGCGACGACCTGCTCTGAAAGATTGTTCCGGGCGTCGTACATCGTAAGCACGATGCCGTGGATGGCGAGCTTTGGATTAAGATTCGCCTTTACCTGCTCGACTGTCTTCAAAAGTTGCGACAAGCCTTCGAGCGCAAAGAATTCGCACTGCAACGGAACAAGAATTGAATCCGCGGCGGCCATCGCATTTATGGTAAGAAGATTGAGCGAGGGCGGGCAATCAACGAGTACATAACCAAAACCGTCCTCCGCGTCAGCATTCGGAAGAGACAACACGGCGTTTCTCAATCGGTAAGAGCGATCTCGCTCGCTCGCGATTTCTAATTCAAGACCGGAAAGATCCATCGTCGAAGGAGCGATATACAAACGCGGCACGGCTGTCGGAAGCGCGACGTCGGCGAGTTTGGCATCGCCCATAAGCACATCATAGGTGGAACGTTTTCGGCTCTTGCGATCAATGCCGAGACCAGTTGAGGCATTTCCTTGCGGGTCGAGATCGATGATCAATACCCGCTGATTGATCGCCGCGAGCGCAGTACCGAGATTGATCGCGGTCGTCGTTTTGCCGACACCACCCTTCTGGTTGGCGAGGGCGAGCACGCGAGGACGTTTGAGCTGTATCATGGCCTGATTCCAGGCTCGCTTCGGGCTGAATTGTCGACAAGCGGCGAGGCGCTATCAACAATGACAATTTTGCCTTTTATTTCGGTACGGCTAGGTACCACTGTCCACTTGATGTTCCAAGATTTAGTGGCTTCGGTCAATTCCTTATCAACATATTGGCCCTTCAGAAATAGACCTTTTGCGCCTTCTTTCATGAAAGGATAAGCCAATTCGATCAAACGCGTCATCGGCGCAAGTGCTCTGGCAGTCACGATATCAAGGTTTGGAGCCACTTGTTTCGCTACCGATTCGATTCTCTGAAAATGAACCTTAACAGGCGCATTTAGCACGCGACCCGCTTCTTGCAAAAAAGCGGCCTTGCGCTGATCGCTTTCAATCAAATGAACGATCACACCGACCTGTTCTTTCAATGCAATTGCGACAATCAAACCCGGGAACCCGCCGCCCGTTCCGAGATCTGCCCATATTTTTGCGCCAGGCGCCAAATCCACCAGCTGCAAACTATCCGCAATATGGCGCGTCCAAAGCTTAGACAGCGTTGAAGGCGCTACTAGCTGCACAGCGTTTTGCCAGCGCTGAAAGAGTTCGACGAAAACGTCGAGTCTTTCAATGGTTTCACGTGAAACGGGAACTAATCGCAGCGCCGCCGCTCGATCAGCAGCAAAGACTTTTTCGCTCATCCGGTTCGACGACGGACATGCAGCGCGACCAATGTTAATGCCGCAGGGGTCATGCCTTCGATCCGATTTGCCTGTCCCAGGGTACGGGGACGAACCATGCCGAGTTTTGAACGCAGCTCCGCCGAAAGACCTGGGATGATTTCATAATCGAGCGAATTCGGTAGTTGCATCGATTCTTCGCGCCGAAACCGCTCCACATCGGCCGCCTGTCGATCGAGATAAACAGCATATTTCGCGTCAATCTCAAGCTGTTCGACAATCTTTGATTCTATGGATTTCAACTCCGGCCAAATCCGCGCAACTTCTTCGATCCCGTATGAGGGATAAGAAAGAAGATCGAACGCCGTGCGACGTTGGCCATCCCGATTTAGTGCTAATCCTGACCGGCGTGCTTCATCGGGCGTGACCGAAACTGAGTGCGCCCAAGCCCGTGCAGCATCGAGCTTCTCAATCTTCGTTCGAAAACTTGCGCGGCGAACGCCGCCGATACAGCCGATCTCGACGCCCTTGGGCGTCAGGCGCTGATCCGCATTATCCGCACGCAAAGTGAGCCTGTATTCGGCTCGCGAGGTGAACATGCGGTAAGGCTCAATCACCCCGCGCGTCACGAGGTCATCGATCATCACGCCGAGATAGGCTTCGGCGCGATCGAAAGTGATCAGCTGACCGGCGCCCGCATGGCAAGCAGCATTCAAGCCGGCAACCAGACCCTGTGCGCCTGCTTCTTCATATCCAGTGGTTCCATTGATTTGACCCGCGAGAAAAAGCCCGGGCAATCGCTTGGTTTCAAGCGTATGCCTTAGTTCGCGCGGATCCACATAATCATATTCAATTGCATAGCCTGGCCGCATCATTTCCGCTCGCTCGAGGCCTGGAATCGTCGCGAGCATGGAACGCTGTATTTCTTCCGGCAGTGATGTCGAAATTCCATTCGGATAGATCGTTGGATCGTCGAGACCTTCAGGTTCGAGAAAAATCTGATGTCCTTCGCGGTCACCGAAGCGAACGATTTTATCCTCTATTGAAGGACAATAGCGTGGACCGCGACTCTGAATCTGACCCGAATACATGGGTGAGCGATGTACGTTCGCACGAATGACGTCGTGCGTGGCCATTGTTGTGCGCGTGATGCCGCAAGCGATCTGCGGATTATTGATCTTATTGGTGAGGGAGGAAAATGGCTCCGGTCGATCGTCCGCCAGCTGCATTTCCAATCCGCCCCAATCAATGGTGCGCCCATCGAGGCGAGGGGGCGTACCAGTCTTCAGCCTGCCAAGACTGAATTCAAAATGGCCGAGCGTGCGGGAAAGGCCCAAAGCTGGTGCTTCGCCCACGCGGCCGGCTGGAATCTGTTTTTCACCTATGTGAATGAGGCCATTGAGAAACGTACCGGTTGTCAGAACGATCGCGCTTGCGGAGATTTCGACACCATCCACGAGCTTTACGCCCGCTGCGCAGCGGTTTCGAATAATTAAATCATCAACTTCGGCCTCGACCACGCGGAGATTCGGTGTCTCGCGGATTTCCTGCTGCATCGCTGCTGCATAAAGCTTGCGATCTGCCTGCGTTCTCGGACCGCGTACAGCTGGCCCTTTGCGGCGATTGAGAACACGAAACTGAATTCCGGCATGATCCGCAACGCGCCCCATCAAACCGTCAAGTGCATCGATTTCGCGTACTAGATGCCCTTTGCCGAGCCCACCGATCGCGGGATTACAGGACATCGCGCCGATGCTGGCAAAACGATGCGTAATAAGCGCCGTTTGCGCACCCATGCGCGCCGCGGCAGCGGCGGCTTCGCAACCTGCGTGGCCGCCACCAACAACAATGACATCGAACTTGTGCATGAAGTGCGGTCTACCGGAGGAATTTGGGCCGGTCAAAGAAGATGTTTCACGTGAATCATCGTTGACCGCGGTAGCGGTTTCACGTGAAACACCTGCAAATTAACCTTTCATTTACCAATACAGAAGTTTTTGAAAATCTCACCTAGAACGTCTTCAATGTCATGCTTCCCCGTTATGCGGCCCAGGGCTCGCCCGGCTAGTCGCAGTTCTTCGGCAAATAGTTCTTCCCGTGTTGTCGAATTTTCTATTTCCAGCGCAGCATGCAATCGGGCCACCGCATCCGCGAGTGCGTGGCGCTGCCGCGCATGCGTCACCAAAGCCGGTTCACCCCCAAGCTTCTCCGCTACCTGAGAAAGTCTCTCAATCAAATGGTCAATGCCGATTCCAGTCTTGGCGGAAACAAACAGCAAACCTTTATCCTTTAGGCGTCGTTGCGAATCCGAATCGATCAGATCGGCCTTGCTCTGAACAATCCATTCGCGCGCCGAATTGGCGCGCTCGCCGGATTCCGCGTTTTCGACGAGCCATAAAACAAGATCGGCCTCCTTGGCGCGTGCCTGGGCTCGCCGCACGCCCTCTGCTTCAATCGGATCTTTCGCTTCACGGATTCCAGCTGTATCGATCAGGTTCACAGGCACTCCTTTAAGATCGAGTGCGACCTCGATAACGTCCCGCGTTGTTCCCGGAATAGGCGAGACGATGGCAACCTCTCGCTCCGCAAGTCGATTCAGCAAGGTCGATTTGCCCACATTGGGTGCGCCAGCAATCGCAACCGTGAATCCCTCGCGTAATCGTTCTCCCCGCAGTCCATCAGCAAGCACAGGTTCGATCTCGGTAATCAATTCGCGTGCGATCGTTTTCGCTGATTCCAAAAGATTGGTCGGCACATCACTTTCATCTGAAAAATCGATCGCGGCTTCGATTCGTGCCATGGCTTCCATCAGCCGTTCCCGCCACCTTTCAACTTTCTTTGATAGGGCACCACGGAACTGTGCCATCGCTTGCCGCCGTTGAGCCTCGGTCTCAGCCACGACAAGATCGCCAAGGCTTTCCACCGCTGTGAGATCAAGCTTGCCGTTTAGCAACCCGCGGCGAGTAAACTCACCGGCTTCCGCGGGCCTAAATTCCGGAATCTTCTCAAGCACTCGAAAAATCGCCGCCACGATCGCGCGACCACCGTGCACATGGAGTTCGACAACATCCTCGCCGGTTTCGCTGGCGGGCGCTGGAAACCAAAGCGCCAATCCCTCGTCCAATGTTTCACGTGAATCAGGGTCCCGAAGCACGGCATAAGCAGCCTTCCTCGGCTTCGGCAATTTCACATCAAACGTTTCGAGTCCGAATCGAGCACGTGGTCCGGAAATACGCACGATCGCGATCGCCGCAGGTAAACGTCCGCTCGAAAGGGCATAGATCGTATCCTCGCTCATGTCCGCCTTGTCTCTCTCATGCTAATTTCCCCTATGCCCGAAAACCGCCTTGCCGGCGAGACGAGCCCGTATCTGCTCCAGCACAAAGATAACCCCGTCGCGTGGTGGCCCTGGGGGCCGGACGCGCTTGCGGAGGCGCGGCGCACAAACAGGCCGATCCTGCTTTCAATCGGTTACGCCGCTTGCCACTGGTGCCATGTGATGGCGCACGAAAGCTTCGAAGACCAAGCGACCGCCGCACTGATGAACGAGCTGTACGTGAACATCAAGGTAGATCGCGAGGAGCGGCCTGACGTCGATGAAATCTACATGAGCGCGCTCCAGCATCTAGGCGAGCAGGGTGGTTGGCCGCTCACTATGTTTCTCACCCCAGCCGGCGAACCGTTCTGGGGCGGCACCTATTTTCCGCCAACTGCTCGCTATGGCCGACCTGCTTTCCAGGATGTCCTGCGCGAGGTTTCTCGGGTTTTCCACCAGGAGCCCGAGAAAATCGAGACGAATCGCAGGGGCCTGACTGGACAGCTCGTGGCGCGGGCAAACACCGCGCGCAATGTCAAACTCGGTCCAAAGGAGTTGGACGACATTGCCCAGCGCATCGGCGGTCTCTTCGATCGGGTCAATGGCGGCGTTCAGGGCGCCCCCAAATTTCCTCAATGCGGCATGCTCGAATTCCTTTGGCGCGCCGGCGAGCGCACCGGCGAGGCGCGATATTTCGACACCGTCAATCTGAGCCTCGACCGTATGAGCGCAGGCGGCATCTACGATCATCTTGGCGGCGGCTTCTCCCGCTATTCGGTCGACGAGAAATGGCTCGTCCCGCATTTCGAGAAGATGCTCTATGACAATGCGCAGCTCCTGGAATTGCTTGCGCTCGCCTATAGGCAGAGCGGCCGTCTGATCTTTCGAGAGCGCGCCATCGAAACCGTTGATTGGCTGGAGCGCGAGATGACGATCAGAGAAGGCGCTTTCGCTTCGAGCCTCGATGCCGATTCAGAGGGCGAAGAAGGGAAATTCTATGTTTGGTCATTGAAAGAAATCGAAGACATCCTTGGCATCGACGACGCAGCTATTTTCGCCCCGCTTTATGATGTGACCGCCAAAGGCAACTTCGAGGGCCACAACATTCTCAATCGCTCAAAACACGAGCCAAGGAGTAAGGAAGAAGAGACCCGACTGAAAGTTATGCGCGCCAAATTGAGCGAAGCTCGCGCCAAACGAGTCCGTCCCGGCCTTGACGACAAAATCCTCGCCGATTGGAATGGATTAATGATCGCCGCGCTTGCGAATGCTGGCGCCCTATTAGATGAACCAAAATGGATCAAAAACGCCGCACGCGCTTTCCGTTTCGTTGCCGAATCCATGTCCAGAAACCAACGTCTTGGCCATTCTTGGCGGCGAGGGCGGCTGGTATTCCCTGGTCTCTCGTCCGATCACGCCGCAATGGTGCGTGCGGCCATTGCCCTTCATCAAGCAACCGGTGACGGGTTCTATCTCGATCGCGCGATAATGTGGACTGCCACGCTGGAACAACATCATGCAGATGTGCATAGCGGCGGTTATTTTCTCACTGCCGACGACGCCGAGGCTCTGATCGTTCGCCCTGCATCAACGCGCGACGATGCACTGCCAAACCCGAATGCGATTCAGGCACAGAACCTCATCCGCCTCTCGCTGCTTGCTGGCGACAGCAAATATCGTGACCGCGGCGACCGATTGCTTGAGGGGCTCTTGCCCTTCGCTGCAGAAAGTCTGTTCAATCACATGTCATTACTTTCCGCGCTCGATCTACGGCTGCGCCATCTCGAAATCGTCGCAGTCGGAAATCGCGCCGATCAATTTGCTGCCGCCGCACTCAAGCTACCCTTTCTTGATCGCACCATTCTGCGCGCGCCGAATTCACATGCCCTTCCGAAAACACACCCCGCGCGCGCGAAGGCCGATTCCGTTTCGGCGGAAGGCGCTGCCTTCGTGTGTCAGGGCGAGCGCTGTTCCTTGCCGCTCAGCGATCCAAACACTTTTTCAGAAGCTATTACGGCCGCACGTCCCTAAGATTTTCCAATTCTACTTTCGGCAAAGGATTTTATTCCTACCAGAACTTTAAAAAACTATCATCAGCTACCCCTCGGAACGACCACGCTCCCCCCCCCATCCCAGTACCGAAGAGCGTGGCTCACGAAAGAACTAAGCTTCTTAAACGTCACGTCAGACAATTGATCACCAGGAGAGCCATTCCGTCTAACGAAGAATATTTTCTCTTGAACAAAGCCCGCAAAGGGCTGGCGCATTTTTGATAGCCACTACGCCGAAAACCAGGAATTGCGGCACTTCAGTGCGCAACAATTTCTAGATTTTAGCCCTTTTTCGAATGCCTTTTGGTAACCACAACAAACATTGCCGATTCAAGATCAACTGAAGGATTTGCGGTTACATATTTGGCCTATCTCCTTCGTCGCCGCCGCCGATTGCCCATCAAAAAAAAGCCGGGCGCGCGGCCCGGCCATTTCCCTTCGCAAAATAAAACGTTCTTTATTTCACCAAGTCCGCTCCGGCCTTGCAGACCACCGCGTCCTGATCGCCAGTACCCCCGCTGCAGCCAATCGCGCCAATGATCTTGCCGTTCTCGATTAATGGAAAGCCACCCGGGGAGGCGACCAACGTAGGATCAACAGTTGCGATGTAAGGATGTCCCGCTTCAAACACGTTATAAAACACTCGTGTTTCGCGTCGATAGCGTGCCGCCGTACGCGCCTTGCCCTGCGAAACATTCACCGATCCAACTTGTGCTCCCTCCATCCTAGCAAAATGGACCAGATCGCCATTCGTATCGACAACGGCAATACACAATGGCCAGTTACGTTTTTTCCCTTCCGCTTCAGCTGCAGCCAATACTTGTTTAGCGCGTTCAAGACCAATCGACTGGCCATAAGGAATATTGGCCGGTATCTGCTCGGGTGTTCCGCCGGCAGCCGGTTGCGCCGGCGGAGCAGCAGGAGCTGGAGCCTGTGCTGTGGCTTGTGAACCCAAGATCCCCACGGCGAAAGCTGCCAATGATATGCAAACAAGATAACGCATCTAATCCTCCCCGTTGATATTATTGTCATCTCTTAGAACGTAACGAGGCGTAACAGCAAGTGCGGCTATGCTGCTCACACTGCAATCTTATGGAGAGATCCGTTTCGGGTTACCCCTCATTGAAATCCAAGCTCTTTCTTTATTGCAATGCGCCAACAAAAATGGCCGGGGGATCGCCCGGCCACTTCTACGGAAACCCAACAACTGTTTACGTATTCATTGATTCAAAGAATTCCCCGTTGTTCTTGGTCTGCCTGAGCTTATCCAACAGGAACTCAATCGCATCAACTGTGCCCATCGGATTCAGAATGCGCCGCAGTACATACATTTTCTTCAATACATCTGGCGCAACTAAGAGCTCTTCCTTGCGCGTACCGGAACGCGTGATGTCAATCGCCGGAAAAACCCGTTTATCCGAAACCTTACGATCAAGAATAATCTCTGAATTACCAGTACCCTTGAACTCTTCGAAGATAACTTCGTCCATACGGCTGCCAGTATCAATTAGCGCAGTCGCGATGATGGTGAGCGAGCCTCCCTCTTCGATATTCCGCGCAGCACCAAAAAAGCGCTTCGGGCGTTGCAAGGCGTTGGCATCGACGCCACCCGTCAGCACCTTTCCCGACGATGGCACCACCGTGTTATAAGCTCGGCCGAGCCGCGTAATAGAATCCAACAAGATCACGACGTCGCGGCCGTGTTCGACAAGTCGCTTCGCTTTCTCAATCACCATTTCCGAAACCTGCACATGGCGCGTCGCCGGTTCGTCAAAAGTCGACGAAATCACTTCGCCCTTCACTGAACGCTGCATATCGGTAACTTCTTCGGGCCGTTCATCAATTAAAAGCACAATCAGATAGCATTCTGGATGATTGGCGGTGATCGAATGCGCAATGTTCTGCAGGAGGACCGTCTTACCCGTGCGCGGCGGTGATACGATCAGCGCACGCTGGCCCTTGCCAAGTGGCGCCACAATATCGATGACCCGGTTCGAAAAATCCTTCCGCGTCGGATCTTCGATTTCCATCTTGATCCGCTCGTCAGGATAGAGCGGCGTAAGATTGTCGAAGTGAACTTTATGGCGGATTTTCTCCGGATCCTCGAAATTGATAGTATTGACCTTGAGAAGCGCGAAATAGCGCTCGCCATCTTTGGGGCTGCGAATATGCCCCTCCACAGTATCGCCAGACCGCAGCGAAAAGCGCCGAATTTGCGAGGGCGATATATAGATATCATCGGGCCCAGCAAGATAATTAGCATCGGGCGAGCGCAGAAAACCGAAGCCGTCCTGCAACACCTCGACAACACCGACCCCAACTATATCGACATCCTTGGCGGCGAGTTGCTTTAGGATCGCAAACATTAACTCTTGCTTGCGCATGGTCGAGGCATTCTCGACCTGATGTTCTTCTGCGACGCTAAGAAGCTCGGTTGGACTTTTTGATTTTAGTTCTTGTAGCGTGATTTCCCGCATGGGGCTTAGACCTTGCGGGCGAATACAAAGCTTCGCCCGGAGTAAGAGAGGAGAATCGCAGGTCGACTGAACGAGGCCTCAGGCCTTGATCTCCGCACCGGTCGACCAGGAGGCCGACATGGGGTGCGCGTGGGCGCCTGCGTTGGGAGGAATTAGAATCAACATAAGCAAAGATGGTGATGGACGCAAGCCTCTGTAATTTAGCCGATTCAGAAAGGCTTAAGGACGACCAGAAGGACGATACCAATCATCAAGACGGTCGGAGCTTCGTTCATGATCCGATAAAAGCGGGCGGGCTGCTTGTTTGCATCCGCCGCAAAGTCCTTGACCCACTTTGCGTTCAGTCCATGAAGCGCTGACAGGCAGATCACGAGTACAAATTTCGCATTCATCCACACAAATTTGTAAAAGCCGCCCTCAATTAAAAGCACTAGGCCTAAAATCCAGGTCGCCGCCATAGCGGGATTTGCGATCGCACGCAAAAGCCGCCGCTCCATTATCTTAAAAGTTTCCGATTGTTTTGACCCTAATTGCGCATCGCAATGATAAACCATTAAGCGTGGTAAATAGAGCAGCGCCGCCATCCAGGCAATCGCCGCAATAACATGGAAGGCCTTCAGCCAAAGATAGAACATCAACTTTTCCGCACGCGTCTGATCATCTGCTCGACATGTTCGATTGGTGTGATCGGCTTAATACCATGACCAAGATTGAAAATATGCCGAATACCATGAAAATCTTCTTTTATCGCATCAACGGCGCGGTCGAGCTCTACGCCACCTTTGACCAATATGTCTGGATCTAGATTCCCTTGGATCGCGCAATAATCAGAAACAGCGACGCGAGCGGCTTTTCGATTCGTATGATGATCAATCCCAATACCATCGGCGCGAGTATTTCTCGCAAGCTCCGTTAACTGATCAACGGTCACGCCTTTCGGAAACAAAATAATCCCTGCTTTAGGTATCACTGCCCGCACACGCTGAACAATCTCAACCGTCGGCTTCAAGCACCATTTCTGAAATCCCTCGGGGTCCAGTACCCCTGCCCACGTGTCAAAAATCTGCACGAGATCTGCGCCAGCCTTCAACTGACCGATCAAATGCTTCGCGGTCGCAGAAATTAACCGCTCAATAATTTCTGCAAATAATTTTTCGTTATTTTCTGCTAGCTGTCTCGCCGGCTTCTGATCCGGCGTGCCGCGCCCCGCTACTAAATAACTCGCCACTGTCCACGGCGCTCCGCAAAATCCGATTAGCGCTTGCGTCCCTGCTAACTTCGCCCGTACTTCAGAAATAGCTTCGTAGACCCGTGCGGTAATCTGCGGATCTGCTTCATCACGCATCTTTTCAAAGGATAACCGATCGTCCACCGGATCGAGCCGTGGACCTTCCCCTTCTTCAAACCAGAGTCTCACTCCCAGCGCGTATGGGACAATCAAAATATCGGAGAAAATAATCGCGGCATCCAACTGGAACCTCCGAGTTGGCTGCAGCGTTACTTCCGCAGCGAGATTAGGCGTGAGGCAAAGCTCGACAAATCCACCAGCCTTTGAGCGTACCTCACGATATTCTGGAAGATATCGTCCTGCTTGCCGCATCATCCAAAGTGGAGGTGGGCTAATCCTTTTCCCTCCCATCACTTCGGTGAGGGCATTGACCACACCCATTCCCTCTAAGCTTCTCAATTTAAAACCTTTTTAGAATCTTAAGTTTGAGTCTGTTATGCTGTGGATAGTGGTATTCACTTTCATCCACCTTTCCTACACAGGTTTTCCACATCCATCGTTGAAAACCGATGTAAGAAAAGCCTTCCTACAGCGATGAATCTCGAATTTGTGTTCTTCGCAAGATCATCGGGATATTTTCTCCCAATTCAATGCCTTCTGGAGAGAACCACGCTTCGTCCCCAAGCGAAGGGCGGTAGGTCGTGATAGGGTGGAAAATGTAGGTATTTGTCCACACTTTGATTAGACGTATTGGATCGCGCGTGGCGCCTAAAACTCCCCAACCTGAAAGCTATTTTCATCTTCATCTCGTATCGGATGCGACTGGTGAGACATTGCTCGCAGTGGGCCGTGCAGCCGCGGCGCAATATGCGACCGTTTCAGCAATTGAACATGTGTTTCCCTTGATCCGGAACCAAAAACAACTCGATCACGCCTTGGCTGAAATCGAATCTTACCCCGGTATTGTTCTTTATACGCTGGTTGATCGTGAATTGGCGGGGCGGCTCGAAAATCATTGCGGCAAGATCAGCGTGCCCTGTCTTTCAATTCTCGGGCCGGTTTTGCAACTCTTCCATAGTTATCTCGGAACCGAAACGACCCCTCGAATTGGCGGGCAACATATGCTCAACGCCGACTATTTTCGTCGCATTGAAGCATTGAATTTCACGATGATGCATGACGATGGTCAACTCGCGGAAGATCTGAATCAGGCCGATGTGGTGCTCGTCGGCGTATCGCGCACATCAAAAACGCCCACAAGTATTTATCTCGCCAATCGTGGCATCAAGACCGCCAATATCCCGCTAGTACCCGGAGTCAATCCACCCTTACAATTGGAAACGGCTCTAAAGCCATTAGTAGTCGGTCTATATGCCAGCCCGGAGCGCATCGTACAGATCCGGCAGAACCGCTTGCTTGCTTTAAAGGCACAGCAAGCGGACTCCGCTTACATCGACCGTCAGCGTGTCTCGGAAGAAATAGCCGCCTCAAGAAAACTTTGCGCGAAACATGGCTGGCCGAGCATCGATGTTTCGCGTCGCTCGATTGAGGAGACCGCCGCTGCGGTGATCGCACTGCTGCAAGATCGCAAACGAGATGCGGCCCAGCCATGAGCCTGTGGCGCGGGGAGCCGCTTGTACTTGCATCGAAAAGCAAAGTGCGAAAGCAAATTCTGGAAGCCGCCGGGATCCCAATCGCGGCTAAGCCCGCCAATATTGATGAACGTGCGATTGAATCATCGAAAGCAAAATCTGCAAGCGGGAGGGCCGTAGCGCTTCTGCTCGCACGTGAAAAAGCGCTCGAAGTGGCAAAACGTACGCTAAACAGGGTCGTATTGGGAGCCGATCAGACACTCGCTTTGGGAGAGCGTAGATTCTCGAAACCATCTACGCTCGATGCCGCGCGCGAACAACTTGCAGCGCTCGCTGGCCAAACACATGAACTGCATTCCGCCATCGCTGTCGTCCGGGAAGGCGCTGTTGCCTTCGAAATAGTTGTAACAACACACCTTACGATGCGTCCGCTCTCGAAGGAATTTATCGACGCCTATCTCGCCGCCGCGGGCGAACGTGTTTCAAGCAGCGTCGGGGCGTATCAGCTTGAAGGTCTCGGTGTTCACCTGTTTGAGCGAATCGAAGGCGATCATTTCTCAATTCTCGGCATGCCTTTGATTCCTTTGCTCACTTATTTCCGTTCCGTCGGACAGGTTCTGGCATGAGCAGTCGCATAGTCTGCATCATAGGCCATCCAGTCTTGCATTCGCGATCGCCGCTGATCCATAAGCATTGGCTTTCCGTTTACGGAATTGGCGGCGACTATGTGCTCGAGGATGTGCCCCCCGCGAACATCGACACATTTCTCGATTCGCTCAGGAAGAGCCGCTATGTCGGCGGCAACGTTACCGTGCCATACAAGGAACTCGCATTTCGAAAGGTGGCACAGGCCGACACGGTCGCGAAAGCGCTCGGGGCCGTGAACACGCTATGGCTTGAGGAACAGAGACTTTGCGGCGGCAACACAGACGTCTACGGATTTCTCACCCAACTCGATCAATCGCAGCCAGACTGGCCTCTCCGAGCCAAAACTGCGTTGATTATCGGTGCGGGCGGAGTGGCGCGCGCGGCGATTCACGCACTGATTGAACGCAAGATACAGAACATTATTGTCGTGAACCGTACGCTTGAGCGCGCCGAGGATTTGGCGAAACATTTCGAGAAACGTGCAGTGCCAGCCGACTTTGCGGATCTTCCAAAGCACCTTCCGAATGCTGACTTGCTCGTCAATGCAACAGCGCTTGGCATGAAAGGTCAACCATCACTCGATATCGATCTCGCGCTCCTCAAGAAGGGCGCAGTCATTTACGATCTTGTTTATGTTCCGCTGGAAACAAAATTGCTCGCGAATGCCCGTGCGCTCGACTTTGCGACGGTCGATGGCCTCGGCATGTTGCTTCATCAGGCCGTGCCTGCCTTCGAGCGCTGGTTCGGTGTCCGTCCGGAGGTCACGCCCAAACTGCGTGAGCTCGTTGTTGCCGATCTCGAAAAAGATGCGGCACGATGATCGTTCTTGGTCTCACAGGCTCTGTCGGCATGGGAAAATCAACTGCCGCGAAAATGTTTGCGGAGGAGGGCATTCCAGTATTTGACGCCGATGCGGCGGTCCACCGTCTTTATGAAAATGAGGCAGCAGCGCTGATCGAAAACGCTTTTCCTGGAACAACCGTGGGAGGCCATGTGGACCGCGAGCGGCTCTCGGCGAGAGTCATCGGCGACAAGACGGCGCTTGCCAAACTCGAATCCATCATACATCCGTTGGTGCAAAAGGCTCGCAAGGCTTTCCTGATTCAAGCCAAAACATCCGGCGCCAAAATTGCCGTTCTCGACATACCTTTGCTTCTGGAAGGTAGCGGCGATAAGGAGGTCGATAAAATCGTGGTCGTGACTGCACCTGCTGACGTGCAAAAAAGTCGTGTATTCGAAAGATCGGGGATGACGGAGGAAAAATTCGCAGCCATCCTGGCGAGGCAAATGCCAGATTCGGAAAAATGCCGACACGCCGATTTTATTATTGACACCTCACGAGGTCTTGATGCTGCGCGAAGTGACGTACGCATGATTTTAAAAAAACTTTCCGAATAAAGGCCAGACTGGAACATTCAATGCGTGAAATCGTGCTGGACACTGAAACAACCGGTCTCGATCCCCAAAATGGCGATCGTGTGGTCGAGATCGGCTGCGTAGAGATCGTAAATTGCATTTCGACGGGGGCCGTTTTTCACGTTCACATCAATCCTGAACGAGATATGCCAGCGGAGGCCGAAGCCATTCATGGATTGTCGTCCGCGTTTTTGGCCAACAAGCCGATATTCTCGGGGATCGCGGAACAATTTCTTGAATTTATCGGTGATGCGAGACTCATTATTCATAACGCCGGCTTCGATATAGGGTTTTTGAACGCAGAGCTTGATCGTCTGAAACTTCCGCTGATTAGCCGCGAGCGTATTGTCGATACGCTCGCACTTGCGCGCCGCCGCCACCCGGGTGGTCCGAATCGTCTTGATGACCTGTGCTTGCGCTATGGCATCGACAATAGTCACCGTGCCAAGCATGGAGCGCTGCTCGATGCCGAACTGCTCGCGGAAGTGTATGCGGAACTAATCGGCGGGCGTCAGGCGCGACTCGGTCTTGATCAGCAACGAGCCGGAGTGTTGGCAACCAAAAATGCTGCATTGCGAGCCAGAGATGTGCCGCTTGCGCCTCGCTTGAATTCGGATGAGCTCAAGGCTCATAGAATCATGATCGAAAAGCTAGGAGCTGATTCGATCTGGAGTGGATATTTGGCAACTCGGAAATCCGACGCTTGATCTTATACCAAAAGTTTATTGTGGGGTCATTTGCTGCTGCTGAGCGAACCGCTCACGGTAGAGAGCGGCAAAATCAACCGGATCGATCATCAATGAGGGAAAGCCGCCATTTCGCACCACGTCCGCGATGACCTGCCGTGCGAAAGGAAACAGCATTCTCGGACATTCGATCAGTACAATTTGCTGTAAGATTTCCGCGGGAACATTCATCAAGCGGAAAATCCCACAATAAACCAGCTCGACATTGAACAACACTGCTTGCTCGTGTTCGGCCTTCGCCTCGACATGCAGTTCTACTTCGAAGTCCGTGTTGCTCAGCGGCTTCGCGTTAACGTTGAATTGGATATTCACGGCCGGAGGCTGCGCGGCGCCAGCCAATGAGTTCGGCGCATTCGGGTTCTCGAACGACATATCCTTGATGTATTGCCCAAGCACATTGATCGAGGGTTGCGGTGCGTTCGCCCCCGGCCCACCGTTCGTGGTCGCCATAATCGTCTCCGCGATCATTGAAATCTTGCCGCCGCGGAACCCGCAACAGGCGGCTGGTCGCTACCATGCTTGCGGAGGGGGTACAAGAATGGCTTGAAAAAACCACTAAATTCCATTGAGTTGGCGGAACAAGGCTGATCGACTAGCCTGCTATCAAATGAACGCTGTAAGTACTTGGACACGCGCTTGTAGCGACCATATTGTGTAGACGACCGTGCGGCTGCCGGTCTCCCGGGCAAAAACCTGTCGGATCGGCTGCTAGGTGAGCAGAAAGCGAACGTGCTGGACCTTTATACCATTATTTTCCTTGCACTTGCCGTGTTTATCTTCGCGCGGCTGCGCAGCGTGCTTGGGCAACGCACGGGTCGGGAGCGGCCTCCCTACGACCCCTATGCGCCGCGCGACGCCGCGAAGCCTGTGACCGGTCCCGATAAAGTGATCCCATTACCCGATCCCGCTAGCGATAAAACAAGCGCTCGCCACAAGGAAATTGACGAGCCAAAAGCCGATCGCTGGGCTGGCATCGCTGAGTCCGGCACGGCTGCCGCCGCCGGGCTCGATGCCATCGCGGCAGCCCAACCCGATTTCGATGCTGGTCACTTTCTTTCCGGCGCCAAGGCGGCCTATGAGATGATCGTCACCGCTTTTGCCGAGGGCGATCGAAAGACGCTAAAGAGTTTGTTGGCCAAGGATGTGTTTGACGGTTTTGCCTCGGCAATTACCGAGCGCGAAAATCAGGGCGAGACGATGGAATCCCGTCTTGTTTCGATTGATAAGACCGACATCACTGCCGCCGAACTCAAAGCAAATAGCGCACAAATTACCGTGCGATTTGTATCTCAGCTCGTTTCCGTTACCCGAAATCGTGCGGGCGAAATAATTCATGGTAGTGATAACGGTCTTACGGATGTCACCGACATCTGGACCTTCGCGCATGATGTGGGCGAACGGGATCCGAACTGGAAGTTGATCGCGACTGAATCGACTTGATTGGATTGTGATGCCCGGTGTCGCTCCGCCAATGGGGTTCGTTGTGGGGCTCTTCCTGCTCCTGGTCGCCACAACGGTTCACGCAAAACCCTTACGAATCCCCAATACTGAGCTTGAACCCCTCGAATTTTCCAAGCTGGACCATTGGGCCGCAGATGATCATGCAGCGTCACTCGCGGCCCTTCGGAAAAGTTGCGACGCAATTCTGAAACACCGCAATCCGGGGAAACCTTTTGAAGAAGATTTGCGAACAGTGTGTGCGCGGGCTGCGAAACTATCTCCCTCGCCGGATGAAACTAATTCCCGCACATTCTTTGAGGAGAATTTTCGTCCAGTTCGAATTTCCCGATTGGGTGAGCATGAAGGTTTCCTCACGGGCTATTACGAACCCGAAGTAGAAGGTCGGCGCACAAAAGGCGACGGATTTATCTACCCGCTGTACCGACGCCCCCCGGATCTTGGTGCTAAAATAAGCCAGACTAAGCGCGCCAAGCGCCATCGTATTGGCCGTCATGTCGCCGGATATTTCGATCGGGCCGCGATCGAAGACGGCGCTCTTGCCGGGCGTAATCTTGAAATTTGTTGGCTCAAGGATCCGATTGATTCATTTTTCATCCACATTCAAGGCTCTGCGCGTATTCGACTCGAAGACGGAAAATTACTTCGCCTGAATTTTGATGCGCACAACGGATATCCTTATGTATCGGTGGGCCGAGTGCTGATCGACCGCGGTATTATTCCGCGCGAACAAATGTCCATGGATGCGATCCGCACCTATTTTTCCGAAATGCCGGATGATGCACGGGAGATCATGCGAATGAACAAATCCTATGTATTTTTCCGCGAGATCAGTGAGTTGCCGCCCAACATCGAGCCGCCGGGAGCGCAAGGCGTAAATCTGACGCGTGAACGCAGCATCGCCGTCGACAAGAATCTACACATCTACGGCACCCCGTTTTGGATTGAAGCCGAACTGCCGATCGATAGCGAAAAACCGACGACGAACTTTCGCCGCCTGATGATCGGGCAGGATACCGGCGGCGCAATTCTCGGCCCGGCGCGCGCGGATATCTACTTTGGTGCCGGACTGAAGGCAGGTACAGTCGCGGGCCGCATCCGGCATTCGGGTCGTTTCTATATTCTGGTTCCTCGTGAAGCTGACCCCTCCAAGCTGATCGACCCGGTGCCGCTGCCTGTGCCGAGACCCAAATCATGACTTCAAAAAGCGGCGGGCGTTTGCACCATATTTCCGGCACCGATAGTGCGCTATGGGAGGCCGTGAAGAAATCAATTAAGCCGCTGCTCGGCCAGCGTAGCACGGCGAAAAAGATCGAAGTCGAAATCGCTCGGCGGCCGAGCAAATCGTCGAAACCGGCTCAATCGATGCCGCCCGCCGCATCGAAAGGAGGCCCACCTGCCTTGGAGCTTCTTGATCGCCGTATGAAGAAGCGAGTTGCGCGCGGTTCGATGCAGATCGATGCGCGCATCGATCTGCATGGCCAAACGCAGCAAGAGGCTTATCATACGCTGCTAAATTTTCTTCGACGCGCGCAGGACAATCGAGCTAAACTTCTGCTGGTGATCACTGGCAAGGGCGGTACGCGCGAGAACGGGCGCGGCGTACTCAGGCGCCAGGTACCGATGTGGTTTGCGCAGCCAGAATTTCGCAAATACGTGGTCGGTTTTGACACCGCGCACATTTCGCATGGCGGAGAAGGTGCGCTTTACGTCCGCATACGGCGCGGAAACGGCTAGAGGATATATCGAGACAGGTCCATGTTCTTTGCGAGATCGGCAACCTGCGCACGCACGTAATCGCCGTCGATCTTCACTTTTTCGCCGGAACGGTCGGGTGCCGAAAAGCTAATCTCGTCAAGCACGCGCTCAATCACGGTCTGCAGACGCCGCGCACCAATGTTTTCGAGCTTCGAGTTAACATCGACCGCTACATCAGCGATCGCATCAACGGCATCATCGGTGAATTCAAGCTCGACCTTTTCCGTGGCGAGCAGAGCTACTGATTGCTTTACCAGGCTCGCTTCGGTGTCGGTAAGGATGCGACGGAAATCGTCGCGCGTGAGCGTGGAAAGCTCGACGCGGATTGGTAAGCGACCTTGCAATTCGGGCAGCAGGTCCGATGGCTTTGCGATATGAAATGCGCCCGACGCCACGAATAGTATGTGGTCGGTCTTGACCGGCCCATGTTTCGTCGAAACGGTGGTGCCTTCGATCAGCGGCAACAAATCGCGTTGCACACCCTCGCGGCTGACATCGCCGCCGATGCGCGCTCCTTCACGCGCGCAAATTTTGTCAATCTCATCGAGAAAAACGATGCCATTATTCTCGACCGATTTGATTGCCTCCTGCACGATCGAGTCTTGATCGAGCATCTTGTCGGATTCTTCGGCGACCAAGAGCGGATGCGCTTCGCTGACCGTAACACGCCGCGTGCGCGTCCGGCCGCCACCGAGTTTGCCGAAAATATCGCCAATCGAGATCGCCCCCATCTGCGCGCCGGGCATGCCGGGAATATCGATCATCGGCATTTGCTGAGCGCCGCCGGTAAGTTCGATCTCGACTTCCTTGTCGTCGAGTTCGCCTATACGCAGGCGTTTTCGGAAAGACTCGCGCGTACTAGCAGTCGCATTCTTCCCGACTAGCGCATCGAGCACACGTTCTTCCGCTGTCTGCTGAGCTTTCGCCTGTACGCCGCGCCGTTTTCCTTCGCGCACCATAGCAATGCCGATTTCGACCAAGTCGCGTATAATTTGTTCTACATCGCGGCCGACATAGCCAATCTCCGTGAATTTCGTTGCCTCGATCTTTAGGAAGGGCGCGCCCGCAAGCTTTGCGAGGCGACGCGAAATTTCCGTTTTACCGACGCCGGTTGGACCGATCATCAGTATGTTTTTTGGCAACACTTCCTCGCGAAGCTTGTCATCGAGCTGTAGCCGCCGCCACCGATTGCGCAAAGCGATCGCAACCGCGCGCTTCGCGTCTTTCTGACCGACGATATAACGGTCCAGTTCGGATACGATTTCACGCGGAGAAAAATCGCTCATGACTTACTTTCCAATCGTCTCCACCACAACATTGCGGTTGGTATAGATGCAGATATCCGCGGCGATTTCGAGCGAACGCCGTACGACCGCTTCCGCGTCCAGACTTCCGTCGGCGAGCGCGCGGGCTGCGGCGAGGGCGTAGGGCCCGCCAGAGCCAATGCCGGCAATGCCGTTTTCGGGTTCAAGCACGTCACCGGTTCCGGCCAGGAGAAGCGTCACCTCTTTGTCAGCAACCAGCATCATGGCGTCCAGGCGTCGCAAATAGCGGTCCATACGCCAGTCCTTCGCAAGCTCGACGCAAGCGCGCGCGAGCTGCCCCTTATGTTGCTCGAGTTTTCCCTCCAGACGTTCGAAGAGGGTCAATGCGTCGGCCGTCGCGCCTGCGAATCCCCCGATCACATCGCCACTGCCGAGGCGCCGCACCTTCTTCGCGTTTGCCTTAACGACTGTGTTTCCGAACGAAACCTGGCCATCGCCGCCGATGGCGACTTGATTGCCCTTCCGCACCGAAAGGATCGTCGTGCCGTGAAAGCTTTGAGGTTCTGAACCCATGGAAACTCCCTGGACCGTTATTTAGATACTTGTTGCCCGTCTGCAAACCATGTCAGCAAATGCCCGTGTGCTCGGGTGGCAACAAAGCAATGTTCTTGCTAAAACCCGCGCGCATTCGAGGAGGATTCGATGCGTCCGGGCAAAATCACCCGCAGCACTAAGGAAACCGAGGTCACGGTCAGCGTAAACCTCGACGGCACCGGCCGCGCCGAAATCGCGACCGGTATCGGCTTCCTCGATCATATGCTCGACCTGCTGTCCCGTCACTCTCGCATCGATCTCACGCTGAAGGCGAAGGGCGACCTCCATATCGATCACCATCACACTACGGAGGATGTCGGCATAGTACTCGGTCAGGCTGTGAGGAAGGCGCTCGGCGACATGCGCGGCATCATGCGCTATGCTGACGTACACGTCCCAATGGACGAAACACTGACGCGCGTAGCGATTGATATTTCCGGTCGGCCCGTGCTCGTGTTTCGTGTTGAATTTCCGCGCGACAAGATCGGCGAATTCGATGTTGATCTCGTGCGTGAATTTTTTCAGGCGTTCACGACGAACGCTGGAATCACGTTGCATGTAGAAACCCTGTACGGCGACAACTCGCATCATGTCGCAGAAAGCTGCTTCAAGGCGCTCGCGCGTGCGTTGCGCACCGCCATTGCGGTAGACCCGGCGGCGAAAAATGAAATCCCTTCAACCAAGGGCAGCCTCGGTTGAGGTCTTCGGCTGAACGGAGTTTATAGTGAAGACCTATCTTGTGTTCGAGCCCGCCTTGAGCGGCCGCACGCTGGATACGGCGAAGCGTGTCGTATTTCTGCGTGATAAATTTTCCTGGCCGGGTTTTTTTTTCGCGCCGATCTGGCTCTTGATGAAGCAGTTGTGGCTTGGCTTCGTATTCTGGTGCGCGGCCGTGACGCTAATTGGCGTAGGCATCAAAGTTTTGGGCATCAATGTCTTGCCAAGTGCGTTAGCGTTGACGCTTCCTTCATTGATAGTTGGTCTCGAAGGAACGCAATTGCAGCAATTGAAATTACAGGGAACAGGCTTTCGCGAAGTCGATGTTGTTGTTGCCGAGGATCTGGAGGCCGCCGAGCGCCGCTTTTTCGAACGCTGGAAGTCGGCACTCGACCTTGCAACCGTTTCGCTGCCGCCTGCGACACCAACTACTCCCGCTTCGCTGCCCGAATCACCGCGCTTATCGAATCCGATACTCGGACTTTTCCCAATGCGGTGGAGATGATGACCGTCGCAGTGATCGACTACGGCTCTGGCAATTTGCATTCGGCGGCGAAGGCGCTCGAACGCGCGTCGCGCGAGAGCGGCGTCAATGAGCCGATCAAAGTCACCAATGATCCCGACGAAGTCCGCCGTGCCGATCGTATCGTGCTGCCCGGCGTCGGCGCCTTCGCCGATTGCAAGCGCGGGCTCGACGCGGTGCCCGGCATGATCGCCGCGATGACGGAGGCGGTTCGCAGGCGCGGGAAACCTTTCTTTGGCATTTGCGTCGGCATGCAATTGCTTGCTGAGCGTGGGCGCGAAAATAAGGTGACGGAGGGTCTAGGTTGGCTGCGCGGCGAAGTCGACCGAATTACGCCACGCGACAAGCTCCTCAAAATCCCGCACATGGGCTGGAATACGCTGACGGCCAGGCGAGCACATCCGCTGCTCGACGAAATTCAGCTTGGGCCGAAGGGGCTGCACGCGTATTTTGTGCACTCCTATCAATTCAATCCTGCCGACAGGACCGATCTCGTCGCCGACGCCGACTATGGCGGCCCGGTCACGGCGATGGTAGCGCGCGACAACGTGGCAGGCACACAATTTCATCCCGAAAAGAGCCAGCGGCTGGGCTTGGCGCTGCTCGCGAATTTTCTGCGCTGGAAACCATGATTCTTTTTCCGGCGATCGATCTCAAAAAAGGCGAAGCGGTGCGGCTCGAACAGGGCGACATGGCTCGTGCGACCGTCTTCAACCGTGATCCCTCGGCTCAGGCGCGCATATTCGAATCGCTTGGTTTCGAGTGGCTGCATCTCGTCGATCTCGATGGCGCGTTTGCGGGCAAGCCAGTAAACACGCGGGCGGTTGCAGCCATTCTGAAAGCGATCAAAATTCCGGTACAGCTCGGCGGTGGTATCCGGAACATCGCCACGGTCGAGAGTTGGCTGGCGCAAGGGATTAAGCGCGTCGTCATCGGTACCGCCGCCGTGCGCGACCCGGAATTTGTTCAAGCGGCGGCCAAAGAATTTCCGGGCAAGATCGCCGTTGGTATCGATGCCCGCGCTGGTAAGGTCGCCGTCTCCGGCTGGGTCGAGGAAACGCAGCTCGAAACGGTCGAGCTCGCACGTCTATTCGAGGACCAAGGCGTAAGTGCAATCATCCATACGGACGTGGAGCGCGACGGTATGTTACAGGGACTCAATCTCGATGCAACCATAGCACTCGCTGAGGCCGTTTCTGTTCCGGTGATCGCATCGGGCGGTTTTGCTTCAATCGACGATGTGACCGCGATGCTTGAGCCGCGCGCGCGGAAACTGGAGGGTGCAATCGTTGGACGTGCGCTCTATGACGGGCGACTCGACGCCAAGGCGGCGCTCGCGCTCACTAAAAACTTGAAGGCCGTCTGAATGTTTAAGGTCCGCGTGATTCCCTGTCTTGACGTGAAGGACGGCCGTGTCGTTAAAGGCGTGAAATTTGTAGAATTGCGTGACGCCGGCGATCCGGTTGAGGCGGCAAAAGCATACGACGCCGCGGGTGCTGACGAACTTTGTTTTCTCGACATTACCGCGAGCCACGAGAATCGCGGCATTCTGCTCGATGTCGTGCAGCGCACAGCCGAAGCCTGCTTCATGCCGCTCACCGTCGGTGGCGGCGTGCGCACCATCGAGGATGTGCGCGTATTGCTCGCTTCGGGCGCCGACAAGGTCTCGATCAATACAGCCGCCGTGCAAAACCGGCACTTTGTTATTGAAGCTGCGGAAAAATTTGGCGACCAGTGCATCGTCGTAGCAATCGACGCGAAAAAAGTCTCCAAGCCAGGTCAAAAAGATCGCTGGGAGATTTTTACCCATGGCGGTCGCAATGCGACGGGACTCGACGTCATTGATTACGCACGCGAAGTGGTTTCGCTCGGCGCCGGCGAAATACTGCTAACTTCCATGGATCGCGATGGCACCAAGCAGGGCTACGACATCGCGCTCACGCGCGCCGTTTCAGGCGCAGTTCCGGTTCCGGTTATCGCCTCAGGTGGCGTTGGTAATCTTGAGCACATGGTGGAGGGTATCCGCGATGGCGGCGCGACTGCAGTGTTGGCCGCCTCGATCTTCCATTTTGGCGAGTTCTCCATTGGCGAAGCCAAGCAATACATGGCGAGAGCGGGCCTCCCCGTGCGGCTCGACCCGTGATACGAGGTCGCCCGAAAGGAAGCATTTAATGCCGGCGTTCGACCTTCGAGAGCTTGCGGCGACAATCGCCGAACGCGCCCATGCGGGCGACGATAAGTCGTATACGCGTAAACTCCTCGACGAAGGTATTGAGAAATGCGCGAAGAAGCTCGGCGAGGAAGCCACCGAAACAGTTGTCGCCGCGCTTTCCGGCGACAGCAAAGCCGTCATCGCCGAAAGCGCCGATCTACTTTATCATCTGCTGGTCGTACTCGAAGCGCGCGGCGTGAAACTCGAAGACGTCTATGCTGAGCTAAACCGGCGCACAGCACAGTCGGGCCTTGAAGAAAAAGCGTCGCGCAAGAACGGCTAAACGATGGAAGAACGTATCGAAGACGGGCTTTCGCCCTATCGTGTTTTTACGCGCAAGGAATGGGCTGCGCGCCGCGAAGACACGCCCATGACGCTCACGCCCGATGAGATCGCTGAACTTCATGCCTTCAACGAGAAGCTCTCGATGAGGGATGTTGAGGAAATTTATCTACCGCTCTCGCGGCTGTTGTCGATGTATGTTGCGGCAACTCAACGCCTCTTTCGCGCGATGCAGCGCTTCCTCGGCACCGAGGATGCAAAAGTGCCTTATATCATCGGCATTGGCGGCTCAGTTGCGGGCGGAAAATCGACTACCGCGCGCGTGCTTCAGGCCCTACTCGATCGGTGGCCGAATACTCCGAAGGTTGACCTGATCACCACCGACGGTTTCCTGCTGCCAAACGCAGTGCTGGAACGCGAAGGCTTGATGCAGAAGAAAGGCTTTCCCGAGAGCTATGATACCGCCTTGCTTTTGCGCTTCCTCACCGACATCAAGGCCGGGCGGGGACCGGTGCGCGCGCCCGTATATAGTCATCTCGTTTACGATGTAGTGCCGGGTGAGATGATCGAGGTTGATCGACCCGACATTCTGATCGTTGAGGGGCTGAATGTCTTGCAGCCGAATCGCAACATGAAAGAGGGCAAGGCAGTTCCGTTCGTGTCTGATTTTTTCGATTTCTCGATTTACATCGATGCGCCAGAGGATGTGCTTGAGCGATGGTATGTTGAGCGCTTTATGCGGCTGCGCGAAACCGCGTTCCGTGATCCGAAATCATATTTCAATCGGTATTCAAAAGTATCCGACAAAGAAGCGAAAGACGCAGCGTTATCGCTTTGGACCAATATCAATCTTGTTAATTTGCGTGAGAATATTTTGCCAACGCGGCTCCGCGCGAGCCTGATTTTGGGCAAGGGCGGCGACCATCAAATCGAGTCCGTCGCGCTTCGTAAGCTTTGAATTCAGGCCGCTTGGGTTTTTTTGACTGCGTGCAAACCGCGCGCAACCGCGATCGCTTCTTCCAGTCTCTCGCGGTCGAACGGTTTGACGATGAACGCGTTCATCCCTGCTTCGCGGCAGGCTTCACGGTCCTCAGGAAATGCGTTCGCGGTAAGTGCGATGATCGGTACGTTTCCACCTTCGCCCAGTGCGCGGATGCGGCGAGTCGCTTCCAATCCGTCCATGCCGGGCAAATGCAAATCCATTAGCACCAGATCGTAAGGTACGCCGATCGCCTGGGCCGTCGCGATCGCCGCGACCGCCGAGACGCCGTCGGAAACGATCGTCGGAATATGTCCGAGCTTGCCGAGCATGGCTTGGGCCAACAGCGCATTAATCTCGTTATCCTCTGCGACAAGTACTGCGAGCGCGCGGCGCTTGCGCGTTTCCGTATCATGGCCTTCTAGTTCCGGCGCGAGGCTTGTCTCAGGGGCCGGTGCCATGATGCGCGCCGCGAGTGACGCGGCGCGGATGGGCTTTACAAGATAGCCATCGAAGCCTCCCATGATCAGATCAGGGAGATCGGAGCGTTCTGCAGGAGTGAGCAGCACGAGGAGCTGCTTGGCATAAGATGCTCCCATTTTCGCAAGCGCGGCCGAAGCTTCGAAGCCGAGAGCTCGGTCCACGAACAAATGCGCCCATACGCGTTCGGGCAAAAGCGTCTCGGCGATTGATTTGTTGGACGCGAGCGTGACGTTCGCACCCCAGGCCGTGAGCTTTTTCTCTAAAAATGGCCCGACGATTGGAGAAGGCGAAACGATCAGAATGTCGCGGCCAGCGAGGTTGGGCGCGGGCGAGCGGTCGGCAGCGATCGCGGCCGGAAGTTGGATCGCAAAGGCGAAAGTCGAGCCGCGTCCGGCGGCGCTCGCAAGCTCGATGTCCCCGCCCATGCGCTCGACAATGCGGCCAGCGATAGCGAGACCGAGACCCGTACCGCCGTGCTGGCGCGCGAGCGTGCCGTCACCTTGTTCAAATTCGTCGAAGATGCGGGCTTGCATTTCGGGATCGATACCGGGGCCGCTGTCGCAAACGGAAAACCGGATTTGGTCGCCTCCAGCACATTCAATCACTACGGAGACGCCGCCGCTTTCGGTGAACTTCACTGCATTGCCCGCCAGGTTGAGCAGCACCTGCCTGAGCCGCGCCTCATCGCCGATTACGTCGGCCGGAATGTTATCGTCAATATAAGCGGCAATTTCGATTCCCTTGCTCTGCGCGCGCGGCGCGAGCAGTTCGACAATATCGGTAACAAGACCCGTGAGATCGAACGGAAGCGTTTCAAGATCCAGCCTTCCGGCTTCGATCTTGGAGAAATCAAGAAATTCAGCAATCAGCCCGAGCAATGCTTCGCCCGAGGTTTTCATCGCGCGTGCGTAAGTCTGCTGCTCAGGCGAGAGCCCAGTTTCCAGGAGAAGATCGGCCATGCCGAGGACGCCGTTGAGCGGCGTGCGCACTTCATGGCTCACCACCGCGAGAAAGCGCGACTTTGCGCGGCTCGCCGCCTCAGCGCGTTCGCGCGCATCCGCAAGCGCATGTTCGACCGCGACGCGCGCAGTGACATCGCGCCCCACGCGCTGCGTCTCGAGCAATTGGCCGGCTTCGTCACGGATCGCGACTTCCTTCCACGCGATCCAGCGCAGTCCATTGGGCGTGTCGATTTGCTGGTCGAAGCTCGTAGAGCCGTCTGCATGCAAGACACGATTCGCTTCGCAGCGCACATCAAGCTTCACCGTGTGACCTGCAATTTCTTCAAACGATCTGTGCAATAGCCCGCAGAAAATGTCACTCGCATAGGTAACGCGACCATGCGCATCCTCGCGAACGACAAGATCACCTTGCGCATTAGCGAGCTTGTTCGTACGTGCCAGCTGTTCCTCGATTATCCAGATACGGTCGTCGCGCTCTTCTAGAGCTGTTTCCAGCTTCGAGATCCGATCACGCATTGACTCGGCATGACGATGGCGAAGCACGAGAGCCGCAAGCGCGAACACAAGGAGGCCGGCGAGCATGCCGGCAAAGCCGATATTCCCGCTATCGACCGGATCAAAGACGGCGTCCTGTGCTTTGACAGCACTGACAAACTGAAGAAGAACCCCCGTGAAGACGGAAGTATATGCGGCGATGCGCGCGACACAATCGAACACCTCCCGCATTGAAGCTATCGGCTTCCTGGAATTTTTCATTGCCATCCGCGTTTTTTCGTATCATCGACCAGGATGGCATCTCGTCACTTAATAGGGACCGGGTATGAAAGCCGGGAACCGCGGATTTCACCCGCGTGGTTTACAGTTCGTTAACAGGTAGAAATTGCGCCGGTTCAGGTCAGTGCAGGCAAGCTATTTGATAGCGGTTGCACGACGTCAGCCAATTTCAAACTGAGACACTGCCGATCCAACGGCTAAAACATTTAGGGAACAAAATGTCGGACGCTTTCCGCCGTGATCGGTAGGGTTTTCGCAAGCGCGTCAATGGCCCCAGCGAAGCGGGTGAACTCGAAATTTTGCGGATCATCGTGCTTGTCATAGATGCCCTCGTCAATCACGGCATGAAAAGCGGGAATCATCCAGAAACCGGCCCGTAAGCTTGCGACCATATAGATCAAAGCGAGCCGGTCATATTGTGCTTGGGTGAATCCTGGCGATGGTGCTTGGAAGTCATTGAGCCACCCGCGCCTTGGTTCCGCACGCCGCGGTTGGATTAGTTCATTATGCACAAACAGCCCCTTCAGTGCCTGCATGAAATTCGTCGCCGTCTCGAACTTTGTCGCGCGCCACGGCACCTCGAAGTCATGACCCACATACACCGCGCCCATTCGATTGGTGAACGTATGCGCCCGCTCGATATGGTTTGCGCACTTGTAGCGTTCGAGATTGTTGATCTTCCAATCGGTGTCGATATCGGCTGGGAACGGTCGGCTCGCGAAATTTGGGGCGCTCGTATCGTGAATAACGAAATATGTCGCGGGACGCGCGAGCGGATCGCCGTCATTCGCGCGCGAGATCGGATTGAAAATGGTTTCGCCAAGTTCCTTGTTGAGACCCACGAACTGAAGAAAAGAAAGTACGTCATCGCGTGTCGGCAAATCCATTGAGTATCCGACGCGCTTGGCAAAATCCGGCGGCAACTGCGCACGCCCGGCGAGGTAGCCGCCTTTCAAAACCGGAGTGGTTAAACAAGCCGCTTGCTCCGCCGGGGTCCCCTTGAAACTGAGCATATCCAAGTTAAATTCGCATGGGCCCATGTTCTTGAGGGTGACGGGAGGGCGCTTCGGAAAAACGCAATCACCGGCCGCTGCAAATGCCGCGTTCGTTGCCAAGGTAAAGCCGAGGATAATCACCGAGGCGGTGAACAAGAAATTGCTTGTATTCAGCTGGGCTTGCTCGTTCACGCGGAGGTCTGTCGCTTCTGTTCGATTGCGTCCCAAATCAGCGTTGCGATGTCTGGTCCACCGACATCCTTCACCGCGCGGATGCCGGTCGGCGAAGTGACGTTGATTTCGGTAAGAAATCCGTCGATTACATCGATGCCAGCAAAGAGGAGTCCACGTTTTTTTAATTCAGGTGCAAGACGGTTGCAAATTTCGCGCTCACGTATGGTGAGCTCCGTCGCCTTAGCAGCGCCGCCGCGCACCATATTCGCGCGGAGATCATCAGCGGCCGGCACGCGATTGATCGCGCCCGCGAATTCGCCGTCGACGAGAATGATACGCTTGTCGCCGTTTTTTACTTCAGGCAGGAATTTCTGCACGACCCACGGCTCGCGGAAAGTCGTGGCGAATAATCCATAGAGCGAGCCGTAATTTAGATCCTCTTTTGCGACGCGAATAACGGCCTCTCCACCTTTGCCGTAAAGCGGCTTCATCACGACATCGCCGTACTGCTCCCGAAATGCCTTAATCTCGGCCTCGTCTCGCGTGATCAGGGTGGGTGGCATCAAATCCGCAAAATCGTTGACGAACATTTTCTCCGGGGCGTTCCGGACTTCGGTGGGATTGTTCACCACCAGTGTTTTGGGTTGAACGCGTTCGAGTAAATGCGTCGCCGTAATATAATTCATATCGAACGGTGGATCCTGCCGCATCAAAACGACGTCGAAGGACGAAAGCTCGGCGCGTTTAGCATCACCCAGAGTGAAATGATCACCCATTTTATCCCGCACAGTTAGCGGCTGCACGGTTGAAAAGACCTTGCCGTCCACCATAGTGAGTTTGTCAGTGGTGTAATAAGAAATCGCATGCTTGCGGGCTTGCGCTTCCAAGAGTAGCGCGAAGGTCGAGTCGCCCGCGATCCGAATGCGATCGATCGGGTCCATTTGTACGGCGACTTTGAGGGCCACGCGGGGCTCCTGTTTCAGATATCGGCTTTGACGGCCGAAAGAACGGGCTGCGGCATCCGGCGCGGTGCGACAGGAACTGCGCCGATGCGCATGTCATATCTCGCATGTTCGGGGTGGGCTGCAAGCCAGGCCTTCGGCGCTGCGATGATACGGCGCTGTTGGTGCGGAAGGATGGCTTCGGCGGTGGTTTCCTGGTCTTGCGCTGTTATTTCGATGGAGACGACCAGTTGTCCGCGCTTTACGACGAGATCGATCCTACCGATGGGACTTTTCCAGCGTTTGCCGAGCGTGCGATAACCTTTTGCGGTCAGGAAAAGCGTGGTGCGCCTCTTCGGCGAAACGCCAAGATCATTAGAAGTATCGCATCGCATCCTCCTAGGGGCAGACTGCCTCATCATTGGTCTTCCGTGTGGGCAAGTGCGAGCGCCCGAGCGTAAACTTCGCGACGCTTCATCCCGGTTTCCTCGCTAACGGCCGCGACAGCATCTTTCAGCGAGCCACATGCAAGAGCGCGCTTCAATTTGGAATCGAGTTCTTCGGAGGAAACGGATTTTTTTCCCTCCGGTGGCGCCACGACGATTACGATCTCGCCCTTGGGCTCTTGGGCTTTTCGATAATATGCCGCAAGTTCATCGAGCTTGCCGCGTCGAGTTTCCTCAAAAGCTTTGGTGAGTTCGCGGCAGATTGCCGCGTGCCGCGGCCCGAATCCTTCCTCGAGGTCGGCGAGGCAAGCGGCGAGCCGCGGTCCCGTCTCGTACAATACAAGTGTAGAGGGGATATCTGCGAGTTCCGCGATACGGTTTTTTCTCTGGCCCGGTTTTGCCGGCAAAAATCCTTCGAAGAAAAACCGGTCAGTCGGCATCCCAGCCGCGACGAGAGCGGCAAGCAATGCCGACGCACCGGGCACCGGATAAACACGATGCCCTGCCCCAAGAGTGGCGGCTACCAGCTTGTAGCCCGGATCGGAGATCAACGGTGTTCCGGCATCGCTAACAAGCGCAATGGCGGCGCCGGTGGCCAGTTTTTCCAATATTTTGGGGCGAACGGCCGCCGCATTATGGTCGTGATAAGCTAGGAGGGTCGGGCGGAGATGGTAACGGTCAAGTAGCTTGCTAGTAACCCGCGTGTCCTCACATAAAACTAGATCCGCCGCGCGGAGCGTTTCCAGCGCACGCAAGGTCACGTCGGTGAGATTGCCAATAGGCGTCGCGACGACATGAAGTCCCGGTGCGAGCTTGATTGGCTTCACCTCGATCGGTAGAGGCGTGTTGAGATTTGGTTCTTTCGAATGTCGGTCGCTTGTCATGACTGGGTCGAGGGGAAGTTTAGCCTTCGAGGCGTCCGACGCACAGTCAGAAAGAAGCTTCATCTTCTATACTTTGACAGGCAAATTCCGCTGACGCAGATTGCCGCAAGGCGGATCACGTGACGCCCCGAGATCGGTCATTCGCATGATTTTGAGAACCTCCGGCGTCCAACGCGAATTTCGACCATTATTATTGTCTATTTCCGCACTGACTTTTTGCCTCGGTCTAGCGCTTGCGGGGTGCTCGACTTCTTTGCCCGGCTTATTCGGTAGTTCGAATGCGCCGGTCGAGACACAACCGGGACAATTGCCCCTTCAGCAGGGGCAGTCGCCGATCGAATCGCAGCCGATTGCACCGGGACAGAGCGCTATTCGCGTTGGGTTGTTGTTGCCGCTAAGTGCCGGCGGAAATGCGGGTGCCGCGGCGCAATCCATGAAGAATGCCACCGAGCTCGCGCTCACCGAATTCGGCGTCACGAATAATATCCAGCTCATTGTCAAAGACGACCGGGGTACGGCCCAGGGCGCCAGAGGGGCGGCGCAAGCTGCGATTCAGGAAGGCGCCGAGATCATTCTCGGACCGCTATTCAGTCCGGCGGTCGCGGCGGCAGGGCAGGTTGCGAAAGCCCGGAATATCCCGGTCATCGCATTTTCCACCGACACGAACGTCGCGACCTCAGGCGTCTATCTTTTGAGTTTTCTGCCCGAATCCGATGTTGATCGAATCGTGAGTTATTCCGCGGCGAGCGGAAAAAGATCGATCGTTGCGATGCTACCCGAGAATGCGTATGGATCTGTAATCGAAGCGCAACTGCAGCAAATCGCCAGTCAGCGCGGCGCGCGCGTCATCGCGATCCAGCGTTATGCCATGGACAAGGGAAAAATGAGTGAGGCAGCCCGACGCGTTGCCACGGCGGCTGGCCAGGCCGACACGATTTTCATTGCGGATGCCGCTGACTCGACGCCACAAGTGTTGCAAGCGCTTGCACAGGCGGGGGTCGCGCCGGGGCGCGTTCAACTGATCGGCACAGGCTTATGGGATGACCCCGCTTTGTTCGCTGACCCCAAGCTGAATGGCGCTTGGTTTGCAGCTCCCGATTCGACCGGCTACGAAAAGTTTGTGCAGCGATACAAAGCTCGTTTCGGCAGCGACCCAGTGCGCACAGCGAGCCTCGCCTACGATGCGGCTTCGCTCGTCGCGGCGCTTGTAAAGACACAGGGCCAAAATCGTTTCGCGCAGGAATCCATCACAAACCCATCCGGATTTACTGGCATCGACGGCGTATTTCGCTTTCGGCAGGATGGCACCTGCGAACGCAACCTGGCGGTCATGGAAATTCGCGACGGCAGCTCGCGCGTACTGAGCCCCGCGCCGCGTTCTTTTTCGAGTGCCGCCGCACAGAATTAGGTGACGAGATCGGCGACGATCGAATCGAGCAACGGAAATCCGACGGCGGTAACGCGTACTCTGCCGTCTTGCGATTCGATCAGTCCGTCTTCTACGAGCGAGGCAATACGCGCAGGATCAAGGACGTGATGCGAGAGCTTTGTGTAGCGCCCAAGCTCGATGCCTTCGCGCAGCCGAAGACCCATCAACAGAAATTCATCAGCCTGTTCGCTTGGAGTGACAGACTCATTAAGTGTGAGCCCGTGACCATTACGCTCGACGAGCGCCAGCCATTTTTCTGGTTGGCGCTCTGTGGCCGTGGCACGGCGCTGATTGCCAGTCCCGACCCGACCATGCGCGCCGGGTCCGACGCCAACATATTCCCCGTAGCGCCAGTAAATGAGATTGTGGCGACACTCGGCCCCGCGCTTGGCATGATTCGAAACCTCGTAAGCAGGCAGGCCATGTGCGGCGCAAATTTCCTGCGTCACATCCCATAACACGCGGCCTTCATCGGAATTGGGGATTCTCAGCATTCCCTTGCGAAATAGGGCCTCAAATGGCGTCTCCGGTTCGATGGTCAACTGATAAACCGAAATATGTTCGGCGCCTTGTTGGAGCGCGCGCTCGAGTTCGTTACGCCATGCGTGAGGCGTCTGGTCCGGCCGTGCATAGATAAGGTCGAACGAAATACGCGGAAAATCATCGCGTGCGATAGCGATCGCCTTCAGCGCCTCTTCTGCGCTATGCAGACGACCAAGAAATTTCAACGAGTCGTTATCAAGAGATTGGACTCCGAGCGAGACGCGGTTTACGCCCACTTCGCGATAGCCGCGAAAGCGAGCGGCCTCAACGCTAGTAGGGTTTGCTTCGAGCGTGATCTCGATATTCGGGGCGATCGACCAGTGCCGAGCGATCCGATCGAGAATCGCGGCAACGGTACTGGGCGACATCAATGATGGCGTGCCGCCGCCGAAGAAAATACTGTTCACCGTCTTCTGGTCGGTCATTTCTGCGGCGTGTTCGAGTTCGGCCGAAATTGCAGCCGCAAAACGTGTCTCGTTGGGCTTCTCGTGGCGGACATGGCTGTTAAAATCGCAATACGGGCATTTCGAAAGGCAAAATGGCCAATGCACATAAATGCCGAAGCCGGGTGAATCCGTGTCGGTTTCGGCAATCCGCACAAGCGTAGCCGCATTAGTCAAGACATTGCTCCGCGAGTTTGATGAAGGCGAGCGCTCGGTGGGACAGACCCGCGCCGCGTGGCGGCAGACCATGTTTTTCGTCCGAGCTCATCTCGCCGAATGTGCGCGTATGTCCATCCGGCAAAAACATAGGATCATAACCGAATCCTTTTTCGCCACGCGGCGGCCATATCAAGGTGCCATCGAGTCGACCCTCCACATTTTCTTCATGACCGTCGGGCCAGGCAAGACAAAGAGCCGCAACGAAAGTGGCTCGGCGTTGACGGGGCGTTTTGGCGCCGGCCGCCGTCAATTTCTCTTCGATAATCCGCATCGCACGATGAAAATCCTTGTCGGATCCAGCCCAGCGCGCTGAATGAATGCCGGGTTCGCCGCCGAGTGCCTCCACCATTAATCCCGAATCGTCAGCGAGGGCGGGCAACTGTGCCGCCTTTGCCGCAACCATCGCTTTGATGCGAGCATTCGCCCGAAAACTGGTTCCTATCTCTTTGGGTTCCGGCAAGCCTAACTCCCGCGCCGATACGGTGTCGATACCGTAAGGCGAAAGCAGCTCTTGAATCTCTTTAAGCTTTCCCGAATTGTGGGTCGCGATCGCGACGCGACCCGTTAGCTTTCGCCCCATCAGCCGACCGCTACCTTTTGCAGCTCGACTAGGCGCTCGACGCCTTTGCGTGCGAGGCCAATTAATTTCGAAAGTTCATCATCTGAGAATGGAGTCTTCTCCGCCGTGCCCTGAATTTCTACGATGCCATGCTGACCGGTCATGACGAAGTTCATATCCGTCTCGGCCTCGGAATCTTCCGCATAATCGAGATCAAGCACAGGCGTACCCTTAAAAATTCCGCAAGAGATCGCTGCAACTTGATCTTTCAGCGGATTCTTCTTCACCATTGAGCGCTTCTTCATCCATTCGATGCAGTCGTAAAGCGCGATCCACGCACCCGTGATCGACGCCGTGCGCGTGCCGCCGTCCGCTTGAATCACGTCGCAGTCAATTGTGATCTGTCGTTCGCCGAGCGCCTCAAGGTCCGTCACCGTGCGGAGCGAACGCCCGATCAACCGCTGAATTTCAAGCGTGCGGCCCGATTGTTTTCCAGCGGATGACTCACGTCTAGTGCGTTCGTGTGTCGCGCGTGGCAGCATACCGTATTCGGCCGTGACCCAGCCACGACCCTGGCCCTTGAGCCAGGGCGGCAGCCGCTCCTCCACCGTCGCCGTGACCAGAACATGCGTATCGCCGAACTTCACGAAGCATGAGCCTTCGGCATAGCGGAGCAGGCCCCGTTCGAAGCTGACGGGACGCATCTCATCGGGCGCACGCTTGCTGGGACGCATAATTTCTCCAATCTGGTTGACCGTTCTACGGGGGAAAAGGCGCGTTTTACAAGACGAGACTTGCCCCAGGCATGGCCGAGGGGCACATATTCGGTGCCACTTCGTATTCGTCCGGCGGAGATGATGAAAATCGACGTTCCCATCGGTTCGGCACAAGTTAGCCTCGCGCAACTCGATGAGCGTTCGCGCGAGATTTTCCGACAAATCGTCGAATCGTATCTCGCGACCGGCGAACCGGTCGGCTCGCGCAATCTTTCACGTCTGATCTCGATGACGCTCTCGCCGGCCTCTGTGCGGAACGTCATGGCGGATCTGGAGGCACTCGGCCTCATATATGCGCCGCATACTAGCGCGGGCCGTCTACCGACCGAGCTTGGGCTTCGTTTTTTCGTCGACGCACTTTTGGAGATCGGCGATGTTGCGGAAGGCGATCGACAATCGATCGAGGCACAAGTGAGAGCCGTGCGCGGCGGGACACTCGATGGTGTGCTTGCAGAAGCCTCGCAACTTTTGTCGGGGCTCTCGCGCGGCGCCGGTGTCGTGACCGCCGCGAAAACAAACGCCCGATTGAAACAGGTTGAATTTCTTCGGCTCGAGCCAGGCAAGGGACTCGTCGTGCTTGTGTCCGAAGACGGCCAGGTCGAAAATCGCTTGCTCGATCTTCCGCATGATCTTCCCGCCTCTTCGCTCATCGAAGCGACCAACTTTCTGAATGCCCGAATTCGCGGAAAGACTCTCAGTGAGGCAAAAGCGGAATTGGAACGCGCGCTACTCGCGGCGCGCGCCGAACTCGACGAACTGACCAAAAAAGTTGTCTCCGAAGGCCTTGCAAGCTGGTCCGGCGGTGACACCGCCGATCGCCGTTTGATCGTTCGGGGCCATGCGAAGCTGCTCGAAGACCTCAAAGCGATGGAAGATCTGGAGCGCGTACGCCTTCTATTCGACGATCTGGAGACGAAACGAGGCGTCGCCGACCTACTTGGGAAGGCGGAAGAAGCCGAGGGTCTTCGAATTTTCATTGGCTCGGAGAACAAACTATTCTCGCTCTCCGGTTCTTCGACCATCATCGCGCCCTATCGCGATAGTGCCGGCCGCGTGGTCGGCGTGCTTGGCGTGATCGGACCCACAAGGCTCAATTATGCACGTGTAATTCCGATGGTTGATTACACCGCGCAGGTGGTGAGCCGCATACTGGGTCTCCAAGCGGATGCTTGATTTTTACGCGCTTTGACCTGATATCCCAACTTATAGCTAGACTAGGAAGAAGATGACCAACGAACTCAAAGGCTCGGATGCGCCTGAACCGGCTGCTTCGCCCCCCACGGAACAAGATCCGATTGCTGTGCTCGAATCCCAGGTTGCGGAACTTCGCGACCGTTTTCTACGGGCGGTGGCAGAGAGCGAAAATATCCGTAAGCGTGCAGAGCGTGATGTGGCAGATGCCCGAGCTTATGGAATTACCAGTTTTGCCCGCGATGTCCTGGGTGTCGCCGACAATCTCGCCCGTACCATCGAACATGTGAGCGCCGAAGCGCGGGCCTCTGCCGATTCTTCTTTGAAAGCTCTTTTGGAAGGCGTGGAACTCACTGAACGTGATTTGCAGATGATTCTGCAGAAAAATGGCGTCAAGCCGATTAACCCTATGGGCGAGAAATTCGATCCGAATTTCCACCAGGCGATGTTCGAAGTGCCGGATTCGGGCCGACCTGCCGGTTCGGTGGTGCAGGTGATTCAGCCAGGTTATGCTATCGGTGATAGAGTTCTGCGGCCTGCCATGGTCGGGGTCGCCAGGGGCGGTTCGAAGCCGAAGGTCGGGGTCGAAACCGCCAATGAGAACAAGGGCGGAAAGTAATTGCCGTTCCCCTTGTCGGCCTTAAGACCCCCTCTTATATCAGCCAGGAACGCCGCAAATTGGCGGCAAATCCCCGAGCGCGGGGGCCGACGGGACAGTTGGGCTTTGCCGGACTGTTCTTAACGGACGCCGTCAAGGGTCCGGCGGCCTGCTGTAAAAGAGAGGTTCTAAAATGTCTAAGGTCATTGGTATCGACCTCGGCACTACCAATTCTTGCGTTGCCGTCATGGAGGGCTCGACACCCAAAGTCATCGAAAACGCAGAGGGCATGCGCACCACGCCTTCGATTGTGGCATTTACCGATGACGGTGAACGTCTGGTTGGACAGCCAGCCAAGCGCCAAGCGGTCACCAACCCGGAAAAAACCTTTTTCGCCGTGAAACGCCTGATTGGGCGGCGTTACGATGACCCGATGGTCGAGAAAGACAAGAAACTCGTCCCCTATGGCATTGTGAAGGCTTCGAACGGCGACGCGTGGGTCTCTGATGGCAAGGATCAATATTCGCCATCGCAGATTTCTGCTTTCATCCTGCAGAAAATGAAAGAGACGGCGGAATCCTATCTCGGCTCGAAAGTCGATAAGGCTGTCATTACCGTTCCCGCATACTTCAACGACGCGCAGCGCCAGGCGACCAAGGATGCCGGCAAGATCGCTGGCCTCGAAGTTTTGCGCATCATCAACGAGCCGACCGCGGCGGCGTTAGCCTACGGCCTCGACAAGCAGAAACAGGGCACGATCGCCGTATACGATTTGGGCGGCGGGACGTTCGATGTTTCGATTTTAGAAATCGGCGACGGCGTCTTCGAGGTGAAATCGACGAACGGCGACACATTCCTTGGCGGTGAAGACTTTGATATGCGTCTCGTGAGCTACCTCGCGGATGAATTTCAGAAAGAGCAGGGTATTGACCTGCGCAAGGACAAGCTCGCCCTGCAGCGTCTGAAGGAAGCGGCGGAAAAGGCGAAGATTGAGCTTTCGTCGGCAACGCAGACCGAAATCAATTTGCCCTTTATTACGGCTGATAAAGCCGGCCCGAAACACATGACGATGAAGCTGACGCGAGCGAAATTCGAGGCTCTCGTCGACGACCTCATCCAGAAGACGGTCGAGCCGTGCAAGCGTGCGTTGAAGGATGCTGGCGTCTCTGCCGCTGAAATCAATGAAGTCGTTCTCGTTGGCGGTATGACCCGTATGCCGAAAGTACAGGAAGTCGTGAAGCAGCTCTTTGGTAAAGAGCCGCACAAAGGCGTGAACCCGGACGAAGTCGTGGCGATTGGTGCCGCGATTCAAGCAGGTGTGCTGCAGGGCGACGTGAAAGATGTTCTTTTGCTCGACGTAACACCGCTTTCGCTCGGCATCGAAACATTGGGCGGCGTGTTCACGCGGCTCATCGAACGGAACACTACGATCCCGACTAAGAAGTCGCAGGTGTTCTCGACCGCGGAAGATAGCCAGAACGCGGTGACCATCCGCGTGTTCCAGGGTGAACGTGAAATGGCGGCCGACAATAAGTTGCTCGGCCAGTTTGATCTCGTCGGTATTCCGCCTGCGCCACGTGGCGTCCCACAGATCGAGGTTACCTTCGATATCGATGCGAACGGTATCGTCAACGTGCACGCGAAGGATAAGGGCACCGGCAAGGAACAGCAGATTCGCATCCAGGCGTCAGGCGGCCTTTCCGAGGCCGATATCCAGCGTATGGTGAAGGAAGCCGAAACGCACGCGACCGAGGATAAGAAGCGCCGCGCCTTCGTTGAAGCGAAGAACCAGGCCGAGGCGCTCGTGCATACGACCGAAAAGTCGCTCAAGGAATACGGCGACAAGGTTGCGGCCGGTGATCGCACGGCGATCGAGAATGCACTTTCCGATCTCAAAGAAGCCCTGAAAGGCGAGGATGCAACCGCAATCCAGGCAAAATCGCAAACGCTGGCACAGGCGTCGATGAAGCTGGGCGAAGCCATGTATGCGGCGCAGCAGGCGGGCAGTCAGCCCGGCGGCGGCGACGCCGGTGGTTCGGCCGAGGGCGGCAAGAAGGAAGATGTGGTCGATGCCGAGTTCACTGAAGTCGACGATAAGAAAGATAAAAAGAAATCAGCCTAATGCGTCGTCATTTAAACGCGAAATGCTTGATTCGGCCAAAATAAATTCGATCCCCGGGCTCGTCCTGGGGGTCATTGTTTCGCTTACGGCGTGAAGAGAACGAAAGGCGTCATGGCGAAGCGCGACTATTATGAAATTCTCGGTGTCGAACGCACTTGTGCTGACGGCGACCTGAAGACTGCGTTTCGCAAGCTTGCGATGAAATGGCATCCGGACAAAAATCCGGGCGACAAAGATTGCGAACATCGTTTCAAGGAAATCAACGAAGCCTACGAAATTTTAAAAGACGGCGAACGCCGCGCGGCCTACGACCGTTTCGGTCATGCGGCCTTCGAACAAGGCGGTGGTGGTCACGGCTTCGGCGCGGATTTCACTTCGGCATTTCATGATATTTTCGATGATCTATTCGGTGGCATAGGACGTCGCAGCGGACGCACCCAAGGCCGGGAACGCGGCGCGGATTTGCGCTTCAATCTCGAAATAACGCTGGAAGAAGCATTCGCGGGAAAAACTGCATCGGTCCGGCTTCCAACTAATGTTACCTGCGAAACTTGTTCGGGAACCGGCGCGAAAGCCGGCACGCAGCCGATTGCTTGCCGCTCGTGCAACGGCACGGGCCGCATTCGGCATGCCCAGGGATTTTTCACGCTTGAGCGGACCTGTCCGACCTGTCAGGGCCGCGGCTCGGTAATCGAGCAGCCGTGCAAAAGCTGCAATGGTGCGGGCCGCAATACGAAGGAACGCACACTCGAAGTTCAAATTCCCTCGGGCGTTGAAGATGGGACCCGCATTCGTCTCGCTGGCGAAGGCGAAGCGGGCATGCGCGGCGGACCGACGGGCGATCTCTATATTTTTCTATCGATTTCGCCACATGCTATCTATCAGCGCGAAGGCGCCGACCTCTATTGTCGTGTGCCGATCTCGATAGTGACCGCCTCGCTTGGCGGAGAATTCGAAGTGCCTACCATCGACGGTGGGCGCACGCGGGTGAAAATTCCGGAAGGCACACAAACCGGGAAACGGTTGAGACTGCAGAATAAAGGAATGCCCGTGCTGCGTTCCAAATCGCGCGGCGATATGTATGTGCAGGTTGCGGTCGAAACGCCTCAGAAGCTTTCCAAGCGTCAAAAAGAGCTTTTGGCCGAATTCGAGAAAAGCAGTTCGCAGGAGAACCAGCCAGAAACAAGCGGTTTCTTTGCCAAAATGCGCGAGTTTTTCCAGTAGGTTGGCTGCATCTTGCCTTAGCAGGTGGCAAGGGAAAATAACTATGCGATACTGAATTGTTTCGCGGGGTGCCGGCCAAATGTCTCGTTCATTCGCAATCAAAAAGCCAAAGCTGCGGCTTGACGACGAAGTGCGCTTTATCTCCTCTTGGTTGCAAAATCCGCTGAAAACCGGGGCCGTCTCGCCCTCGAGCCCGGCGCTTGCCAAGGCAATGGCGGCAGAAATTGATCTCGAAATTCCAGGTCCAATCGTAGAGCTTGGACCGGGCACAGGTCCGGTGACCGAAGCCATTCTCGCAAGAGGTATCTCGCCCGAACGTCTGACCGCCATCGAATTCAATCCTGAATTTTGCATGCTCGTGAGCAAGCGCTTTCCTGGCGTGAATGTTGTACAGGGCGACGGCTATGCGCTCTCCGAAACGCTCGGCGAATTAACGCGCAAGCCGCTTGCAGCGATCGTTTCGAGCTTGCCGCTGATGACACGGCCGATGCCTGTTCGTTTACGCACGCTTGTCGCGGCTTTGCGACTGCTGAAGCCCGGCGCACCGTTCATCCAGTTCACTTATGCGGCGACCGCACCGATACCGCCACGGCCAAACCGTTACACCATCACGGCATCGCCCCGCATCTGGCTGAATCTGCCGCCGGCGCGCGTCTGGGTCTATCGCGCCGTCTAAACCGATGGCCAAGCCAAAGATCTTAATTTTCGCGGGCTCAATCCGAACCGCAGCCTTGAGCCAAAAACTCGCAGCGCTGGTTGCGAAGGAGATTTCCCTCCTCGATGCGGAAGCGAATCTGATTTCGCTCGCCGACTATCCGATGCCAATCTACGATGGCGATCTCGAAGCTCGCGATGGCGCCCCCGAGTCCGCAAAAAAACTGCGCCGCATGATGCACGCCCATCGTGGCATCTTCATCGTGACGCCCGAATACAACGCCTCGATTCCGCCGTTGCTCAAAAATACGCTTGATTGGATTTCACGTGCGAAGGAGCCAACCGCTGATCCATTTAAGGGCCGCTTCTTCGCCATCAGTTCGACTTCGAACGGGCGCCTCGGCGGTTACCGCGCGTTGATGGCGCTGCGGCAGGTGCTTGAACTGGGCCTCGGCGCACATGTCTTACCGGAACAGGTCGCTGTCAGCGAGGCGGGGCAGGCATTCGACGATATGGGAAGCTTGAAAGACGCACGTACTGCAAACTTCTTGCGCGCTTCGCTCGGACGTCTTATCGCTTTTGCCGAATGTGAACTCTGAGGTTCCTTTGGCCATACCGCTGCGAGACCGCCTGATCGTCGCCCTCGATCTGCCGGACGTAGGATCGGCCGAACGGTTGGTCGAAAAGCTTGGCGAGAGCCTTTCCTTTTATAAAATTGGTTATGAGCTCGCGTTTGCAGGGGGCTTGCCGCTAGTACGAAAACTCGCGGATGCGGGGAAAAAGGTTTTTCTCGATCTGAAACTTCACGATATTGGCAATACAGTTTCACATGCAGTCGAACGGGCTGGCGAACTTGGCGCTGCGTTTTTGACGGTCCATGCCTTTCCGCAGACGATGAAAGCCGCCGTCGAAGGACGCGGAAAATCGATGTTGAAAATTATCGCGGTCACGGTCCTTACGTCATGGGACGACCACGACTTGAAAGAAGCGGGCTATCTATTATCCGTTCGCGACCTAGTCCTTAAACGCGCGGAACAAGCGAAAAGTCTCGGCCTTGACGGTATTGTGGCTTCTGCCGCTGAAGCGACCGATATCCGGGAAAAAATCGGCGGTTCGATGCTGCTGGTAACGCCGGGTATCCGTCCGGTAGGCAGCGATATCGGCGATCAGAAGCGTACCGTGACACCGAAAGCCGCGATCAAATCCGGTGCCGATTACCTTGTCGTCGGCAGACCAGTGACAGGCGCCAAAGATCCGAGAGCAGCCGCCGAAGCAATTGTCGCGGAAATTTCGGCTGCGTTGAAATAACATCAAGAGGGAGAAGAAAATGGCTAAAGGATATTGGATTGTGCGCGTCGATGTTGCGGACCCAGAAAAGTACAAAAATTACGTTGCTGCGAACGCTGTCGCGTTCAAGAAATATGGCGCACGCTTTATTGTACGCGGCGGGAAATTTGAGAACCCTGAAGGCTCGAGCCGTGCACGCAATGTAATCATCGAATTTCCGAACCATCAAACCGCGCTAGATTGCTGGAATTCGCCCGAATATCAAAAGGCCCTCGCTTTTCGTAAGCCAATTTCAACCGGTGATGTCGTAATCATTGAGGGCTATGACGGACCGCAACCGTCATAAACCACGTCTCCGAGCCTTGCTTTCCTGCATGCCTTCCGCGCGTTATATCCGTCGCGGACTTGGAGATGGAGATGTCCGACTTGCATCTATTGATTACCGGTGCCGCTGGTCGAATGGGCCGCACCCTCATTCGTGCGATCGCTGAAACCCCCGGCGTCGTGCTTGTAGGCGCGGTGGAGCGCATCGGTGCGCTGGAGCTAGGTGAGGATGCCGGCACTCTTGCGGGTCTGAAACCCATGGGCATTCAGGTGACGGGCGATCCAATAGCGCTCATTACTAGGGCTGACGCGATCATCGATTTTTCGAGCCCCGTGGCTTCCGTCGGTTTAGCGGCCGCAGCCGCCGAAAATCAAGTTGTCCATGTGATCGGCACGACCGGCTTATCCTCGGCCGACGAACAGAAAATCGAAGCCGCTTCGCACCACACCGTCATCGTCAAGTCAGGCAATATGAGTCTTGGCGTGAACTTGCTCGCAGCGCTCGTGAAACGAGTCGCGAAAACGCTCAGCGATGATTACGACATCGAAATTCTCGAGATGCACCACAAGCAGAAAGTGGACGCGCCTTCGGGTACGGCACTACTGCTCGGCAAGGCGGCCGCTGAAGGCCGTGGTATCGAATTCCACCAACATCAGGTGAGCGGCCGCAATGGTTATACTGGCGTGCGCAAAGCGGGTGATATCGGTTTTGCGGCCTTGCGCGGCGGTAGCGTGGTTGGCGATCACAGCGTGATTTTCGCTGGGCCTGCCGAACGGATCGAACTCGTGCACAAGGCCGAAGACCGCATAATCTTCGCGCGCGGCGCACTCGCGGCTGCGAAGTGGGGTAAGGGCAAGAAGCCTGGCCTCTATTCCATGGCCGATGTGCTCGGCCTAGATAACATCTGACGGACACATCATGCCCGAACGAATCCTCGTGCTTGTGCGCCACGGCCAAAGCGAATGGAATTTGAAGAATCTGTTCACCGGATGGAAGGACGTGGATCTAACTGAACAGGGCGTCGCCGAGGCCAAAAAAGCCGGCGAAAAGCTAAAAGCGCGTGGGATTCGTTTCGATGTTGCCTTTACCTCGGCGCTGAAGCGCGCGCAGCGCACGCTCGATCTTGTATTGGCCGAAATGGGCGACGGCAAAATCCCGATCTTCAAGGACCAGGCCTTGAACGAACGTGACTACGGCGATCTTGTTGGCCTCAACAAGGACGATGCACGCAAGAGATGGGGCGACGATCAGGTGTTGAAATGGCGCCGTTCCTATGATGTCGCGCCGCCAGGCGGAGAGAGTCTGAAAGATACCGTCGCCCGTGCGCTCCCCTATTTTGTGCAGGAAATTCTGCCGCGCGTCTTGCGCGGAGAGTGCACGCTCGTCGCGGCGCATGGAAATTCGCTCCGCGCGATCGTCATGGTACTGGAGCGACTTTCGCCGAAAGGTATTTTGACACGCGAACTCGCAACCGGCATTCCGATCGTCTACCGGCTCAATGCCGATTCTACCGTCGCCGAGAAAACCGATCTCGCGGCATGAAAAAGTTGCTTCTCTCTCTTTTCCCTGTCGTCGTCTTTTCGATCTCGTCTGCTGCTGCAGATCGTCCGCCGCAATTCATCGCTGTTGCCTTCGATAACTGCACTGAGCTTTCGCGCTGGCAGGAGCTCTCCGATTTCGCAAAAGAAATGAATCAGGGCGGCGACAAGATTCATTTCACGTTTTTCGTTAGCGGCATCAATTACATTGCCAACGACAAACGCGGCATCTATCAAGCACCGCACCAGAATCGTGGTTACTCGATGATCAACTTCGGTGGCACGGCAGAAGAAATTGAAAGGCGCGTCGCTTTCATGAATGCGATGCACGCAGCCGGCCATGAAATCGGTTCGCATGCGGTGGGTCATTTCGATGGTCGCTACTGGTCCGCCGCCGATTGGTTGCAGGAATTCAAAATCTACGCCGGCCTTGTCGATGAAGTTGCGAATAATAATGGCCTACCGGAAACTGCGAAATTGGATTTTCCGGCATCGTCGATCGTTGGATTCCGCGCACCTTATTTGTCGACCAGCCCAGGTCTTTATTTCGCGCTGAAAAATGCAGGCTTTCGGTACGACACGAGTGGAACAAGTGAATCCAATGTCTGGCCAGAGAAAAAAGATGGCATTTGGCGCTTTAATCTTGCGGGGCTCCGGCTGCATCGCTCAAAAAAGAGCACGCTCTCGATGGACTATAATTTCTTTGTGACGCAATCCTTTGGTTTGGACAACTCAAGTACACGCACGGCGCATCGCGATGAGATGCTCGAAACCTATGTCGATTATTTCAAGGCGAATTATTCGGGTAATCGGGCGCCGATTCATATTGGCCATCATTTCTTCGGTTATCATGGCGGCGTTTATAACGACGCACTCAAGGCTTTTGTTCGAAAAGTTTGCGGTCTCGCGGAGGTGCGATGCGTGACATATAGCAAACTCGTCGATTTTATGGAGGGGCTGAGCCCAGAGACGGTGCAGGCTTACCGCAGCGGCGACTTCCCGCATGCACAGTCACCAACCATCGACTCTGCAAATGCGTTTTCCAATTGAAATCTAGGCGGCAACACGCGCCGCTTCCCAACCGAGCATTGCACGCTTGCGCGTGAGGCCCCAGTGATAGCCGGTGAGATGGCCACTCTTGCCGACGACGCGGTGGCAGGGGACGACAAACGAAACTGGATTCTTGCCCACAGCAGCGCCGACGGCGCGTGAGGCCTTAGGTTTTCCGAGTTTTTTCGCAATATCCGAATAGGTCGCCGCGTGCCCCATCGGGATCGACAATAGTGTTTCCCACACCCGTATCTCGAAATCGGTTCCGATTAGCACAATGCGGAGTGGGGTGTTGGGCCGCCACAAATTTGAGTCAAAAATTCGCTGTGCGTGGATGGCTGTGTGTGCGCTGTCCTCGATGTAGTGCGCATTGGGCCAACGTCTACGCATATCTTCCAACGCAGTTTGCTCGCCCCCTGCATCGGCAAAAGCAAGCCCGCATAACCCCCGATCTGTCGTCATCACGAGCGCAAGACCGAATGGGCAGGGATGAAATCCGTACTGAACCGTGAGGCCGGCGCCTCCTGATTTCCATTCGCCTGGCGACATCGATTCGTGAGCCACGAAAAGATCATGCAACCGGCCGGGCCCGGAGAGGCCGAGTTCGTAAGAAGCGTCCAGGATGTTCGGACTTTCACGCAAGATACGGCGCGCGTGATTCAGTGTAACCGATTGTAAAAACGACTTTGGCGAAAGCCCACACCAGCGGCGGAAGAGCTCCGTGAGCATGCGCCCATCGATGCCAACCGCATGCGCGATCGTGTCCACTTCCGGCTGATCGCGGTAATTTTCGGAAACATAAGCGATCGCACGTTGCACGATTTCATAGTCGGTCGCGGGTTCGTCGTATCGTTCGGGCATGAGCTTCTCTGTAGTAAGCATGATGTCTAACTCCTGGCCGCCGATCTAAGCGATGAAGAAGGCCAAAACCACCCGATTTCGCGCGATCAACGCTTAGCAATAGCCAGCGCTGACGAAAGGGTCTTGGCCAGCTCACTTTTATGAAATGGCGGCAAGAATGCACCGATAATAAGCGCTATGTCTCGCGAAATCAGTGCGACCCTGGTCGTGCCAGATAGGTCGTCTTCGATCTTCTCCAATTTCGTCCAGCGCGGATTGAAATTGGTCACTCGTGCCTGTCCGCGCGCGGAAACCTGACACACCGACAGCAAATTTGAAGTCATGCGGATGTCTTCATAGGCACGCGCTTCCCAGTAATTGACGCGAAATGCGAACCAAACGAGCGCTACATCAAGCCCTAAAAAACCAAAAACGGGCCAAGCGCCCAACATGAGAAAAGTGACGCCGATAGCAAAGCTGATCCCTGCGAGCGCCAGCATTAAGATCGTGAAACCGGCGAACGACAGCGAGCGATGTGGCGAAAGCCGTGCCTCGAACAAGACTTGTTCCGAAAACGGGTTGCGTCTCTGCATCATGGCCCATTATAGGGGACTGATGATAAAAAGAAAAAAACCGAAATCGGCGAAAGCGCAGCCCCACGCGAAAAAGCCGCGAGAATGCGCAAAGCCCTGGACCTCTGCGGAAATCGAGGAGGTCTTTACGCGTTTCTCACGCGCAAACCCGGAGCCCAAAGGCGAGCTTCTCCACGCCGATCCTTACACACTGCTCGTCGCGGTGGTGCTCTCGGCGCAGGCGACGGATGCGGGGGTCAACAAGGCGACACCGGCGCTTTTCGCCGCAGCTGATACGCCTATGAAGATGGTGGCGCTCGGCGAATCGAGAGTGCGCGATCTCATCAAGACCATCGGTCTCTATCGCAACAAGGCAAAAAACATTGTTGCGCTGTCCGAGCGATTACTCGCGGAGTATGGCGGAAAGGTACCGCGGAGCCGCGAGGCGCTCGAAAGCCTACCCGGCGTCGGTCGCAAGACGGCGAATGTCGTGCTGAATATTGCCTTCGGCGAACCGACTATCGCGGTCGACACTCATATTTTCCGCGTATCGAACCGGACCGGTCTTGCACCCGGCAAAACTCCGATAGAAGTCGAACTGACGTTGCTGGAAAAAGTTCCTGAACATTTTAAACGCCATGCGCATCACTGGCTAATTTTACACGGCCGATATGTCTGCAAAGCTCGTACACCGGATTGCCCGGCGTGTTTAATTAACGATCTCTGCCGGTGGCATGAGAAGCGCATTTAATCAAAAGCGCGCGCAGCAATTACCGGCTGTGATGCCGTTTCTCGCGAAATCGTCTTGTGCATTCGCACCATGAAAGCAGTCGCAAAAACAGGTGTGATCAGATTCAGTATCGGCACAAAAACGACAGCTGCGATGATAAGACCACATATAAAAACGCGAAGACTGTTTGCGCGCCGCAGCGCGCGCGAATCTTCGACCGAACGAAAGCGCATCGCAGCGAGCTCGAAATATTCACGGCCGAGCAGATAGCCGTTTGCGATAAAGAATACTCCGATATTCACGCCAGGAATAATTAGAAGAACAAGTGCGACCAGATTGAAGAGTAAAACAAGTGCAAAAAATCGTAGAGATAACAGCGTCGAGGTCGCAATCGGGAGCGCTTTGCCGACAGGATCGTTCGGATAATTCCGCCGCTCAACCTGCTCGGCGATGTCGTCGAAGAATAGCGCTGCGACAAGCGAAGTAATCACTGGCATCAGATAGATCGCGCCGGCGATCATGCCGAGCGCCGTGAAAATCGCAAGCGCCATATCGAACGGATACGGCAGGGTAACAAGATGCGTAATCGTGCCTCGCAACACCATGCCGAGAACGATCAGCAAAAGAAATGCGAGGCCAAGAGACTTCAGCAAGATACGGCGCAGCGGTGGTGAGAACGTTTCGCTAAAGGCTTGAATGGCAGCTTCGAACATTGGGGGATTTCCGGCGATGTTTGACCTGACACCTAAGCAGGGAACTAAGGCGAAGCAAGGCCATCCTTGCCAACTTGCTGGCTCTGGCAGGACCGCGGCTGCATGCTAAAAGCTAGTCGGAAGTCGTCTCTATGCCGTCCATATTCAGCCGAAGACAAGTTCTTGTTGGGGGCGCTGCTCTTACAGTCGCGGCGGCGCCCGCGTTTTCGGCATCGGGCGACTTCGATGTGGTAATTGTCGGTGCGGGTGCCGCAGGAATTGCCGCCGCACGGAAAATCGCCGCGTCCAATCGCAGCTATGTCATTCTTGAAGCAGCAGACCGTGCGGGCGGCCGCATCGCGAGCGTCGCGCGACCATCCGGTGGGGTTTATGATCGTGGCGCAAACCGTTTCTCTGCACCAACGAGAAATCCGCTGATCGCAATAGCGCGGGCAGAAAAACTGAAGATTTACGAACCGCCCGCCGGGCGGCGGCTCTATATCGGTCCGCGCGAGGCGCGCGACGGCGAATACGACGATTTTACCGCGTCGCTTCGGCGTGCGAGCCGCACCATCGCAGCGGTCGCCGAACTTGGCCGCGATATTCCCGCTACGCGCGCGCTGCCGGACCTCGGCGAATGGCAGGGAACAGTGGGGTTCGTCTTAGGTCCGTTATCATGCGCCAAAGATCTCGACGAAGTTTCGACGGTTGATCTTTCGCGCGCCGATGATCGGCCCGATGACGTAATGATCCGGGAAGGGACCGGCGCGTTTATTTCGGCGCTGACAAGGCCTTTGAACGTCGAATTAAACGCGGCCGTTCAGCGGATCGATATGGGTGGGCGGGGACGCGTGGAAATAGGCACGACGAAGGGCAAGCTAACCGCGCGCGCCGTGATCGTGACGGCCTCAACGAACGTGCTAGCTCGAAATGGCATTGCCTTTTGGCCCGCCCTTCCGCAGCGGACCGTGGAGGCTTTCAACCGCCTTTCGCTCGGGACGTATGAGCGCACCGTTTTCGAGCTTCCGGGAAATCCATTTCGCTTCAATGTGGACGAACGGATTATCTTTAAAAACAGCGACTCGCACTCCTTCCTTCTTCATGCGCGTCCGGGCGGAACTGATCTTGCCTATGCAGACTTCGCTGGACGTTTCGGGCGCGAATTAACAGCAGCTGGCGACGCAGCGATCATGAATTTCATTATTGAACAACTGAGGGAGCATTTTGGTGGCAGCGCGAATGTTCGCGTAAATAAAATCGAGACGACGCGATGGATGCGCGAGCCGTATGTGCTGGGCGGATTTTCAGCGGCCGCTCCGGGCGCCGCCGCAAGCCGCCGTACACTGATGGAACCGGTTGCCGATCGTGTTTTCTTCGCAGGTGAGGCAGCTCACGAAACAATGTGGGGAACGGCCGCAGGTGCCGCGATTTCTGGCGAACGTGCCGCCGATGCCGTCCTGCGCTATGTTGGCGTCGGCATTCAGAAAGAGCCAGCGCCGAAAAGCAGTAAAAGGAGCTAGAGATAGGCTCATACGGCCCGATATCGACCTCGTTTGGGCAAGGCAACGAAATAGCGAGGGTGTGTTTCACACGTTCGTGTTGAATGGACCAGCGCGTAATAGCCGTGCACGCGGACGACTTAGTGGGGCGTCAAGGGTCACTCTCGTGGTCTTAGTGTCCCCGAGCTTGATCGGTTAGAACTCAGGCGCGCAGAGTTCCACCGGTTTTCTTTTTTACTTCTTCAACGATTTTTGCGGCAACCGCTTCGATTTCGGTGTCAGTTAGGGTTTTTTGGCGCGGCTGCAACGTCACGGCGATTGCAATGGACTTCTTACCGTGTCCGATTCCCGTACCCTCATAAAGGTCGAAAACATCGACTGAAGTGACGAGATTTTTCTCCGCGCCCTGCGCAGCCTTGACGATTTCTGCCGCCGTTACCTTACCGTCGACGATAAATGCAAAATCTCGCGAGATCGGTTGAAATGGCGATAGATCCAACGGCGGTTTGGTCTTGGTTGGCTTTGCCTTCGGCTCTGGAATTCGATCCAAGATCACTTCGGCGACGGCCGTCGGTCCGTCGACCCCAAGTTCTTCTTGCGCGACGGGATGAAGCTCGCCAAACACCGCGAGAATATTTTTTGGGCCGAGTTGAATGATCCCCGATCGGCCGGGATGCAAATAGGAAGGTCCGCCGGGCACGATCTGTAGCTTGTCAGTCGGCGCCCCGCACGCCGCCAGTACCTCGAGCGCGTCGGCCTTCGCGTCGAATACATCGACGCTACCAGCCGATCCCGACCAATGTCGCCCGATAGCGGATGTCTTCATGGTTCCCCTTCTTAAGCTTGCAGCGGCGATCAATTGATCTTGCGGACGATCGCCGAGGAAAATCTGCCCGACCTCGAATAGCGCTACGTCCGCATAACCGCGATCTGCGTTCCTTTGCGCTGAGAGCGCAAGTCCCGGTAACAGGCTTGGGCGCATATCGGAGAGATCGGCCGCGATCGGATTTGCAAGCGCGAGCGCAGCAGCGCCACCACCAAACAGCTCTGCCTGCTTTTTCGAAATGAACGACCAAGTTACCGCCTCAACGGAGCCGCTTGCGGCAAGTACCCTTTTGGCACCCCGAGTGCGTCTTTGCAGCGTTGTAAGCACGGGCCGACGCGGTTCGGCTCCTCGATCGAAAGGCGTTGACGTCACACGATCTACGCCAAGAATGCGAACGATTTCCTCGACCAGATCAACTTTGCTTTCTACGTCGCCACGCCAGCTTGGAACGGCGACTTTTACCTTATCACCCGAACCGGTCATGATGAAACCGAGCGCGGTGAGAACACGCTTGATTTCTTCGACCTTAGTCTCGATGCCCGCGAGTCTTCTCGGTTCGTTCAATGGGAAGTCGATCACCTTTTCATGATCGGGAATCCTGCCCGCGACGACCATTTCGGACGGTGTGCCGCCGCACAGTTCCACGATAAGTTTGGTCGCAAGGTCGAGCCCTGGAACCATGTAAGCTGGATCGACACCGCGCTCGAAACGGAATCGCGCATCCGAATTGATGCTGAGCTTGCGACCCGTATTTGCGATATTGATTGGATTCCACAAAGCGGATTCAACGAGAACGTCGGTTGTATCATCTGAACAGCCGCTGGCTTCGCCGCCCATAATGCCGGCAAGTGATTCGATACCGTTATCGTCTGCGATCACGCAGGTATCCGTATCAAATTCGTAAGTGCGGCCATCGAGCGCGAGCAATTTCTCCCCATTCTTCGCGCGCCGCACGACGAGATCGCCTTTTACCTTAGCGGCATCGAACACGTGTAGGGGTCGCGCGCGATCGAAGGTCAGCAAATTTGTGATGTCGACAAGGGCGTTAATAGGTCGGAGTCCAATCGCGCGCAGCCGCCTCTGGAGCCACTCGGGCGAAGGCCCATTCTTCACGCCGCGAACGAGTCGAACCGCGAATGCAGGACAAAGCCCTGGCTCTTCGATTTTGACTTTGACTGGGCAACGAAACTCACCCTTGATCGGCTTTTGTTGCGATTCTTGCAGTGTTCCGATGAGAGCGGCAGCGAGATCGCGCGCGATGCCGTGTACGCCGAGACAGTCTGCGCGGTTCGGCGTCACAGCAACTTCGATCACCGGATCATCGAGTCCCATGATGACCGCGAATGGCTTTCCAATCGGCGCATTCGGCGGCAATTCGATAATGCCGGTGTGGTCCTCCGAAATTCCCATCTCGCGCGCGGATACGAGCATGCCGCAGCTCTCGACGCCGCGAATCGCACCGACTTTGAGATCAAGGCCTGTACCCGGAATATGCGTACCCGGTCGAGCGAAGACGCCGATCATGCCCGCGCGTGCGTTTGGCGCGCCGCAAACAACTTGCACGGGCGCTTCATCGCCCGTGTCGACCATGCAGACTCTCAACTTGTCGGCATTGGGATGCTTCTCAGCGGAAACGACGCGCGCCACCGTGAAGGGCGCAAGGTCTTTCGCCTTGTTCTCGACGCGCTCGACCTCGAGCCCGATAATGGTCAGCTTTTCGACAATCTCGTCGAGCGGCGAGTCGGTCGTCAGATGTTCCTTCAGCCAGGAAAGGGTGAACTTCACTCGCTCAATCCTCCCGCCAACGTTGGAAAATCGAGCGGCCGGAAGCCGTAATGTTCGAGCCAGCGCACATCGGCCTCGAAGAACGCCCGCAAATCGGGCATGCCGTATTTCAGCATTGCAATGCGGTCGATGCCCATGCCCCAGGCGAAGCCCTGATATTCGTCAGGATCAAGCTTGCAGTTTCGGAGCACGTTCGGGTGCACCATTCCACAGCCGAGAATCTCCAGCCAATCGCTGCCTTCACCGAAACGAACTTCACCGCCGCGCCGGTCACATTGGATGTCGACTTCAAGCGAAGGCTCCGTGAAGGGGAAAAACGACGGCCGGAACCGCATTTTTACGTTTGGCACTTCGAAAAACGCCTTGCAAAATTCCTCCAGAATCCATTTGAGATGACCGAGGTGCGAACCTTTGTCGATCACGAGACCCTCGATCTGATGGAACATCGGGGTGTGAGTTTGATCGGAGTCACAGCGATAAGTGCGACCGGGCGTAATCATGCGGATCGGAGGCTTCACACTTTCCATCGCGCGAATTTGCACCGGCGATGTGTGCGTTCGCAGCAGCATCCGCTCGCCATTCGGCTTCGGATTGAAGAAGAATGTATCGTGCATATCGCGCGCTGGATGATCGGCGGGAAAATTCAGCGCGGTGAAATTATAGAAATCGGTTTCGATATCCGGCCCCTCTGCAACCGAAAATCCCATATCGGCGAAGATAGCGGTGATCTCATCGATTACCTGGCTCACAGGGTGAATGCGCCCGCGCTCAAGTGGATTTCTGCGCACCGGTAGCGTTACGTCGACTTTATCGGCTACGAGCTGCGAGGAAAGGGCCGCCTGCTTAAACGCATTCTTCTTCGTCGCAATCACTTTATTTATGCGATCGCGAAGCCCATTGATCAATGGGCCTTTTTCTTTTCGCTCTTCAGGCGTCATCGTGCCAAGCGTTTTAAGAAGCTCAGAGATCGAGCCTTTCTTGCCGAGCGCCGAAACGCGCACGGCCTCGAGCGCTGTATCGTCCTTCGCTGCCTCGGCCGCAGCCAGCAAATCGCTTTCGAGTTTTTTCAAATCGGACATAAAGGCACTGTTGGAATTTGGTCAAACGACACTTATCTCACTTTCTTATAAGGCGCACGAACGGAAATGCCGCGGCGCCGGTGATTGGCGCCTCGCGATTACAGGCCTCGGAAGGCTAAAGCCAGCTCAGTGGAGCGCGGAGCGGGCCGTATCGACGATCGCCTTGAAAACTACCGGTTCCCGCACAGCGAGATCGGCGAGCACTTTGCGGTCGACTTCGACTCCGGCCTTGCCGAGGCCATCGATAAATCGACCGTAGGTGAGTCCGTGCTCGCGCACAGCGGCATTGATACGCTGAATCCAGAGCGCTCGGAATGAGCGCTTCCGGTTCTTGCGGTCGCGATAGGCGTATTGATTCGCCTTTTCGACGGCCTGCTTCGCGATGCGGATCGTATTCTTGCGCCGGCCGTAATAGCCCTTGGCTGCCTTGAATACTTTTTTGTGCTTGGCGTGGGATGTTACGCCGCGTTTGACGCGTGCCATGATGACCTCTCCAGAATATCCGTTCAGCCGTAGGGCATGAATATTTTGCGGACGTGCCGCGCGTCGGACTCACTCATTACGGTGGTGCCGCGCTGTTGGCGAATTTGTTTTTTCGTCCGTTTGATCATTCCGTGCCGCTTGTTAGCCTGGGGTGCGATCACCTTGCCGGTTGCGGAGAGCTTGAATCGCTTCTTCGCGCCGGATTTCGTTTTCAATTTGGGCATTTGGCTCGTCTCCGTGGATCGGCGCGGCGGAAACCGCGCATCGATCCTTGCCTAGTTCGATTGAGCTTGACGAACCGCCATGGCAGCCCTTTAGCCAGGCAGTTCGGAGGCGCTTCGATACTAGAGCAAGCCGCGATTGGCAACCCGAGCGATAAGGCTTACTTCGGTGCCAAAATCATCACGATTTGGCGGCCTTCCGACATCGGCTCCGACTCGATCTTGGCAAGCTTGGTGGTGTCGTCCTTCACGCGCTGCAGGAGTTTGTAGCCGAGTTCTTGATGCGCCATTTCGCGGCCGCGGAAGCGAAGGGTGACTTTCACCTTGTCACCCTCCTGAAAGAAACGCTCCATCGAGCGCATCTTGACGTCATAGTCGTGCTTATCGATACCGGGCCGTAGCTTGATTTCCTTGACCTCGACCGTCTTCTGCTTCTTGCGTGCCTCGGCCGCTTTTTTCTGTTCCTGAAAGCGATACTTGCCGTAATCCATTACTTTCGCGACGGGAGGATTGTTATTCGGCGAGATCTCGACGAGATCGAGCCCGGCCTCGCGGGCGATGGCAATGGCTTCCTGGATGGGGACGGTGCCGCGGTTGGCTCCGGTATGATCGATCAGCTGAACTTCGCGGACACGGATATCTTCATTGGTGCGCGGGCCATCTTTTTGCACCGGCGCAGCGGCTCTCATAGGGCGGCGAATGGGGTCTTCTCCTATCCTGTTGACACGGCGCTTGCGCAAAGGCCGGAACCCCGCGAAGCAGGGCGGGAGAATTGAAAGAAAAACGGTTGAAGTCAATGGACCAAAAACATGATTGGCGAACAACTCATTAAAGTGGAAGTCGCAGGCCAATCGGGCACGCGCAGGATCGCGGTGCGAAAATTGGAAGGCGCTGCTCCCGGCATCTTCTGGCTCGGCGGCTTCAAGTCCGACATGGGCGGCACCAAGGCGGTCGCGCTTGCGACGCATGCCGCAAGCAAACAACGCGCCTGCATTCGTTTCGACTATTCCGGCCACGGCGAATCCGAAGGTGCGTTCGAAGATGGAACGATTTCGCGTTGGGCTGAGGAGGCACTGGCCGTTTTTGATCGTATCGCGAAGGGCCCGCAAATTGTTGTCGGTTCCTCGATGGGAGGCTGGATCGCACTCTTGCTCGCGCGCGAGCTGGCGAAACGAGGAAAGAAGAACAATGCAACGATGGCTGGTTTGGTGCTGATCGCGCCCGCGCTTGATTTTACTGAAGCATTGATGTGGCCGGCACTCTCGGCGGAAGTAAAGCGCGAGATCGAGGAAAAGGGTTCATGGCTCCGTCCATCCGCCTATGACGACGGGCCTTATCCGATCACGCGCTCGTTGATCGAGGATGGGCGAAAAAACCTGTTGCTCGACAAACCGATCGAAGTCGGTTGTCCAGTACGAATTCTGCAAGGCACGCTTGATCCCGATGTACCATGGCGGCATGCGCTCAGACTCGTCTCGTGTCTCGCCCAGGATGATGTTGTTCTGACTCTGATCAAGGGTGGTGATCACCGGCTATCGCGGGCCGAAGATATCGAGCGACTGGTACGGGCCGTCGACGAGCTTTCGGCAGAAGTCTAATCTGAAACACTTGCGTTCCATTCTTCGATAACGGTCCCTTCTTTTTCCGTCGCTCGTTTTTTCGCAGCAATCCGCTTCAAATCAGATGCCGTTGCAATCTGCGATAGCGCCCAAATCGCGGCCCCCCGAACGAGTGGCGAAGGGTCATCCAACAATCGCTCGATTTCGGCTTGCAACGACGCATTGCCAGAGTTTCCAATCGCAATCAGCACGTTTCGTAGGAAACGATCGCGTCCCGTGCGCTTGATCGGACTCTTTGCGAAGCGCGTGCGGAAGGCTGGCTCGTCGAGTCGCACGAAATCGGCCAATTCGGGCGCGCGATTTTCATCGCGCGCAGCAAGTTTCATTTCGCGTCCGGTCTGAGCGAACTTGTTCCACGGACAGACCGCGAGGCAGTCGTCGCAGCCATAAATACGGTTCCCCATTTTCGCGCGCAGCTCGCGCGGGATTGGTCCTTTGTGCTCAATCGTGAGATACGAAATGCAGCGCCGCGCATCTAATTGATACGGTGCGGGAAATGCCGCCGTTGGACAGACGTCAATACATGCGCGGCAGGAGCCGCAGTGATCGGTTTCGGGGTGACTGAATGGCAATTCGAGCGTTGTGAAAACCGAACCGAGAAAAAGCCACGACCCGAAATCACGCGAAACGAGATTCGTATGCTTGCCCTGCCAGCCGAGACCCGCCGCCGCTGCGAGCGGCTTTTCCATGACCGGCGCAGTATCCACGAAGATCTTGATCTTGCCGCCTGCTCTGGAAATCAGCCATTGGCCGAGGCGCTTCAGCTTCCCCTTGATCAGATCGTGGTAGTCGCCAGCGCGAGCGTAAACTGAGATCGCTCCGCGCTCACGGCGTTCCAACAAGCCAAGCGGATTTTCGTCGGATCCATAGTTTAATCCCAGAACAATGATGCTTTTTGCTTCGGGCCACAGCACCGCGGGATCGATCCGACGATCTTTCGTACGCGCGAGCCAATTCATGTCACCGTGCAAGCCTTTGACGAGCCATTCGTCAAAATAATTTTTGAAAGCGTTGGCCTTGGGCCGAGTTACGCCGAACGCGTCAAAACCTTCTTCGCGCGCACGTTGGCGTAAAGCATTTAGAAGTCGAGATCCGCGTAGAATTTCGATGCGGGTATTCCGGGCACAAACTCGGCGAGCAACGGCCGGAAGCTCGGCCGAGATTTGATCCGCGCATACCAGTTTCTCGCTGTCTCGTCCTCGTCCCACGGTACATCACCCAGATAATCGATCGCGGAAAGATGCGCTGCCGCCGCGAGGTCCGCGTAAGTCAGCCAATCGACGGCGAGCCAGCTCCGCGTCTTCATGAGCCAGCCTATATATTTTAAATGATAGCGGATATTCCTTTGTGCCGCACGAATCGCCGCTGAATCGGGCGGCCCACCACCTTCGGCCTCCGGCAAGCGCCGTTTCAGGATTTTTTCGCGCACCAAGGGTTCGCTTACTTCGACAAGAAATTTCTCATTGAACCAGTTTGCTATCCGCCGCACTTCCGCGCGAATTTTTGGATCAAGTGGCATCAGACGGCGGTCGCCGTTACCATCCCCGCGCGTCTCGCCGACGTATTCGGCGATCACCAGCGGTCCCGAGGTGACAAAATCGTTATCAACCAGTACCGGCGTTGTTCCCGCCGGGTTGAGTGCTAGGAATTCCGGCCGCCGTTTCAGTACCTCTTCCTGCACCAGATCGGCGGCAACGCCATATTCGCTCAGCGTGAGCCGGACGAAACGCGAGTTCGGACAGAAGGGGTGATGGAAAAGTTTCATAAAGAGGAAAAGAATCGGACCGGGGCCGTCAGAATGACACGGATCGCGGCATTCATGAGGCCAATTACGTTAATCATCCCTTGCTTGATCCTGTGCCGGGCCTCTAAGAAAAGATAATTCCCTGCGCGATTCGCGCGAATGAATGAATCGGAATTTGCATGGCAGCCGGCGTTTGTACCCAAGGTCTTGATACCGGTTTCGTGGAACTTGGCTATGCCAAGGTCGCATTTCTCGGCGTCGTGCAAGGGATCACGGAGCTCCTGCCGATTTCGTCGACCGCTCATATGCGCATTGTTCCTGCGTTTCTTGGATGGCGTGATCCGGGCTCAGCCTTCTCCGCCGCAATGCAACTCGCAGCGCTCGCCGCTGTCGTCACCTATTTTTGGAGCGACGTACGCATGCTTGTCTATGGTTCGGTTGCAGCCTTGCGTGATCGCGATTTTCGCGATTGGAACTTTCGCTTTGCGTTCGGAATCGTGCTGGCCACTGTACCAATCGTCTTTTTTGGCATCGTACTTTCCCCGATTCTGAATGCATGCGGAACACCTTTGCGGGGAATCGCGGTGATTGGTCTTGCTTCGCTCGTGATGGCAGGGCTGCTCGCCGTCGCGGAAATTCGCGCTAGCCATCGCCGTACGATGGAGGATGTCACCTGGAAGGATGCGCTGATCGTTGGCTTTGCGCAGGCCGGCGCGCTGATTCCCGGAGTATCCCGCTCTGGATCGACGCTGACAGCTGCACTCTTTCTTAACCTCAATCGTGAAGAGGCGGCGCGCTATTCATTTCTGATGGCCATTCCAGCGATTGCGCTCGCCGGCGTCAAAGAACTTTACGAGTTGCACATCGCTCACCTCGACGCACATGGATGGGCGATTCTTTTCGTGGGGCTTTTTGTTGCCTCGCTTTCCGCCTTTGTCGCGATCTGGGGCCTGTTGCGAATTCTCGAGAGATTTTCTGCATGGCCCTTTGTTTTTTACCGGGCCTTTATCGGAGTCGTTCTACTGATTGGCGTAATTTTTGGTTGGCTTGTCTGATCAGGCGGTGGGACGCGCGAACTGGCCCGCTCTGCGGAATCGCCAGAGGTAGCTCGGTAGGATCGCCTCCAATGAAGTAGGCGTGACGCCGATCGCTTTCAATGTGCGCTCTTCGCGCTCGGCTTTTTTCGATACGATGTTGTCCATCTTTAAAAGCGTTACTTGGTCGCGTGTCAGCAATTTGCCAGGCAGCATCTCAAAAATCGAAGCCTGTAGTTTTGCGACGGCGAAGGGCAATGGGACAAGCATGCGCTTGCGGCCAATTTCGTGCAGCATCAATTCCATCAATTCGCGAAAAGTTTTAATTTCGGGCCCGCCCAGTTCATAAATCGTGTGCGGTTTTGCGCGGCCTTCAAGTGCTGCAACAATGGAACTTGCAACGTCGCCGACAAACACCGGCTGAAAGAGCGTATGGCCACCGCCGATCAAAGGCAGGGCGGGCAGGAAGCGAGCCATCGCGGCAAAGCGATTGAAAAAATCGTCTTCCGGGCCGAACACGAGGGATGGCCGTAAAACGATCGCCTTCGGAACGACTTCAAGCGCCACCTTTTCTCCGGCTGCTTTTGTCCGCGCATAGATTGACTCCGACTTCGCATCGGCGCCGATAGCAGATACATGGACGAGTGAAGCGCCAGCGTGTGCCGCCGCACGGGCGACCGCACCAGCTCCCGCGGCTTGCACCGCCTCGAAAGTCTGCGCGCCGCTTTGGTGGAGGATGCCGACCAGATTAACAATCGCATCGCTGTCTTCGGCCGCGCGTATAATTGAATCGGGATAACGAAGATTGGCTTGCACGGCATGGATCTGACCGACGCGACCGAGCGGCTGCAGATGATAGGCAAGGTCGGGCCGCCGCACGGCTACCCGGATGCGCCATCCGCGCTGGGCGAGGGCGCGTACCGCAGAGCGGCCGATAAAGCCGGAGCCACCGAAAATCGTAACCAGGCGATCGCTGAAGGTATCGGTCATCAAAAAACGCCCTCTTGGACATATGGCAGGGCTTATCGAGCGATACTCGAATGATACGCGCCCGTCTAGTAACCGCGAGCCTTTCGTCCCTCCAATTGACAATGCTTTGGCCGCCGCCATACCTAGCGCGAGTGGCCCAGGTGGCGGAATTGGTAGACGCGCTGGTTTCAGGTACCAGTGGTGAAAGCCGTGAAGGTTCGAGTCCTTTCCTGGGCACCAATTTCTTAACCGCGATGTGCCATCGTCGCAGGATTCAACAAAACTTGATGATTTGATCATGACCATCCGCTTGCACCGCGGCGATCTACCTGACCTCTCGGCTTATGGGGCTTCGGTCGCGATCGATACCGAAACCTTGGGTCTGAACCCGCGCCGCGACCGGCTGTGCGTCGTGCAGCTGTCACCCGGCGACGGCTCCGCCGACGTCATTCAGATTCCGACCCACGACGTCTCAAGTCCAAACCTTGTGCGGTTGCTCTCCGATCCGAAGCGGCTGAAGATTTTTCACTTCGCACGGTTCGATCTTGCTGTGCTCAGCAATGCGTATGGCATGATGCCCGGTCCGGTTTATTGCACTAAGATCGCGTCAAAGATCGCGCGAACCTACACCGATAGACACGGACTAAAAGATCTCACGCGCGAACTGTTAAATATCGATATGTCGAAGCAGCAACAAAGCTCCGACTGGGGCGCTGACACGCTTTCCGAAGCGCAGATCGCATACGCCGCTTCCGACGTGTTGAATCTACATGCACTGAAGGAGAAGCTCGACGACATGCTTGCGCGTGAGTCTCGTACTCGGCTCGCGGAAGCCTGTTTTCGCTTCCTGCCGACGCGGGTTGAACTTGATCTTGGAGGATGGTCGGATGAGGATGTGTTTGCCCATTCCTGATCGACGATCACATGAGAAAAAGGGGCGCGTTCCTTCATTAAGCTACGAATTTTGCGGTTTAACGGAGTTAGTCTCCGTTTGATTGCCGCAATTGTGCCGCATGCCAGTCATGGATGGTGAGCACCCCCATGAACCGGCCCACGAGCGTACATAGCCTTGCTGAGTCGACGACGTTCGCCGACGAAAATCTAGCGCATCGCCGCTTCACCGCCTTTGGCGCCGCAGTTCGGCATAGCCGACGGGTTACTTTTCTGCGCCAGGTACTGCCCGCCTTGGCGACGGGTGTGATTGTTCTGTCAGGATTTTGGATTTGGCTTGATCCGTTGCGCGGTCTTCCGGTGGAAATAAATCAAATTTCAATTTCGGGATCGAAGCTCAATATGGATGCGCCGAAGCTAACCGGGTTCAGCAAAGACGGTCGGCCTTATAAGGTGACCGCCGAGTCCGCGACCCAGGATCTGACGAAGCCGGGCATCATCGAGCTTTCGAACATAATTGGCGAATTCGACATGGGCGTGCGTGGGAATACTGTGCTTAACGCTAAATCGGGAATTTACGATTATAAGGCCGAGCGAATACGGCTCTTTGACGGAATCGACTTTCATTCCACGGCGGGCCATAGCGGACAATTGAGTGAGGCAGTCATCGAGACGCGCAAAGGCCATTTGATTTCGGAGAGTCCTGTTGATCTCTTTTCGAAAGAAGGAAGTTTGCACAGCAATCGCATGGAGGTTTTTGATCAGGGTTCGCGAACGGTCTTTGAAGGTGGCGTGGCCATGATCCTGCGCCCGCAGACTTCAAATGACAGCGCGTTGAAAGAAGCGAACCAATGACGATCCGACTGCTTGTTCTGTCGACGTTCTTGCTGGCGGGCCTTGTGTCTCTGGCGCCGCCGGCGAACGCTCAAAAAGTAAAATCAGTAGACAAAACAAAACCTATAGAAAAACAAGACGACGGCAGCGGTATGCCGAACGCGCTGCAAGGTTTCTCGCGCAATAAAAACGAGCCTGTGAAAATCGAATCGAACAAGCTCGAGGTGCGGGACAAGGAGAAGCTCGCAATTTTCAGCGGAAATGTTTTCGTCCAGCAGGGCGACACCACGATGCGTTGTCCTGAACTTCGGGTTTTTTATGAGGGAGAGGATAAGACTACTGCCGGCGTGCTAAAGACCGGTGCGTCCAAAAACACCGGGGAAACCAATTCTCCTGCATCCACTATGCCGTCGCCGGAAAAAACGTCGATGCCAGTGCCTTCCAAAACCGGCAAGTCTTCGACGACGGAAAGCAATGTGCAAAATCGGATCAAAAAACTCGAAGCCCTCGGTGGCGTGATCGTCAACAGTAAGGATCAGAAAGCGACCGGCGATCGGGCAGATTTCGAAATGAAAGCGAATATCATAGTTATGACGGGCAACGTTGTTGTGACGCAGGGACAAAATGTTATGAAAGGCGATAGATTGATTGTTGATCTAAATTCAAGTAGCGCACATATGGAGGCCGGCAGTAAAGGCGTTCCCGGGCGGGTGCAGGGTCTGTTCGTGCCTAGCGACAAGGACGAGAAAAACAAGAACGGCGCTAAGCCTAAGGACAAAAAAGACAAGACCCCCCTAACGCAATAATCGCGGCGTTAAACGATCTTCCAACTCGACGTAACTAAGAATTCAAACCGACATTGCCACCGGGGTTCGATAGGCTTATTTGGCGCCCTATTGATGGGCTCCAAATACTGGAGATGGCCGCTGAAAGTCCTTTCTTGGTTCCGTTTGAAGCCGACGCTGGTCGCTGAGGAGGCACCCTTGGCCGATGCGTGGCGGATCGACGAAAGTGCTCCGTCGCAAAAACAGCGCCGGGTTGTTCCTGAAGCCCATGGCGCGGAGCAACGCGCAAAACCCAAATCTCAGCTATCGGTGCATGAAATTCGCCGTCTGCTGGAGCGAACGGCTGACGAGCTACCGAAGCCTCGAAGTGACGAATCGCCTCGCAGCCGTCTGCTGGAGCGAACGGCTGACGAGCTACCGAAGCCTCGAAGTGACGAATCGCCTCGCAGCGTTCCTTCCAGTCGTGCACTTCCTCATGCTGCGTCTCCGCAGCGTTCGACTTCGAGAGCGGGCATTCTTGCTGCTTCCGGTCTAGAAAAAAGTTATGGCGGTCGCAAGGTTGTGAATGACGTGAGCATCGATGTTACGCGTGGGGAGGCGGTCGGATTGCTCGGGCCGAATGGCGCCGGCAAGACCACGGTCTTTTATATGATTATCGGCCTGATTAAAGTTGACGCGGGCGAGATCTATCTCGACGGTCACGAAGTCACGAAGCTCCCGATGTATCGCCGCGCGCGGCTAGGTATCGGCTATCTGCCGCAAGAGGCCTCAATTTTTCGTGGGCTCAGTGTCGAAGATAATATTCTTTCCGTGTTGGAAATCGTTGAGCCGAGTCGCGAGCGCCGCATCGAGCGGCTGAACGGTCTCCTCGACGAGTTCTCGCTGCACAAAGTGCGGAAGAGCCCCGCGATTGCACTTTCAGGTGGTGAGCGCCGGCGCTGCGAGATTGCGCGCGCCCTCGCGACAAGCCCGTCCTTTATGCTGCTTGACGAACCTTTCGCGGGCATTGATCCAATCGCAGTCGGCGATATTCAGGAGTTGGTACGGCTTCTGAAAGAGCGGGGAATCGGCGTTTTGATTACCGACCATAACGTGCGCGAAACACTGGGGCTCGTAGATCGTGCTTATATTGTACATTCAGGAAGCATCCTGATGGAGGGTCAGCCCGACGAAATCGTAGAAAGCCGGGAAGTCCGCAGGCTTTACCTGGGTGAAGAATTTCGGCTGTAGAAGGTTTAAGATTGAAATATTGAATCTCATCATGGGTTTAACAGAGCCGCAGAGGCGGCAGGCTTAATGGCGTTATCGCAGAAGCTGGAGCTACGGCAGGGCCAGGCGCTTGTTATGACGCCGCAACTCATGCAGGCGATCAAGCTGCTGCAGCTGTCGAACCTGGATTTGGTGGCATATGTCGAGGCGGAGCTGGAACGAAATCCGCTACTTGAACGCTCCGAAGAGGAGTCACCAGCATCTGTAGAATTGTCTTCGGAATCTACAGAGGGCAATGAAAACGTCCCCGCGTCCTTGAACCAGAACGACCGGCTGGAAGTAATGGAAGCAGGCCAAGTCGAAGAAACGCTCGACAGCAGTTTTGAGAATAACTTTCCCGACGATTCGGCCGACATTGCGCCGCGGACGCAGGCCGCAGAAACACCCGGCTATTCCGAATGGGCGAAAGTTGGCGGCGGTGGCCGCGAGGAGGACAATTACAGTCTTGAAGCCTTCGTATCCGCCGAAACCACTCTTGCTGATCATCTAGGGCGCCAACTGACGCTGGCCGTTATGGAGCCAATCCAACGGATGATCGGGCAGTACCTTATCAATCTTGTCGATGAAGCTGGTTATGTTCGGGGCGATCTCGAAACGATCGCTGAGAGGCTGGGGGCGCCGATCGCGCAGATCGAGGCGGTTCTCTCGACGCTACAGACCTTTGATCCTCCCGGCGTCTGTGCGCGCGACCTTGCGGAATGTCTATCGATTCAATTGAAAGAGCGCGACCGCTACGATCCTGCCATGGCGGCGCTTGTTGCCAATCTCGATTTACTCGCGAAGCGCGACTTCGGCTTGCTGAGGCGCATTACGGGTGTAGATGAAGAAGATCTTAGCGATATGATCGGAGAAATTCGCCGCCTAAATCCCAAGCCCGGTCTCGCTTTCGGCGGCGGCGTCGTGCAGCCGATCGTGCCCGACGTGTTTGTTAGGGCTGCACCGAACGGTACCTGGAATGTTGAACTCAATACTGAGACCCTACCGCGCGTGCTGGTCAATCAGGCCTATTACGCGAACGTGCAAAAAACCGCGAAAACTGAAAAAGAAAAGACCTTCCTCACCGAATGCCTGCAAACCGCCAATTGGCTTACCCGCTCTCTCGATCAGCGCGCACGAACCATTCTGAAGGTTTCAACCGAGATCGTGCGTCAGCAAGACGCCTTTCTTGCGCATGGTGTTCAACATCTGCGGCCGCTCAATTTACGCATGGTGGCAGATGCAATCGGGATGCACGAATCAACCGTATCTAGGGTTACCGCAAATAAATACATGGCAACGCCACGCGGTATTTTTGAATTGAAATATTTCTTCTCATCGTCAATTGCAGCCGCTGGTGGCGGTGAGGCGCATTCGGCCGAAGCCGTACGTGATAGAATTAAGCGTATGATCGATGCGGAAAGTCCGGGCGATATTCTATCCGATGACACGATCGTGCAGCGGCTGAAAATCGATGGCGTTGATATCGCCCGACGCACGGTTGCGAAATATCGTGAAGCGATGCGAATTCCTTCCTCGGTCCAACGCCGGCGCGAGAAACAATCGCCAAAACTGGCAGACTAAAAATCGTCTAGAGCGAGTGACAATTCAGCCTTCCAAGCCATTGACCCCTCGCAACTCGGTCACTATGGTCCCGCGCCTTCAAAAGGAGCAGGCGGTTCCCCGGAGTGCGGAATCGTTATGGATCAGAAGCAATGCCGCTCAGCGACATCCTCGCGCCCGATGCGGTCTTTCCCTCGCTTAAAGTCGCCAGCAAGAAACAGGCGATTCAAGAGCTTTCCGCTCACGCTGCAAGGCTCACGGGGCAAGACAGCCGAAAGATTTTCGAAATCCTGTTGCAGCGGGAACGTCTCGGTTCGACCGGAATCGGCCAGGGCATCGCAATCCCTCATGGCAAGATGAAGATTGACCGGATCTTCGGTTTGTTCGCACAGCTCGAAAAGCCGATCGATTTTGAGGCGCTCGATGGCCAATCAGTCGATCTAATTTTTCTGCTCTTGGCTCCGGAAACTGCAGGCGCGGATCATTTGAAGGCGCTGGCGCTGATCGCACGGTTGCTCCGCGATGGGAAAGTCGCCGATAAGCTGCGCACCTTACACGATGCGAAAGCGCTGTACTCGCTCTTGATTGCGCCGCCGATCAATCACGCAGCCTGAGTCTCTCAATCCTTTAGCCTAATGAACGCTTACGGTATTAAGCTCTTGCTCGCGTGCGCTCGCCACTGCCGCTTCGCGACTGTCGGTCAGCATAATCGGAGTGCCGTCCGCCGCATGGAGGGCAAACAGCTTCAGTCCCGGCGCAAGCTGCGGTGCCTGGGGAAATAAACCCTTCACGTTTTCGGACAAAATTGGCTTCACGTAAGCGATCTCACCTCCACCGAGTACAGCAAAAGCTTCCGGGGTCAGCTTGATGGCAACTTCGTGTTCGTTCTCGGTCATTGCAATCTCCTACTCTCTCACTGAACCATTGGTCGAAATATGGATCCAACGGAATGCAGGTGACAAAGGCCGTTATGAAGCGACTTTGCAGGGCCCGGGTTTGGCGATCTGAACGGAAAATAAATGTATTCCATCACTGTTCGATATGGTGATCAGCGCAAGAGCTCGCAAGAGTGCGGGAAGGGCCGACATCAGCAGCAAAATGGAACAGTATTTAGATTACATGGTTAGGAAATTTGGTGGAGCCAGGGGGAGTCGAACCCCCGACCTCTTGCATGCCATGCAAGCGCTCTCCCAACTGAGCTATGGCCCCATTACCTTTGCAGAGGATATTCTCAAGCGATCCGCATGAGCACTAAAAGCGCGCTCAAGTCTCCTCTTCTTTTTCTTCGATGCCGTCGCCGATGAGATCGGTAACGTTTCCCGGTTCCTCTTCTTCTTCTTCGAGGAAGGTATCATCCTCGGCGCCGACAACCTCGACTTCGTCGTCCTCGACATCCGGGACAGCGCCTTTCGCGCCGGACTTGCCTTTGTTTTCTGCCTCGGCCGCTTCTTCGAGAGAGATTACTTCGGCGCCGACCGGGGGCACGATTTCTTCCTCGACGGGTGCGGGCTTCGGCGCTGCAGCCGCCTGACGGCGTGCAGGCGCGACCGCGATTTCATGAACCGTTCCGCATTTCGGACAGATGATGGGACTACGCGCAAGATCGTAAAATTTTGCCCCGCAGTTACCGCACAATCGTTTGATGCCAAGCTCCGGCTTCGCCACAGCCTTCGCTCCTATGCTTGTTGGAAAATGGGTGTTTCCATTGGACTGCACCCCCGTGACTGTCAAGGTCGAAAAACGCATTTTTGCGCTTCGTGACGAGGCAGGACACGCGTGATAGAGCCTCGCCTTTACCGGCAATGACACCGTGACCCATAAGACACAAGCTATCGTACCGCTTGCCGCCTATCGCTCAGGCCCGCTTAGGGGTCGCATGCGAATACCAGGCGACAAGTCGATATCGCACCGCGCACTGCTTTTCGGCTTGCTGGCGATCGGCGAAACGTCGATCGAAGGGCTGCTGGAAGGTGAGGATGTCCTCGCGACGGCACGAGCCTGTGCACAGCTAGGCGCGAGCATTGAACGCAAGGCTGCGGGGTCGTGGCGTGTGTCGGGTGCGGGGCTCGGCTCACTGCTTGAGCCAATAAGGCAAATAGATTTTGGAAATTCCGGCACGGGCGTTCGGCTTGCCATGGGGGTCGTTGCTGGCCATCCGATTGAGGCCGTATTTACCGGTGATGCAAGCCTGCGCAAACGTCCAATGCGCCGCGTGCTGGATCCGCTATGCAAAATGGGAATCGAAATCGTCGATCAGGCGATCGGCGAGCACCTGCCAATCCGACTTAAAGGTGCGCGCGATCCAATTCCGATCATCTACGAAACGCAGGTACCTTCTGCGCAGGTGAAATCTGCAGTGTTATTTTGCGGGTTATCAGCCCCCGGCGAAACAACGGTAATCGAGTGCGAAGCCACACGTGATCACACCGAGAGGATGCTGCAACATTTCGGTGCGGACGTGACTGTTGAGCCGCACGGGCAGCATGGCCGCCGAATCAAGCTCAAAGGTCGTCCGGAACTTATTCCACAAAAATTGCGTGTACCCGCCGATCCCTCCTCAGCTGCGTTTCCACTTGCAGCAGCATTGATTGTGAAAGACTCCGATTTGATTCTCGAAGGGATTCTAGCGAACCCCTTGCGGTCGGGTTTTCTTCATACACTGAAGGAGATGGACGCTAATATTGAAGAGATTGCGCGGCATGAAGAAAGTGGTGAAACAATCGTTGACCTCCGCGTACGCGCCTCGCCATTGAAAGGCGTCGATATTCCACCTTCGCGCGCGCCATCGATGATCGACGAATACCCGGTGTTGGCGGTAATCGCCTCCTTTGCCGAGGGAACGACGATCATGCGCGGTCTTTCCGAATTACGGGTGAAGGAATCGGATCGTCTAGCGGCGGTTGCCGCGGGTCTTGCTGCCAATGGCGTCGAATATGAAATCCAGGGCGATGATCTTATCGTCCGCGGCAGGGGCCTTGCTAAGGGCGGCGGCAAAGTTGAGACTCATATGGATCACCGCATCGCTATGTCGTTTCTGATAATGGGGCTTGCCAGCGAGAAGGCAGTCGCTATTGACGATTCTTCTTTTATCGCTACCAGCTTTCCTAGCTTCACCGAGCTCATGCGTGAGCTCGGCGCCGACATTCGCTGATGATCATCACAATCGACGGGCCTGCCGCCTCCGGCAAAGGAACAATTGCAAGGCGTCTTGCGGAGCATCTGAAGCTTCCGCATCTCGATACGGGGTTGCTCTATCGCGGCGTCGCACGGCGCGTGCTCGACGAAGGGCAATCGCTCGATGATGTGGAAGCTGCGGCGAAAGCCGCGCGTGCGCTGAAAACCTCGGAGCTAGATCCTAAAAAACTGAAAGCCAGAGGACTCGGCGACGCCGCTTCGCGTGTGGCCGCGATTCCGGAAGTTCGCGCGATTCTTCTCGGCCTGCAAAAAGATTTTGCCTATCAACCGTGCGGTGCAGTGCTTGATGGACGCGATACAGGAACCGTGATCGCGCCTGATGCTGATGCGAAAATCTTTATCCAAGCCTCATCCGAAATTCGCGCCAAACGCCGCCATCACGAACTCGTCGCCCAGGGCGAAAGGGTGACCTACGAATCCGTGCTCGATCTCATTCGCAGCCGCGATGCGCGCGATTCGAGTCGCGCTGTCGCGCCATTAATACCTGCAAAAGACGCGGTCTTGCTCGATACCACTGACTTGGATATAGAAGCGGCGTTCCGGGCCGCGCTTTCCATCGTGGAGGCTGCCCGGGCGGGCCGAGGGCGGGGTTAAGCCGTTCTCGTCGAGTTGGAGGCAAGCCCGCCCCGCGCCATCCGCTTGCGGTGGTTCCGGACAACCCAATCCATCCGCACGGTATCGCGCCGTGCATCCAATTCATCCAGCGATTGCCTTGTCCGATACGGTCAGGCGAGCGTCGGATTGCAAACGCATTCAATATTCAAATCTAATCAGGAGAAAAAATGCCCGCTACCGCTGTTACACAACCGACCCGTGAAGATTTCGCGAAAATGCTCGAGGAATCTTATGGTCAAAATGATCTGCAGGAAGGCTCCGTCGTCAAGGGACGCGTCGTTGGAATCGAAAAGGATATCGCCGTCATTGACATCGGCTTGAAGACCGAAGGACGCGTGCCGCTCCGGGAATTCAGCGGGCCGGGCCGCGAAGCCATGCTGAAACCCGGGGACGAAGTCGAGGTCTATCTAGAGCGAGTCGAAAACGCGCTCGGTGAAGCGGTTCTATCGCGTGATAAGGCGCGCCGAGAGGAAAGCTGGGTCAAATTGGAGAAAGCTTTCAACGCGAACGAAAAAGTCACCGGTGCGATCTTCAATCAGGTCAAGGGTGGCTATACGGTTGATCTCGATGGCGCAGTCGCTTTCCTGCCGCGCAGTCAGGTCGATATCCGTCCGATCCGCGATCTTGGTTCGCTCCTTAATACGCCGCAGCAGTTCCAGATCCTCAAAATGGACCGCCGCCGCGGTAACATCGTCGTGTCCCGCCGCACCGTGCTCGAAGAAACTCGCGCCGGTCAGCGTCAGGAACTGGTCTCAAGCCTCGAAGAGGGCCAGGTGATTGACGGCGTCGTGAAGAACATCACCGACTATGGCGCGTTCGTCGATCTCGGAGGTATCGACGGTCTATTGCATGTTACCGACATCGCGTGGCGCCGCGTCAATCATCCGACTGATGTTCTCGCTATTGGCCAGACGGTGAAGGTCAAGATCATCAAGATTAATCACGAGACGCACCGCATCTCGCTTGGCATGAAGCAACTGCAAGGGGATCCCTGGGAAGGTATTGAAGCTAAGTTTCCAATCGGCGGCAAGGTAAAGGGCCGCGTGACCAACATCACGGACTATGGCGCCTTCGTCGAGCTCGAACCCGGCATCGAGGGCCTGGTTCATGTTTCAGAAATGTCATGGACCAAGAAAAACGTTCACCCCGGCAAACTGGTCTCGACTTCGCAGGAAGTTGAAGTCTCCGTTCTCGAAGTTGATCCGGCGAAACGCCGCATCTCGCTCGGCCTCAAGCAGACACTGCCGAATCCCTGGGAAGCTTTCGCCGAGAAGCATCCGGTCGGTTCCACTGTCGAAGGCGAGGTCAAAAACAAGACGGAGTTCGGCCTTTTCCTTGGTCTCGATGGCGATGTGGATGGCATGGTCCATCTCTCCGATCTCGACTGGAATCGCCCGGGCGAACAGGTGATTGAAGAATTCAAGAAGGGCGATATGGTGAAAGCGCAGGTTCTCGACGTCGACGTTGAGAAGGAGCGAATTTCGCTCGGCATTAAGCAACTTTTCGGCGAAGATCCACAGACCGACAGCAGCGATCTCAAAAAGGGAGCCATTGTCACCTGCGAAATCACCGAAGTGAAAGATGCTGGCCTCGAAGCGAAGATCGTCGGCACCGATCTCACGACGTTTATCAAGCGATCAGAACTTGCCCGCGATCGAGAAGAGCAGCGTACGGAGCGATTCGCACCCGGCGAGAAGGTCGACGCACGCGTACTGTCCTACGATCGCCGCAACCGCAAACTCACTGTCTCGATTAAAGCGCTGGAAATCGCCGAAGAAAAGGAAGCGGTCGCTCAGTATGGCTCATCCGATTCGGGGGCGACACTCGGCGATATTCTCGGCAAGGTGCTTAATCGCGGCACCGATAAGAAATAGTAACTTCCGGCCAGCGGAAAAGCCAAAAGACGGCCGGCATTTGAATGCTGGCCGTTTCCGTTCGACCGCTGGCCTTGATGCTGCCACGGGGCCGAGTCTAGTGTTACCGCCGTCGGACACGCCGAATCTGGAGTGCTTGAATGACATTCGATGTCGATCACATCGTCGATCGCCGCCGTCTGCGGCGGAAGCTCACGCTGTGGCGCGTGCTCGCCCTCGTCGCGGCCATTGCCGCGATCGGTGCGGTCATCGCGGCCTCCGGAGGTTCGAAATTCGTGTCTCATTCGAGCGCACATGTCGCGCGCGTGAATATCGGCGGCGTCATCCGCAACAATCGCGAGCGTCTCGAAATGCTCGACGATATTGCAAAATCCGGCGCGAAAGCGGTCATTATCTCGATTGATAGCCCCGGCGGCACAGTCGCAGGTTCTGAATCGCTTTACTCCGGTATCCGTCGGCTGGCGGAAAAAAAACCGGTCGTCGCCGTGATCGAAGGAATCGGTGCCTCGGGCGCTTACATCACGGCAATGGGGGCCGAACGAATTTTCGCGCCGCGCAGCGCGATCGTTGGATCGATCGGTGTGATCTTTCAATACCCGAATGTTGCCGAGCTTTTGAAACGCATTGGTGTTGCGGTCGAAGAAGTGAAGTCAACACCATTGAAGGCAGCACCCAGTGGCTACGAGCCGACAAGTCCGGAGGCGAAGGCGGCGATTCGCAGCCTCGTCGAAGACAGCTATGATTGGTTTAAGGGGTTAGTGCGCGAGCGGCGTTCGCTCGATGAAACGAAGCTCAAAACCGCAGCGGATGGCCGCGTATTCACAGCAGCGCAAGCATTACCCTTAAAGCTGATTGATGAAATCGGCGATGAACGTGCGGCCCGCGAATGGCTTGCCAAGAATAAGAAAGTTTCGATCGATCTTCCAATCCGCGACTGGAAAACGAAACAGTTTGGGTCTCAATTCCGTTGGTTGAGCGCAGCTAGCTGGCTTGCCAGCAAATTTGACCTGCCTTCGGTCGCCGCGTTTCTCGCCAATGATGCAGTTGCGAACGCGGTCGGGGGCGTGCAGCTTGACGGCCTATTGGCGCTCTGGCAGCCTCCCTCGAACAACTAGGTTCCTGCAAGTCTTTTGGATTGTTCACGTTTTCGCTTCTGGGGCCAGACGCATCAATGATCAAATCTGAACTTGTTCAAAAGGTCGCCGAAGCAAATCCGCATCTTTATCAGCGCGACGTCGAGAACATTGTCGAGGCGATCCTCGACGAAATCACGGTTGCACTCGCGCGCGGCGACCGGGTGGAACTGCGCGGTTTCGGCGCTTTCTCCGTGAAGGCGCGACCGGCTCGTTTGGGCCGCAATCCGCGCACGGGGGCGCAAGTCAAGGTTTCGGAGAAAGTTGTGCCCTATTTCAAAACCGGCAAAGAAATGCGCGACCGTCTCAATCGCAAGCGTGGCTGATCTTTAGGCCGTGGGTGAATCCTGGGGTCGCGAAGCATGCGTAGACTCCTGTTCTGGATATTTCTGCTTCCGCTCGCGATCCTGATCGTGCTGTTCGGTGTCGCGAATCGCGAGCATGTCGTCGTCTCCTTCGATCCGTTTTCATCGCGAACGCCGGCCTTCGCAATATCGTTGCCGCTCTTTATCGTAATTTTTCTGGCAATTATATTGGGCGTCGTTCTTGGCGGAATCGCATCACTCGCGCGGCATTATCGACTTTGGCGCGCTGCACGCCAGGCAAGGGAGGAAGCTGAGCGTTACAAGGCAGATGCTGACGCGGAACGTCGCGCTCATGAAGCCGTACAGTCAAAATATCATTCCCCGCCGACGCCTCATTGAATTTGATTCATGCGCTTCGTTTCAGCGACTGAGATCGACGCAACGCTTTCGTTTCACGCTCTGATCGATGCGATTGCCGACATGTTTCGTACGGATGTCCATGTCCCAACCCGGCATCACCACGCGATCGAACATGCAGCCGCGACTCTTCTTTTGATGCCGGCATGGACAAATGAGGCTCGAGGGAATTTCATTGGCACAAAGATCGTAACGGTGTTCCCGGACAACGCCAAACGTGGAATTCCAAGTGTAACCGGCACTTATCTTTTGATGTCAGGGGACACGGGTGAGCCGGTCGTGGGATTCGATGGCCGCATGCTTACACTCTGGCGGACGGCAGCGGCTTCGGCACTCGCCTCGAGATTTTTATCCAATGGGGACTCGCAGCGTCTATTGCTCGTGGGCGCGGGTGCTCTCTCTCCCTATCTCGCGCGAGCACATGTGTCCGTACGTCCGATTCAGGAAGTGTCGGTCTGGAACAGAAGTGTTACGCGCGCCGAAACGGTCGCGGCGGACTTGCGCAAGGAAAAAATCATCGCCCATGCTGTAACGGATTTAGAGACTGCCGCGAAGGAGGCAGATATCATTTCCTGCGCAACGCTCTCATCGGAACCGCTCGTGCAGGGGCGTTGGCTAAAGCCCGGCTCGCATCTTGATCTCGTCGGCGGTTTCAAACCAACCATGCGGGAAGCCAACGATGAAGCGATCCAATGCTCCCGCATATATGTCGATACGCGCACGGGTGCACTGAAAGAGGCGGGCGATATCGTCGATCCGATTCGGCGTGGAATCTTGCGCGAACAAGACATTTGCGGCGATTTTTTTGATCTTTGCAGGAACAAGGTCAAAGGCCGCAGCTCGACGAGCGAAATCACGCTGTTCAAATCGGTTGGAACGGCGGTCGAAGACTTGGCCGCCGCTATACTGGTTTGGGGAAAACTCGCCATTACATAAGCCTGTGGACAACATTCGGCCCGCATGTCATCGAAAAGCATGGTTGAGATCAAAATCTGTGGAATCAAAGACTTGGCGGCAATGGATGCGGCGTTGAATGCGCGCGTCAATTTCGTCGGGCTGGTGTTTTTCCCCGCGAGTCCGCGTGCCGTAACGCTTGTTGAAGCCGCAAAACTCGCCGAAAGGGCGCGCGGTCGGGCGCTGGTCACGGCGCTTCTAGTCGATGCAGACGATGCGTTGATCGGGGATATCGTCGCACAAGTGAAACCCGATCTTCTGCAACTACACGGCAAGGAAAGCGCCGAGCGGGTCATGGCGCTGCGCGCGCGTTTCGGGAAGCCCGTGATGAAAGCGATTGCCGTCGAGTGCGCCGAGGATTTGCGCTCACTGGCAGTTTATGAATCCGTCGTCGACAGAATCTTATTTGATGCGAAATCGCCGGAAGACGCGAGCCGCCCGGGCGGTCATGGCCGTTCCTTCGATTGGAAATTGCTCTCGAAGGTTTCACGCAAGAAGCCGATCATGCTTTCCGGCGGTCTCACGCCTGAGAATGTTGCAGAGGCGATCCGAATTGTTTGTCCCGATGCCGTCGACGTATCATCCGGTGTCGAACGATCGCCCGGCAAAAAGGATCCAGAGAAAATCAATGCCTTTGCCGCGAATGTACGCGCCACTACGACACATATTTTGCCGGAGAACGTCTCGTGAGCCATCAGCCCAACAGCCTTCGCCTCGGGCCCGATGAGCGTGGCCATTTCGGAATTTATGGTGGCCGCTTCGTCGCCGAGACTTTGATGCCATTATTGCTCGAGCTCGAGGAGGCTTACGCCAAGGCAAAAAACGACCCTGCCTTCAAGGCGGAGATGGCACTCTATCAAAGGGATTATGTCGGCCGGCCGAGCCCACTTTATTTTGCGAAGCGCCTCACCGAACATCTGCGTGGAGCAAAGATTTACCTCAAGCGCGAGGAACTCAATCATACTGGCTCGCACAAGCTGAATAACGTGCTTGGACAAGTTATGCTTGCGCGCCGGATGGGCAAGAAGCGAATCATCGCCGAGACCGGGGCTGGCATGCATGGCGTTGCGACCGCGACCATGTGCGCGAATTTCGGTCTCGAATGCATTGTCTATATGGGCGCGGTTGATGTCGAGCGGCAGAAGCCGAATGTCTTCCGCATGAAATTACTGGGTGCCGAAGTACGTCCCGTGCACTCCGGCACAAAGACACTGAAAGACGCGATGAACGAGGCATTACGTGACTGGGTCACCAATGTGGGAAGCACATTCTATTGCATCGGCACGGTGGCGGGTCCGCATCCATATCCCGCCATGGTGCGCGATTTTCAGTCGGTGATTGGCAGGGAAACGCGCGAACAGATGCAGGCGGCCGAAGGCCGGCTCCCCGATTCGCTTGTCGCCTGCATCGGCGGCGGGTCGAACGCGATGGGACTGTTTCATCCTTTTCTCGACGAAACCTCGGTCGAAATGTACGGCGTCGAGGCCGCGGGGCATGGGCTCACAGGCTTGCACGCCGCCTCGATCGCGGGTGGCAGACCGGGTGTGCTGCACGGCAACCGCACTTATCTCCTGATGGATGACGACGGCCAGATCAAAGACGCTCATTCGATCTCGGCAGGCCTGGATTATCCCGGAATCGGCCCGGAGCACGCCTGGCTCAATGACATGGGTCGCATTAAGTTTCTGTCGGCAACCGACGACGAGGCGTTGAAGGCGTTTCAAATGCTGAGCACGTTGGAGGGGATCATTCCAGCGCTCGAGCCCGCGCATGCAATCGCGAAGGTGATGGATCTCGCGCCCAAGAAGCCGAAGGATCATCTGATGGTCGTCAATCTCTCCGGTCGCGGCGACAAAGATATCTATACCGTCGCCGAGCATCTCGGAGCGAAGTTTTGAGTGCGCGCATCAATGCACGTTTTGCCGAACTTGCACGCGAAGGTCGTGCAGGCCTGGTAACATTTCTGACTGCAGGCGATCCCGATTATGAGGCGTCTCTTTCCATCATCAAAGCGCTTCCGAAAGCGGGCGCCGACGTCATCGAGTTCGGCATGCCCTTCACCGATCCGATGGCAGACGGACCCGCAATCCAGGCCTCGTCCCAACGCGCACTGAATAGCGGCCAGACCCTGAAAAAAACGCTTGCGATGGTGAGTGCATTCCGCAAGGAGGACAATACGACCCCGATTGTTCTCATGGGCTATTATAATCCGATTTACATTTATGGCGTTGATCGTTTTCTCAAGGACGCTAAGGCAGCAGGCGTCGATGGCCTGATCGTCGTTGATCTCCCGCCGGAAGAAGATGTCGAGCTGTGCCTGCCTGCGCTGAAAGCAGGCATCGCGTTTATTCGTCTTGCGACTCCGACCACCGACGACAAGCGTCTGCCTGCCGTACTCGCGAACACGTCGGGGTTTGTCTATTATGTCTCGGTCACCGGTATTACTGGCACGGCAATTCCGGACACCAGTCGCGTGATGCAAGCGGTCGCCCGCATCAAGCGCCATACGAAATTGCCGGTCGCCGTCGGCTTCGGGGTAAAAACGGCTGACGATGCGCGCGCGATTGCTTCTGGCGCCGACGCTGTCGTAGTTGGCTCGGCAATTGTCGAGACGATCCGGGAGAGCCTCGATGCAAGGGGATATGCAACTGCAAAGACGGTCGAAAAAGTGACCGATCTCGTTTCTTCGCTCGCGCAGGGTGTGCGAACCGCCCGGCGCGTCGCCGCAGAATAGCTTAATCAAGTCCATCTTTCGGGCGCACATGAAATCGCTTATCTAATGTCGAATTTCTGAAAGTGACTATGAATTGGATCTCGAACGTCGTTCGTCCGAAAATCCGCTCGCTCTTGCAGCGCAAGGACGTGCCGGAAAACCTCTGGATCAAATGTCCAGAGACAGGCCAGCTCGTTTTTCACAAGGACGTCGAGGCGAACCAATGGGTGATCCCGAATTCGAACTACCACATGCGCATGAACGCGGTGGCACGCCTCAAATCCATCTTCGACGGTCAGACTTGGCTCGATATTGCGCTGCCGGATGTTTCGATCGATCCACTGAAATTCCGCGACGAACGTAAATATGTGGATCGCCTGAAGGACGCGCGAACAAAAACCGGGCTCAAAGACGCCATCAAGCTTGGCTTCGGCAAGCTCGAAGGCCTTCCCGTCGTGCTCGGTGTGCAAGAATTCGATTTTATGGGTGGTTCGCTCGGCATGGCAGCCGGCGAGGCGGTCGTGAGGGGTCTTGAGACCGCTATCGAAAAACAGACGCCATTCGTTCTCTTCGCCGCTTCCGGCGGTGCGCGCATGCAAGAGGGCATTCTGTCGCTGATGCAGTTGCCACGTACCACGGTCGCGGTTCAACGTCTGCGCGAGGCAAAGAAGCCTTACATCGTGGTTTTGACCAATCCGACCACTGGCGGCGTTACCGCTTCCTACGGGATGCTTGGCGACGTGCATATTGCCGAGCCCGGAGCGCTCATTGGTTTCGCTGGACCGCGAGTTATCGAACAAACCATCCGCGAAAAATTGCCGGAAGGTTTCCAGCGAGCGGAATATCTACGTGATCACGGTATGGTCGACTTGGTCGTCCACCGTCACCAAATGCGTGCAACGCTCGCGCGCTTATGTCGGTTGCTCACCAAGGCGCCAGGGACCGGCCAATTGCCCGCGCCCGCGAGGGCTGTGTGAGTGCGAGCGCTGCGCACGCGCCAAATTCGACCGATGCGCTGATTGCGCGGCTCGGCGCGCTGCATCCAAAAAAGATCGATCTTTCGCTCGGTCGGCTCAACCGGCTGCTTGAGCGCCTCGGTCATCCCGAAAAAAAGTTACCGCCAACGATTCATGTGGCTGGAACGAACGGTAAGGGTTCAACGATTGCGATTTTGCGCGCGATTCTCGAATCGGCGGGGCACGGCGTGCACGCTTATACGTCCCCGAGCCTTGTGCGCTTTCACGAACGCATCCGGCTTGCGCAGGCGGGCGGCGGCGTGATTGTCGATGACAGGAGGCTCGCCGAGGCGCTTTCTGCATGCGAGCACCTGAACGGCAGTGATCCGATCACATTTTTCGAAATTACGACGGCAGCGGCATTTCTCCTGTTCGCGCAGGAACCCGCAGATGTGTTGCTGTTGGAAACCGGTTTGGGGGGCCGGCTGGATGCGACGAATGTCGTCGATAACTTGCTAGCGACTGTTTTCACACCGATCTCGATCGATCACACCGAACATCTCGGACCGACTCTCGCCCATATCGCGGCAGAAAAGGTAGGCATTCTGAAGCACGGATCGCCCGCGATTGTTTCACGGCAAGAGCCGGCGGCGCTTGCCGTAATCGAACACGAAGCAAAACGTCTTCGGGTTAGAACGGTGATTTCGGGCGAACAATGGGCAGCGCATGAAGAGCGCGGCCGTCTCGTTTATTCTGACGAAGACGGTCTGCTCGACCTGCCCCGCCCTCGTTTAATTGGCCGTCATCAGATTGAAAACGCGGGCCTCGCGGTTGCGACGCTGCGTGCGATCGACGCGTTCCACATTTCGGCGAACGCGTTTGAAACCGGTTTGCTGCGGGTCGACTGGCCCGCTCGCATGCAGCGGCTTAACGCGGGAAAATTGCTCGAATTGCTGCCCACGGGTTCCGAGTTATGGCTCGATGGAGGCCACAATGTCGGTGGCGCGATGGCCATATCGGCGGCACTCGCTGAACTAGAAGATCGCGTTTCACGGCCACTGGTGCTGGTTGCAGGCATGCTTGCTACGAAAGATGCCGACGGCTTTCTAAATTGCTTCGGAGGCCTCGCCCGTCATCTATTCGCCCTACCAATTTCTGGCGAAACTTCACATAAACCGGAGGAACTCGTTGCAGCTGCTGAGCGCGCGGGACTTTTCGCAGAGGCCGCAACCAATATTGAGGATGCGTTGAAAAAAATAACGATACTTCCGCTTGAAGCGCCGCCGCGAGTATTAATTACCGGATCGCTTTATCTTGCAGGCGAAGTGCTCGCCGCCAACGGAACGCCACCCCTTTAGGCGACCGCCCCTGTAATCCATTGCACGATTTTGGCTTTTGGCGCCGCGCCAATCTGACGCGAGGCCATCTGACCATTCTTGAAAATCATCAAGGTCGGGATCGATTGAATCCCATACTTCGCGGCCGTCTCAGGATTTTCGTCGACATTGAGCTTCACGATCTTGAGCTTACCCTTGAGCTCCCCTGCAACCTCTTCCAATACCGGCCCGACAGCCCGGCATGGCCCGCACCATTCGGCCCAGAAATCGACCAAGACGGGTTCTGTCGACTGGAGCACATCGGATTGGAAGGATTTGTCGGATACTGGCGCAACCATAGCGAGCCTCGTGGAACGGAGTTCGAGTAAAGGACGCGGAACCTAGGCATGTCACCCGCGGGGGTCAAGATGCGCTCACAACGACGTTACACGCCGGAAAGCTTCATCCATCAGGATAGCGGGGATTTCGTGAATGTCTGGTTTCGCAGTCCAGACCAGAAAGGCACGCATGGCTCTGTCCGGGAATATGCGCGTGAGAACAGCCCGGTATTGCGCGAGCTGTTCGATGTAGTGCGCGGGGGCATCTTGGGGACGGACCGGTGACGCGAAATCGGTTTTATAGTCGGCAATGATAATCGCCTCGGCTGTTATAGCAAGTCGATCCACCCGTCCAGAAATTTCGACAGAAGAACCGTCGACTAATTTGCCGAGAACTGAGATTTCCCCGCGGCTTGTTGCGCCGAACAGTTCGACAAGTTGGGGATGGTCAAGGACCGCAAGACATTCAGCTGCGATGCTTTCACGATCCGCGTCTGAAAAAATCGTTGCGAAATTTGCGAGATAACTGTTTGCGCGCTCCAGACGTTTCTCTTTTGAAAATGCCGGCAATTCCTGCAGCAGTCGGTGAATGATCTCGCCGCGCTGTCGTGCCTTGTCGCGCAAGCGAGAATCGCCGCTAGAGAATATCGTTTCCGCAGTCCGAGCAAGAGATGGTCTGATTGCACGACCGAACCGGATCGGAGTTTCGACTTGTTTTCGAAGCCAGGCGGGTTCGATGATCTTATTTTCGGTGGTTGGCGCGTTCGCTTCGATTTTATCGGCTTGTTCATACCGCCAGCGCCAGACTTTCCCGGTGAAGCCATAGCCAGCGACATCCGGCTGCTCCTTCAGATCGGGCGCGAGCGCGTCACGAATAAGCTTGTACCAGGAGCCTTCGGGTAATTTTGATTCTTCCTGGCCTTTGTTGAGCGTGCCGCAAACAATGAGCGCATCGCGCGCGCGCGTAAGCGCGACATATAAGAGCCGTCGATATTCTTCTTCTTCCATCTGAACAAAAGACTCGCGCGCTTTGGCCACGGCCTGTGGGTCTTCCTTAGAAGACAGCGCCCAAACCAAGGTACCTGGATCGCTTCCAACGGGCATTAGCCATGGATGGTAGCGGCTTTCGGGAACGGATGTTGTATCGGCCAGTACGATAATCGGTGCTTCCAGTCCTTTGACGCCGTGCACGGTCATTACCCGTACCGCGGCACTTTCTACCTCGAGATCGCGCTTTACCTGCGATCCGCCGCGCCTCAGGAAAACGAGAAAACCCGGTAATGAGGGCGTCTCCATGTTTTCGTAAGCGAGAGCATGATTGAGAAATTCATCAAGCGCATCGGCGGCTTCGTGACCGAGCTTCGCGAGAATGCGCTCGCGTCCTTTGTCTCGGCCGAGCACGCGTGAAAAAAAATCGAAAGGTCGGAGCGAAAGTGCCTCTTTTCGCCAGTCGGTAATTTTCCGAAAAATCTCATTCATCCGCTCGTCCGTTTGCGCTGCCTTTGCAAGCGCAGCCGCCAAACTTTCGTCGCGCCCGTGGGCAAGCTGGAACAGCTCGTCGTCAGTTAATCCGAGCAGGGGACTTTTGAGTGCGCAAGCAAGCGCTAGGTCGTCGGATTCGAGGAGCAATGCATCACCGAGCGCTGCAAGATCCATCACCGCGATATGCTCGGCGAGCCGCAAACGATCGGCGCCCGCTACCTTTATCCCTTCGTTCTTCAGAGCTCGCAGAATCGCTTCGAAAAGGGGCCCGCGACGGCGAACAAGAACGATAATGTCACCAGCAGTGGGTCTGCGTGGGATTGTCGTTTGCGAATCGCTGATAGAAATTCCGCCGTCGAGCCAGTGCTTCACCGCTTTTGCAATCCGCTGCGCGAGCAAAACTGGCGCACTTGCTTCAGCACGCTCATTTAGCGGCGCATCCCATGCTAGTTCATTATCTTCGTCCGGTGGGGCTGCAACCGCGTCCCAAATTTCCACGAGTGCTGGCGCGTCGCTACGGATAGCTTCATGAATGGTGCGCTTCTCTTCGGGATTGCCGGAAAGCCCCCTGAAGGCATCAGCACGCGAAAAGACCGCATCGACAGCATTCACAATTCCAGCGACTGAACGGAACGAAAGATCAAGCTTACCGGGGTAAAATTTTTGGCCATATGACTCGACGTCTTTTTTGAATTTCTTGCGCATCCGTTCGAATCCCGCAGGATCGGCGCCCTGAAAACGGAAGATAGATTGCTTTTCGTCTCCTACTGCGAAGATCGTACGCCGGCGATTGTCTGTGGCGCCTTGTCCTGCGAAGAACTCTTTCGCAAGGTTTTCGATCACTGCCCATTGTTCCGGACTCGTGTCCTGTGCCTCATCGATCAGAATGTGATTGATCCCGCCATCGAGCTTGTAATGAACCCAGGCGGAAGCCTGATCGTTCAGAAGATCGGCGGTTTTGCTAACGAGATCCTCGTAATCGAGCGCGCCTCGTGCGCGCTTCATCGCCTCATAACGGACAATCAATTCTCGTCCGAGGACGTTTAGCGCGTGCGTTCGCTCAAGTGTACTCGCCGCGCGCAGCTTTTCGGTAAGCTTCGTTAGCCGTTCGCGCTCGGCCATCATCCGCTGTAAGACGGGCTCTTTTTCACGGAGTTTTTCGGCGCCGAACTGGCCGTCAGCCCGCAGATCGCCATCTTGTTTATAGAAAACGGAAAGGTAGAGCGCGAGTGCCTGCCGTAAATCGTTTTCGGCCGCAGCCTTCGAAAGCTGCTTGCCGCGTGCAGCCGGATTACCGGACATTTGTTGTAAGGACCTGGAAATACTCATCCATTCCCCACGCGGAAGGTTCGGGCCATCGATGATTTGCTTTTCGATGTGAGTGCGAGTTTCACCAGGTTTTAAACCAAGCGCAGTGGCGATCGTCTTTTCCACGCGCGAAAGGCCGTCTGGCTCAAGAAGGTCTTTCAGCTTCCGCCTCGTACGTACGACCTCATCGAATACTTCAGAGAGACTTCTATCGAACGCGACAGAAACCACATAAGCAAGCGCTTGACCAAGCTCGCTCGCTGGATTTTGCGCGGCTTCGAACATCACGAAGTAACGCGCGCGTTTTAGAAGGTCCGTCTCGCTGACTTCCTCGAGTACTTCGAAGCCAGCGGGAACACGCGCTTCGAACGGAAATTGATGCAGAACGCGATCGCAAAAGGCGTGGATCGTTTGCACCTTGAGACCGCCTGGTGTTTCAAGCGCTGTTGCAAACAGACGACGCGCGGTCGCACGACGTTCGGGCGTAGACTTAATCGAATCAAGAAGTTCGAGCCGGCGATCAAGTTCGCTATCTTCGAGCGCAACCCAGCCTCGTAGGGTTTTGAGAATTTCGTTCGCCATATGCGCGGCGGCGGCTTTGGTGAAGGTCAGGCAAAGAATCCGCGATGGCGGTTCACCGCGCAGCAACAGCCGGATCACGCGCTGTGCAAGCACATAAGTCTTCCCCGAGCCAGCATTCGCCGAAACCCAGGCGGAAGCCGATGGATCGGAAACGGCAAGTTGTGCAAGCCGTGTCTTTTCGGGGATCGGTCGCGCTGTCATTCGCCGCCCCCATCCATTTCAGACCATTCCTTAATGCGCGCAAGGTGATCGTATTTTCCGTAACGCAGCCGCCATTTAGGCCGCGGAATGGAAAGATAGGGCGTTCTCTCATCGGCGTAATTTGTGAGTAGCGTTTTCAGCCGGGCTAACGCGAACGCAGCGAGATCATCGCAGGTTTTAATTCTATGTTTTTCGAGCAGCGTCTTCGTCCTGCCCACCGCCCCACCGGGGTTCAGCGATTTTATTTCGCCCGCTGGATTTCCCCCGGACAATTTGATGAAAGCGATATCGCTAATTGTTTTTCTCGCGCCGAGTTCTTTGAAGCCGCCTTCGCACGCGATGGCCGCTTCCAGCGGAAGTTGCGGCGCCAGTCCAGCGATCGCTTGCCGGAGGGTGGGAACCTCGCCGGTCTTATAATCGACCACACCAATCGACCCGTCCTTGAACAAATCGATACGGTCGGCGCGGGCCGAAAGTGTGAAAGGCTTACCCGCAATATCAAACGATATTTCGCCGCGAATTTCTGCAAGCAGTGATGTTATGGCTTCCCGCCGTTCTTTCTCTTCGTTCGCGAACCACTGCGCGACGCGCTTAAAGCGTGGCCACCATACTGCGAGCGCACCGGGAAAATCCTGGTAGGCTTTGAAAGCAGCCTCACCCAGTTTCAAGAGTTCCGCGGTAGCGTTCTTTGGAAAATCTTCCGGAAATTCACGCGCAAAGCACGCCAGAGCCTCGTGCAGAATAATTCCACGGTCGGCAGCTCCCGGATCGGCATCGATTTCCTCCAGTGGAATCAGAGATAAGATGTAGCGTGCGTAAATTGTGTATGGATCGCGAACGAGATCGGCGATCTCGGTCACCGAAAGTCGGGTTGGACGGGCGTGAGCTGGCGGCCGAGGTGCGGGTCGTGGCGATTTAGGTGCCGGTCTTTCGATCTGATCTTTTGACATTTCCGGTGAATCGATGCGGTCTGCCAGTGTGATCAAAGCCCTCCCCCGGTGGCATGCGCTGGTCCAGGCTTTCGTTGGAGCCACCGCCGCGATCCTTTGCCAAAAACGCGAGGCCACCGTTTCAGCGCCGGTTTGTCGGCGCGCGCGTGTGAGCACGACTTCGCGCGTGCCCATCGCCTGCACAAGATCGTGCGCGGCAAGACCGATGAAACGTTCCGGTAAGTTGAGCTTAAGCGCCCGTCGCATCGGCCGATTGAGAAACGCGTCAGTCCGGTTTTCGCGCGGCCAAATGCCTTCATTCAGTCCTCCGAGCACGACCCGATCGAATGTCATAAGACGCGCTTCCAGCGGCCCGAGAATACGGATACGCGCATGTGCCTCGAACGGCGGATGCAGCGTTTCAGCGGCAATCAATTCGCCGAACGCATCGGCATAATCAGACAGCGAAACATCGAATGCATTGACTGAGGCCGCGATCAGTTCCTCGAATGTCTTCGCTAGTTTTTGAACATCCGGACGAGCTGCTTCTTCCAAATCCAATCCGGACGTTTGCAATGCCTTTCGATGCGCTTCGAGAAGTTTCTTTAGGGGCCAAGTCTGATTTTCGTCAAAAACGAAAAGCGGCGAGAGCGACTTCTCAATCCGGCGGGCAAGTAAGGCTGCCGCCGCCCAATCAGCCGGTGTTAGTTTTGCCCTCGGATCGTTCGGATGAAATTTGGCAATGCTTCTGTTTTCGATCGCGCTCTGAAGTCCCTTCGCTCCAGGTGCGGGGCGCGGACCGAGCAAGACGCCCACTTGCAATGCATCAATCGCGCTTACGTCTTCCGTCAAGCCCGAAAGTGGATGACGTAAAAAAGCGATCAGCGGTACTGGTGCCAAACGCTCGGCCACGACCGTCGCGGTCAGCCGGGCAAAACAGCCGGCCTCGGTCTCCGGCAATGGTGTGCCCGCAGAATCATCGACTGCAATTTCCCATCGTGTGAGCTCTGCAGCGACGCGGCGAGCCAACGCCCGGTCAGGCGTGATCAGTGCGGCATACTGGCCCTCTATTTCGAGCACTTCCCGCAAATAGACCGCGATCGCAAGCGCTTCCTCATGGGGATCGGCTGCTTCAATTACCGTGATATTTGAAAACGCATCATCTCCATAGGCGCTTGAACTGCCTCCGAGAGTCCAGCGATCGGTTGTTGCAGCAGGCCGAAAAGCTTCCGATAATAGCCGCTCGCGCGAAGGGATCGAGGGTTCTGCGAGTGGAACGACGTCCGCGCGCTCTACATGAAGCTCGCTCAATAGTCGCTTAAGGCCAAACTGCGGATGGCCTTGCGAAGGGTCGATATTCTTTCCTCCATCGATGAGATCGAAGGATGGGTCATCGAGCATCTGATCGAGACCGGGTAGAACAACCGCTCCATTGGGGCGATTTGCGATCGCTGCGAGCAACTTAGCGACTGAGGGCAGCGTTCCGGTGGAACCTGCTGCAATGACCGGCCCACCGCTGAGCGTGGCGAGTCGCGCCGTTTCGCGCGCGAGCAAATTGTCGCATCGCACGGTAAGATCGAGAAAATTTTTCTCGGCAAGAAATGCCGGCCATTGTTCGCGAACGATGCGAAGAAATTTCCGCGAGAGATCCCAATATTTGTCAAGGTAATCGGGAATAATTTCCTCAAATTGCTCGAACGAAATACCACCAAGTGTCAAATCGTCGAAGACGCGGCCGAGTTCGTCGGCCAGAACAAGCGATGTGGCAGGTGTCACGGCAAGTGGAGAATTTGGGCCGCTAATGGCGCCGGAAAGCGACTTGGCCCATTCGCACACCAGCTTTGCAAGCACCAGCTTTCGGTGGCTCGCCGGTATCCCTGGCAACAGACCCTCGGCATGAACTTCTTCGGCGAAAGCGAGTTCGTCCTCATCGATATCGCCGAGCGGCAGGATTCGCGGCAGCAGCATCGCGTTGGCGCCGAGCCGATCGAGAAGCACAAAGCCAAATGCTCGTGCCGCACGCCGGGTGGGCAAATAAATTGTCGCATCAGCCAAAGCAAGCGGGTCATTATGCGGCGCGAAGTCCGCAATGAGCTGGCCATGCAGCAATGCGCCTGCAAGTGTTGGCAGGAACGGGGCGGAAGAGGGGATTGTGAATACGCGGGGGCGCGATTCGGCCATGGCCTATCTTGCCACGGATCAGGATTTAGCGCGGCGGATCGCCTCTTCAGCAACGATAATCGCTTCTGGCGTGCCGACGTGTAGAAATAAGCCGTTGAGCTCTAAACCGAAAAGTCTTCCTGCGGCCTGCGCGCGATCGAACAAAATGGCGAGGGAAAATACGCCTGCTGGGGCGTCTTTGAAAAGCGTGGGAGATAAAATTGCGCCACCGGCATAGACATAGGGGGCCGTCTCCTGAATCTCGCGGTGACGTAACCGCCCATCGATATTCAAAAAATAATCCCCGCGGCCCTCATAACCCACGGCATTCGATACCGGCGCGAGCAATAGCAACGCGTCCATCTGCTTCGGATTAAATTTATGCGCAAGTGCGACTATGTTCGAAGCTCCATCTTCAAGCCAGAGGCTATCGGCATTTAGCAGCACAAACGGCTCGTTGCCGAGCACCGATAGGGAATTCACGATTCCGCCACCCGTATCGAGAAGCTGCCTTCGCTCGTCGGAGAATATAATTTTTGGGTTTTGGCGGCTGGCTAGATGCGTTTCGATTTGATCGGCGAAGTGATGCACATTGACAACGACTTTGGAGACGCCCGCCGCCGCTAGGCGATCTAGATTATGGTCGATCAAAGCACGCCCCATGACCTCGACCAGCGGTTTCGGTTTTGTGTCAGTGAGCGGCCGCATGCGCGCACCAATTCCGGCCGCGAGAAGCATAGCGGCGTTTGGAACGATCGATCGCTGCGCATCGATAGATGGTTGTCGTATTTTGCCCGCCGGAATCTGACCGTCGCCGGGCGGCGGAACGTTGGCTTCATACCAACTCTTGATTTTAGTCAGCGACGGATGTGCGAGCGAGCGCATTAGATAGTTCCACACACGCGGAAGATGGACAAGATATTGCGACTTGCCGTCGCGTTTAGCGAGCCGTGCAAAAATACCGAGAATCTTAGTTGCACGTTGCGCGCCAAGCGTAACGTACTGACGCGCGAATTCATCTGGATCGAAGTCGGTGAAAACCCGACCACGTCCGATGGCATAGCGTAATAAAAGTTTGATTTCGAGCTCGGGCGGAACGTCAACGCGCGCGTCCATCAAAATCGAGGCGACGTCATAGGCTGTCGGTCCCATCACCGTATCTTGAAAGTCGAGCAGGCCGACGCGCGCGATTTCCTCGCGTTCCGGCAACCACAGAAGATTGGGCGAATGAAAATCGCGCAATACCCATGTCGGCGGCGATGCAATGACATCGGTAAGGGCTGCGCGCCAGAGACTGGTAAAGTCTTCGCGTAGCGGTACGGCGAACGAAGTAACACCGCGATATGGCAGATACCAGTCGAGCATCAGCTCGAGTTCGATCAGGAACGCATCGAGATCGTAGGGCGGAATTCGATGCTCGATACGTGGAAAAACCGGGAGAACGTCAGGCAGCGCCATATTATGCAATGCAACGAGCACATCGATCGCGGCGGTGTATCGTTCCTCTATTGGTACTGGCGGGTCACCCGCAACAATGCCCTCGGTGCCAAGATCCTCAAGGACTAAAAGTCCATTTTCGATATCGGCCGCAAAGATCTCGGGCGCACTGAACCCGCGCTCGCGTAACGCGCGCGTAAGTGCCACGAATGGCCGTACGTCCTCCGCGAGATGTGCGATCACGCTATAGGGCTTCCCATTTTTGATCGGTGACCCATCCGGCCGCGGTGGTGAGCTCATGAGGATGGCCGCGCCCGGATGCGAATGAAGACGTTCGTAGCTCCGGCTGGAAGCATCGCTCGGAATGAGCTGACGTGTAGCGTTGCCGAAGCCTGCTGTATCGATCAGTTCGCGCGTTGCGCGAAAGCGCATGAGCCGTGCGGCCCATACACCGTAGCCCGTGAGGCGCACATGTCGCGCATTCGGTCCCAGATCTCTCGCAAGTTCAAGCAAGATATCGAGCCGATCGGCGTGAATAAACGCGCTCGCGCGTTCGGGCCATTCGACGAGAACAGCGGCGCCTTCGGCAGCTTCCTCCCAGCCGAGCTCGGCCAGTTCCGCGAGCGTCTTCACGCGATATAGATCGGCATGAACGACAGGAAAGCGCGGAAGATCGTAGATTTGTAACAGCGTGAATGTAGGGCTAGGCACTTCGAATCGTGGGTCCTGCGCGAGCGCTCGGATGATTGCACGGGCAAGCGTGGTTTTGCCCGCACCGAGATAACCCGAAAGCGTTACGAGATCGCCCGGTTCAAGCGTAAGCGCGATATCCAAGGCGAGCCTCTCGGTCGCGATTTCGTCAGGAAGAACAATGTCCCAGGTTGTACGTGGCGAGTTTTGCGTTAGCATCGCATTGGCTACCGTTATTAAGCCGCCTCGCGATTGGTACGGGCGGAAACGGGGAATATACAGCTTACAACCGTTCCGCGCCCCGGTTCTGAATCGATGGAAATACTGCCGCCATGCAGCGCGATAAGCGACCGAACGATTGAGAGCCCCAGTCCCGCACCGCGATGCGTGGAGCCTAGATTGTGGCTTTCAAAAAGGTCGAACACGCGCTTCTTGATTTCAGGCGGGATGCCAGGGCCTTTGTCGCTGATCCGGAACACAATTGTGTCTCGTTGCCGCTCAGCGGTTAGCAGCACGGTTTCGCCCGGCGGCGAAAACCCAATTGCGTTCGACATGAGATTAAACAGGATTTGTCGAACGCGCTTTTCGTCGGCGACAAAGCAGCCGATATCCTTCGCCGCATGTATATCGAGTTTGATCGAGCGTTCCGAAACTCTATCCTGCACGCCTTTCGCGGCAGCGATCATCGTGCTGCGGATATCGACCTCGCTTAGTTCTAGCGCCATTGCGCCCGCATCGATGGTTGCGAGGTCCAGAATGTCGTCGATAATCGCAAGCAACGCACGGCTCGATTCCGCGACATGGCCGATATATTCGCGTTGCTTTTCGGTAAGCGGTCCGATCGAAGGATCGTCGAGCATCTGCGCATAGCCGATGATGGTTGTGAGCGGCGAGCGAAGCTCGTAGGAAACGTGATGGACAAAATTATTCTTCAGCACATCTGCGGCGACAAGCGCCTCGTTGCGCTCGGTCAGTGCGCGTTCGAAGCGGGCGCTGTCGCTGATATCGCGGAAGGTGACAAGCGTTCCGCCGTCCGGTAGTGGTGTCGCGGCACAATCGAGCATGCGGCCATCGAGACATTCGAGACGCAACCCTGACAGCGGATGTCTTTCAAGGCCTGTGACGGCAAGTTGAATTGCCGACCAAGGCTCCTGCGCTGCAATCCCAAGATATTCGTCGTGAAGCTTCGATTCATCGAGGAAAGGCCGGCACGACTGCGCGATCTTCTCAATGTGCGGTTTTTCCGAAGTTGCGGCGGGCGGAAGCTTCCAGAGCGAGACAAAGGCAGGATTGTAGAGCTTGAGCCGGCCATCGGAACCGAACACGGCAACAGCCTCAGCGAGCGCATCGAGGGTCTCGCCCTGTGTTTGAATGAGCGCATTGTAACGGCTCTCTAGCTCGATGCGCTCGGTTATATCGTCGAACAGATATGTGACACCGCCTTCGGGGTTCGGATTGGTGACCACCCGCAAAACGCGCCCACCCGGCATGTGCCACCAATGCTCCTTGGGCTCGAGTGCGCGATAGGCTTCGAATAACTGCGCCTTCCAGCTTCGATAATCCGCCTGCTCCGGCAACCTCCGATCGGCGCGCAGCCGATCGAGTACTGCGGAGTCTGTTGGGCGTTCGTCGAGAAATGCGGCATCGAGTTGAAAAAGTGAGCGATAGGCGGTGTTGTGGAAGACCAGTCGTTGATCGGCGCCGAAAATCGCGACGGCGGTCGTTAACTCATCGAGCGTGCGCCGATGCGCCGACACAATCCGCCCAAGTTCAGCACGCACGCTCTCGGCTTCGGTCAGATCGAGACCAATCCCCGCCGATCCCCGCGAGCCGCCGACCTCGATCACATCTAATACACGTCTTGACCCTGCGATTACGGCAGGAAGCCGCTTGGTAAACACGCGATTCGCCGCGCGGGCCTGTGCGGCCTCGTCGCGTACGGACTGATCAAGAAGCTCAAGGCCTCGCGCGATCGCATCCTTCGCATCGGCGGCTTCCACTGCCCGTGCATAGGCCTGATTGGCGAAGGTGAGCCTTCCGTTAGCATCATGAAGCCAAATTGGTGCAGGCACGGCTTCTAGCAATGCTTTCACGTGTCCGATTTCGCGCTCGAAATGGCGCAGGCGTTCGGCGAGCGCGGCTTGCTCCAATCGCACGCCGCTAATGTCGCGTAGACGAAGGACCGCAGCTGCGGCGATAGGCCGGCCTTCTGCCTGGATATGGCGACCCCTGGGTGTAATCAGTTGAAGCGTGAAAGCTTCACCACGCTGCCGCAACCGCTCAACGGCTTGATCGAGCGTGTGTGCTTCTTCGACGCCTAACCAAGTGCCGAACGCAAGCACCCGACGTGCCATCTCAACGCCCGTAAAATTCGAGGGATCGCCGAGGATAAGTGGATCGCGCCCCGTATCGCGCCAAACCACAACGACTTGCGGTTCGGCAAGCAGAAGTGTTGTTGCCCGATCGGCTTCGTCGCGGAGCCGCGCGATCTCGCTGCGCGCCGCAGCGAGCCGCACGACGTTCTTTGATCGCGTGCGAACGAGCGCGATAGCGGTCGTGACCGCGAAAACGAGAATGCCGAGGGTGAGAGCGAGCTGCGTGATTTCATGACGATCGAGCGTCCACAATGCGCCGATAACCGCATCCAGGGTCATCGGTGCGGCAGAAACGGGGTCCGATTGCAGCGATGAAAAAATCATGGCGAGCAAAATCGCGGACGCAAATCTTATATGTCCTATGGCGCGAAGCTTCGCGCAGGCCGTTCCGGCTCGTCCCGCCATTCCCCGATCCGCTCTCTTGGTCCCGCCGCCGCTCGGCGAAAAAGAGCCATCGCGGCCAGCCGGCCGCGAATCACTTCACTCTACATCCGAGCGGAGTCAGGGAAGAAGGGCTACGTCGGGAATTAGGGGAGAATTAAAGGCCTTCGAACAGCGCAGTCGAAAGATAGCGCTCGGCGAAGGATGGCACGATCACCACGATGTTTTTTCCGGCATATTCCGGGCGTCTTCCTACTTCGAAGGAGGCGGCAACCGCTGCACCCGAGGAGATCCCGACGGGTATGCCCTCATATTTTGCGATGGCGCGAGCAGTATCGAAGGCGGTCTGATTGCCAACAGTGACGACCTCATCGATGACCGAACGATCGAGAACTTCGGGCACGAAGCCGGCGCCGATACCCTGGATCTTGTGCGGGCCCGGCTGGCCGCCGGACAGAACCGGGCTGTCTTCGGGCTCAACCGCAATGATTTTTACGGAGGGCTTACGAGATTTGAGCACCTGACCGACACCAGTAATGGTGCCCCCTGTGCCGACGCCACTCACGAACGCGTCGATTGCGCCACCAGTATCGTTCCAGATTTCCTCTGCAGTGGTGCGTCGGTGAATGTCGGGGTTTGCCTTGTTCTTGAATTGCTGGGGGATCACCGCTTTGGGCAAACCGCCGATTAGTTCCTCGGCCTTCGCGACCGCACCCTTCATTCCTTTGGCCCCCTCCGTCAGCACGAGTTCGGCGCCCAGCAGCGCCAGCATCTTGCGGCGTTCGAGCGACATCGTTTCTGGCATGACGAGAATAAGGCGATAACCACGCGCAGCGGCGACGAAAGCGAGCGCGATCCCTGTATTGCCGGAAGTCGGTTCGACGATCACCGTATCTTTATCGAGGACACCGGCACTCTCCATCGCATCAATCATGGAAACGCCGATGCGATCCTTAACGCTGCCGATTGGATTAAAGAACTCCAGCTTGACCAGAATGTTGGCTTTTACACCTTTCATTTCCGGGAAACGTTTCAATCGGACGAGCGGCGTATTGCCAATCGTGTCAGTGATGGAATCGAAAATGCGGCCGCGACCGTGTTGATGCTTCGGGGTGGCGGATTTACGCAGCGGCTCGGCCATAAAACTCTCCCGAACTTTGTTTGTTAGATCGGATCACGTTAATAGAATTACATAATCTTATTGATTTTGTATATCAATAACAAATTTTATATGTTAAAATCTGGGTGAGGCTTTGTCTCAGCCACACCAAGTTTCTCAGCATTTCGGCATAATTCCTCGACGGTCACTGCCGAGAGTGCGACCTCAAAAGCATGCTCCGCCGCTGCGACCGCAGGCTGTATCACGCGCCCAACAAGCGGCGGGACTTTTCCATCTTTCTCGGCACCGGCGGCCTCGGCGATGCGAGCGATCTCGGCGACGGAGATACGGCGGCGCTCGCGCGCGAGCTCATAGCCGCCCCGCGGTCCACGTACGCCCTTGAGAATTCCCGCGTGAACGAGCGCTTGCAGCACCGGCTCAAGGTGTCGGGGCGGGAGCTTGTGCCGTTCCGCAAGTGCTTTCGCGGCGACGGGTTGGCCGCGGGAGTGAATCGCGACATCGACGACGGCGGCGATGGCGAGCAGGCTTTTTTCGGAGAGAAGAGCCACGGTGCTTTACCCGGCAGGAGATTTGCTGTCGAGACCGGTTGAACCGAAGCCGCCCGCGTTACGAATGGTTTTACTAATCGATTTCACCGGAATGATAGTCGCTCGCGCGACCGGAACAAAAACGAGTTGTGCGATCCTCATGCCGCGTGTGACGGAAAAGGCTTCGGGTCCAAAATTGACGAGGAGAACACTTACCTCGCCGCGGTAATCGGAATCGATCGTGCCGGGCGAGTTCAGCACAGTCACGGCGTGGCGGAGAGCGAGCCCCGAGCGAGGACGTACTTCACCCTGATAGCCGAGCGGAATTTCAAACATGAGACCGGTCGGAACTGAGGCCCAGCCCTTCGATGCGATCAACACGGGTTCGGTTGCAGGCAGCGCAGCGATGAGATCGATCCCCGCGGCTCCTTCGCTCGCATAGCTCGGCGCCGGCAGGCCCTCGGCATGCGGCAACCGCAGGAACGGCACATTGAGCGTGCTCATGCCTTGGCTCCCAGTGTCGATGCAATACGCTTCACGAGACTATCGGCGACGGCTTCCTTGGAAAGCATAGGCCAGCTTTCGACGCCGTCGGCAGTTACGAGATGAACCTGATTGTTCTTGCCGCCGAAGATTCCGCTACCGGATGAGATATCATTTGCGACGATCCAGTCACAGCCCTTGCTCTTCAATTTTGCTTGGGCATGATCGAGCAGCTTTTCGGTTTCCGCAGCGAAACCGACCACGAGGCGGGGGCGTTTCTTGGCGTGGGAAATTGTCGCAAGAATATCCGGATTTTCGACAAACGATAGCGTTGGCGTTCGGCCGTCCTGCTTTTTCATTTTTTCGTTCGCTATTGCATCGACCCGCCAGTCGGCAACGGCGGCGACGCAAACCGCAGCATCGACGGGCAGCGTCGATTCGGCGGCAGAGAGCATCTCGGAAGCGGTCTCGACGTGAATTGTTTTGACGCCGGAAGGATCAGGAATTTCCACAGGTCCGGAAACGAGCACAACTTCCGCGCCTGCCGCTGCAGCCGCGCGTGCAACCGCATGACCTTGGCGCCCGGACGAGCGATTTGAAATATAGCGCACCGGATCGATCGGCTCGCGTGTCGGTCCGGATGTCACGAGCAGACGGCGTCCCTTGAGCGCGTCTGACGCTGGTATGTCGTTGAGCAAACCTTCAATCGCCGCGATAATTTCAAGCGGCTCCGCCATGCGGCCAACACCGGTTTCGCCACGCTCCGCCATTTCGCCGCTGTTTGGCCCGACGAATGCAATGCCATCGGAAATGAGTTGCGCAAAATTCCGCTGAGTTGCGGCATGGTTCCACATCAGCGGGTTCATTGCAGGCGCGATCAGCACGCGCTTGTCGGTCGCGAGCAGCACGGTCGAGGCGAGATCATTCGCGAGGCCCCGCGCCATTTTCGCGATGAGATCGGCGGTCGCAGGCGCGACCACCACAAGATCGGCTTCGCGCGCAAGGCGGATATGGCCGATATCGAATTCATCTTGCTGCGAAAACAACTCAGTGTAACACCGCTCGCCCGAAAGACTTGCGGCTGAAAGCGGCGTGATAAATTCGGCGCCGCCTCTGGTGAGAATGGTGCGTATGTGCGCACCGCGTTCCTTCAGTCGGCGGATCAAATCCAGGCTCTTATAAGCAGCGATGCCGCCGCCAATAATGAGCAAGATGTTCTTGTTTTTTAGCCGCATCGTTGGCGCACGCTATACAGAGCCCGACAGTAGCCCGGGTTATAAGTTAAATACCAGAATAACACCGTTCAATTATCGTGGGGTGATTTTTTCCGAGTCTATAATCACAAGGCATTAACCATAACGATAGGGCAGGTTAACGGAACATCCAGACCGCAATCAGACCTGCAATCACCCAAAGGGCGAGAGCGGTCCATCGCCACCGGCGGCTTTCGGCACGACCAATCGCCTCGACCGTGCGTGGTGAGAGCACCAGGCCATCGCGGGTTTGCTCGTCCAAACGCTCAAATGTGCCCGCCGCACGAGAGAGAAGAGAAGGTGCCGAACCGATTAACCGACCGAGGTCGCCGAGTTCATGCGCCGCCTCTTCTATGCGCCCAATTGGGCCGAGATTTCGCTCAATCCACTCGCGTACGACTGGTTCTGCCGTTGCCCACATGTCGAATTTCGGATCGAGCGAGCGCGCCACACCCTCAACTACGACCATCGTTTTTTGCAGCAACAAAAGCTCGGGACGTGTCCGCATGTTGAAGATCGCAGTTACTTCGAACAGAAGCGTCAACAATTTCGCCATCGAAATTTCGTTAGCTGATCGATCGCGGATCGGTTCGCCAATCGCGCGAATTGCTTGGGCAAAGTCTTCGATCGAATGATGAGAGGGTACATAGCCCGCTTCGAAATGTACTTCGGCGGCGCGCCGCCAGTCGGCAGTGATGAAACCGAAGAGAATCTCCGCGAGAAAACGCCGTTCCTTCGGCCCAAGCCGGCCCATGATTCCGCAATCAACCGCGTTGAGATTCCCTTCAGCATCGATGAATAAATTCCCGGGATGCATGTCGGCGTGGAAGAATCCGTCTCGGAGCGCCTGCCGAAGGAACGATTGAACCACGATACGCGCAAGGCGAGTCAGATCGTATCCTGCGGCCTCCAGTTTGGTGCGATCAGAGAGCGAAATTCCCTCGACCCAATCGACCGTGAGCACGCGCCGCGCGGTACGTTCCCAATCGACCGCGGGCACGCGAAAATCGGGATCGTCCTTGGTATTGTCGGCGAGCTCCGAAAAAGCTGCTGCTTCCAGTCGCAGATCCATTTCGATAGCGACTGAACGTGCGAGCGTCTCCACGGTCGAAATCAGCCGCAGCCGACGCGCCTCCGCCGAATACCGCTCTCCGAGACGTGCCGCGAAAAAAAACGCATCAAGATCGAGTTGAAAACGATGTTCAATCCCGGGCCGCAGCACTTTAACCGCCACAGTGCGCTTTATTCTATCTTCGCCAGTGATTTCAGCGCGGTGCACCTGCGCGATTGAGGCGGCGGCGATCGGCGGCCCGAAACTCGCAAATAATGCCGACATCGGCTTGTCGAGACCCTCGCTGATCGCCGATTCTGCTTCTTTTTGCGAAAAGGGCGGCATGCGGTCTTGCAGCGTTGCCAAATCTTTGGCGATGTCGGTGCCGACCACATCGGGCCTCGTCGCGAGAAACTGCCCGAGTTTTACGTAAGAAGGGCCAAGCCGGGTAAGCGCGGTGGCAAGACGCGCAGCGCCGCTTCCCGCATCCCGTCGTTCGATCAGCCGCGCGCAACGGATGAAAAACCGCAGTTCCAGCGGCAGCGCAGCCGGATCAACGAGTGCGAACACACCCTCGCGCGCCATTACGAGGCTGGCACGTGCGAGTCGCAGGAGATGAAAGAAACCGGAAAGCACGCCCATCCTTAGAGCCGCCAGCCAGAGTGAAGCGCTACGATGCCGCCGGTCATCGGCAGCCAGTCCACACGTGCAAAACCCGCTTTTCGCATCATATCAGCGAAAATATCAGGCGCCGGAAAACGGCGAATAGATTCGACGAGATAGCGGTAGGGCTCGGCGTCGCCCGCTACGACCCGGCCAATCTTGGGGATCACTTGGAAGGAATAGAGTTCATAAAGTGCATCCAACCCTGGCATTTGGGGTGACGAAAATTCCAGGCAAAGGAAGCGTCCGCCCGGTTTCAGCACCCGGTAAATCTCGGAAAGCGCCTTATCGATTCGTGGCACGTTGCGAATCCCAAACGCGATCGCGGCGGCGTCGAAGGTTTTATCCGGGAAGACCAAAGCTTCGGCATTCACCTCCTTGAATTCAACTTGCGCGTCCAAATCGTGCTCAAATGCGCGCTCGCGCCCGACTGCGAGCATCTCGCTATTAATATCGGCGACGGTCGCATGAACGTTCGGCCCGCCAGCCCCGATAACACGAAAGGCTACATCGCCGGTGCCACCTGCGAGGTCAAGAAACTTGAACGTGCGCTCACCTTGGGGTGGCCGCAATCTGGAAACCAGTGCTTCTTTCCAAATCCTGTGCAAACCGGCCGACATCAAATCATTCATCAGATCGTACCGGCGTGCCACCTTGTGAAATACGTCATCGACGAGTGTCTGCTTTTCTTCCAGCGCTACGCTGCGAAAGCCGAAATGGGTCGCATCTGAATGCTTGGTGGACATCTGGAAACCCTCGCCACCGCACCATAGCGCGCGGGCGTTCTAGGCGCTATCACCGGCGGGAATTAGATCCCGAAAGGTTAAAGTTGCCCGAGCTTCCCGAAGTTGAAACCGTTCGCCGTGGCCTTGAGCCTGCGATGGAAGATGCGCGCTTCACGAGTATAGAAGTACGCCGCGCGGATTTGCGTTTTCCCTTGCCAAAGGACTTCGTGCAGCGCCTGATAGGCAAGACTGTGACCGGTCTTGGCCGCCGCGCAAAATATATTCTCGCCGATCTGTCATCCGGCGAAGTGCTGATCATGCATCTTGGGATGTCCGGTTCTTTTCGTGTTTCGAGATCTAACAGGGAAAAAACACCAGGCGAATTTTATCACGAACGCGCGAATGATGCGAAACACGATCATATTGTGTTCGAGATGTCATCAGGCTGGACGCTCACCTTTAATGATCCGCGCCGCTTCGGCTTCATGAGGCTGGTCGCGCGGAATGAACTTGAGCGCGGTCCGTTATTCCGCGCCATCGGTCCCGAGCCATTGGGAAATACGTTCGATGCTGCAAAGCTTGCGGGCGCCTGCAAGGGAAAAAAGTCGAGTCTTAAAGTCGCGCTCTCGGATCAGAAAGTCGTGGCCGGTCTCGGTAACATATATGTGTGCGAGGTGCTTTATCACGCTCGCCTCTCGCCAAAGCGCATGGCTTCCATGCTTGCGAACAATAAAGGTGAACCGACGGAGACCGCATATACCCTCGTGGATGCGATCAAGGTTGTGCTGAATGAGGCGATCAAAGCCGGCGGGTCATCCTTACGCGATCATCGTCAAACCACAGGCGAGCTTGGATATTTTCAGCATTCCTTCCGCGTCTATGACCGCGAAGGGGAAATATGCATGACCCCGGGCTGCGGCGGCAAAATCCGCCGTATCGTTCAAACGGGACGATCCACCTTTTATTGCCCGGTCTGCCAACGATGAGCGCAATTGCGAAATAAACGGACCTTCGCTAGCAATCCGTGAGGAGGAATTCCCATGGTTTATGAAAATATCCGTGTTGAGACGCGTGGGCGAGTTGGACTGATTGTACTCGACCGTCCTAAGGCCCTGAATGCGCTGAATGGTCCCCTGATCACGGAGTTGAATCGCGCGCTCGATGAACTCGAGGCGAATGCGGGTATCGGTTGCATAGTTCTGACTGGTTCGGAGAAAGCGTTTGCTGCCGGTGCTGATATCAAGCAGATGCAGCCGCTGACTTATCCGGATACTTATCTAGAGGATTTTATCGCGACCTCGGACCGCATCTCGCGCTGTAGGAAGCCCATTGTTGCGGCGGTATCGGGTTATGCACTCGGCGGTGGCTGCGAGCTTGTGATGATGTGTGACATAGTGATTGCCGCCGACACGGCGCAATTTGGCCAGCCTGAGATCAAACTTGGTGTAATGCCGGGCATCGGAGGGACGCAACGCCTGCCCCGCTATATCGGTAAGGCAAAGGCCATGGATCTCTGTCTCACCGGTCGGATGATGAAAGCCGATGAAGCAGAGCGGGCGGGTCTTGTCTCCCGCATTGTCCCGGCGGCAAAATTGTTAGAAGAAGCCATGCAGACGGCTGAAACAGTTGCCACAATGTCACTTCCAATCTTGATGATGACCAAAGAGTGCGTGAACCAAGCCTACGAGACGACACTTTCGGCCGGCGTCCGCTTTGAACGGCGTTTGTTTCATTCGATGTTCTCAATCTCCGATCAGAAGGAGGGCATGAGTGCCTTCATTGAGAAGCGGGAGCCAAAATTCAAGCATCGCTAGACCAAAATTGCGCGTTGACGGCTCCCGGGTGCCCCACTATGGTCCCGCCTTCGTCGCTTTGGCATTGAGCCCTTCGCGACATTTTATCCTGAAACTTATCGAATTGGACTGAACGAATGGCGAATACGACTTCGGCAAAGAAAGCCACGCGCAAAATCGCGCGCAAGACCGAGATCAATAAGGAACGCCGCTCCCGTATGGGCACCTATGTACGTGCGGTCGAAGAGGCGATCAAAGCCGGCGATGGGAAAAGGGCGCGCGAAGCATTGAAGCTCGCAGAACCCGAGATCGTTCGAGCCGCCCAAAGGGGTGTGCTTCACCGAAGTACCGCCTCGCGGAAAGTCTCTCGCCTCACGATGAGCGTCCGCAAGCTCGGTGCCTGAGCTTCAAGCGATTGGAATATGCAAAACGGCGGCCATTAGCCGCCGTTTCTATTTTTTCTTTTGGAGTGTTGCCCAAACGCAACGAAAAAACTGAAACGAAATAGGGGCAACAAGAAAACACCGAATTTCTTTTTTGTGGTCAAAGCTTTTCAACGGCTACCCTCATTTGTTCGTCAGAAAAAATTCAAATGGTGCAAAAACTTGCAAGCCAAAGGACGCAGTGGACTTCTGATTCGCTGATTTTGCATGAAAGAACGCGTCTTGGCGCTAAAAAACATTTAGCGCTAGCCAATTTTTTTGTCCGAACCTCGATATCGAAAATTCTTCTTGATTCACAAGACACTTGCTAGGTTCCGTATCACACTTGAATGTCTCTTCGGCTTGCTGTCTTTCAAATTCTGTCGCTCGGCGATGAATTTTCCGAAATGAATCGTTGCGTAGCCCTAATACGCTATGTATCGTTGGTTTCCGTTGAGACCGTCTCTCGGTTTCTTGGTAGCGGGTCTAAAAAAATTCTGGATTCGTGAACGGGTGAGGATGAGTTACCGGTTCGATGGGTGCGTTTGGAGCCGGATACCAAGTTGTTGTTTCGAACGAGTGTGCTTGAGTAAGATTCGCCGGTCGTTTGGTAAGGAACAAACAAAAACTAAAAAAACAAATTGTGGGGCTCCCCGAATTCTTTTCGGTGATGCAATGGGGTGGTTATGTTTCACATGCAACGACTGACGTCGTCAGGCTTGGCGACGGACACAAATCAAGATCGGTTTCCGTGTCTATTTTTACGAACCTCTGCCAACTTATCTCGCCCGCGACCTCGACCTGCAGCGGAGTCGCCGCCCGTTTAGTCAGCCATCATTTTTAGTTTTTTTTTACTCGAGTTTCGCGTTCGGTCCGAGCTATCGTGATTTTTAAGACAGGACAATCCGTCATCAGTTCTAGCATCGCGCCGTGAGTGGCAGCGGAGTCGGTAATGGCAATCCAAAAACAAGAGCTTCCCGAAAACAGCTGGGATCGTGTGCGTCGCCGCTTGCGGGCCGAGGTGGGCGAAGATATTTATTCAAGCTGGTTTGCGCGCATGGAAATCGAGGATTGCGGAGACGAAAGTGTGCGGCTTTCGGTTCCGACGCGTTTTTTACGCAACTGGATTCAGTCGCATTATGCGGATCGCTTGATTTCGCTTTGGCGCCGAGAGTCGCCGGCGGTAAAAAAAATCGATCTTGTAGTTCGTTCGGCGGTGGCTCGAATAGCGGTCGCCAACCCATATCCGAATGCAATGATTGCAAAATCGGGGACGGCCCAGCGATCCAACATTCTGACCAAAGCCCCTCCAGTGATCAGCAGTCCCACTCTGGTCGTGCGATCGGATCGGACTGGCAGCTCCCCTCTCGACCCCCGGCTGACATTTTCGACTTTCCTTGTTGGGCGCTCCAATGCACTTGCTCATGCAGCGGCGCGTCAAGTGGCTGAGGTTGAAGCAGGTGCAGCTGCTCGTTTTAACCCGCTTTATGTTTATGCGTCGGTGGGTCTCGGCAAAACACATCTGCTGCAATCGATTGCTTGGGCGAGCACCCAAAACGGACGGCGGGTGAGCTATCTTACTGCGGAAAAATTCATGTATGGTTTTGTTGCCGCGCTAAAAAACCAATCCGCGATCGCATTTAAGGAAGCTCTTCGCGGAATTGACGCGCTGGTGATCGACGATCTGCAATTCCTGCAGGGAAAAAGCGTTCAACAGGAGTTTTGTCATACCCTTAACGCGCTGATTGATGCAGGGCGGCAGGTTGTAGTCGCTGCGGATCGTGCGCCTCCCGAGCTTGAGATGCTTGAAGACCGTGTCCGTTCGCGTCTCGCGGGTGGACTAGTTGTAGAGGTTGCCGCGCTCGAGGAAGAACTGCGTCTGCGCATATTGGAAATGCGCATCGCGGCGTTGAAAGCAGAACACCCAGGCTTTGAAGTTCCGCCCCCCGTGATCTTACACGTTGCCCGTCAGGTGACACAAAACGGCCGAGATCTCGACGGGGCGGTCACGCGCCTGCTTGCCCATAATCAATTGAGCGGCCGACCGGTCACGATCGAACTTGCCGACGAAGTGATCCGCGACCTTGTGCGACCTGCCGACCCGCGTCGTATCCGCGTTGAGGACATTCTGAGAGTAGTGGCGAAACATTATGCGGTCACGCGCGCCGATCTGCTCTCCTCTCGTCGCACGGCAAATGTTGTTCGGCCCCGTCAAATTGCGATGTATCTCGCGAAAACCCTTACATTACGCTCTCTTCCTGAAATCGGTCGACGCTTTGGAGGGCGGGATCACACCACTGTTCTACACGCGGTCCGAAAAATCGACGGACTGGTTTCGGGCGATAAGGTGCTTGCTGAGGAGCTTGAGGGGCTAAAGCGTTTGCTTCTGGAGACCTGAAGCCGCTATTCTTATCGATGCACTTGCGAAATTCTTGGCAAAACGCCAATGTTTTCGGCCCGACGCGGGTCTCCAATCCGCGCTGGGGCCCTTGAGACTCAAAAATCACCCGGATCGTGAGCTTATGAAGGTTACCGTCGAGCGCGCCGAACTCCTCAGGTCGCTCTCCCATGTTCACCGCGTGGTTGAGCGCAGAAATACGATTCCGATTCTCGCTAATGTATTAATTCGAGCGGGCAAGAGCGGCCTTGAATTGAAGGCCACGGATCTCGATCTCGAAATCGTGGAAACTTTGCCAGCTGAAGTCAAACAAGCGGGTTCCACCACGGTTCCAGCGCACATGATTTATGACATCGTACGCAAATTGCCCGAAGGTTCGCAGGTCGAATTACAGGCGGGCAGTGATCGCGGTTCGATAGCACTTCGCGCGGGACGCTCACGCTTCACGTTGCAGACGCTTCCGGAGACTGATTTTCCGGATCTTGCGGCGGGTGAGCTACCGCACAAATTTTCACTGGCGACCGCCGATTTGAAGCGACTCGTCAATAAAACCCAATTCGCGATTTCAACCGAAGAGACCCGCTATTACTTGAACGGAATTTATCTGCATGCGGTCGAAGAAAAACCCGCCAAACTTCGCTCGGTTGCGACGGATGGTCATCGTTTAGCGCAGGTCGAAATTCTGGCGCCCAAGGGAGCCAGCGGAATGCCGGGCGTAATCGTGCCGCGCAAGACGGTCGCCGAAATTCAGAAGCTCGTGGAGGATAGCGGCGACGAAGTGGAAATCGAACTTTCGGCGTCGAAGATACGCTTCTCTTTCGGTAAAGTGACACTCACTTCGAAATTGATTGACGGCACCTTCCCGGACTATGGGCGGGTTATCCCCGTGGGTAATGACAAGACGTTGATCGTCGAGAAAGCCGAATTTGCAGCCGCAGTCGATCGCGTCTCTACGGTATCGAGTGAACGCGGCCGCGCGGTAAAGCTGTCCTTACAAGACGGTAAGCTCACGCTTTCGGTTACTAACCCCGACTCGGGCAGTGCTACCGAGGAACTCGAAGTCGAATACAGCGCCGAAGCGCTCGATATCGGTTTCAATAGCCGCTATCTTCTTGATATCACTTCACAATTAGAGGGTCAAAAAGCCGAATTGAAGTTCGCGGATCCCGGCTCGCCAACATTGATCCGCGATCAGGACGAGAGCGGTGCTCTTTACGTTCTGATGCCGATGCGGGTGTGATCCTTCTAAATCCCAAACGATCTTCCGATCCGCAAACTGCGGCCCGTCTATCCGCGCGCATTTGTCGCCTACAGCTTACGAATTTTCGATCTTATCGCCGCGCAGATATTAAAATGGGCGAGGGACCGATTTTGTTCCTGGGCGAAAACGGCGCCGGTAAAACAAATCTACTCGAAGCAATTTCCTTTTTTGCTCCCGGTCGAGGTCTTCGGCGCACAACCCTTGAAGATGCTGGTGCGAGCGAAGGCGACGGCTCCTGGGCAATCGCGGTAGAAATAGAAGGCGCGCAAGGCCTGGTTCATCTTGGCACTGGTATCGATCCACCGATGGAAGGCGTCACGCCTTTGCGTCGCTGTCGTATCGATCAAGAAGACGTGCGATCTGCGACGGCCTTCGCGGATCATTTGCGAGTCATCTGGCTCATTCCCGAAATGGATGGATTATTTCTGGGCCCTGCAGGCGACCGGCGGCGTTTTCTCGATCGTCTAGTGCTTGCAATCGATGTGGAGCACGGTTCGCGCGTTTCGGCGCTGGAGCGCGCGCTGCGTTCGCGCAATCGTCTCCTTGAAAACGGCGTGTTCGATCCGCGCTGGCTTGACGCGGTGGAACATGAAATCGCGGAACTTGCGGTAGCCATTGCGGCGGCGCGTTCTGAATGTGTCGACAGACTTAATATCGAGATCGAAGCGACGCACGACCCGGATTCATTGTTTCCTGCAGCAAATCTTTCGATAGATGGCTGGATTGAAACCGCAATCAAAGAACGGCCCGCGATCGAAATTGAGGATCGTTATCGAAAAATCCTGCGCGACACGCGCGACCGCGACCGCGCTGCGGGTCGTACGCTCGACGGCCCTCATCGTAGTGATCTTGCACTTGTTCATAAATCGAAAAACATTCCTGCTGCACGCGCTTCAACGGGCGAGCGCAAGGCGCTTCTTGTCGGCATTGTTGTTTCGCATGCGCGGCTGGTTGCGGCGATGCACGGCCTTGCGCCGGTAATGCTGCTCGACGACGTTTCGGCTTTCCTCGATGAGGAACGCCGTGCGGCCTTGTTCAACTTGCTGGCGTGCTTGGACGCGCAAATTTTCATGACGGGCGTTGATGCGGCGCCTTTTTCGAAGCTTGCTAGCCGTGCGGAGTGGTTTTGCGTCACGCCTGGAAAGGTTGTTCCGATGCCGGCAGCCGAGGGTTGAGCCAGGCTAGAATCACCCCGATTCCGGAATTTTAGGCGTTCATTTGGCGGTCGTTTTTCCCTATCATAAACCGGCGAAAAAGACTGCCACATCAATGCGATAGAGGATGTGAGATTGGCCTAGTATCGGGCCTTTTTTCATGCAAAATCATCTCCACAGTATTTCGATATTTTTCCGCTGATTCGAAGCCTCCGATAATGGCCACCCCCCTGAAAAAAAGCAGCCCTTCCAAATACGGCTCCAAGGATAAATCCAAGGAGTACGGCGCCGAGTCGATTCAGGTTCTCAAAGGCCTCGAAGCCGTGCGCAAACGGCCGGGCATGTATATCGGTGATACCGATGACGGTTCGGGCCTGCATCACATGGTCTATGAGGTTGTCGACAATGCGATCGATGAAGTTCTCGCTGGTCATGCCACGCACATAGAAGTCGATCTGAACGCCGACGGATCGGTCACCGTGACAGACGACGGCCGCGGGATTCCAACCGACATTCATAAAGAAGAGAAAATCTCCGCCGCCGAAGTAATCATGACGCAGCTTCACGCGGGCGGAAAATTCAATCAGGACTCCTACAAGGTTTCTGGTGGTCTACACGGCGTCGGCGTTTCAGTCGTGAATGCGCTCTCAAGTCGACTCGATCTCACGATTTGGCGCGACGGCAAAGAACATTTCATGCGCTTCAGTGACGGCGAGGCTGATGCGCCACTGAAGGTTGTCAACAAGCATGCCGACAAACGCGGAACGCGCGTTCAATTTTGGCCGAGCACGAAAGTTTTCACAAAGACGGAATTCGATTTTGCTACGCTCGAACATCGCCTACGTGAACTTGCTTTCTTGAATTCTGGGATAAAGATCACACTTTCCGATTTGCGCGGACCGGAGCCGAAAATTGAGAAAATGATATACGAGGGTGGTATCGAAGCCTTCGTGCGTTATCTCGATCGCAACAAGCAATCATTGATCCCGGCACCGATTATGATCCGGGGCGAGCGAGAAAAGGTAACGGTTGAAGCAGCGCTCTCCTGGAATGACAGCTATCACGAGTCGATCCTTTGTTTCACTAACAATATCCCGCAGCGTGATCGCGGTACGCATTTTACTGGATTCGCAGCAGCACTCACCCGCGAAGTCATTCGCTATGCAGAAAATCTGGGTCTCAGCAAAAAAGAAAAAGTCGAGCTATCCGGCGAGGATTGCCGCGAAGGGTTGACAGCTGTTCTGTCGATTAAGGTACCGGATCCGAAATTTTCCTCGCAGACCAAGGATAAGCTTGTCTCGTCGGAAGTGCGCCCAGTTGTCGAAACGATCGTAAGTGATGCATTGCAATCCTGGCTCGAAAAACATCCGGCCGAGGCAAAGAGTCTGATCGGAAAAGTCGTCGAAGCTGCCGCCGCGCGAGAAGCGGCGCGCAAAGCGCGCGAACTAACGCGCCGCAAGGGCGCGCTCGATATTTCATCGCTACCAGGAAAACTCGCTGATTGTCAGGAACGCGATCCGGCAAAATCTGAACTGTTTATCGTTGAGGGCGATTCCGCCGGTGGTTCCGCGAAACAAGCGCGCAACCGAGCCTTCCAGGCCGTGTTGCCGCTGCGCGGCAAAATTTTGAATGTCGAGCGCGCTCGCTTTGATAAAATGCTTTCTTCAGAACAGGTGGGGACACTGATCACCGCCCTCGGCACGGGTATTGGTCGCGACGATTTCGATTCTTCGAAGCTCCGCTATCATAAGATCATTATCATGACGGACGCTGACGTTGACGGCTCTCATATTCGCACGCTTCTGCTGACTTTCTTCTTCCGTCAGATGAAAGAATTGATCGAGCAGGGCCGCATCTATATTGCGCAGCCACCCCTCTATAAAATCACGCGCGGTAAATCGGAACAATATCTGAAGGATGAGCGTGCACTGGACGATTATCTCGTCAGTACGGGCCTTGAAGAAGGCGTCCTCAAGCTCGCGAGCGGCGAACAACGTGCCGGTGCTGATCTCGCTGTGCTGGTGGAAGAAGCGCGCAACGGGCGATCAGTTCTCAAATCCCTGCATCCCCGCTATGACCGCTCCGTCATCGAACAGACCGCGATCGCGGGTGCGATGTCGCCGTCTATTCTCTCCGATGCAAAAACGGCGAAGGCTGCGGCAGCCTATGTTGCAAAACGTCTTGATGCGATTTCCGAAGAAACCGAGCGCGGCTGGGAAGGCAGCAATGACGAAAACGGATTTAAGTTTTGGCGTACTGTACGCGGAGTCCGCGAGGAAGCGATTGTCGATCAGGCGTTCCTCTCATCAGCCGATGCTCGTAAGCTCGATGCCATGACGCCACGCTTGCAGGAGATTTATGCAAAGCCCGCAAGATTCTCCCGCAAAGGAGAAGAAATAACAGTCTATGGACCGGTAGGCCTCTTCGAGGCTGTTACCGCGATCGGCCGGAAAGGAGTCACACTGCAGCGATACAAAGGTTTGGGTGAGATGAACCCTCAGCAGTTGTGGGAAACAACACTCGATTTGAATGCGCGCTCGCTCCTGCAGGTAAAGATCAAGGAAGTTGACGAGGCCGACCATCTTTTCACCAAGCTCATGGGCGATGTGGTTGAACCGCGGCGCGAATTCATTCAGGAAAATGCGCTTTCTGTCGCCAATCTTGACGTTTGATTGGTCGCCCATCTTTCCGGCAGGACATTCATTCAGGTGTGGGCGTAACGAGCAAACTTCGCAAAACGAAGGTAGCGCTTATCCGCTACATGCCTGTTTCAATGAAGTCACTTCGTGCCCTTTCCGCCCATCGCGGGATCGGGGATAACAAAAAATGCCTTTCTCAGCCGAGGAACTCGAGCGCTACGCCCGCCATATCGTTTTAAAAGAGGTGGGTGGGCCCGGTCAGCAAAAGCTAAAATCAGCGAGCGCGCTTGTTATTGGTGCAGGCGGCATCGGCTCCCCGGCGCTGCTTTATATGGCGGCGGCGGGCGTTGGAAAGATTACCATCATTGATGACGATATGATTTCGCTGTCCAACTTACAACGGCAAGTGATTTACACGGTTGCCGAAGTCGGGAAACGGAAAACAGAAACCGCCAAGTCCGTGATCGAAAGGCTCAATCCACATGTCAGAGTCGAAACTGTGGCCAAACGGTTCACTGCTGCGAACGCAATGGAACTGGTGATCGCTCACGATATTGCGATTGATGGCTCAGATAATTTTGCAACGCGTTATCTCGCGTCTGACGCCTGTTATCTCGCGAAAAAACCACTTGTTACTGCCGCGCTTGGCACGTTCGATGGCACGCTTACGACGATCCGAGCGCATGAAAAATCCGTTGGTGGAAAACCGAACCCGACTTATCGTTGCCTGTTTCCCGAGCCACCTCCGGCCGGCACGATTATGACTTGCGAGGAAGCGGGCATCATCGGCGCGTTAGCTGGCGTGATGGGCTCGCTGACTGCGCTTGAAACGATTCGTGCGATTGTCGGCTTCGGCGAGGGGTTAATCGGCAAATTACTGATGTTTGATGCGCAGCAGATGCGGTTCGAAATGCTAAGTTATGAATGGAATCCCGATAATCCGCTATCGGGGAAAAATCCGGCAATCCGCGATCTTTCGATGCACGCTCGCTAGTGCAATTAAAGCATTGAAGGTAATACACGATTCGGTGGACGGTGACCGTCCATGAAAGTGCGGATGTTCACGATTACCTTCTCACCCATATCGATGCGGCCTTCGATCGTCGCAGACCCCATATGCGGAAGCAGCACGACCTTTCCCATACGTGCAAGCTTGACGAGTTTCGGATTTACCGCAGGCTCATGTTCGAACACGTCGAGCCCCGCACCCGCCAGTTCCCCCGCTTCGATCATACGCGCAAGCGCATTTTCATCCGTTATCTCGCCGCGCGCCGTATTCACTACATAGGCATCTGGTTTCATAAGCTTGAGCCGCCGCGCAGAAAGAAGATGATAGGTCGCTGGTGTGTGCGGGCAATTGATCGAGACGATGTCCATGCGTGCCAGCATCTGATCGAGACTTTCCCAATACGTTGCCTCGAGCTCTTCTTCGAGGTCCTGCGCAACACGCCGTCGGTTGTGATAGTGAATCTGCAATCCGAAAGATTTTGCCCGCCGTGCGACCGCGCTCCCGATCCGTCCCATCCCGATAATGCCGAGCCGTTTATTTGAGATACGGTGCCCAAGCATCCAAGTCGGTGACCATCCCTGCCATTCGTGCTCGGAAATCAATGTTGTCGCACCCTCCACAAGTCGCCGCGGCACGGCGAGAATAAGCGCCATGGTCATGTCGGCAGTGTCTTCAGTCAGTACACCAGGTGTGTTGGTCACCGTGATCCCGCGAGCAAGCGCGGTCGCGACATCGATATTATCAACACCATTTCCGAAATTGGCCACCAGCTTTAGATTTTCCCCGGCTTGAGAAAGAACGCCAGAATCGATCCGATCCGTGACAGTAGGAACCAGTATGTCGGCCGATCTAACCGCCTCGACCAACTCTTGCTGGGTCATGGGATGGTCGTCAATGTTCAACTGGGCCTCGAAGAGCTCGCGCATGCGGGTCTCTACGCTGCCTGGCAGGCGTCTGGTGACTACGACAAGCGGTTTTTTCTTGGGCATTACTTGGCTTTCGTTTGCTTGGCTCGCTTCTTCGCCGGTGAGAACTCTCTAGCAGAGCGGTTTTTGAAACTCAAAACAGCCGCGCCAATTTATCCATATTGACAGCATAGACATGAATCAGCCTTGTGAGCGAGCAGGGGCCATTAAGGTCGAGGATAGTGCATGACAGTGGCTGATCGGGTGCGACGGACATCCATCTCGCTCTTGCGTGCCTTGGTTTTCGTTCCGAGTCTGACGGTTTGTTCCTTCGCCTCGGCCCAAGCCGTGGGACCCACAAGTAATCTGCCGATACCACGCTTTGTGAGTTTGAAAGCTGATAAGGTGAACATGCGTGCCGGACCCGCGCGAGATCATGATGTTACCTGGGTCTTCACGCGTTTGGGTCTTCCGGTTGAAATTACTGCGGAATCGGAAAACTGGAGAAAAATCCGGGATTCCGAAGGCACTGAGGGCTGGGTCTATCAATCTCTCCTATCGAGCAGACGTACGGCATTGGTGGCGCCATGGTCGAAAAAAGATGAATCTTTCCCGCTTTACCGAAGCAACGACCGCAGCACAGATATCATTGCTCAACTTCAACCCGGCGTGCTTGGCACAATTAAAACATGTGACGGAAAATGGTGCCGTATCTTCGGCGAAGGTTTCGACGGCTATATCGAGCAGGAACGCTTATGGGGCGTTTATCCGAATGAAACAGTGGAATAAATAACGTATCAGCTGTTCTTGCGCCGCAACCGCACCACAACATCGACGCGCGCGATTTCGAAACCCTCGGGTAGATTTGGCATTTCGTTCAGCACGACAGGGTGCGGCATATCGAGGAGGTGGCGCTCGCCTTCGATATAAAAGTGATGATGGTCAGAAGCGTTGGTATCAAAATAAGTCTTTGAGCCATCAACAGCGACCTCGCGAAGCAGCCCAACTTCGGTGAACTGGTTGAGCGTATTGTAGATGGTCGCTAGCGAAACCGGAAAACAGGCCTTCAGAGCATCCTCATGCAACATCTCGGCGGTAAGATGCCGTCCGCCCTTCGCAAATAGCAGCCAGCCCAGCGCGAGCCGCTGGCGCGTCGGTCGCAGACCAACTTCGCGGAGCATTTCACGTACGTCATGAAACGGGCAGCCGGTACGGCGGCCAGCCCTCGGCTCGACGCGCAACCGGTCGACGGGCAAATCCGCAGTGTGTTTTTCCATGATGGCTCTACGAATGATCTCGTTCATATTGGACTTAGTTTAGTCCATTACGAGCCGAGTAGGGAAGAAATCTAACAGGAGTGCCCCGGCCAAGTTCTCTAGCCCTAATTACCATATTTTCCATGATAGGGGATCCCACCCACCCCGTGCAACACCCAGTAAATACTCAAGATTTCCAATATTCTTCCTTCGCTAGAAAGATGTCATGAGATTTCTTTATCTTTCGGGAAGCAGCTCACTGTGTTACGAAACCCACGAGTTCTCTGGGCACCAATTTGAAAGCGTAGCGATGACTGAGCGGAAAACGAGCTTCAGTTATGAGGATTTGCTGGCTTGCGGCCGGGGCGAGTTATTTGGTGAAGGCAACGCCCAGCTTCCACTGCCGCCGATGCTGATGTTTGACCGCATTTCGGAAATTTCTGAGCACGGTGGCGAACATGGCAAAGGTTTGATCCGTGCCGAACTCGACGTGAAGCCGGATTTATGGTTTTTCGCCTGTCACTTTAAAGGTGATCCAGTGATGCCCGGGTGTCTTGGCCTCGACGCTCTTTGGCAATTGGTTGGTTTCTTCCTGGGTTGGCTCGGTTTGCCTGGCAGGGGCAGGGCCTTGGGCGCGGGCGAGATCAAGTTTTCTGGTCAGGTCATGCCGACCGTGAAAAAGGTTATCTATGGTATCGACGTAAAACGTACCATGCGCTCGAAACTCATGCTTGGAATCGCTGACGGGTGGCTATCCGCCGATGGCGAGGTCATCTATCGAGCTTCTGATCTAAAGGTCTGCTTATTCAAATCCGATCAAATGATGGCGCCTGCGAAGCTGTAAGAGTGCGGAGCCTGCCGTCTTGCGGAATGCGGCTTCCGGGACATTGGTGAATGGGAGGAGCTGACATGCGGCGAGTTGTTGTTACCGGAATGGGTATTGTCTCATCGATCGGCAACAATACGCAAGAAGTGCTTGCAAGCCTGCGCGAGGCGAAGAGCGGGATCTCGCACGCCAAGGATTATGCGAAACTCGGATTCCGTTGCCAGGTTCATGGTGCGCCAACGCTTGATCCAAGTGGTATCGTTGATCGCCGCGCCATGCGTTTTCACGGCGGCGGTACAGCTTGGAATCACGTCGCGATGGATCAAGCGATCCTCGATGCGGGTCTTGAGCAAAGGGACATAAGCAACGAAAAAACTGGAATCATCATGGGCTCGGGCGGCCCATCGACTCGCACGATCGTTGAGGCGGCAGATACGACGCGAAGCAAAGGTCCGAAGCGTGTCGGTCCGTTTGCGGTGCCGAAGGCCATGTCGTCAACCGCATCGGCGACGCTTGCGACCTGGTTCAAGATTAAGGGTTTCAATTATTCGATTTCGTCCGCCTGCGCGACATCCAATCACTGCATTGGCAACGCCTATGAGTTGATACAAGCTGGCAAGCAGAATGTGATATTCGCTGGTGGATGCGAGGAACTCGATTGGACCTTGTCGGTTCTATTCGATGCCATGGGCGCAATGTCATCGGGGTTCAACGATAAGCCGGAAATCGCTTCGCGTGCCTATGACAAAGATCGTGACGGATTCGTGATTGCGGGCGGTGCCGGAGTGCTCGTACTCGAGGATTTGGATCACGCGAAGGCGCGCGGCGCAAAAATCTATGCCGAAGTTGCAGGTTATGGCGCGACCTCTGACGGTCATGACATGGTGGCACCTTCCGGAGAGGGTGCTGTTCGTTGTATGAAAATGGCGCTTGAAGGCGTGAGACCTCCTGTCGATTACATCAATCCTCACGCGACCTCGACCCCAATCGGCGATATCAAGGAAATTGAGGCAATCCGCGAAGTCTTCGGAGCGAAGTGTCCGCCGATTTCGGCGACGAAGTCACTCACTGGTCATTCGCTTGGAGCGACGGGGGTTCAGGAAGCGGTTTATTCGCTTCTAATGATGAATAACGGCTTCATCTGTGAAAGCGCGAACATCAAGGAAATCGATCCGCTATTCGCCGACATGCCGATCGTTCGCGAGCGCAAAGACAACGTCAAGTTAAATTGCGTGCTCTCGAACTCATTTGGTTTTGGGGGGACTAATGCGACGCTTGTGTTCAAGCGCCTCGACGCCTGAGGGTTCGACATGATCCGGAAACTAGAGAAACCTTCATGAAGGGACTGATGGAAGGAAAACGCGGTTTAATCATGGGGGTCGCAAACGATCATTCGATCGCCTGGGGCATTGCCCAAGCCGTTGCTGCGCATGGCGCAAAGCTTGCCTTCACTTATCAGGGCGAAGCGCTAGAAAAGCGCGTACGTCCGCTCGCGGAATCGGTTAAAGCCGAAATAATCGTGCCTTGTGATGTTGAGGATATTTCAACCGTCGATAAAGTCTTTCATAACGTCGAGCGACGCTGGGGTGGGCTCGATTTTCTCGTACATGCCATCGCTTTTTCAGATAAGAGCCAGCTCAAAGGTCGGTACGCTGATACTACGCGCGATAATTTTCAGCGCACCATGCTGATTTCCTGTTTCTCATTCACGGAAGCCGCGAAGCGCGCAGCTGCACTGATGAAAGACGGCGGCTCAATGCTCACGCTCACCTATAATGGTGGCTTGCGCGCGATGCCGAATTACAACGCTATGGGTGTGGCAAAAGCTGCGCTTGAAGCGTCAGTGCGCTATCTCGCTGTCGATTTTGGTGCGCGCGGTATTCGCGTGAACGCGATTTCAGCGGGCCCCATTCGCACGCTGGCGGGGGCCGGCATTAGTGACGCCCGCTTGATGTTTGCGTTCCAGCAACGCCATTCACCGCTCGGTCGCGGCATTACACTTGAGGAATTGGGCGGGGCGGGGCTTTATCTTCTGTCGGACCTCTCGACTGGCGTGACGGGAGAAATTCATTTCGTCGATTCTGGATATAATGTAATCGCGATGCCGCATCCCGATACGCTGAAGGTCGAAGCGGAAGAGAAAAAGATGTCTAAGGCGGCTGGGTAAAAGGGCCAGCGGATGATCCACGGCGAGGATACAAAAAAGGGCGGCTTTCGAGCCGCCCTTTTTGGCATGAGCTTTTTCTAGAATTTGAACGCGAATTATTCCGCGGCCGGCACCGCTTCACTCTTTTGCTTCGCCTCGAGGTCCTCGCCGGTTTTCTGATCGACGACCTTCATCGAAAGGCGAACTTTTCCGCGGTCATCGAAGCCCATCAGCTTCACCTTAACCTTATCACCTTCCTTCACAACGTCAGTGGTCTTGTTGACGCGTTGCGGCGCGAGCTGACTGATGTGAACGAGGCCGTCCTTGGCGCCGTAGAAATTTACAAAGGCGCCGAAATCAACGGTTTTTACCACCGTACCATCGTAAATTGTGCCGACTTCTGGATCCGTGGCGATCGATTTGATCCACTTCAACGCGGCATTGATCGCTTCGGCATTGGCTGACGCTACCTTGACAGTTCCATCGTCCTCAACGTTGATCTTGGCGCCCGTCTTTTCGACGATTTCGCGGATCACCTTTCCGCCGGTTCCGATTACTTCACGAATCTTATCGACCGGAATCTGAATGACTTCAATGCGCGGCGCATGTTCACCGAGCTGCGGACGAGCTGCCGTCAAAGCTTTGGCCATTTCGCCAAGGATATGCAAACGGCCGTCCTTCGCCTGGGTGAGCGCTACCTTCATGATTTCTTCGGTGATGCCCGCAATTTTGATATCCATCTGCAGCGCAGTCACGCCTTTTTCGGTACCTGCAACCTTAAAATCCATGTCGCCAAGATGATCCTCGTCGCCGAGAATGTCGGAGAGCACGGCGTATTTCTTTTCCTCTAGAATCAATCCCATCGCGATGCCGGCGACCGGGCGGCGCAGTGGAACGCCCGCATCCATGAGCGCTAACGAAGTGCCGCAGACCGTCGCCATGGAAGATGACCCGTTCGATTCCAGAATCTCGGAAACGATACGGATCGTATAGGGGAATTCTGTCGCCGGCGGCAGCATCGGATGTACGGCACGCCAAGCAAGCTTACCGTGACCGATTTCCCGGCGCCCGGGCGCGCCTACGCGGCCAGTTTCACCGACCGAGAATGGTGGGAAGTTGTAGTGAAGCAGAAATGTTTCTTTGTAGGTTCCTTGCAGCGCGTCGATCCACTGTTCGTCTTCGCCGGTGCCGAGCGTGGCGACGACAAGTGCCTGGGTCTCGCCACGCGTGAACACGGCCGAGCCGTGGGCGCGCGGAAGAATGCTGACTTGTGCTTCGATCGCGCGCACAGTTTTACCATCACGGCCGTCGATGCGAATGCCCGTGTCGAGAATTGAATTGCGGACGATCTTTGCCTCAAGTTCCTTGAATACGGCGCCAACTTGTTGCGGCGTCGGTGCGCTTTCGTCATCAGGCATCGGTTCGAACGTCGCTTTCACCTTGGCTTTCACTGCGTCAATGGCTCTATGACGCTCCTGCTTGGTCCTGATCGAATAGGCAGCGCGAAGATCCGATTCAGCGATTGATTGTATCTTGCTTTCGATCGCCGAAAGATCGGGTGCTGCAACTTCACGCGGCTCCTTCGCAGCCTTTTCGGCAAGGCGGATGATCATGTCGATCACCGGTTGAAAGTGACGATGGCCGAACATCACCGAACCGAGCATGACTTCTTCTGGAAGCTCTTTAGCTTCCGATTCGACCATCAGCACGGCATCCTTGGTGCCGGCGACGACGAGATCGAGCTGGCTTTCGGTCATCTCTTCAAGAGTCGGGTTCAGCACGTATTCGTTATTGATGAAAGCAACGCGTGCGCCGCCAATCGGCCCCATGAACGGTGCACCGGAGATCGTGAGCGCTGCCGAAACCGCAATCATGGCCACAATATCTGGGTCGTTTTCGAGATCGTGCGAAAGCACGGTGGTGATGATTTGCGTGTCACAGCGCCAGCCGTTGGCGAACAGCGGGCGGATTGGTCGGTCGATCAGGCGTGAAGTCAGCGTCTCTTTTTCGGTCGGCCGGCCTTCACGTTTAAAATAGCCGCCAGGAATGCGCCCCGCGGCAAAAAATTTCTCTTGGTAGTTGACGGTAAGAGGAAGGAAATCGATTCCTGGCTTCGGTTCCTTGGCCGCGACGATGGTCGCGATGACAGTCGTCTCGCCGTAGGTTGCCAGGACCGCGCCATCTGCCTGGCGCGCGAGCTTTCCGGTTTCGAGAACTAGGCGGCGTCCCCCCCAGTCAATTTCCTCACGATAAATGTCAAACATGCGAATTTTCCATAGCTTGCGGAGAAGGAAAGCCATGGGCAAGACGGCCAGATGCTCCGCCATGCGCTCGCGAAGCGCACTAGAATGGGAGCATCTGGCGATCCTGCCATGACTTTGGTTCTTCCGTTGGTTGTGCGACGGCGCCGCCGCCGCTATCGGCCGCGCGAAGCCCCATGCTCCGCGCGGAATTTAATTAACGGCGGATCTCGAGGCGATCGATCAGCTTCTTATAACGCGCTTCATCCTTCGACTTTAGATAGTCGAGAAGGCTGCGCCGCTGCGAGACAAGCTTCAGCAAACCACGCCGGGAGTGATTATCCTTGACGTGCGTCTTAAAGTGTTCCGTGAGGCCGTTGATCCGTTCCGAAAGGATTGCGACCTGAACTTCCGGCGAACCCGTGTCGCCTTTCTTGGTCGCATATTCTTGAACGAGCGCTTGCTTGCGCTCCGAGCTTAGCGACATCGAAATCTCCTTATCTGTTGGAGTTTGAAGAAGCGGCCGTGCCGGGATGTCGTCCAGCAAGGTCGCGTTGCGGGGCGCAATATAACCGAATCCGTTCCCGATACCAGCGGATAATCCGGATCGGATTCGGCTGAGTTTTTCATGCGTTAGCGTGGCAAATGGAAGATTCGACGTGGATGCAGCGCACCCCGCTCGATTTCCGCGAGTGCGATCAGCGAGCCGTGCGTAGAGACCGAAACAATTCCCTCCAATAATGGGGCATCGCGTCCGCGTAAGAGAACGGTGCGTCCTTGCGCGAGCCGGTCCGCGTCGGCGCGACTGACGGTGAGAGCGGGCAGCCCATCGAGGCTGGACTGGATGGGCAGAAGCGACGCAACCAAGGCACCGCTGCCTGATTGCGCGAGTTCTTCGATTTCTTCGAGGGTCATCGAATTCTCTTCGATGAAAGAACCAACCCGCGTCCGTCGCAGCTCGCAGATATGTCCGAAACAGCCAAGTGCTTGGCCGAGATCTCGAGCAAGAGCGCGTACATAAGTGCCTTTGCCGCACTCGGCTTCAAATACGGCGTGATCGGCGTCGGGTATTTCAACAAGACTGAATCGATCGATCTGGACAAGGCGTGGGGCGAGCGGGACATCTGCTCCATCGCGGGCAAGATCATATGCTCGTCTGCCATTGATCTTGAGCGCCGAAAAACGCGGAGGCGTTTGCTCAATGGGACCGGTGAACCGGGAGAGCGTCGCACAAATTGCCTGCTCCTGTGGCCGAATGTCCGAGCACAAAATGACTTCGCCCTCTGCATCATCCGTATTGGTCTCAGCTCCCCAACGCACCTTAAAGCGATAAACCTTTTGCCCGTCCATCGCGAAGGAAACGGTCTTCGTCGCCTCGCCGAATGCGATTGGCAGAACACCCGAAGCGAGCGGATCGAGGGTGCCGGCATGACCTGCTTTTTTTGCGCCTATCAGCCGTTTCAATATTGCGACGGCCATAGTCGAAGTTTTTCCGATCGGCTTGTCCAAAATGAGCCAACCATTCACATCGTATTTGGGCGTGCGCGGTGCGCTCACTTCGAACCTTCGCCCTCGTTGCGTTTAAGATCACGCGCCACATCCGGTGAACGCAGCAACCGATCAATGCGGTCTGCCTCGTCGAAACGCTCGTCGAGATGAAAACGAAATTCCGGCATATATCGCAATTCGATTCGCTTCGCGACGGCGCCTCGAAGCCAACGTTTGTTCCTGTCGAGCGCGCTCATTACAGCGTCTGAATCGCTTCCACCTAGTGGCATTACGTAGACGGTCGCGACCCGCAGATCGGGGCTCATGCGGACTTCGGGAAAGGTGATCGTATGACTTTCAAGGACGGGATCACGTACGCCCTCCTGCGCGAAAACTTCCACGATCGCGTGGCGCATGAGCTCGCCCACGCGCAACATCCGCTGGCTAGCGCCGGTCTTATGGATATTTCTGCCTCGAGTCATATCTGAACGTCGCGCCGGTGTCGGACCGACAAAGACGCCGCTCTCTTTCGATCTATTAAAGCGAACGCTGCACAGCCTCAACGCGGTAGCATTCGATTATATCGCCGGCACGCATATCCTCGTATTTTTCGAAGGACATACCGCATTCCTGACCGGCAACTACTTCACGCACGTCGTCCTTGAAACGCTTTAGTGTCGCGAGCTTACCCTCGTGGATGACCACGTTGTCGCGGATTAAGCGTACGTTTGCGCCGCGTTCCACTCTTCCGTCAGTGACGCGACAGCCAGCGATCTTGCCCATTTTGGAGACATTGAAGATTTCCAAAATTTCGGCGTTGCCGAGCATCGTCTCGCGCAGCGTTGGCGCGAGCAAGCCGGACATTGCCTTTTTCACGTCATCGACGAGATCGTAGATGATGTTGTAATATCGAATCTCGACGCCCGCGCGTTCTGCCGCAAGGCGCGCTTCCTTGTGGGCGCGTACATTGAAGCCGATGATCGCGGCGCCCGTCGAAGCCGCAAGTGTCACATCTGATTCCGCGATGCCGCCTACGCCGGCAAGCAGAATGCGCGCAATGACTTCATCAGTGCCGAGCTTTTCAAGCGAACCGACAATCGCTTCAACCGAGCCCTGTACGTCACCTTTGATCACGAGCGGGAATTCCTTACGACCCGCGGTCTTAAGCTGTGTCATCATTTGTTCAAGCGACCCGCGTGCGGCGCCGCCACGTATTGGAGAATTGCGTCGTTGACGCGCGCGATAATCGGTAACTTCGCGTGCGCGCGCCTCGTTCTCGACGACTGCGAGACGGTCGCCGGCTTCCGGTGTTCCCGCAAAACCGAGCACTTCGACCGGGGTCGATGGGCCAGCGTCATTAACATTCTCGCCGCGATCATTAAGAAGCGCGCGTGCGCGGCCCCATTCGCCGCCGGCGACAATGATGTCGCCCACCCGTAACGTGCCGCGTTGAACGAGAACGGTCGCAACCGGGCCGCGACCGCGATCGAGTTTCGCTTCAATTACAGTACCTTCAGCGGGCCGATCCGGATTCGCCTTAAGATCGAGAATCTCGGTTTGCAATCCAATCGCATCAAGAAGCTTGTCGAGATTGGTTTTCTTGGTAGCGGAGACTTCGACATCGAGTGTCTCGCCACCCATAGATTCGACTTGCACTTCATGCTGCAGCAATTCTGTACGCACGCGCTCGGCCTTCGCGTCAGCCTTGTCAATTTTATTGATCGCGATGATCATTGGAACCTTTGCTGCGCGCGCGTGCTGGATCGCTTCCACCGTTTGCGGTTTCACACCATCGTCTGCGGCGACCACGAGAATAACGAGATCCGTAACCTTGGCGCCGCGTGCGCGCATGGCCGTAAATGCTGCATGACCCGGCGTATCAATAAAGGTGATTTTCGTGCCCGAAGGTGCGGTCACTTGATAAGCGCCGATATGTTGCGTGATGCCACCAGCTTCGCCCGCAACCACGTTGGTTTGGCGAATCGCGTCGAGCAGCGAAGTCTTGCCGTGATCGACATGACCCATCACGGTCACGACCGGCGGTCGTGGCTTCGCTTTTGCCGGATCATCCGGCGTATCGAATAAACCCTCAACGACGTCGGCTTCGGCTACGCGTTTGACGGTGTGGCCCATTTCTTCGGCAATCAGCTGCGCTGTATCGGCGTCGATAGCATCGGTGATCTTCAGCATCTGCCCTTGCTGCATGAGCAAGCGGATCACATCAACGCCGCGCTCCGCCATGCGGTTCGCGAGTTCCTGAATCGTAATTGTTTCCGGAATGATAACTTCACGCGCGATTTTTTCCTTTGGCTCGTCCGTCGGCCGGTGTCCGGAAATTCTTTGAGTGCGTCGGCGAAATGATGCGATCGAACGCTGACGCTCATCATCGGCGCTGAGCGCGGTAACCAATGTCAGGCGTCCGCGGCGTTTTTCTTCTCCGCCGCCGCGTGGAACCTTTGGCGCGGCAGGTGTTTTGCTGCCTCGTCGAGGGCCGCCGCGCGGTCCTTCATCATCGTCATCAATGATAGCTGCCCGCCCACCTGGCCCGGCGGCATCACCAAACCGCTTGCGCGCTTCCAACTCGGCCTTGCGTTTTGTCTCCTCTTCGGCAGCGCGGCGCGCTTCTTCATGACGTTTTCGCGCCTCGGCGGCTTCACGATCCGAACGATCGGCGGCGTCGCGCTCGGAACGTCGGCGCGCTTCCTCTTCCGCAATCTTGCGTTCTTCCGCTTCGCGGACACGCGAGTCAGCGAGCGCGCGGCCACGCGCATCGCGTTCTTCTTCAGTCAGAGAGCGAAGCACGACCCCCGAAGGCTTCGGGGCGGATGGAAGTTCTATTTGGACTGCACTCTTGGCAGGCGACTTTGCGGCGACCTTGGGCGCGCTTTCCATTTTTGCGGGGACGGACTTCTTTGCTTCCGTAGCTGCTGGGCTCTTGGTCGCCGTTCCGCCGCCAATGCTACGGCGTTTGACGGTTTCGACAACTACGGATTTCGAGCGGCCATGGCTGAAGCTCTGGCGCACAACGCCTTGCTCGACGTTGCGCTTCAAGGTGAGCGTTTTCGTCGGCGCGACTTTCAGCGTCTTGTCGTCTTTGTCTTTTGTGTCTGCCATCGGCTTCCTATTCAGTTCCTTGTCGAAGCGGCCGTTTTCGCCGGCGCGCTGTCGTCTCGCCAGCGCTCATATCTGAGGCAATGGGCTAGAAAAACCCGGCTCGCTGGATGGCCGAGTAGCGCTGCATGTACCACATTTGAGCGTCCGAGCGCCAAGTCCAATTGTTCCCTTGAAAAAAGCTTAATCTTCGTGGGCTCCGCGAATTCTCTCGATTCTGAGATGGCGCCGAGTTTCCTTGTTCCGTCCCTGGCGGCATCACTTGCATCCACCAGGATCAAAACTTTGCCACTGGCGAATGCTGATTTCACCTTCTCGAAACCGGTGATGACTTGCCCCGCCTTATTGGCAAGTGAAAGCGCCTCAAGGGCAGATTTCAGCAGGAGCCGTTCCACAAGATCGGGAAGCGTCCGGTTGGCAGCACCTTTTCCGCGAAAAGCGCGAACAAACAGTTTTCGTTCAATCGCGAGATCAAGAGCCGAGCGATTGGCGCTGACCCAAGCGCCGCGCCCGGGAAGCTTGCAAGCAATGTCCGGAACGATAGTCCCATCCGGCCCGACCACGTAGCGTATCAGATCCTCGATCGGTTTGACCTCGCCGCTAGCAAGGCAAAGGCGCGCACGCCCGCGGCGAGCTTCAGCTGGCCCCTTGTCGGTTTCCTCATCGTGATCGTGAGATTCTGCGAGCACGGGCCATCTCCATCAAGCCTGCGACTGCGGCTCGACCACGGGCTCGCCTTCTATCGGTTGTTCGGGTGGAATAAGCGCCGATTCGTCGATCCAGCCCGCCTTGACGCGCGCCTGCATGATCATAGCCTCGGCCTCCTCGCGTTCGATGGCGAAGCCTTCGAGCGCCCCTGCATGGCGAGTGCTTTCGCTTTCTTTGCGTTCGACCCAGCCAATCAGATCGTCGGTCGCGCAGCCCGCAAGATCCTCGACTGTCTTGATATCGTGTTCACCGAAAGCGACAAGCATCTTGCTCGTGACGCCAGGAATTTCGCGCAGCGCATCATCAACACCGAGCTCCTTGCGCTTGGCATCGAATTCGGATTCGATACGAGTAAGATAATCGCGGGCGCGCGTCTGCAATTCCGCGGCGGTATCGGAATCGAAGCCCTCGATCTGTGCGAGTTCTTCGGTTGGCACTTCTGCAAGTTCTTCGACCGATGCAAAACCTTCGGAAACAAGCAGCTGCGCGACCATTTCGTCGACATCCAGCGCGTCAATGAAATTCTTGCTACGCTCAGCGAATTCCTTCTGACGGCGCTCACTCTCCTCCGCCTCGGTGAGAATATCAATATCCCATCCGGTGAGTTGCGAAGCGAGACGTACGTTCTGGCCACGGCGGCCGATCGCGAGTGAAAGCTGTGCATCAGGCACCACTACTTCGATGCGTTCACGTGCTTCATCGAGCACAACCTTTACGACTTCGGCAGGTGCCAATGCATTAACAACGAACGTCGCAACATCCGGCGACCATGGAATAATGTCGATCTTCTCACCCTGCAATTCATTCACCACGGCCTGCACGCGCGAACCTCGCATACCCACGCAGGCGCCTACTGGGTCGACGGAAGAATCGCGCGAAATAACGGCGATTTTTGCTCGCGATCCCGGATCGCGGGCGACCGCTTTGATCTCCACAATGCCATCGTAGATTTCTGGCACTTCCTGAGCGAAGAGTTTTGCCATGAATTGAGGGTGCGTTCGTGAAAGGAAAATCTGTGGGCCGCGCGGTTCTCGGCGCACGTCATAGACATAAGCCCGGATGCGATCGCCATTACGGAATAACTCGCGCGGTAAGAGTTCGTCGCGACGCACGATGGCCTCGCCGCGGCCAAGATCGGCGACAACGTTACCGTATTCCACTCGCTTCACGACGCCATTCACGATTTCACCGATGCGATCCTTGTAATCGCCATATTGCCGGTCGCGTTCGGCCTCACGTACCTTCTGCACGATGACTTGCTTTGCAGATTGCGCAGCAATGCGTCCGTATTCGAGCGGCGGCAGCGTCTCGGCGATGTAATCGCCGATCTGTGCCGCAGGATTACGTTTGCGTGCATCTTCTAGGCTGATCTGCGTCGCGTTGTTGTCGACCGTTTCCGCCACCAGGAGAAGACGGGAAAGGCGAAGCTCGCCGGTGCGCGGGTTGATCTCGGCACGCACTTCGGTCTCGCTGCCGTAGCGCGAGCGGGCGGCTTTCTGGATTGCGTCTTCCATTGCCGCGATCACGATGCCCTTGTCGATTGATTTTTCGCGCGCGACGGCCTCGGCGATCTGCAGAAGTTCAAGTCGGTTTGCACTGACGACAGCCATTTCTCTTTCTCCCAATCTCAAATTTGCGAGCGGTGATCTGCCGCTAGATTGTTTTCAATCGGACGATGCCCATGGGCGCCGTGATCATTTTCTTTCCCGCGCTTGAGGCTTTCGGCGATCAGCGCGTTAGTTAAAACAAGTTTGGCTTCGGCCATATCTGTGATCGGCAGCCGCACGATCTGCTTCGCATCGCCGATGCGAACAAGGGCATTGCCTTCCTCGACCCCGACAATCTCGCCGCGAAAACGCTTGCGGCCCTCGATCATGCTTGTCATCTCGATTTTTACTTCATGGCCGATGTGATGCTCGAAGTCGGAGCAGCGGACAAGCAAGCGATCGATGCCAGGCGAGGAAAGTTCGAGGCGATAGGGGCCACGAATAGGGTCCTCGACATCAAGCGCGGGCGAAAGTGCACGGCTTGCGGCTTCACAATCCTCGATCGAGAACGTCCCATTGGGTCTCTCCGCCATGATTTGCACGGTGCAGCCGTCGCGGCCGGAGACGTGGACGCGCACGAGGCGATAGCCGAGTGCCTCAAGCGTGGGCTCCGCGACAGCCGCGATGCGCGCCGACAAGCCCTGTTCGACGATAAGCCGCCGCTCGTGTGTTACGTCTGAAACGTTTCCGTTTGTCTCGTTCATAATCGTTTTTTCGCTCAGCACGGTTGACTAAATAAAAAAGAGCGGGTCCCGGCCGGGGCCCACTCTCACCATCCGATCCTTAGACCGTGTTGAGATGTTTTATTATAGGCTCAATATAGCGATGCCTTGGCCCGAAGCAAGGGCGGGAAACGGCTCTTTTCTCCAAGAGAAATAGGTTAAAGCCGCTGGAATCTCAAATAGATAGGCCGCCGGCCCTGTCGGATTGCTTTCGTCTCGTAACGTGTCCCCGGAAAATCGCACCAGGGTTTCCGCCAGTCATCGGCCTGTTCCGCCGTCCACGAAAAGAAAGCCGAACGGGTGAAACGAGCCAAAGCCCATTCGGCATAGCTCGCGATGTCGGTGGCAAATCGTGCCTCCCCGCCGGGTGAAAGCACGCGCGCAATGCGCTTAACTCTTTCCTCTGAAATAAAGCGGCGTTTCCAGTGCCGCCGCTTGGGCCATGGATCGGGATAGAGAATGTCGACACGATCGAGCGTTTTCTCCGGTAGCCAGTCGAGGATTTCGAGCGCATCCCCCGGATGAAGGCGGATATTTTTTATGTCGGTGGTGCGGATCGCGGCAAGCAGCTTTGCCATGCCGTTCAAATACGGGTCGCAGCCGATATGGCCGATCTCAGGATTCGACTTTGCCTCGTTCAGCAGATGCTCACCGCCGCCAAAACCGACTTCTAGGCGAATTTTTTTGATTGGAACCGAAAATAACGAACACAAATCGCCCGTCGCCGGTTGTGTGAGGTCGATGGAAAGACCCGGCAGCAAACTGTCGATAAGACTCGCTTGACCCGTCCGTAACGCATGGCCCTTGCGGCGTCCGAAAAAGGCGCGTGGTTTTTGAGCTTTTGTCCCTGCTTTCATGCACGGGCAATCCCGCGCGCCGAATTTATTTCAGCGCGGAACGGAGTTGGGGAGCAAGATCCATACGCTCCCACGAAAAGCCGCCATCTTTATCGGGCGTGCGGCCGAAATGGCCGTAAGAAGACGTGCGTGCGTAGATGGGTTTGTTTAGAGCGAGATGCTGGCGAATGCCGCGCGGAGAAAGATTCATAATTTCGCCGAGAGCCTTTTCGAGCTTGGCCTCGTCAACTTTCCCCGTGCCGTGCAGATCGACATAAATCGAGAGCGGCTCCGCGACGCCAATCGCATAGGAAAGTTGAATCGTGCAGCGATCCGCGAGATTAGCGGCAACGATGTTTTTCGCAAGATAACGTGCTGCATAGGCGGCCGATCGGTCGACCTTGGTCGGATCCTTACCGGAAAATGCGCCACCACCGTGGGGCGCGGCGCCGCCATAAGTATCGACGATAATTTTGCGACCGGTGAGGCCGGTATCGCCGTCCGGTCCTCCGATCACGAACTTGCCGGTCGGATTCACATGCCAGACCGTATTTTTGCTGATCCAGCCCGCGGGAATTGCCGTATTTACGTAAGGCTCAACGATTTTTTTAATGTCCTGCGAAGTAAGTGTTTCGTCGAGATGCTGCGTCGAAACGACGATCTGTGTCGCCTCGATCGGTTTTCCGTTTTCGTAACGAATGGTGACTTGGCTTTTGGCATCGGGTCCGAGCATTTTTGCGGAACCTGAACGACGTGCCTCAGACATCAGCTTTAGAATTTTATGTGCATAATAAAGAGGGGCAGGCATAAAGTCCGGCGTTTCATTGCAGGCATAACCAAACATTATGCCCTGGTCGCCTGCGCCTTCGTCCTTATTGCCGGCAGCATCCACGCCCTGCGCAATATCCGCGGATTGCGCGTGTAGCAGTACTTCGACATTCGCTGTCTTCCAGTGAAATCCTTTCTGCTCGTAACCGATGTCCTTGATCGCGGCGCGTGCACGTTCCGTTACCAGTTCCTTATCAATGGCCGCTGGACCGCGCGTTTCGCCCGCGATGATTACCCGATTGGTCGTTGCGAGCGTTTCACACGCCACCCGCACCTGGGCGGGATCCATACCATGTCTCGTTGCGCCCTCGAAAAAAGCGTCGACGATCTCATCGGAAATGCGATCGCAGACCTTATCCGGGTGCCCCTCGGAAACAGATTCGCTTGTAAATAGGTAATTCTGACGCGACACAGCGATAAACTCCCTGAAAAATCCCCGGATCTGGCCTTCCGGCCGCCGGGGCGTCGTCTTCTCGCAGGGGTAGCAGCCCGTGGTCAAGGGTGGAGGGAAATCACAGAAGCAGAAGGGAAAACAGGCCGCGATTACTTTTCGTCGGCTACCATCGACTCGACGAGATCCACGATGCGTCGGCGCACCTTCGGGTCCCTAATCTTCATAAACGCCTTGGTCAGGGCAAGTCCGTCGGAAGTTGCCAGAAAATCGGAAATATAGGCGGGAGAGGGTGTTTCGGTCAGTGCTCCGCCTCCCGACTCGGGAATCGGTGCGCCCTCGAAAAAAAACGCGGGCGGTACGGCAAGCACGGTCGCAATCTGCTGGAGACGACTCGCGCCTATGCGATTGGTTCCTTTTTCATATTTCTGAATCTGCTGGAAAGTAATGCCAAGCTTTTCGCCGAGCTTTTCCTGCGACACCCCGATCATCATACGTCGCATGCGCACGCGAGAACCCACGTGCTTGTCGACCGGATTTGGAGATTTTTTCGTATTCAAGTCTTCTGGCATCAAAGGTATTCCAGGCTTTACGAAAGATATAAAGTGTTCAATCACATTACAGCCACAGCGCTTTCCTGCAACGTATAAATTCGCCACGCATCAGCGAGTCAAGAAAGTAATCTTCGGCCTCCGCCGCGCGGCGAAGGCTATGGCCGCAAACAGTATGGCAATAAAGAGCGCCGCGACGTCTCGATATCTAGCGTAAAACGTTGTGGCTATCGGCCTTGGCAGGGTCGAATCGATAACGCCTGCCTGACCTAACGGTAGATAGCGGACAATTCGTCCCAGCGGATCGATCACAGCGGAAATACCGTTGTTCGTTCCACGAACAAGGGGCAATCCTTCTTCGATTGTGCGCAAGCGAGCTTGTGCAAAATGTTGGTAGGGGCCCGGCGTTATACCGAACCAAGCGTCATTGGATAGATTTAGCATCCAACTTGGACGCGGTCCGTCTGGAAGAACCTCGCTCGGAAAAATCGCCTCATAGCAAATGAGCGGCGCCGCCAGCGGCATTTGCGGAATCGAAAGTGCGCGCTGCCGCGATCCAGCAGAAAATCCGCCGGCGACGCGAGTGAGTTGCTCGAAACCCAAACTCTCCAAAAAACTTTGAAACGGAAGATATTCTCCAAACGGAACAAGATGTACCTTATCGTAAGTCGCGACGATTGCGCCGTCATTTCCAATCACACGGATGCTGTTATAGACGTGCGATTTAGGATCACCTGCGCGCGGCTCCTCGTAACGGCTTGCGCCTGTTATCAGAACGGTTCCAGGCGCAAGAAGAGCGGCAATACGTGCGAGTGCGTCGGGTTCGCGCTCAAGAAAAAACGGAAAGGCTGACTCGGGCCAGAATAAATGCGTAACATCCCGCGATCCGCGGCGCTCCGGGCTTGTCGCGCGGTCGCTAATGCCGATATAGCGATCCATGATTTCATGCTTGGCTGAAATGCGAAATTTTTCGTCTTGCGGCAGATTGGGCTGCATAATGCGCAGCTTCACACCCGTGACCGCACCGATTTCCGTTGTCGCAAGACGATAACCGCCCAGGCCGGCAAGAGCGGCAAGCAGTATGACGGAAAGAAACGGATATAGGAGCGGTCGCTTTGTGACGTCTGATTTATCAATCAGTACGGCCGGGCTCGCGAAGACAGCAAGCGTAATGAACGTAAGGCCCCAAAGCCCCGTATAAGCCGCCGTTTGCGCAATTGGCAGAACGGCCGCGAGTGCGTATCCGAAACTATTCCATGGGAAACCACTGAGGATGTGTCCGCGCAACCATTCGGCAAGGCCCATTCCAAAGGCAAAGGCAAGGATACGCGCGGGGCCGGGGCTCCAAAGCGCCCGCGCGATCACCGCGCCGAACCCGGAAAAAATCGCGAGACCGGCCGGAAGCCCCAACACCGCGAACGGCAGCAAATAAGCAAATCGATCGGCCTCGACCAGAAATGCCATGCCGATCCAATAGAGACCAGCCAAAAAATATCCGAAACCAAACCACCATCCGGTGAAAAATGCGGCGCGCAACCCGGCTGCGCCAACACCCGTTCCGTCTAGCAGCCACACGAACACGGGAAACGTAATCGCCAGGAGAGGCCACAGATCGAATGGCGCCATTGCAAATGCCGATAGCGCACCGGCGAACGCCGCGATCAGTCTTCGCCTCCAGCCCCAAGCCAGAACGATGCGGTAGGCAAACGCCGACAGCGTTATCAAAGTCCGCGATCCTATTTTAGCGAATCGGTTTATCCGAAGAAACAGCCGGTTGTGTCGCCGAATCAGAAGAAGAATAGGATAGGCCCGCTTCTTCCCCGGGGCGACGGCGGCGCGGCTCCCGCGGAGGCGCCCGGCGGTAAATCCGCAATCGCTTTACTCGGCGGGGATCTGCGTCGAGCACTTCAATTTCGAACGGCCCGGGGCCACGCAGGATTTCGCCGCGGACAGGAACGCGTCCCGCTATTATAACCAAAAGACCTCCGAGCGTATCGACCTCTCCAGTTTCTTCATCGACAACGAATTCAGATCCAAGCATCTCGCATGCTTCCTCAAGGCTCGTACGCGCATCGGCGATAAAACTACCGTCGGGCTGCGAGATGATGCTGGCTGTCTGATCGTCGTGTTCGTCCTCGATGTCGCCAACGATCTGCTCGACGATATCTTCCATTGAAACGAGACCGTCAGTGCCACCATATTCGTCGATGACGAGCGCGAGATGTGTGCGTGATGCCTGCATTTTTACGAGCAGATCGATCGCGGGCATCGACGGCGGCACGAACAAGAGGCGGCGGATGATTTTTATCGAAGACAGGCGCTCGGAAAGATCGACTGTCTGCGGATCGATCCTGGCAGGTGAGGGTTTCTCAAGCTGTGTATTGGTTTCGGGTGCGATTACAGCGCGCTCGGTAACGTGGGCGACAAGATCGCGAATATGCACGAGACCCATCGGGTCATCGAGCGTGTCATCATAAACGACGAGTCGCGAGTGGCCCGCATTGGCGAATATTTTGAAAAGCTCACCCAACGAAATGTCCTGTTGGACCGCGACGATATCGGCTCGTGGCACCATGAGATCGCCGATCCGGCGCTCCTTCAGCGCCAGGATATTCTGAAGCATGGTGCGCTCTGCCGGCGAAAAATCGGTTTTTCCAGTTTCGTCTTCAGCGAGCACTTCTTCGAGGTCGGTTCGCAGTGAACCCGAGCCGCGGAAGCGAATCAGCGATTTAAAGTGGTCGAACCAGCTTTCGCCGGAATGCCCCGCCGTCGTTTCGGAGATTTTATCGGCTTTCATTGGCGGTGAAGAAGGATCAGACGTGCTCATATGTGTTCCCTCTCCAGATGCTCATCATTTGCATAAGGATCGGCAATTCCGAGACGCGCTAGTATTTTTTTTTCACGATTTTCCATCGCTGCAGCATTTTGATCGTTTTCATGATCCTCGCCAAGAAGATGAAGCATGCCATGCACCGCAAGATGGCTGAGATGCGCTTCTGTTGTTTTTTCCTCGGCCTTGGCTTCGCCCACCAGCGTTTGATAAGCTATCACGATATCACCGAAATGCAGCATCACTCCCGATAATTTGCTCGCGGGAAAAGAGAGGACATTTGTCGCTCGATCTTTTCCGCGCCAAATGCGGTTTAGATCACGTATGCGGGCATCGTCGCAAAGCATGACACCGACTTCCCCTTCGTCGATGCGCGCATCGGCGAGCACCGCTTCGATCGCGCGGCACACGATCGATCTTGCGCCCGGGAGTTTCTCCCAAACGGCAGATTCTTCAGTGACATCGATCGTGGCACTCACGGTTTCGCCGTCTTCTTCTTTTTATCGATGCTGTCATAAGCATTGACAATGCGTGAGACGAGTTCATGGCGCACGACGTCGCCGATCGTAAACGCGACGTGCCTTACGTCTTCAAGCGCTGAAAGGAGATCGACAGCCTCGATGAGACCGGAAGTTTGGCCCTGCGGCAAATCGATCTGTGATGGATCTCCGGTAACTATCATGCGCGCGTTTTCGCCAAGCCGGGTGAGAAACATTTTCATCTGCATGGCGGTTGTATTCTGCGCTTCGTCGAGAATAACGGCGGCATTTGCCAAAGTCCGGCCTCGCATGAAGGCTAGTGGCGCGATTTCAATTTCACCTGCCTGTAAGGCGCGCTCGAAAATTCCACGATCCATAAGATCAAAAAACGCATCATAAATAGGGCGGAGATATGGATCGACTTTCTCGCGCATATCGCCCGGAAGAAATCCAAGCCGCTCGCCCGCTTCGACCGCTGGACGCGACAGCACGATGCGGTCAACTTCGCGACGCTCGAACAGGTGCACGGCATGCGCCACCGCGAGCCAGGTTTTGCCGGTTCCCGCCGGCCCCGTGCCGAAAACAAGTGTGTTTTTCTGCAACGCGCGGAGATAAATATCCTGACCTGGGGTACGCGCGCGAACGAGCCGCTTGCGGAGCCGTATCTCGGCAAAGTTCGCATTCGCACTGTTCGAATCAGCTTCGAGTTTTTTTGTCGGTTGCATCGTTACCTGACGGATAGCGCCTTCCACATCACCTGTCGTTATATCGTGGCCTTTTTTGAGCTGTTGATAGAGAGTCTCCAACATGCGTTTCGTGCGCTCGCAGGCGGTTCGCTCTCCTTCAATGGTGAGATGATTACCGCGTTGATCGGTAATGATGCCTAGGCGGCGTTCGATCAGCGCCAGATTTTCGGCATGCCGTCCAAAAAGAGTCGAGGCGAGCTGGTTGTTGTCAAATTCAAGAACGATTTGCACTCGCGCATCCTGACTTTCGGACCAGGGGTTTGCGTTATTGGTTCCTGGGTCGCGCAATCAGGCAACTCCCGTCGCGAACGCACAAAATTTCGAGTTATTCGCGGTGATTGCAATTTCTCCGAAAAGGCCATTCGAACCGATATTAACGATCCGTACCGGCATGACCTTTCCGATCAAATGCGACGGAGCTATCACTTGCACTGGTTGAAGATACGGTGAGCGTCCAGTGATTTGCCCTGGCAACCGGCCGGGCTTCTCGAATAGAACGTCGAGCGTACGACCATGCATCGATTCATTGAATGCGTGCCGTTGTTTCTCGGTCAATGCCTGTAGGCATGCGAGGCGTTCGTTTTTGACAGATTCGGAAATTTGCGAGTCCAATTCTGCAGCACCTGTGCCGGGTCGCGCGCTATATTTGAATGAGTAAGTCGAAGCAAACTCGATCTCGCGGATGAGATTGAGCGTGTCTTCAAAATCCTTGTCCGTTTCGCCGGGGAAGCCAACGATAAAATCCGATGAGATCGCAATATCTGGCCGGGCCGCGCGCAGGTGAGAGATTATTTCCAGATATTCGCGACGGCTATGTCGGCGATTCATCTCGCGGAGGACTCGATCCGAGCCAGATTGGATCGGCAAATGTAAAAACGGCATCAGCTTTGGCAGATCGCGATGAGCATTGATGAGATCTTCGCTCATGTCACGCGGATGACTCGTAGTGTAACGGAGCCGAACGATTTCCGGAATCTTGGATAGTCGTTCGAATAGCCGCGCAAGCGTCCAAGCGCCACCATCAGGGCCGGTACCGTGATAAGCGTTAACATTCTGGCCGATCAGCGTCACTTCTGTCACGCCCGCTTGAGTGAGGCGATCGACTTCCTCCACGATTTTCATCGCCGGGCGCGAAACTTCGCTACCACGCGTGTAGGGAACGACGCAAAAGGTGCAGAACTTGTCACACCCTTCCTGCACAGTCACAAAAGCTGTAATTCCGCGCGTGCGTGTCTTCGTTCTTGTCGGCGCAACGAGATAATTAAATTTATCTTCGACCGGAAATTCGGTATCGATAATCGCCTTTCCGCGTTTCACGCGAGAAGCAAGATCGGGTAGTCGGTGGATGTTCTGTGGACCGATAACGAGGTCGACAACTGGCGCGCGACGCATGATCTCGACGCCTTCTGCTTGCGCCACGCAACCCGCGACTGCAACAAGCACATTACGGCCTTCTTGTTTCGCGGCCGATTTCATTTCACGAATACGGCCAAGTTCGGAATAAACCTTCTCCACAGCCCGCTCGCGAATATTACAGGTGTTCAAGACGATAAGATCGGCATCTTCCGGCCGATGCGTTTCGACATATCCGTCATGCGCCATCGTGTCTGCCATACGATAGGAATCGTAGACGTTCATCTGGCAGCCGTAGGACTTGATAAATAGCTTGCGGGATCCGCTCATCGCGCTTTGTATGCCGGGCCTTGCTGCTGGTTGAGCGGCAAAGACCCCCTGGGCATTCCGCTACAAGAGGATCTATTAGCGGGTTTTGCGCGTCAAGGGAACGGGCCCGGTCTCAGCTACCAAGGCATTGGGAAGACTTGCAATTTCCTTGCGCCCAAGACGCGCGGCGGTGGTCATGCGTTTAACCGACCGCTCAAGCTCCTTTGCGATGAGCTTGCGGTCCAGGTTGGGTTGAACCGCGACCGGAGCGCCAAGGGTTACGACCGCATCGATGGCCCCAATTCGCAAGACACGGGAGATATGTTTCAGCAGATCGACATTGCCGTGCCACGCCGCGACAGGGCGATGTTGGCGTCCCATCGGCAGACCCTGCAAATGCGTATAGGCAATGGATACCGGTTGCAGATAACCCCGCTCGCCTTCGCCCATGGTTTCACGCATCGCGCCAAGGAGCGCTGAGCGAAACGGCAAGACGAAGTTGCCGTCACCAGTTGTCCCCTCGCCATACAATACGACCGGATCGCCGCTGGTAAGCCGCGACGCAATTTCACGATTGACATCGCCCGTCGCCTGACGACGAGTGCGATCGACGAATACTGAACGCTGTAGCTTTGCAAGCAGTCCGAACACCGGCCAGCTTGCAATTTCGCTTTTGGCTATGAACATGAGCGGCAAGCGCGAGCTCAGAATAAGGTGATCGAGCCAGGAAGAATGATTCACGACGAGTAGTAACGGTCGTTCAATTGCAATTGCACCACGAACTTCCACTCGAACATCGAGCAACCACAAGCACAGCCGGTGATATAAACAAGGAATCCAACGACGTGCTGGCAGGCCTAGTTTCAATGAAATCCACTGCGCGGGAATTCCGATGATCGTTGCGATCACGAAAACCGTCAGGACAAACATCGTGCGGATCAAGCTCATGCTTTCTTCTCGTTTTGGAGCGGGAGCGCATGAAATTCAAGCTGGCGATCGATAAGCTGGTAACCGAGCCGCTGTACGAGGCGCTCGATGCTTGCATCCTTGATCAAATGCGTGACTTGATAAGCCGTCGGAATCAAAATCTTGTCATCGATTTCTGTCGCGCGGGGATAAAGCTCCTCGATATCGCGTGAGGAGTTACTCATGTGCGCGATCATGCCACTCTTCTTCGATTGAGGTTGTTTTTGGTCCGTCCACATCGGTTAGCCCTTTATCAAATTGATAAGTTGGTATTTTTAGTCGCGCAAGCAAACCCCAGTCTATGCCGGCACTCAGGCCAATTCGCGTCGCAGGGTCAAAGCAGAAATCGCCCCTTTCGCCCGCGGATAATAGCCATCACGGCGACCGACTTGGCGAAAACCCGTTTTTTCATAAAGGCGAAGCGCCGGCCGGTTATCCTCCCCAACTTCCAGGAAAATCCGGGTAATGCCGAATGCAGCAAGCCGACCGAGATGCCGATGTAAAAGTTGGCCAGCGAGACCCTGCCCGCGCTGATTGGGCTCAATGGCAATCGTGAGGATTTCCGCCTCATCGGCAGCAAACCGCGACATTAAAAATCCGACAATCGCACCGCGACCGCCATTCGCACGTGCGACATGCGCGATCACGGACTGATCGGACAACAGCCTCTCAAATTCTGACTCGCTCCAACCAATCGGAAAAGAATGCGCATGGATTGTCACGAGAGACGACGAGTCTTGTGGCCGCGCCTCCATGATCGCAGCGGGAGCACGCCCAAGAACTTTCGAAAGAAATCCAATCATTGCCGTTGAATTTGCGGGGCGGCTGGCTTTGCATCCGGCAGGCGAAGATAAATCGGCCGCGGCAAGGCTCGCCGCGGGTCGGCAGCGGCGCCAATGCGGGCGACCCACAGAACGTCAGGCGCAGGACACGGATCTACAAGAAGTGGTTGCGGCGCTTTTGCAGGCCAGTGTGCCGCAAGCATCGCGGCGCCGTTGCCAACGATTCGAACCGGACCGAGTGCCACTGCGCGGATAGCTTCACGAAGACTGAGAGCTCTCGGAGCGACGAGCATACGCCCGCCTGCACCGACCATTTGCAGGTAAAGGTTTCCATGCTTCGCATCGATGACCGCTACAACAGGGACAGCCTGGTCTTGGGTGATGAGAGGTGCGGTTAAGGCGGCAAGAGTACTGACTCCCACGGCGGTCTTTTTTGTTGCCAAGGCAAAACCACGCGCCGCGGATATGCCCACGCGGAGTCCGGTAAAACTGCCAGGCCCAACCGTTACCGCAAAGCGATCAATAGAATCGAATTTCGCACCAGCCGCTTTCATCACTTCATCGATAAGAGGCAGCAGCAACTCTGCGTGGCCGCGTCCGATCTCGCGTGATTGCAATGCAAGTTCGCGGTCGGTCTCCGTGTCGAACAGGGTGGCTGAGCAGGCCTCGAGCGCCGTATCAATTGCGAGAATGCGCATAATGAGCGTCGAAGCGTGTGATTAAACCGGGCGAACCTCGGTCACGTCCGGCACGAAATGACGGAGCAAATTCTCGATGCCGTTCTTCAACGTCGCGGTTGACGACGGGCAGCCGGCGCAAGCGCCGCGCATGTTGAGGAATACGATACCGTCGCGATAGCCCTTGAATGTAATATCGCCGCCGTCGGAAGCCACGGCGGGTCGTACGCGCGTTTCGATCAACTCCTTGATCGTGTTCACGGTCAAAGCGTCCTTATCGTCGAAGAACTCATCACCATCTTCACCTCCGACAGTATCCGTGCCATTATGAACGATCGGCTCATTGGAAAGAAAGTGTTCCATGATCGCGCCGAGGATCGCGGGCTTAAGATGATTCCATTCACCTGCGGTCTTGGTCACAGCGATGAAGTCCTGGCCGAAAAATACACTGCTGACGTCCTTGATGGCGAACAGTCGGGAGGCAAGCGGCGATTTTGCCGCAGCCGCCGCATCGCGCATGTCGAGCGTTCCTTGAGCTAGCACTGTCCGGCCGGGCAAAAACTTAAGCGTCGCTGGGTTGGGCGTCGCTTCTGTCTGAATAAACATAGACAAATCTCCCACTACGGCCGTTTCCGGTCCGATTCTGCTATTCAGGGAACTTAGTGCTTCCGGAACGATTTCGGAAGGGTCCCTATGACAGCGCGTCCAATTGCTGGTCCGACAAATTGCCGGGAACGATTGTGATGGGAATAGGAAAGGTACTGGACCCAGTGCCCGCGAGCGAGGTCACCAAAGGTCCGGGCCCCTCACTGCCCGTACCCGCGGCAAGCACAAGAATGTCGATATCATGGTCTGCATCGATCGCCTTCAAAATCTCATCGGCCTTATTTCCCTCACGCACGACACGTTCGAGGTCGACGCCGGCAAGATTGCGAGCACGGGTGGCGAAATGATCGAGACGCTTCTCAACTTCTTCATGCGCTTCCTGCCGCATGAGATCGCCAACCCCAAGCCACTGTTGATTCGATTCGCCGATGGGAATAACCGCGAGCATCACGAGCCGGCCATTGGTGCGCGCGGCGCGGCGCGCTGCGTAATATACGGCCCGATCACATTCCGGTGTCTCGTCGATGATGACGAGAAATTTGCGACGGTGGCCGGCCTCGTCAGTCTCGCGCATGCGACTCATGTCAGGAACCCCAGGAAACAATAATGCTGCCACGCGCGGGACGCTGGGCACAAGTTTCTCTCATTCACTTACGAAACCAACAATATCCTTGACGTGTTTCATGGTTTTGGCTGCGAGTTTTTGCGCACGCGCAGAACCATCGGCCAGAATCGCATCAATGTGCCTCGGATCCTGCACGAGCCGTTTCATCTCGACCCCAATCGGCCCAAGTTTTGCGACCGATAGCTCGGTCAGCGCATCCTTGAAGCGTGAAAATTGCGCATCACCGAATTCCTTCAGCACCTCGGCACGTGTTCGATCAGCAAGTGCCGCATAAATCCCAACAAGATTATCAGCTTCGGGTCTTTTTTCGAGAGCTGCCTCTGTCGTCGGCAGAGGCTCCGGATCAGTGCGAGCCTTGCGAATTTTCTGCGCGATTTCGTCAGCGCTGTCAGTCAAATTTATGCGCGAATAATCTGAAACATCTGATTTCGACATTTTTTTAGTGCCGTCGCGCAGAGACATCACGCGCGTGGCGGGACCAGAAATCAGGGGCTGGGTAAGCGGAAAGAAAGGTTCTTCCAAACCAAGCTTCGTGATTTGTGCCGCAAAATCGTTGTTGAACTTCTGCGCAATATCGCGCGCGAGCTCCAAGTGCTGCTTCTGATCTTCGCCGACGGGCACATGCGTTGCGCGATAAACTAAGATATCGGCGGCCATAAGATTAGGATACGCATAAAGACCAACCGATGCGTTTTCTTTATCTTTGCCAGCCTTCTCCTTGAATTGCGTCATGCGATTGAGCCAGCCCATGCGCGCGACGCAATTGAAAATCCAGGCAAGCTCCGCGTGTTCCGCGACTTGGCTTTGGTTAAAGACAATATGTTTTTTCGGATCGATACCACAGGCGATGAACGCCGCCGTCACTTCACGGGTATTCTTCGTGAGTTCCTCGGGCTCCTGCCAGACCGTGATCGCGTGCAGATCCACGACGCAGAATATGCACTCATACTTCATCTGCAGATCGACGAAACGCTTGATGGCGCCGAGATAATTGCCGAGATGCAGATTGCCCGTCGGCTGCACGCCGGAAAACACGCGTTCTTTAAGCGTAGCCATGAAATTCACCTCAATTCGGCGTTGCTCATGCCACGCCGGTACTACGAGGGGCAAGCCTGCGCCATTGCGGGACCTAAATGGCTTTGCTAGGCCCACATGTTTGTTTGGGGAAAAATAAATGGTCGCGCCGCGCTACGATGTGATTGGCCTCGGGAATGCTATCGTCGATGTTCTCGCCCGCGCCGAGGATGATTTTCTCGTTAAGCACGGCATGGCGAAGGGGTCGATGTCACTCATCGACGAAGCACGTGCTGAGGCGATCTATGCTGCAATGGGCCCTGCGATAGAAGTCTCGGGAGGCTCGGCCGCAAATGCCATTGTGGGTGTCGCTTCGTTCGGCGGAAGGGCGGCCTTTATCGGAACGGTGAAAGAGGATGTACTCGGCGGCGTGTTCTCCCACGACATTCGCGCCGAGGGTGTCACTTTCAACACGACACCTTTCAAGAACGGTCCATCGACGGCTCGCTCTTATATTTTAGTAACGCCGGACGGCGAACGCACAATGAATACTTATCTTGGGGCAGCACAACTTTTGTCCGCCGCCGAGATTTCGGAAGAAGAAATCCAATCGGCAAAGGTGGTTTATCTCGAAGGTTATCTTTGGGATCCGCAAAATGCGAAGGATGCCTTTCTCAAGGCCGCTAACATCGCGCACCAGGCACAGCGCACGGTGGCGCTAACATTATCCGACGCTTTTTGTGTCGATCGATATCGAGACGAGTTTCGCCGCTTGATCAAGGATGGTACCGTTGATCTTTTGTTCGCCAATGAAACTGAATTGAAGAGTCTCTACGAAACCGCGGATTTCGAAAGCGCGATTACCGCACTTCGCGAGGACACAAAATTTGCGGTCGTTACGCGCAGCGAAAAAGGCGCCATAGTGGCTACCAAAGATAAAATCGAAGCCATCGATGCTTTTCCAGTGGATAATGTTGTCGACACGACGGGCGCCGGCGATCTATTCGCGGCGGGATTTCTATATGGATTTGCACGCGGATTTCCGCACATTGCGTCGGCAAAACTCGGCGCACTAGCAGCCGCTGAAGTAATTTCTCATCTCGGTGCACGACCAGAGCGAAAGCTCGCGGATCTCGCACGTGAGAAAAGACTGCTCCGGTGATTTAGCCGGAAATATTGAATGCTGCGATTGCTGCCATATTGACGAGATCGGAGTCCTTTGCCGACAGCGGCACGATTTGCACTGACTTGTCGAGGCCGACAAGGAGTGGCCCGATCACGGTCGCGCCGCCCAGCTCTTGCAGCATCTTGGTTGAGATCGACGCGGAGTGAAACGCAGGCATGATCAAGACGTTTGCCACATCTGTAAGACGATTGAACGGATAAGCGGCGCCCAGCTCACGATTGAGTGCGACATCCGCGGCCATTTCGCCATCAACTTCGAAATCGACGCGCTTCTCGTGCAGGATGCGTACTGCTTCGCGCACGCGACCGGAACGCTCGCCGGGTGGATGACCGAAGGTGGAAAAAGCGAGCATGCCGACCCGCGGTTCAAAGCCGAGCCTGCGCGCGACGCCCGCCGCTTCGATTGCGGTCTCTACGAGATCGTTCGCGTTCGGCATCTCGGTCACGGCGGTGTCCGCGACCAATACTGTGCGCCCGCGCGCGAGCACCATCGATACGCCGATGACACGATGCCCTGGCTTTGGGTCGATAACCCTGCGCACGTCTTCAAGCACGACGGAATAGTTGCGCGTGACGCCAGAAACCATCGCGTCGGCATCGCCGAGTGCCACCATGCAAGCCGCGAAATGATTGCGATCGTTGTTCACGAGTCGCTGACAGTCGCGGAACAGGAAACCGTTCCGCTGCAGGCGCTCATACAGGAAGTTAGCGTAATCGATATTACGCTTCGAGAGCGCGGCGTTGTGAATTTCAATTCCTTCGTGGATATCGACGCCGGCAGTACTAGCCGCTGCTTTGATGCGATCCTCGCGCCCAACTAGAATTGCTGTGCCGAGACCCTGCTGCGAGAAGCTCGCCGCTGCGCGTATGACCTGTTCTTCTTCGCCTTCCGCGAAAACAACGCGTTTCGGCTGCCTGCGCAAGCGCTCGAATACGCGCGACAGGACACCTGCCACCGGATCCCGCCGTGTACGCAACTGTTGCACATAGGCAGTCGTGTCAACGATGGGTTTCCGCGCAACACCTGTATCCATCGCGGCTTTTGCGACCGCGGGTGGTATTGCAGAGATTAGACGCGGATCGAATGGCACCGGAATGATGTAATCGGGACCGTACTTTGGCCGCGCACCGTAAGCTGCTGCGACTTCGTCCGGCACGTCCTCGCGCGCGAGATCGGCGAGTGCTTGCGCCGCCGCGATCTTCATTTCCATGTTGATGGTAGTAGCCCGCACGTCGAGCGCGCCGCGAAAAATATACGGGAACCCAAGCACATTATTGATCTGATTCGGATAATCGGAGCGACCTGTCGCCATAATGGCGTCGTCGCGGATCGCGGCAACCTCCTCGACCGTGATTTCGGGATCGGGATTGGCCATGGCAAAGATGATCGGCTTTGGTGCCATTGATTTGATCATTTCCGGCGTGAACGCGCCCTTGGCGGAAAGCCCGAACAAAACATCCGCGCCCTCGACGGCGTCGGCTAGCGAGCGGGCCTTGGTTTCAACCGCATGCCCGGATTTCCATTGGTTCATGCCGTCAGTTCGACCTTTGTAAATGACGCCCTTGGTGTCACACAGGATGACGTTGCTGTTCGCAAGACCGAGCGCCTTCAAGAGTTCAACACAGGCGATGCCGGAAGCACCGGCGCCGTTCACCACAAGTTTCGTGGTGCGGATATCGCGGCCCGTCAGCTTCAGTGCGTTAATGACACCTGCAGCCGCAATGATCGCCGTGCCGTGCTGATCGTCGTGAAAAACGGGAATATCGAGCAATTCGCGCAATCGCTCTTCGATGATAAAACACTCCGGCGCCTTGATGTCCTCAAGGTTGATACCGCCAAAAGTCTGGCCCAGAAAACGAACTGAATTGATGAACTCGTCCGGATTCTCGGTATTTACTTCAAGATCGAATGCATCGATATCGGCGAAGCGCTTGAAAAGAACCGCTTTGCCTTCCATGACCGGCTTAGACGCAAGCGCGCCGAGATTGCCGAGACCCAAGATTGCCGTGCCGTTGGTAATGACGCCAACAAGGTTGCCTTTCACCGTATAGTCAAAGGCCCGACTCGCATCTTCGGCGATTGCAAGCACCGGCACTGCGACGCCCGGCGAATAAGCGAGCGAAAGGTCGCGCTGTGTCGCCATCGGCTTGGTGGCGATCACCTCGAGTTTTCCCGGCCGTCCCTGGGAATGAAATTGTAGCGCCTCCTGATCCGTGAAAGTGGGCCGGGAGCGGCGTTTTTTTGGGGCGTCGGCTTTCATAATGGTGATCCTGTACGCGGGGACGGTAGGAGGCAGGAAGTTAGCTGAGTGACCTTACTCTATCTCAAGCCGTGAGAAACACTATGTCTTACGATGAAAGCCGCCCTCACATCTGCTAGCGTCACAATCATGCATGGGGAGAAAAAAGGTCTCGAAGTGGAGGCAGATGGTTCAGGCGCGGATGTCACAGTGCGCGTCACACCCATGATGGAGCAATATATCGAAATAAAAGCCGCACATCCGGACTACCTATTGTTCTACCGGATGGGCGATTTTTATGAACTATTCTTCGACGATGCCGAAACCGCATCACGAGCGCTCGGCATCGTGCTTACCAAACGCGGCAAGCATCTCGGCCGAGATATTCCGATGTGCGGCGTGCCGGTCGAGAAGGCCGATGAATATCTGCACCGATTGATCGCGCTTGGTCATCGCGTAGCTGTATGCGAACAGATCGAAGATCCTGCAGAGGCGAAGAAGCGAGGTTCGAAGTCCGTCGTCAAACGAGACGTCGTTCGACTTGTTACACCCGGCACCCTGACCGAAGACACACTGCTCGAAGCCAAACGGAACAATTGGTTGATGGCCATTGCGCGCGGAAGGCCTGCGAGCGATGCGGAACCTATTTTTGGATTAGCTTGGCTCGATATTTCGACTGGTGAATTTCGCGTGGCGGAAACTGATCGCATTCGTCTGTTCGCCGAAATCGCGAGACTCGAGCCGGGAGAAATTGTCATTGCCGATTCGACGCATGACGATCCTGAGCTGCGTGCTTTCTGGCGTTCGTTACCGGCGGTCACCTCTGTGACTAAGGATTTTTTCGATAGCGCGACGGCAGAGCGGCGGCTTTCGTCTTTCTTCCGAGTCGCGACGATCGACTCTTTCGGTTTCTTTTCGCGCCAGGAAATGAACGCCGCCGCTGCAGCGGTTACCTACGTCGAACGAACGCAGCTAGGCAGCAAGCCCAATCTTTCACCGCCAAGCCGAGAAGCGGTGAATTCAACGTTGATGATCGACGCTGCGACACGCGCCAATCTCGAATTGATGCACACGCTCTCGGGCGGTAGCGAAGGAAGCCTCCTATTCATCATCGATCGAACGAACACCGCAGCGGGTGCGAGACTGCTTGGGCGAAGGTTGGCCAGCCCACTACTTGATCCCAGCACGATTAATGCGCGCCTCGATGCAGTTCGTTTTATCGCCGACGATTCCACGAAACGAAACGATCTCCGAAATGTTCTTTCGACAGTGCCTGATCTCTCACGCTCTCTTGCCAGAATTTCACTTGGGCGCGCAGGTCCGCGGGATCTCGCGGCGGTGCGTGATAGCCTTGCCGCAGGTTATAAAATTGCGAAAATTTTTAGCGGGAAAGAATTACCGCGAGAACTTTCGGAGGCGGCAATAGCTCTCGCCGCAACGAATTCTACATTACACGTGAAACTGTCGCTCATGCTTTCCGATGAGCTGGCTGGTTTCAAACGCGAAGGCGGTTTCGTCCGTGCGGGTTTTGACAAAAATCTAGATGCAGCGCGCGAGTTGCGTGATGAATCGCGAAAAATCGTCGCCAGTTTGCAGACGCGCTATGCTGATGAGACGGAACTTCGTGCGCTCAAGATCAAACACAACAATGTGCTTGGATATTTCGTCGAGGTTCCATCGCAGCACGGAGAAAAACTGGCGACTCCCCCCTGGCGCGAAATTTTTGTGCATCGCCAAAGCCTTGCTGGCGTGATGCGTTTTTCCTCGACCGAATTGGGCGAGTTAGAATCGAAGATCGCAAGTGCGGCAGATCGCGCACTTACCATCGAACTCGAGATTTTCGATCGGCTATCAAATGAAATCATGTCCGCAGCTGAATCGCTGGAAGCCCTGGCGGCGGCGCTCGCTTGCATCGATGTGACATCGGCCCTCGCAGAACTCGCGGTGGCCGAAAACTGGGTCCGACCTAAAATTGACGATTCCCTCAATTTCTTGGTCGAGGCCGGGCGCCATCCCGTTGTTGAAGTCTCGCTTCGTCGCGACGGTGGACCGTTTGTCGCAAATAACTGCGATCTTTGCGCGCCCGAGGGAGAGACAGGAGGCAGAATCTGGCTCGTCACCGGCCCGAATATGGCCGGCAAGTCCACTTTCCTCCGTCAAAACGCATTAATTGCCATTCTTGCTCAAATGGGATCATTCGTGCCCGCAAAGCGCGCGGAGATCGGCGTGATTGATCGTCTATTTTCACGCGTGGGAGCGGCCGATGATCTCGCGCGCGGGCGTTCGACTTTTATGGTCGAGATGGTCGAGACTGCCGCAATATTAAATCAGGCGACGGCGCGCTCACTTGTGATCCTAGACGAAATCGGCCGCGGCACTGCGACCTTCGATGGTCTTTCGATTGCCTGGGCCACGCTCGAACATCTGCACGGTGTGAACAAGTCACGCGTACTGTTTGCCACCCACTTTCACGAACTAACGGCCCTTGGTGCGAAGCTCAATCGCATGGTGAATGCGACGGTACGTGTCAAGGAGTGGGAAGGTGATGTCGTATTTCTGCATGAAGTCGCCCCCGGTGTCGCTGACCGTTCCTATGGGATTCAAGTCGCGAAACTCGCGGGACTTCCACCTTCCGTTATTGAGCGCGCTAAGATTGTACTGAAGGAACTAGAAGCGTCCGATCGCAGTGCTCCCGCTCGTAAATTAGCGGAGGACTTGCCGTTGTTTTCTGCAGCTCGTCCCGAAACAAAGTTCCAAAAAAATATCTTGGAAGAAGCGCTCGATGCTGTCGACCCGGATGCGCTTGCGCCGCGCGAAGCGTTAGAGTTACTTTACAAGCTGAAAACGTTGCGCAAGCAAGAAAAGAAAGGTTGATCCTCAGCGCACCCTCACAATATTTGCTTCTGAATGCGTGCCCTTTCGGATCGTTTGCAGTACGACACAATAGCGCTCGGTGGTCGCAAGCAGCTTGTCAAGAGTTTCCTGCGATGCATCCGTGTCGAGCTTGAAGGTGAGCCGGATCGATTTGAAACCAACCTCGGCCTCCTTATCAAGGCCGAGCGTTCCCTTAAAATCGAGATCCCCTTCGGCTTCGACAGTTCCCGACTTGATATCGATGCCGAAGGCGGTCGAGACCGCGCGCAAAGTCACACCGGCGCAAGCGACTAGCGCCTCCAGCAGCATATCGCCAGAGCATAATTCGTGGCCGGAGCCACCCGTCGCCGGATGCAGCCCCGCAATCGCGATAGCGCGGCCGGTTTCGATGCGGCAGGTAATTCCCTCGTCGAGGGATCCGCGCGCTTTCAGTGTTACAACCGCCGCATCCGGATCTTTCTTGTAGCGGTCCTTGAGCGGTGCTTGCAGGTCGCGCAGAGCGGTCGGGTTCATCACGTTGTCCTCGGTTTCGGTAGCTATGTCAGATCGCGGCGGCTGGTGCCAGTTCTTCGCCCTTCGGATGCGGACGCAGGCTACGGTCCAGCGCGCCGAGAATGCGGCGCTTGGCATCTTCGATTTCCACGCCATAGCGATCACGCGGTCTTGCAATGCCAAGATCTATCGTTGCGACAAACCGACCAGGACGGGGACGCATCACGAATACCCGATCTGCGAGAAACGCCGCTTCCTCCACGTCATGCGTAACGAGTACGAGCGTCGGACGAAACGCTTCCCACAAATCGAGCAGATGCTCTTGCAAACTCGCGCGCGTAAATGCGTCAAGCGACGAGAATGGTTCGTCGAGCAGCAAAACCTTCGGTCGAGGCGCTAATGCGCGCGCGATAGCGACGCGTTGTGCCTGTCCCCCGGAAAGCTCCCGCGGCCAGGAATTTGCGTAATCAGCAAGTCCGACGTGTTGGAGCACGTCATTCACGATTCTGTCGCGCTCGTCGTGTGGGAGGGCGTAAAGTCCGAAGCCGATATTTTGCGCGACAGTGAGCCACGGAAGAAGCCGTGGCTCCTGGAAAACGAGACCGATGGCAGAGAGCGGCGATCGGATCGTTTCGCCATCGAGTTGGACCTGTCCGCGCGTCGGCGGATCGAGACCGGCGATAAGACGGAGCAGCGTACTTTTGCCGCAGCCGGAGCCACCAACAACGGCAACGATCTCGCCCGCGTTCACTCCAAGGCTCGCATGATCAAGCGCCTGCGCACCGTTTGGATAAGTTTTGTTTACTGATTCCACGAGAAGCATGTTTTTAACCACGCGGTGCAAAAGCGTCTTGCCATGTGAGGAAGGGGGCCGCGGCAGCCGCGAGCAACCCGTCACTCACCTTGCCTAGAATTGCGAAGGCGAGAATCGAAGCGAGAATTTGGTCGGGTTTTCCGAGCTGCTGGCCGTCTACCAGCAGATAGCCAAGGCCTTCGGACGCACCCATGAATTCGGCGGCAACGACGAACATCCATCCGAGTCCGAGGCCGGCACGTAAGCTAACCACATAAGTCGGCAAAATGGCTGGCAGTAGAATTCGCCAAATCAGAGAAAAAATCGAAAGACGAAAAATGCGGCCAACCTCGACCGTTTTGCGGTCGACCGAAAGAATCGCGCCGAGCACTCCGAGATAAATGGGAAAAAAGCATCCGACCGCAATCAACGTGATCTTTGATTGCTCGAAAATTCCGAACCAGAGAATAAAGAGCGGTACCCAGGCGATCGAAGGAACCGCGCGCAGCCCTTGCAGCATCGGGTCTGCCATTTCGCGCGCGATACGGAATGCGCCGGCAAGTGCGCCGACGATCGTCGCGGCAAGCGCGCCGAGAGCAAAACCTGCCGCGACGCGGGCCGTCGTCACGAAGATGTGGTGGAAAAGCTCGCCGGTGATCGCGAGGTTATAGAGTGCAGTAAGAATTCGGCTTGGCGGCGGCATCAGACGGCCTTGCGCCCAACCGAAACGAACGGCCACTTCCCAGGTGATCGCAAGCGCGACCGGCAAGACGAATCCAAGCAGAAATCGGCCACTCGCGTGCCGCGGGATTGGACCGTGGCGCGCGCTAGTCGCCGAAGACGTCGCTTCCGCGAGATGAGGTGTTTCGATTGCGGTCATCGCCATCATAGAGCAAATGAAACGGAGTTTTAGTTCATCAATTTCGAATTAAATCTCGTATCAATGAGTTCGTCGACCTTCTTACGGATGTCGACATCGGCTTGCAGAACACCCGCCTGCTGAAGTGCAAGGCCCGCGGCGAGAATCGAGTCACGTTGCGGCTTGCCGATCGCGCTGTGCGTAAGCTCGGTGCGTTCGGTGAGCTGCTTATCGGCAACTTTTTCAGGGATTTTCGCGGCGTCGGCGAGGAGTCTCGTAACTTCCTTAGGGTTCGCTAGCGCCCATTTGCGAGCCTGCTCGTAAACCTTCAGCACGCGGGCAACGATCTCGGGATTTTGCTCTGCGAACTCCTCGCGAACGTTGAGAATGCCCCAGGTATTTGCGTGGGGATTGCGATAGAAAAGAAATGCACCTTCTTCGAGCTGGGCGGATGCCATCATCGGATCGAGACCGGCCCATGCATCGACGTCGCCGCGCGAAAGCGCCAAGCGTCCATCGGCGTGTTGCAGCAATACGAATTTCACATCTTTGTCGCTGAGGCCGGCATCTGCAAGCGCGCGTACCAGGAAGATATGCGGGTCAGTGCCCCGGGTGACTGCGACCGATTTACCCTTGAGATCCGCGACCTTCGTGATGCCGCTATCCGGTTTCGTAACGAGCGCAGTCCATTCTGGGCGCGAATAGACGTAGATCGCCTTGATCGGATTGCCGTTGATGCGCGCGACGAGTGCCGCCGAGCCCGCGCTCGAGCCAAAATCAATCGCGCTCGCATTCAGGAACTCAAGTGCTTTATTGGAACCAGCACTTTGGACCCAGCGAATCTTGGTGCCGTCTTTCTCAAATTCCTTTTCGAGCAGTCCCTGAGTACGGACCACGATCGAAACCGGATTGTAGGTCGCCCAATCGATGCGGAGCTCTTCGATCGATGCGGCACGCGATGGGGTTGACGTGAGGGCGGAAAGAAACATCAGAGCGAAGAAAAGGCCTCGCTGGGCGAATTTTCTCATTGCAGTCGTCCAATCTTTGATGGCGCGAAAAGCGTTGGAGTCCGCTCCAACGCAAGAAGGTTTCAATCGCCAATAAACTTTTGTCAATAAAATAAAATAACAAATTAATAGTGTTATATAGGGCTTTTGTCTTCAGATTCAAAGAGGATCTAGAGGTCGATTCCGTGCGATGATTTCTAGATTCGCGTCATAAACCGATCTACGGGTCATCTTTGCCATGTCGCAGGTTGCAACACGTCATCGCCCAATCGAACCTACGTCCGGCGAGTTGTTGGACCAGTCCGCGATCAAGGCTGAGCTCGCCGCGCTGACGATGACCTATGAAGGCCGCGAAGCGGATTTGCGCGTCGAGTTCGCACAGCGGCTCAAGCGCGTTTTGCAGGAAGGACGAAAGCGGGCCGAACAGATTTTACTCACGGAAGGCGGCGGCCGCGCCTGCGCGAAACGTTTGTCGCGACTGATGGATGGGATCATAGGGCTCGCCTACGAATTCGCGACGGGAGTTCTATATCGTTCGGACAACCCATCCTCGAGCGAACGCATGGCGGTGATTGCGGTCGGCGGATATGGCCGCGGATTGCTCGCGCCCGGTTCCGACATCGATCTTCTGTTTTTGCTTCCGTACAAGCAGACGGCATGGGGTGAGAGCGTTGCGGAAGCGATTTTATACGCCTTGTGGGATATGGGCCTGAAAATTGGCCACTCGACGCGCTCGATCGACGAGTGCATCCGTCAAGGACGCGCCGACATGACGATCCGCACGAGCTTGCTCGAAGCGCGGCTGTTGGCCGGCGATCAGAAATTATTCGACGAATTCACGACCCGCTTTGATCGCGAGATCGTTCAGGGCACCGCGGCGGAATTTGTCGCGGCGAAGCTCGCCGAACGTGATGAACGTCACAAGCGAGCTGGGCTGTCCCGTTATCTCGTCGAGCCAAATGTGAAGGACGGAAAAGGCGGTCTGCGCGACCTGCACACACTATTCTGGATAGCAAAATATGTTTATCGCGTCCGCAATCTCGAGGAGCTGGTAGAGAAGGGTGTGTTCACGAAGGCGGAGCACGCAATCTTCCTCCGCTGCGGGGAGTTTCTTTGGTCGGTGCGTTGCAATTTGCACTTTCTTACTGGGCGCGCTGAGGAACGGCTTAATTTTGATGTTCAGTACGACATGGCGATGCGGCTTGGGTACACCGAACATCCAGGTCTGCGCGAGGTCGAACGCTTTATGAAGCACTACTTCCTGGTCGCGAAGGACGTCGGCGATTTGACCGCTATTCTTTGCGCAGCGCTGGAAGAAATTCACGCCAAAAGCGCGCCGGGGCTGACACGAAGGATCGCGCGCCTGACGAGGCGTAGTCCGAAGCCGATGAAAAATAATCCGGATTTTGTCGTCGATAACGGACGACTGAATGTCGCAAGCGAAAAAAGTTTTGAACGAGATCCTGTCAATCTAATCCGGTTATTTCGCGTTGCCGATCAGGAGGATCTCGATTTCCATCCGGATGCACTTCGCCTGGCGCGCCGTTCGCTGAAACTCATTGATATGGAACTGCGCGAGGATAAGGAAGCAAACCAGCTTTTTCTTGAGATTCTCACCTCCCACAACGCACCCGAAATCGTGTTGCGGAAGATGAATGAAACTGGCGTTTTGGGACGTTTCGTACCCGATTTCGGGCGCGTCGTTGCGATGATGCAGTTCAATCTCTATCACCATTATACGGTCGATGAGCACTTGATCCGCTGTATCGGCGCGCTCTCCGAAATCGAGCGGCGCACCAATCCAGAATATGGACTTGCCAATGATCTGATGCCGGGGATCAAAAATCGAAACCTACTTTACGTCAGTCTCCTTCTCCATGATATCGCCAAGGGCCGGCCGGAAGATCACTCGATCGCAGGCGCTCACATTGCGCGGAAACTCTGCCCGCGTTTCGGCCTGAGCCCGGCAGAAACGGAAACTGTTTCTTGGCTTGTGGAAAAGCATCTGGTGATGTCGACCATCGCACAATCGCGGGACTTGTCTGATCGCAAGACGATCGAGGATTTTGCTGCAATCGTCCAGGATTTGGAGCGGATGAAACTCCTCCTGATCCTAACGACCGCCGATATCCGTGCTGTCGGACCCGCCGTTTGGAATGGCTGGAAGGCGCAACTGCTGCGCAGTCTCTATTACGAGACTGAACCGCTCGTAACCGGCGGCTTCTCTGAAGTGGATCGCTCGAAGCGCATCGAATTTGCGCAGGCTGAATTCAAAGAGGTCATGAAGGATTGGGATGAAGAAAAACTCGATCGGTACGTCCAACGTCACTATCAACCTTATTGGTTGAAGGTAGATCTTAAGCGAAAAATTGAACACGCGCGTTTTATTGATAATGCCGAAAAAAGCGGGCGGCAGCTCGCGACTTCCGTCCGCATTGACGCGCCGCGCGGCGTTACAGAGCTGACGATTTTGGCGCAAGACCATCCACATCTTTTGTCGATCATCGCCGGCGCATGCGCGGTCGCGGGCGCGAATATCGTCGACGCGCAGATATACACGACCACCGATGGGCTGGCCCTTGATACAATTTCCCTCTCGCGCGAATTCGACCGAGATGAAGACGAGCAACGTCGCGCATCGCGGGTGGCAGAGGGAATTGAGCGCGCGTTGCGGGGCGAAACGCGACTGCCCGATGTGGTTGCGCACAAACTGGCGAAGGGCCGCTACACCGCTTTCAGCATTCAACCCGAAATCAACGTCAACAATGTTTGGTCAGATCGCCATACGGTGATCGAAGTATCCGGGCTCGACCGTCCGGGGCTATTGTACGACCTTACGAACACGATTTCGCGTCTCAACCTCAACATCGCATCGGCGCATGTTGCGACGTTCGGGGAACGCGTGGTCGATGTGTTTTACGTCACAGACTTGACCGGCGCAAAAGTCACTTCGATGCAGCGAAGTGCCGCGATTCGAAAGGCACTGCTTGCGGTCTTCGAGGCCGACGACGACGAAAAATCCAAGAAACGCATGAGCTATTCACGCTGAATGGCGTGCTTAACCGCGCCTTAAATCGCCGCATTTAGATGTCCTTAACCGGGCGGAGCGACGAAATCGACGAAATCCCCCGGAGGGGATTTTCGCGGCATGGCCTGGACAACACACACAAGCAATCGCCGCGAACCCACGGTGGGGTTTGGGTCTTTATTCGATCTGAAACTTGATGCGCGCGACCGCGCTGCAGGCGTGCCGGATACCGGCCGCCGCTCAAACACAACGTCCGGGTCGCCGAAGCCGTCTAAAAAAGATCGGCCCACACAGCGGCGCAAAAGACGACACGCCACGATTCGTCGGCTTCTATATTGGTCCTCCGTGCTCGTGATCTGGATTGCTGTCGCTGTCGGCGGCGTGATCGCGCTGCATATGATGCGGCTTCCGCCGATTCATTCGCTCGTAGTGCCCAAGCGGCCACCCACGATCACGATTCTGGGGTTCGACGGAAAAACTTTCGCCACCCGCGGCGACATGGGCGGCGCTGCGATCCCGCTGAAAGCGCTTCCGCCTTATCTACCGCAAGCCTTTGTTGCCGTAGAGGATCGGCGTTTCTATCATCACTTCGGGCTTGATCCGATCGGACTCGCGCGCGCGGTTGCGGTCAATATCGCCGCCCGTGGCGTACGCGAAGGCGGCTCGACACTGACACAACAACTGGCCAAGAATCTTTTCCTGACGCAGGAACGGACGTTCTCGCGCAAGATCGATGAGGTTATCCTTTCGCTCGCGCTCGAATCCGAATACTCGAAAAACCAAATTCTCGAACTCTATCTGAATCGGGTCTACTTCGGTTCTGGCGCTTACGGCGTCGAGGCAGCGGCGCAGCGCTATTTTGGGAAATCCGCGCGCATCGTGACGCTCGGCGAAGCCGCGATGCTCGCAGGCCTCGTGAAGGCTCCGTCGCGACTGGCGCCCACGCGAAACCCCGACCTCGCGCGTGAGCGCGGTGAAGTCGTGTTGAAGGCGATGGTCGACGCCGGCTTTGTATCTGAGGCAATGGCACGCACAGCGCGTGCGAGGCCGGTTGCGATTGCGAAGAACCACGGACCAGGCTCAGTCGGATATGTTGCTGACTGGGTGATGGATGCTCTGAACGATTATGTCGGGCGTTTCGAAAATGACGTCATCGTACAAACGACAATCGATCCCGCGATGCAGGCAGCTGCGGAAAAGGCGCTCGCCGATGAACTGAATAAGAATGGTGACCGTTATGGAGTTACACAGGGCGCGATCATTGCAATGGAAACCGACGGTGCTGTGCGAGCGCTGATCGGTGGGAAAAATTATTCTGAAAGCCAGTTCAACCGCGCGATTTCCGCGCATCGTCAGCCTGGCTCGGCTTTCAAGCCGTTTGTTTATCTTACTGCCTTGGAACGAGGCCTTACGCCGGACACAGTGCGAGACGATGCGCCGATTTCCGTGCGCGGTTGGAAACCGGAAAATTATTCGCGCGAGTATCTAGGTCCGGTGACGCTTACGACTGCGCTTGCCAATTCGCTAAACACCGTTTCCGTGCGCCTGACGTTGGAAGTTGGCGCACAAAACATCGCGAAAACTGCGCAGCGGCTTGGCATTGCATCGAAACTAGAACCGAATGCGTCGCTTGCGCTCGGCACGTCGGAAGTTACGCCGATCGAATTGGTTGGCGCCTATGCGCCGTTTGCAAATGGCGGTATCTCGGTCATTCCGCATGTTATCGAGCGCGTACGTGCCCAGGACGGAAAAATTCTTTATGCACGTACGGCCTCGGGCTCGAACCGCGTCATCGGGTCCGAACAAGTGGCGATGATGAATCGGATGCTCTCGGAAACCTTGCTCACGGGGACCGCCCGCCGTGCCTCGATCCCAGGCTGGAATGCCGCGGGAAAAACAGGCACCAGCCAGGATTATCGCGACGCGTGGTTTGTCGGGTATACAGGTCACATGATTACTGGCGTCTGGCTCGGCAATGACGATTCGACGCCCACGAAAAAAGCCTCGGGCAGCGGTTTACCGGTCGACATCTGGAATCGTTTCATGCGCGTTGCGCATCAAAATGTTCCGATCGTCGATCTGCCGACCGGCTTAAGTGAAAGCGACTGGAGACAGCCGATTCCGCCGGGCGATGCGAGCAATCAAAATCCAGACAATTCACAGCGTGAGCCCAAATCAGGTGCATTCGCGCTCGATCGCTGGCTTTTCGATAAGCTATTTGGACGTCGCTAAGATTGATTTCACGTCATAGCGATGAAGCAATGAACCGTGTGCGCGCAGCCACGCTTCCGCACGGCGCCAATCGGGAAAAATCCGATCGACGATCTTCCAGAAGTGTTTCGAGTGGTTAAGTTCGATACGATGCGCGATCTCGTGTGCTGCGAGATAATCCAGCACGAAATACGGCGCGAGAATAAGCCGCCAGGAAAACGACAGTCCTCCGTTATGCGAACAGGAGCCCCACCGGCTTGCCGTATCACGCACGGAAACCGATCGGATCGTGACGCCAAGCGCCAGGGCATGGCGCCGGCTCGCCTCCATCAGATCTTGTTTCGCCTCGCGCTTGAGATAATCACGAATGCGGCGAGAAATGTGGGCGGTGTTTCCGGCGACGCACAGCAGCGCTTCTCCATAGGTGGCTTGCTCTGCCCATACGGTACCGCGGGCATCGGGGCGGTGAACGATACGATGGGGAATTCCGCGTAAGGGAATCATCTCATCTTCGGCAAACGGAATTACTGCCGGTAATCGCTTCAGCCGTGCTGCAATCCAGACGGTATTTCGTTCGGCAAAACTTTTGGCCTGCCGCATGCTACCGCGTGGCGGCATGGTAAGAACGATATTTCTGCCCGCTTCACGTACGCGCAACGTATAGCGCCGCGCTGCGGGATGACGTCTGATCTCGATCTGATAGGTCTCGCCCTGGTCAGCAACGAGGAGTTGCTCCGGTTGGTTGACCTGATTTTCGTCCCGAAAAAAGCGAAAACTTAATCGAATCGGCATGCCGATAGGCAATGCCATTCGGGCCCGTCATGCAAGCGAACCGTGATGCCCACCTTTTCCAGCAACTTTTTTACGCTTGAAAAAGTTCGAAACGGTCGCCTTGGCCGAACTGGAGCTGCGATTGTGGTTGAGTATAAAGTCCGATATGCGCGGGGCAATTTCAGCGCGGAAACGCGACCCATTGAACACGCCGTAATGGCCGACACCGAGCTGCAAATAATGCGATTTCTTCTCGACCGGAATACTCGAACAGAGATGATGCGCGGCTTCCGTTTGACCTACGCCTGAGATGTCATCCTTTTCGCCTTCGATCGTCAGCAGTGCAACGCGGCGGATCGCCGATAAATCGACCGGTTTATCGCGATGAGTCATTGTCCCATTTGGCAATTTATGGCGAATGAACACGGTCTCGACTGTCTGCAAATAATATTCGGCTGCAAGATCCATCACTGCGAGATATTCATCGTAAAATTCCTCGTGCTTCGTCACCGAATCACCGTCACCTTTGACAAGATCAGTGAACAGGTCGCGGTGCGCATCGACATGGCGCTCGAGATTCATGCCAACGAATCCCGCAAGCTGAAGAAACCCCGGGTAGACCTGGCGTCCGAAACCCAGCTGCGGGAAGGGAACTTTCGCAATCACACGGGTGCGAAACCATTCGATGCCGCGTTGTTCGGCAGCGGAGTTCACCGCCGTCGGGTTGACGCGCGTATCGATCGGGCCGCCCATCAATGTCATTGAGTGAGGAACGTAGGGATCATTCTCCGCCTCCATGCGCGCGATCGCAGCCAAAACAGGAACGGCAGGCTGACAAACCGCGACTACATGGCAGTCGCCGCCCAGGCTGTGAAGAATGCTAATCACGTAATCGATGTAGTCGTCGAGATCGAAACGTCCTTCCGCCACCGGCACCATGCGGGCGTCGGACCAATCGGTGATGAAGACATCGTGGTTCGGCAGAAACGCTTCGACCGTACCGCTCAATAGCGTGGCATAATGTCCGGACATCGGCGCCACGATCAAAACTTTCGGTTGTGGGCGGCGTGGCGCATATGCCAACTGCCTATCGAAATGCAGGAGCTTGCAGAAAGGACGTTCCCACGCGCTCGTAATGCGAACCGGCACCCGCTCGCCGCCGACGAGCGTCGACTCAATTACCCATTCAGGTTTGCCGTAGCGCCGAGTCGCGCGCTCATAAACTTGTGCCGCTGCCGCCATGGATTTTCCGAACGTCGTTTGCGCGAGCGGATTCAACGGATTTTTGAAATAGAGCCTTGTCGCATCAGCCATGGCGCGAGAAGGCGTCAGCGCCACATGGCCCCACTCGTACATCCAGTACAGAGGAGACGAGAGAACCGTTCCGCCGCTTGGCAGTTCCGGTATTTCGCCAAAGACGCCAATTGGCATATCGTTTGTCCCAGCCCGCAGCCTGCATCTAATGCTGCAGCGCGGCAGAGTGTCGATTTTAGGGGTTGCCGTCAATGCTAGCGGAGCGGCTGGCTCCTATTCACCCACTGAGATTAGTGAACCCACTTTCCGCGCTCCGCGCAGCAGAATAACGAAAGAAGCAGCGCCAATAGCGACCCACAAAACATTCAAACCGAGCGCCCAAAGCATAAGGTCTGCGCGAAAGATATGATTGAGTACAAGCGCGCGCATGCCTTCGAATACGGCGGTCGGAGGCAATAGCCAGGCGAGAGGCTGCAACCAAAGCGGCAGTGTCGTAACCGGATAATAGACGCAGGCAAGCGGCAACATAATGAACATTAGGCTCCAAGTGAGCCCTTCCGCACCCATGCCGTTACGAAGCACAAGGCCGGAGCAAAACATGCCAACCGCCCAGCCCGTGAAAAAGAGATTCGCGAAAAAGAAAACCAATGCGAGGCCGAGCGACCACAAATTAAATCCAAAAAACCAGATGGCAAGAATTGTGACTGGAATAAAACCGACTGAAAGCCGGATCACGCTCATGATCATCAGTGACAAAACGAATTCCGCCGGCCGAAGGGGGCTAATCATAAGATTAGGAAGATTACGGGACCACATTTCTTCGAGAAAAGACATCGAATATCCAAGCTGTCCACGAAACAACAAATCCCAAAGAAAAAAACCCGCGAGAAAAGTGCTGGTTGCCGCGACGAACGTTCCTGTCTGTTGCGCGACGCCAAGTTGCAAAAACCCCCACATGAACATTTGTACGGCGGGCCAATAGGTCAATTCGAGCAACCGCGGCCAGGATGAGCGCAGTAGATACCAATGGCGTAGCACCATGGCGCCCACACGACGGAAAGAAAAAGCGGGAGAATTAAAGCTCATTTCGCGGCTTCGTTCTCAAGCACGGGTTCGCGCCGGCCGCGCGCGACGTCAAGAAAGACCTCCTCAAGATTTTGCCTGCCATAACGCGTGATCAAATGCTCCGGCGCATCGTCGTCGACGATAATACCTCGGTTCATCATGATGACTCGGTCGCAAAGCCGCTCGACCTCGAACATATTGTGGGATGCTAGCAAGATCGTTGCGCGACGCGTCGCGCTATAGCGTTCTAAATGTCCTCGAATCCAATCCGCCGTATCGGGATCGAGCGAAGCGGTCGGTTCGTCAAGCACGAGAACGTCCGGCTCGTTGATCAGCGCTTTGGCGAGCGCGACGCGTGTTTTTTGTCCGGCGGAAAGTTTTCCCGATTGGCGGTCGAGAAACTCGCTGAGATCAAGATCGGCGCTGATACGGCTGATGCGCTCGGCGACTTCCGAGACGCCGTATAGCATAGCGAAGACCGTCAAATTTTGGCGCACGGTTAGACGATGTGGTAAGTCAACATAAGGGCTTTCGAAATTCATTCGATATAATGCGCGATAAGGTTCGCGTGCCATATCCGCACCCATAACTTTCACTGATCCCGATGTCGGTGAGACCAGACCCATGATCATTCCGATCGTTGTCGTCTTTCCCGCACCATTGCCGCCGAGTAAGCCCGTGATCGAACCTGCCTTGATCCGGAATGAAATGCCGTCGACTGCAATGCTCTCGCCATAATGTTTGGTCAGGCGGTCGACCTCGATCGCGGCCATGCTCGTTAGTGCATCCATAATGCGGTCCGAAATGCCACGGGGCAAGGTGGTTTCACAACACCAGACATAAGCTTAGATTGAGGCGATGCTGAATCTAGATCCCCTCGTGCGACCACTTGGGCTTCGCCAATATGGCTTGAGGCTCGACACGATCATCCGGCTTCACTGGTTTGTGGTGGTGGGCCAGTCGCTTACGCTGGCCGGGGTTTACTGGGGTCTTGGTTTTGATTTTCCGATTTGGCCAGCACTCTGCACGGTGGCTGTTACGGCTGCGATAAATCTGTATCTCCGAATCCGGTTTCCACGTCCACACCGCCTCCACGATCCTGCCGCGGGATTTCTGCTTGCCTATGATGTAACGCAACTGACAGCGGTTCTGTATTTTACCGGTGGCATCGACAATCCGTTCGTTGCTTTTTATCTCGCGCCGCTCCTCATTTCCGCAACGGCGCTTTCGCCTCGCACCACGTTACTGATTGGCGCCTATGTGATCTTCATGGTCACCGTACTGAGTTATGACTATCTGCCTGTTCCCTGGTATCGGACCGGCGAAATCGATTTCCCACTGCTTTATCGCGTCGGCGAATGGGTCGCGATGCTTTTCCAGGTCGGCTTCATCGGCATCTATACCTGGAAGATCGCGGAAGAAACGCGCCAGCTTTCAGATGCGCTTGCCGCTACTGAATTAGTGCTTGAGCGCGAACAACATCTGTCTGCGCTTGATGGATTAGCCGCGGCGGCGGCTCACGAACTCGGAACTCCTCTCGCCACGATTGCGCTCGTCTCACGCGAACTCGAGCATGCGATACCACTCGGTGCACCGCATTCTGATGACATCCGCTTGTTGCGGCAGCAGGTCGAGCGTTGCCGCGAAATTCTCCGTCGTATTTCCTCCTTGGAGCCAGGGGAGGCGCCGTTCGATCGAATGCCACTTTCGCAAATTCTAGATGAAGTTACCGAGCCGCATCGACCATTCAATATTGAAATCAAAATTCAACTGCCGAACGAACGGGACAGTGAACCAATTATCGTGAGAAATCCCGGCATACTTTACGGCCTCGGAAATTTAGTTGAGAACGCCGTCGATTTTGCAAAGAACAGGGTGGATGTAACTGCGCAATGGAGCCCAACTGAGGTCGGAATTACGATTGCGGATGATGGACCCGGATTCGCCGGTGATGTGCTCAGTCGCATCGGAGATCCTTATGTCTCCATGCGCGGCCGCAGGGGCGATGCGCGGGGAGGTCTCGGGCTTGGAATTTTTATCGCAAAGACATTGTTGGAGCGAACAGGTGGCTCGCTTACGGTCGAAAATCGCGAACCTCCGCAGACAGGAGCGATTATTCGTGTACGTTGGCCGCGCGAAAAACTTGCGATGAAAACCCAGGCCCTAGAACGAAAAGCCACTCCGACACTCGAATCTCAGTCAGAAGACAGCCTTGCTGCTAGGCCCGCCGCAGAATAGTTTGGTCATGAGGGACGATCTGAATTTGGCTAGAGCCGCTTGCAATATCGGAAAATGATGGTCTTCGAATCCGGCGTAGAACTGAGCCTTTTAATTGTCGATGATGACAAGGCTTTCCTTGAGCGTCTTGCCCGCGCCATGGAAACCCGTGGATTCAAAGTACAAACTGCCGAATCTGTCGCGGAGGGTCTCGCCTCCATTGAAAAAGCGCCCCCGGCCTACGCCGTTGTCGATATGCGTTTAGGCGACGGCAGCGGCATTGAGGTGATCTCGGCTTTGAAGGATCTCCGCCCAGAAGCCCGCGCAGTCATTCTCACTGGTTATGGGAACATCGCGACGGCCGTGAATGCCGTGAAACTCGGCGCAGTGGATTATCTGTCGAAGCCTGCCGATGCCGACGAAGTTTGCGCCGCGCTAAGATCGGGCCCCGGACTGAAACCGGAACTTCCCGAGAATCCAATGTCCGCGGATCGTGTCCGCTGGGAACATATACAGCGCGTTTACGAGCTTTGCGGGCGCAACGTTTCGGAGACTGCGCGCCGGCTCAGCATGCACCGCCGTACCTTGCAGCGAATTCTCGCGAAGCGCGCGCCGCGCTGAATCGAGAATCACATTGACTGCAATCGATTACGAAGCCGAATATAACAACCGCGCACGCGTTCCAGAACATCCCGCGATCTTCGAGCGCTGGAAACGAGACGCGATGGTCTATCGTAGCTCGCATCCAAATTCTGAACTTGCGATCTCATATGGCGATACTACGCGCCAATTTATCGATCTGTTTTGGCCTTCGGTGGATCGCGACTGTCCGATTATTCTTTTTATTCATGGTGGGTATTGGCGTTCGCTCGATCCGTCGCTGTTCAGCCACGTAGCGGCCGGCGCCAACGCGCATGGATGCGCCGTGGCTCTCGCAGGCTATGA